>Ga0315280_10000396_pt1 | contig 80864 bp, 68 predicted proteins | sample YL17G06_40_MG_FD_203697 | JGI IMG/M metagenome (GOLD analysis project Ga0315280, IMG submission 203697) | Sediment microbial communities from Yellowstone Lake, YNP, Wyoming, USA - YL17G06_40 | ecosystem: Environmental > Aquatic > Freshwater > Lake > Sediment | place: USA: Wyoming | collected... | reverse complement strand
GCTTTTGCCTAGATGTGCTCGATAGCCTGGAGGTGATCCGAGAACGCTCCGGGGCGCGCATCCCGTTCCTGCGTGGCCTCCTGCGTAGATGTCTCGAGGAAGGCGTGAAGCAGTCGGTTAGGCTCGGTGCTGGCAGCATAGCTGACCTCAAGCGGTACCTCGATTTTCCAGAGGTGACGCTCAGACGGGCAGCGGAGAGGCTCGCAGAAAGAAGGGAGATAAGGCTCATTAAGCGCGGGGGGCGAGTTCACCTAAAGCCGATCTCTGTCGACACCCCCCACGAATAAATCCGGGGTTGATGGCGTGGCCCCCCTGACCGCAACACATTTATTTATTAATTGCTAGCCGAGAAAACAGGGCTCTAAACATGCCAGATGCTCCGTCTGCGGGCGGGAGTTCCGAAAGCTAGTCACATCTCTGCGATTTAGCGACAAAAAGTAAGTTAGGAGGACAAAGCACAACATGATCCATAAAAATAATTGATATCAAAAATGCCAACTGAAGGAGGGTAAAAGTATGGCAAAGACCGAACTACAAGAATTGCTGGAGAGGCTCGGCATAGGGATAAAAAAGCCAGAATGCTCGGTCTGCAGGAGGGAGTTTACAGAGGATCAATTAATTCGATGCAAGCGGTGCGGGAAGGCATTCTGCGAGGAGTGCGCAGAGAATGGGCTAAACGAGCAGGGGATATGTTCCGAATGCGCTGAGAAGAAGACCGAAGAGAAGGACGAAGATGAGGAGGAAGAGGGAATGGAACACTACGATGACGAAGGGACAGAATACGATGAAGTCTATTAGTTTCCCCGGGAACAATTGGCTCAGATTCTGGAATGCGGGAAGGCTGTGCCACCTGAGAAGTTATTCTGCTCTCAGGAATGTGAGGACAGGTTTAACCTGCAGCAGAAGCGGATGTCCCGCATGAGGCTGTACACGCTGTTGATGTTCTTCGCGCTCTTCATGCTGATCATAGTTACCTCAATAATGAGATCTCAGTAGTGGGCACAAAATAGGGTTAAATTTTAAGCCCCAAAACCCAAACCCGTCAAGTATCATCGCTCAATTTATATTGTTTTGGAATTGAAATCACTCTCAACCGAAATACTTTTTCTTAAAGGTTTCTATCGCCATAGTCCCCATAGAACGGTTACACGTTCTACAGATTGGACGTAGGTTGTTTATGTTCGAAGTTCCCCCTTTAGCGAGTGGTTTATTATGCCCAACTTCAAAATCTGTAAAATGTATTGGTTTTTTACAAACATAACACTTTCCAGTCATTTCACTTCTAAAACATTTCCCCCATACCGTTTCTCTAACAGCTTTTGGATAGGTTAATCTTCTCCTAGAAGGGATTTTGGGGGAAGTCAATCCCCTCTTAGGCGGCGCTGTAACAAACTCTCTCGTGACGTTTCTGCCTTTTTCTGTTACATACCACTCGTCTGAAATGCCGATAACAACAACATTCGATTCTGCTCTTTTCGCTTCTCTTTCTGCTTTTATTCGAGGGAGAAGTACAGAAGACGGCTCATCTGTTTCATTAATTTGTATCTTTTCCACAGCAAAAGGATCTATTGGTTTACCATCGCACATAAATGGCTCTCCTTTTTTGTACGGCTCGACTATTCTTTTCACTAATTCATCTTTGGAAAAATCTAATTCAATTGCTTCACGGGCATTCAACGTTATTACGTAAACGTGATAGTATGTCAATTTCATTACCAGTTAAATTTCAGCGATTGTATGTATAAACTCTTTACCCATATCTCGTATCCAAACCGTTTGGGACGTAAATAGGGTTGTCTCATATGAATCTCAAAAATGTCTCATAAAAGAAGCTATTTAGAAAAGTTGTAATGAGAAAATATTGGGTTATAATGGTCTTTCTATTCTTTGACACCAATATTATCCAAAACCTCGCTCGTTTCGGGGAATTTATATTTGATAATTATTTGTCACCTGATATAGAATCAAGTACTAAGAAAAAATTTGGATCAAGAATGATTTTAGAGCTAGATGCCTTGCGTCAAATAACGTTTGTCCTCCAACGGGGATCATTACCTGTCGCAATTTCTGTGGAATCACTAAGAGAAATTCTTAAAACGCCAAACCAATCAAAGCGAAACGAGCTAGTCAATTGGGGCATTGGATTACTAGAATGGTGGAAGATAAATAGAAAATACATGAAATCTCTTAATGCAAACGAACTCGAAAAATCCAGAAAATTGGTCGCAAGCGGGAGACTTGATTTTCTTGAGCATTTTGAGGATAGATTGCTAATTGCAGAAGCTTTGACCTTAGGATGTGACACCTTTTTGACATTTGACAGAAGAACTATCATTATCCACAAAAAAGAACTTGCAAAATTCGGAATCGATGTGCTTAGCCCAAGAGAATTTGTTGATAAACATGGATTAGAGATGAGTGCGGCATAGAAGATTTTATAAATAAGGCATGATGCCCATAAATCCTTTTGAACTAGCAAATATCAAGGGACTGTGTAAGCTATAGCCGAAAAGGGGCAAGCAACTTGACAGCCAAAAAGCGCCGTGATGTATCAAACGTAAAAATCTCGTACAGCAAGCAGAAAGGGCATTTTAGACTGCTTAGTAGTATGTTCCCAAAATGTAACAGCGCTTATCCGGACTGTCCGAAAATCCCAATTGGTTTAAACGGCAACGTTCATGAGGCATGTGTTAACTGTCCAGTGTATATGGAATCTGGCGTTGCGAAAAAACCTCATGATCGAACAATGTTTTAATGAGGATTTAGAAATGTTTTTGGAAGTCACGGTTGGGGGAAATGATTAAGATGACAAGCCATTTAGCGGACATTTTCGATGACAAAAAGATTGTTAAGAAAATTAAGAGACGTCTGCCCTATCTCTTTAAGCTCGCCGAAGAAGATAGTTCGCGAGCCGGAAAAATTGGGATGGAGGTTGGCTCCCTTCGTGAGAGAATATTGGTCGCCTTGCTTACCTACAAATTTGGAGAGAAAAATGTTGAAACAAAGATTCGCATTACTGAACCGGAAGTTGATGTGAAGCTCTTCGGACGGCCCATTTCAATCAAAACGATCACGGGTATGGGCGGCGTGAAAATGTCTTGGACAGTAGATCGTCAGAAGGCCAGAGAGTTTCGCAAACATTACATTCCCTCCTGTGATACATTGCTGGTTCGAATTAACTGGGGAGGGAGTGGAGGGTTCTATTACATACCTCTTGAAGTTCAAAGAAAAATTTTCAAGGAAATGGGGCGAGATAAGTACCTTAAACTCCCCAAGCCAGGGACAAATCCTAGAGGTGTTGAAATCAGCAAAGAAGTTTTATCGAGATTACTTGGAGATGAAAAAACACAAAAAATTGAGATATTTTGGCAACCCCCAAAAATTGATTACAATCCCTATAAGAGATGGATGGATTATTGGGAGGAAGAAGCATAATCGGTTAGACGCTTTTGGTTTAGGTACTTGCTAATCCTCCTCTTCGCAACCTTAATGTATTTTTCCTCTACATCAAAACCCACAAAGTGTCTCCCCGCTTTTATGGCAGCCACACAAGTCGTTCCGCTACCCACAAATGGGTCTAATACAACATCACCTTGAAAAGTGTATAACTGAATTAGCCGATAAGGCAGTTCTGCTGGAAAGGGGGCTGGATGACCCACCCGCTTAGCGGACTCCGTGGGAAAGCACCAGATGCTTTTGGTGTTCTCCAAAAACTCGTCCTTAGAAATTGTATCAGGTCTTTCCTTGTTCTCTCGACCGAATATTTCCTTGGAAAAAATCATAATGTATTCGTGAACATCTCGAAGCGTGGGGTTCTTAGCTGATGCCCAGCTTCCCCATGCTGTTGATGTTCCAGCGCTCGCTTTTTTATCCCAAATCACCTCCCCTCGCATTAAATATCCTATGTCAAGCATGTCTTGGATTATGTACGCATGTAGAGGGATATATGGGGTTCTCCCCAAGTTTGCGATGTTAACACAGGCCCTACCACCTAACACTAACTTCTTGTAAGTTTCTGCAAAGACATCCTTGAGTAATTTTCTATATTCATCCAAAGTCCAATCTTTGTCGTACTCCTTTGCGGCGACATAGGGCGGAGAAGTAACCATCAGATGAACGCTAGAGTCTGGAAGAATACTCATATCTCTGCTGTCTAGGCAATGAATTTTATCGATCACATTGTCTGGGATTTTGTTTTCTATGTATTCTTTCTTCTCAATCTTTGGTTTTAATTCCGAGTATATTCGTTGAGAATAGAAAAGAGTCGAATCATGACCTTCTCTTTTTGACACTCCAAAACTGCTGGTTCTTGTTCCTTTTCTATTTCTCGACATTTCGATCTCAATATTGTTATTCGATGAAGTTACTTTTAAACGCTCTCCGGAGAGAGGGCACCGAAAGTAATCATAAACAGGACCAGAAAACGCATCTAATTTTTTCTGCGTAGGTTCTTCCTCCATTCCACCCTCGAATGTTTTGAGCGAAGGGGGTTTATTTAGGCAAAACAAGCCGGTCTTAGGATTCCTTCGCATCAGATAGTCAGCTTCCGGCAACCGGCAACCGAAAACCCTTTCTAAATCCCCTCCCAGCATTGCCCCAGTCCACCGACCGCCCCCCACCTAGGCCATGATAAATCATCAGAAAGCGGCTTAGGATGTCCCGACCGATCACTTGGTAATTAAATTTTAGGCCCCAAACCCAACGGGCGGCGCGCAAAGGCTTTAAGGCACAAGGAATTAATCTGTTCTTTAAAAATTCCCTCCAGTAATATAGACAATCCCCACGACTTTTTTTCTCCGAAACGCCTATGAGGGAGAACGCCCAGCAACTTAACGGAGATGAAAATGGCTGAAAAATTCAAGTGCGTGAACTGCGGGCATAAGTGGGTTCCCCCACCGGAGAAATTCCATTTCACGTGCCCGAAGTGCAAAGGACGCTATTCACGACTGCCTTGGTGGAAGGGCCGCGGCATTACGGTTGAACCAGCGAGCTATTAGGCTAGCAAAAATAATCCTGTTTCAGCTTCTAGAGGCTAAAGCTCCATCCCCTTCTCAATAATTATCTTCCCGTCGACTATCGAGACCTTCACGCCAAATAATTTACATCAAGGCTGCGTTATGAGGAGCGTGAGTGGGGGCTCCGGAATATCGATCGCCTCGACCCTGCGCCCCGCGCTCTCCGTTTCCTTTATCACCCTGACCTCGTCCGACATCAGCCTGAATTCCTTCCCGCCAGCGGCGAGGGAGATGCTGCCCTTCGCCAATTGTTTCGCCAGCTCTTCCGCATCCGCCTCGAGGAGGGCCTGCTCCACGAGCTTGGCATCCGAGCGCAGCCGCGGCCCGAGTTTCGCCATGTCCGCCTCGATGGCGACGACGCGCTCAGCCAGCTTGGGCCTGCCCACGTTGACGTCCAGCCTGCCTATGCGCATCGTCCCCGTGATGTCCTCGCTTGCCTGCAGGAGATGTTTTGCCGCCCTGGAGTCGGTGGTGTAGATTTCAACAGCCGGAAGTTCTGCGCTCAGGGCCATCTTGCGCTCGGACTTGAACTGCCTGACCGCGCTTATGACCTCGTTCGAAATGTCTCCGATCCTCTCTGCGGCCTCATCGATGAACAGCTTGTCAGCCACGGGCCAGCCCGAGACGTGGATGCTCGGGTGTGGATAATCAGCAGCAAAGTAGGTCTGGTAGATCTCCTCTGCGAAGTGGGGCATGAACGGCGCCAGCAGCTTTGCGGCGGTAAGGATGACCTGGTAGAGAGCATACTTCGCGGCATCTGCGGTCGGGCCCCAGCCGTAGAGGCGATGCTTCACCTCCTCGATGTACATGTCGCAGAATTCGTGCCAGATGAACGTTTGAATCGCAGTTATCGCCTGGTTGAATTGAAAGTCGTCCAGGTACTCGGTCGCCTGCTTGACCAATCGGTTGAGCCTGCTGAGAATCCACCTGTCGCTCGGCCTGAACTCGAGCTCGGTCGGATCAGCCGCCTCCATCTTGAAGCCCTGGAGGTGCATCCCGGCGAACCTTGCGGCATTCCAGAATTTCCTCATGAACCGATAGCCGAATTCCACATCCTTCCAAGCGAATGGGATGTCCGAGCCCGTGGAGGCCCCGACAGCCGCCCATTGCCTAAGGGCATCCGCGCCGTACTTGCCCCTCGCGAGCATTGTGTCGACGTAGTTCCCGAGCGACTTGGACATCTTTCGCCCATCCTCCCCGAACACCATGCCGTTTACGAGCACGGTTTTGTATGGGACCTCGCCGAGCAGCGCGAGGTGGCGCACGAGCAGGTAATAATCCCAGGTCCTGATGATGTCGGTGCCGTTTGGCTGGAGGTCTGCAGGGAAGAGGCGTCTATCGATGTTTGGCCAACCAGCGTGAACGGCGATTGTTATCGAGCTGTCCATCCATGTGTCGAGCACGTCCATCTCGGGCTCGAAGTCCTCTTTTCCGCACTTTGGGCACCGCTTGAGGGGTGGTTTATCCTTTGTAGGATTTACGGGCAGCTGTTTCTCCTCGGCCACTATGGGCTCCCGGCAGCTCGCGCAGTACCAGGCAGGTATGGGCGTCGCGAAAAGCCGCTGCCTCGATATCACCCAGTCCCAGTCCATTGACTCGGTCCAATCTATGAGGCGGTTGCGCATGTACTCGGGAACCCATCGCACCTTCTTTGCGCCCTCGATCACCCTGTCCTTGAGGTCGAGCACCCTCATGAACCACTGGTCCTTGGTCATGATCTCCACGGGCGTATCGCAGCGCCAGCAGGCACCTATGCTCTGGGTGAGCTTCTCCTGCTTCACGAGCAGGTCGGCCTTTCTCAGGTCCTCGATGATCTCCCGCTTGCACTCCTCGAGAGTCATCCCAGCGTATTTCCCTGATGCCTCTGTCATCCGCCCAAGCTCGTCCACGGCCTTTATCACAGGCAGCTTGTGGCGCTTGACCCATCGCACGTCTGTCTTGTCGCCGTAGGTGCAGACCATCACCACGCCTGTGCCGAACTCTGGGTCGACCTCGTGATCCTCGATGATCTCGACGACCTGATCGAATGGCGGGACCTCCAATTTTTTGCCCACGTATTTTTTGTATCGCTCATCATCCGGGTGAACCGCCACCACGACGCATGCTGCCAGGTATTCTGGCCTGGTGGTCGCGATGGTGAGGTAGTCGTCCTCGCCATGGACCTTGAACTTGATGTAGTTCAGGGTGCCCTCCCTATCCTCATACTCCACCTCTGCATCTGCTATCGCGGTCTCGCATCTGGGGCACCAGTTGACCGGGTGCTCTCCTCGATAGATCAGGCCTTTTTTGTAGAGCTGCACGAATGAGAGCTGCGTCCTGCCGTAGTAGTTTGGGTCCATGGTGCGGTACTCGGTCGACCAGTCGATGGAGAAACCCAGCGAGCGCATTTCCTCCTTCATGTGGACGATATTTTCCTCAGTGAGCTTGACGCAGAGCTCTCGGAATCGCCCAGGAGGCAGATCCCTCTTGCGGATGCCGTAGCGCTTCTCCACCTGAACCTCGGTGGGCAAACCATGACAGTCCCAGCCCTGAGGCAGTAATGTGTTGAAGCCCCTCATCCGCTTGTAGCGAGCAACGATGTCGAAGTAAGTCCAGTTGAGCGCCGTGCCCATGTGAAACTCCCCGCTCGGGTATGGCGGAGGGGTATCGATAACATAAGTCGGCGCCTTCATGTCCTCGCGCCTAAAGCGATAGATCCCAAGCTCATCCCATCGCTTTTGCCACTTGGGCTCGACCTCAAGCGGATTGTAGTCCTTCTGTATCTCCATGAGAACCATCACCAAAATCTGATTTGAACGATATATTAGGTTGCTGACTAAAAAAACCCTATTGAATAGAGTTGGCACGAGTTACACGTATAAAAAGGCAATTTGACGCTTTTCGTTCAAGCTTCCACTCGCGGCGCGCAAAGGGCTTTTAGGTGGAAAGCGCAAGTAATCAAGTGGTGGCCCAGAATGAACCAAAAAGGAATAGCACCGCTGATCATTGCGATCGTTGCCGTTGCCGTAGTTGTCATCGCCAGTGTTGGGGTCTATGTTGTAATTAGAGGTGGTGGTGGCGGAGGTGGAGGCGGGGGCACAGGTCTAAGCACGTTGCCCGTTTATTCTGGAGCACAGGAGACGAATGACGATAGAACACAACAGGCGATAACAAACACCCTGGCCCAAATGGGTTCGCCACCCAACTGGTCATCTAAAGCATACACAACACCAGCAGGTCCTCAAACTGTCATAGACTGGTACAAAACACAGATGTCTGGATGGACAAAAGTCTCTGACAATGTGACGTCACATGACAATAATGCAGTGTATGCCGTGGTTTATACGAAAGGGGATGACGCAGCAATGATTGTTACATTCTCCGCTGTTGGACATGGCAACTATTTGATATTGCTCACTGGACCAACACCACCAAGCGGTGGGGCGGGGGGTGAAAACGAAAATCAGCCTGAAAGGGTTACAAAGGAATATACGGCAGTAACAGACTCTGGTGAAAAATCACAGTTGTCATATGGTGAAACTTATTATACTGTTCACATAAACTATGACCTCGTGAACCTCGTGAATGGCGTGACGCTGCCGTTCCGTGTTAGATTGTGGAATAACGGGATAGGGGTAACGCACAATGCGCAATCGACAGTGAACATAAACGGTTTCAATTACGCTGAGTGGGATAGCGCAACCAGTGGCGCATATATGAGTATAACTATAACACAACAAGCCGCTGTTTATGATGACAGTGGCGGTTCATTTGTAAGTGATAACTTCGGTTGGTTGAGCAGTGAGGTGTGTCATGGTGACCTTCTTATAGACACACAAGACAGCACAGTAAAGAGCGTAGCTAATAGCATCCGTGGCGCAAGTAGGACGCCATATGAAGTTGCGAAGAACGTTGCAATATGGATGGCAGACAATGAACAAATAATGTACGGAAAACCAAGTGGGATTGCTAGCAATGTGAACAAGACACCCTCAGAGGTTTTGAGCACCAAAGAAGGTGACTGCATTGAACTTTCTACACTATATGCTTCTGTGTGTCGTGCGGCGGGTGTTCCAACACGAATGGTATGGGCCTACTGTGAAAATAAGACATCACCATTCGGTCATGTTTGGACGGAGTTCTACGATGGCGAGAAATGGATACCTGTCGACATGACTGATATGATAATGTATCACAGCGGCCCTGAGAGAGCTACCTTTGGGCCAGTCTCGGATTGGTTTGGATACGTTGATGCAAGAGACATCGCGATTTATGTGGAGAATTCATCTAGTACAGGTCTCTCGCAGATATACAGCGATTCGAAAAACTTTGAGGATGCGATGCCAATATATACTCGCACTGGTTCAGGGTCAATTATTGAAAACGCAAAAATGGAGATTTACAACACAGGTAGAAGAGAGCTTGTCTTCACTGACGTTGCGTGAGATGTGAAGAAAATCTATCCAACGCAAAGAAACGAGTTCGCCTTGGTACTGCGCAGGTGCTTGATAACACCGTGCGAAGGCGTTGACCGCGTCAAAAAGATCATGGCCCCTTTAAGCGCGCATTTTCGTTTAGTTCGTTTCGTTGTGTGTGTGAGTTAAATTTTAAGCCAAACCCAAACCACAGTTGGAGCGATTTTGGGGCGTTATAAAAAGTTATAGTTGACTATTCTTTATAACGATATAAATCAGTTTGAACTACTTCGCCCCGACGAACCGCTCAGGAGGGAGCTTCGCGAAGGCCTCCAGGCTGGGCTCTCTGACCGGGCGCTTGACCTTGATCTCCTCGCCGATGTCGACGCGCAGGCCAGCGTAGCCCGGCACGGTCTCGACCCCGGTCTCGGCCCTTATCCTCGCAGCCTCCTTCTCCGGCCCGTGCCTCAGGAAGAGCATCCCCATGTGCACCATCACGGCAAGCTCGGGCTTCACCTGCTTGATGAGCGAGATGAGGTCGTCGGAGCAGAGGTGCCATCGGATGCGCATGCCAAGCGGGCGGGTGACGTTCGCGATGAGTACCCTGGAGCCACTGAAGCTTTCCGCAAGCCCGTCGAAGTACTGGGTGTCGTTGGTGTAGCCTATGATCCCGGCCTGCGAGTGAATCTTCAGCCCGAAGTTCGTCGGGTCGCTGTGCTGCGTTGGCGTCGCCTCAAGTTTGATGCCATCGAGCTCATATGTCGCGCCTGGCTTGAATGCGACGATTTCCGCCACCCTGCCCTGGTGATATCTCGAAATAGCTGGCCCGGACTTAGCCGCCCCATGAAGCACGCTCGAGCTGCCTATCAGCACCCCCCGCTTCTTAGTCATGTGCTGGGTCATGGCCTCGATGAGTACCTCCGAATCCGTGTAGTGATCTGGGTGGCAGTGCGAGACTACGACGCAATCGAGGTCGAGCGGATTTAGGCCGTGCTGGTGCGTCAACAGGAGCGCTCCGGGGCCCGGGTCGACGTGCAATTTGGCCTGACCATGAAAGCGAAAGCCCCCTGTCTTAAAGTGTTGGTCTATCGTCTGGTACCGACCACCGCCACAGCCCAAAAATACAAGCTCGACCATAGGATCGCCAAATTCACAGATTTCGCGGAAAACATAAACCCATCCTATCCAAATCAAATAAAGACGAAACGAAGCCCTTAAGATGAATGAGATTTTTCCGATGAACGATGATTTTAAGTATTTGAACCTATTCTACAGCCTCGACGACCATCCGCTTGCCCGCCACTCGTATCTCAACCTCACGCCCGTGCCTCAGGCCGAGCATCCGCTCCACGTCCACGGGGATGTAGAGCGCGGATTTCCTCCCGATTCTTGAAACCTTTCGCTTGAGCCTGATGCCGTGGCCCCAGATGCCCGCCTCTTCCGCCGCCGCCCTCAGCTTGGACGCCTGCTTCACAGTGAGCACCACCTCGCCGCATCGATTGCACTTCTCGACCTCGAGCCCCTCAGCTAGCTTGACGCCCTCGACTATGATGTCGTCCCTCGCCTTGACGAGGGTTCCTTTTTTACACTTAGGACACTCCACCTTTCCTCCCCCTCACGTTGACGCTTATCACCACGATCGTGGCTGGGGGGTTTCTCCTAATAAATACAAAGTAAATACATTCAGGCGTCGAATTTTGCTGCTCCCGCCGAGGCTTTGGGAGGAGGTTCCTTATAAGCGAAAAATTGACTCGGGAAGAAGATTTTGCGCGCTCCCTTAGAGAAACAATTCCAAGTTCGAACTCCTAACGCCCTGGAGCCTTGGTTAGCCGCCGATCCAGCCTTTTGAGCTCGAGCCTCGCTTCCCTCTCCATTTTCCTCAGCACTTCCCTGCCCTTCTTGTCCTTCGCCACCTTCAACGATTTTCGAGCGAACTTCGTCACGTCCTCAAGGTGCTGTTTGAGCCTGAAAATCCGATCGCCCCAGTCGAAAATTGCGCAAATGTTGCCAGGCAGGTAAGCAGTTTCGTAGTCCCCGTAGACCCTGCTGACATGCGCCTTAGTCTCCTCAGGCACGATGGCCTCCCCCTCCTTCCTGAAGCGCAAATGGGTGCCCTCGTCTAGCCCGAAGAGCTCCTCCGCGGCAAAAAGATGGATCCTGAATTTAGGCCAGTTCTCCCTGAACTTTTCCTCCCACTCTGACAGCTTCGCGCACCCCCTAAAGGCTGCGGCGATGCTGAACACCAGCAACTTCCTGATGCCGTAGTCGCGCCTCAGGAGCTCCTTCTCAAGCTCGCCAAGCACCTGGCCGAGCGATGCACCAGTTGCAATTGTGTCCCCCATGAGGAGGACCCCGTCGTCTGGAAGGGGGTCGAAGTTGCAATAGCTGATCTCGGTGCCGAATTCCTCCCCGGATATCCTGAACCGTCTGGCCCCTATGAAGCAGCGCGGGAGGTAGCCCCCGAAGAGCTCGTTAAACGCAACGTCGATGGAGTACCCCAAGCCACCCCTGAGCACCACTACCTCGGCCACCTCGTCCGCCCTGAGCTCCTTGAAGCCCGGGACCAGGCGCCACGCAGCCCTGAGGAAGACCTCGTTGCACTCCACGGCCAGTTTTTCGAGCTTTCCCCCGCAGACCACCGGGTTGTAGAGGATCTTCCTGGCCTGAGGCACGCAGATGATGTAGGAGTTCCTGGGCAGCTTTGGGTGGTCGACCTTGTAGACATTCGCCCCGATGGGTATCCTGATCTTCTCGAGGACTTCCAAGTGAACACCGTCGACCCTTCACGTGACAATCATTGATGTCTCCGTGCTCCTGACCCCAGCTATCGCCTGGATCTTGCTCACCACGGCCTCGCTTATCGCCCTCAAGTCCGAGGCCTCGACCCGCGTAATAATGTCGAACCTTCCAGTCGTCGCGAATGCAACCCTGACGCCTTCGACTTTCTTGACGGCATCCAAGATCTTCAGGGCTTTTCCAGGGTCCGTACGGATGTGCACGATTGCTTGCATATCCAGCCTCCTTTTTTGGTGGACCGGGCGGGATTCGGACCCGCGACCCCTCGCTTGCGAAGCGAGTGCTCGTACCGGGCTGAGCTACCGGCCCCAAAATTACTTCGATGTATTGACTTAAAATCTACGCTTCCCACTTAAACAGGAGCAATCCCAGCGCGAGGAAGGCAAAAATGAAGCAAGCTACGACGCCAAGTGATGGCAAAATGTCAATCAATCCCTTTCCTCGGACAATCACATCCTGGAAGGCGTTCATGGAGTGAAGTGTGGGAAATACTTTTGCAATGCTCTGCATAAATCCGGGCATAAGATCGATTGGGAACCAAAGCCCTCCCAACGCGCTCACTGGAAATACGAACGCCTGGACAGCCCCGCTAGCTGCATCTACGGACCTCGCGAACGTCGATATCAGGAGCCCAAAGCTAACGCTCATTAGTATAACGAAAACACTGATAAGCGCAACAAGTAAGAGACTGCCCGCTATTTGCAAACCGAATACCAAAATCCCAATCCCGAAAAATATGATGGTCTGTATACATCCGATAATAAATCCGCACAAGAGTTCGCCTCCGAGGAATGTCAGCTTGCTGATGGGCGTCAGCAGGTTGCGTTTGAACGTGCCAGTTTTCCGCTCAGTGACTATTCTTGTCGACACTCCTATCCCTCCCATCATCAGGAGAAACATTATTGCCATTCCCGGGACGTATTGTTGGACCGCGTTCCAGGTCTTGTATCCGCCGCGGACACTTTCGACTGTGAGCGGAGATTGTAGGCTGAAGAAACCTTGTGTGACACTTTGAACTATGTTTACGACCGTAATTGCCAGCTCCCCTCTGGTTTCATCGTACACTAGATGCGCGTTTTCTAGGCCGGTGCTGAACCCCGCCGGAATAATTATCGCTGCCACCACTTCTCCATCTCGCACCCTTGTCTCAGCCTGCTGAATATTTTCTACCATTTCGACATTCAAGACATTTTCCAAGGTCCCAACGTAAGCATTCCCAATCGGACTATTATCCTGTTGAACCACAAGCACCTTGATTCGAACGGATCCCTGACCGCTAAATGCTAGACTGAAAACTGTGATGAGAAGGAGTGGAAATGCAAAAGTCCAAAATATGCCAGCTCGGTCTCTTGAGAAAACACGCAAGCTTTTTGCAGCGACCGTTAAGACCTTCATTCAATCCCTCAGAGTTTTTCCAGTCAACTTGATGAAAACATCTTCTAGTGTTGGCTGAACGACGTTTACGGAATCGACTCTTACTCCAGCTAATGAAGCCAATGTCACTACCCTCGCGACTAGCTCATTGGCCACTGGTGTAAGCACCCGCAACCCCTCAGATGTGCGCACCACTTTTTTCACGCCCTTTAACTTATGAAGCTCTGCAGGGAGATTTTTCGGCACCAATTTTGTCTTCATCTCGATTATCTCAAGCTTCCCTATCGAGCGCTTAAGCCTGGATGGCGAGTCGAGCGCGATGACCTTGCCCCGGTCGATGATCGCCACCCGGCCGCACAAATAGTCGGCTTCGTCCATGTAGTGCGTCGTGAGGAGGATCGTGACACCCTCCGACTGGAACTTCTTGATGAGCTCCCAAACTGCCAGCCTGGCTTGGGGGTCGAGCCCAGTCGTAGGCTCATCGAGGAAAAGCAGCCGAGGCTCATGAATTAATCCAGCTGCCAAGTTAAGGCGGTGCTTCATCCCTCCGGAAAATGTCTTGACGCGGTCGTTTGTCCGATCCTTAAGCTGCACGAGCCTGAGCAACTCGTCTATCCGCTTACGAAGTTTGCCCCCATCGACGCCGTGGAGCTTGCCCAGGTATGCGAGGTTCTCTTCGGCCGTGAGATCATCATATAGGCCGAATTCCTGGGGCACGACTCCTATGATGCTGCGAACTTTCTTTGCCTGCTGTTTAGTATCGTAACCGCCGACGATCGCCGTGCCCCGCGTTGAAGGGAGGATCGTCGATAGCATTGCCACGATGGTGCTCTTCCCCGCACCGTTTGGGCCGAGCAATCCGAAGAGCTCCCCCTCCTCAATTTCCAAATTTAGGTGGTCCACTGCCTTTCGGCCGTCGAAGATCTTAGTTAGGTCGTGCGTCTCCACGATTGCCATGATTATCGCTCTCCTGCTTTAGCTCAATCATCGCCTACCGATTTTCTCCTCGAATTATAAATCTCTCTACAACCATAACCGCATACTATTTAAGCGCTTCAGCTCAGGTAAAAGAGGATACATTGGGCTTTCTGAAAAGCCCCTCAAGGAGACAGTCCAGCTGTTCTTTGAGCTTGTATCTGAAAAAAAGGAGGAGAATTAGAAATGGCATATAGACGTTTCGGCCCACGCAGAGAGGGCGGCTTCAAGCGCGAGATGTACAAGGCGACCTGCTCCGACTGCGGAGCGGAGACTGAAGTTCCCTTCAAGCCGACCGAAGGAAGACCTGTGTACTGCAGGGCCTGTTTCCAGAAGCGCCGAGGACCGAGCGGCAGATACTAGAGCCTTTTGGCGGTCATAATTCTGGGGCATTCGCACTGGTTAGCGGTAGCTTTACAGCTTAAAGTGAAAAAATTTTTATTCCTTGCCCTTTTATCCCGTGAAAAACTTAAATGAGCGGGCGAAAGAAACGTTCGTGGGGCCCGTAGCTCAGCTTGGCTGGAGCGCTCGGCTGATAACCAGCTGGGCAGCCACCGGGAGCTAATTGCCGGTATAGGTCCGGGGTTCGAATCCCCGCGGGCCCACCACTCAAAATCCGATGTTTATCTAGATGTTTATCTATAGTTGTTATGCCAGTACTCTTTCACGACATCAAAACTTGGTCTTTTGAAAAGAGTTTCTGGCTTTGTCCAATCTCCACCTACCAATCCCCAGTGGTATGCGGTCGATCGCCCTGGCTCCTGAAAATCGTACAAGTCTATAGATACTCCAATGACTTTTGGATTTTCGAGCAACAGTCTCAAAGAATTAACGTATTGCTCCGTTTGCCATTCTTCGGAATAACCACCCGCTCTGGGGTTGTGAAAAGGTAGGTTGTTATCGTTGTTGGCAGGATATCCCATCGCCCAAACAAAAATTTCTTTATCTATGGTAGACCACACGTTTAAAGCCGTTTGCAGCATTTCCCAATTATCAACTTTATCGTAGGCCCCGCTGGCGATATTAAAACCAAATGCATCAAACTGAACATTTTCTTGAATCATGCGCTCCACAAAGTCAGCGACAAGAATTTTTCCGCGGTCATCTGTATTATCCAAGGATTCTTCCGGGCGAAATTCAGTCGGAGTTAAGGGGATGACAATTTTTGCGGTGGGGTCGATGCTTTTGATTAGTTCTGTTTCCCACTTAATCCAGTTGATGATCCAGGCGTTGGTGATCCAGGAATTACCTGCAATTTCATGACCGGCAAAATTGGCCTCGAGCTCGACGAGATAAATATCAACAGAGATGCTTCTTTGTTTCAGCTGCCGAACGGCTTCTTGAACAAACTCACCGTACTCCTCCTTGAAGCTGCCATCAAGGTTATCCTTGTTCACCCATGTGGGGATGGCAGTTGGAGTCCAAGCCAATATATGGAATATGCCAATTCTTACCATACAATGCTTGTATTCGTCTACATTCCCAGGAAATATGTCACTCCAGTTCCATTGGTTATCGACGGGTTCACAATAAGGCCAGAGATGATCAAGATAGATTGGGATTGTGTTAACGCCCAATTCTTTAGCAAACCCTCCCCCCGTGTTTGGCCCTTCCGCATCATGAAGCATGAACTCGGCATCCATTGGTGATCGCTCATTGACGGTTCCAGTCCATGTCTCTATGAGCTGCCACTGAGCGGGAGCGCTGACAGTTCCCGGTGATTCCCTTGACCACTGTACGATAACGATCACAGAGCCGGCCACAACCACGGCCGCAATTACGATTACTAAAACCGCTACCGAGGCATTCATGATATTCGCTCGATCAGTTTTTCGCTCAATTTATCGATGAGGGTCATTTTTGGAAGATCTCCCCAACTGCCAACGTATTTTCCATAGATAATGAGTGCTGCGCTCAAACCACGTACTGCTTTCGCGCGCCGCAACCCTGCTTTAATGCCATCCTCAGGGTCGCCCCTTGTTTCGTTGCAAATCGCAGTAGCGGCGGCATCTGCCAGCGCCCCAGATTTTGCGAGCACAGTCACCGCATCGGCTTCACCAAAACTCAGCGATGGGCCAACCGTGGCGGAACTCGTGCACACACCGAGCGGCAGGCGAGCGGCATCTATTTCGAGGGCAATTTTATTTGAGAGGGGACTTTCGCCAGCGTGGATCGCGACTGTGTACGGGCGGTTGCCGTGGATGAAGATATCGCCGCCGTTCTCCACCACGATGTTTTTTGCGCCTGCGGCGACCGCGTCTTCCACAGCGAGTTGCGCGAGCGTGCCAGCCACGGCCGCCATGGGGCCGACGTCGGCGAGCCTTCCAGCCTCAGCCATAAGCTTAGCAATCTTCGGCGCCCCAACTTCGACGTCGATGGGCTCGAGGGAGGTTCTGAACATGGGGTTGCGGGCGATGTATCGCTCGAGGTCGTTTCGGTGTCTGATAATCGAGCGCTTCGCTTCGTCGATCGCCTCCCTGCTATCGGCCTTAATCAAGACATCTGTCTCCTTGTAGATCCAGCGCTCGGAGATCAGGGATTTTTCTAGCATGCTTTAACCTCATTATCAATACTTCGCCGGCAAAACATAAAACATGAGGCTTCAATGTTAGCGCGGGTCGTTTCGATGTCCCTCGATGAAAAGCTGGAAAACATAAAATCGATCATTTCTGGCTGTGGAAGCGCGGTGATAGCATTTTCCGGTGGCGTGGACTCGTCCTTGGTCTGCGCGGTTGCCCGTGAGGTGCTGGGGGATAGGGCGGTTGCCGTGACAGCAGTTTCACCTACATACCCACCTGGAGAGATTAATGTGGCGAAGGAGGTCGCGAAGCGAATAGACATCAGGCACTTGATCATCGAGACGGGCGAACTCGATGACCCAAAATTCGTCTCAAACCCAGTCGACAGGTGTTACCTCTGTAAGGGTGAGCTCCTCGGTAAGCTCGATAGAATCAGGAAAAAACTCGGCTTCAAGAAGATCCTCGACGGCACGAACCACGATGACCTCTCAGACTTTAGACCTGGTTTCCGCGCGCTCAAGGAGTTCGGGGTCGTGAGCCCACTAGCCTTGGCAAGCATCGGCAAAGAGGAGGTGCGACAGCTAGCTTTGAAATATGGGTTGCCAAATTCCGATAAACCAGCAAATCCCTGCCTCGCCTCTAGGATACCGTTCGGGAGCAAGATTACCCCGGAGAGGCTCAAGAGGATAGCAAAAGCAGAGGAATTCCTGTGCTCCTTGGGCTTTATGGTCGTTCGAGTGCGGGACCATGGTGACCTAGCGAGGGTGGAGGTGGCGAAGTCTGAGCTCGAGAAGGCGCTTAAACTCGGCGAGGAGATAGTGGAGAACTTGAAGCGGTTAGGTTATACATTTGTGACGCTTGACCTGGAGGGATATCGCAGCGGGAGTCTCAACCCTCAAGGCCGTGGGAAACCCCTTTTGAAGGAGCGGTGATTCATATGCCTATCGTCGCCACCTTGTGCCACATTATCAAAAATAAAAGTCTCCTCTTGCAGAAGAAATCAAAGGGATTGTTCGGAGAAGGCAAATGGAACGGCGTCGGGGGAAAATTGAGGCCAAACGAGTGCCCCGAGGAGTGCGTGAAAAGAGAGGTGTTCGAAGAAACCGGTCTGAGGGTATCAGATTTGAAATTTCATGGAATTCTAAACTTCTACTTTGGGGACAGGGAAGAGTTAGATTGGGTCGTCCATGTCTTTTCCACAATAACATTTGAGGGGAAAGTGAAATCGAGTGAGGAAGGGAATTTACGATGGTTTAATTTTGAAGATATCCCGTTTGATGAGATGTGGGAAGATGATAAATATTGGCTCCCGCTGGTCCTAAGAGGTAAAAGTTTTCAAGGGAATTTTTACTTCAATGAAGAAGGGAAGAGGCTTTTGGATTTCGACTTGAAAAGTGGATGAGGAAAATCACCAAATTTAGGTCACGGCCTCTTCACCTTTATCGCCCTAACCGGACAGGCCGGCACGCAGACCTCTACGGGATGCGACTTTCAAAATCTTTTTAAACCGAGGAAAATGCGCGGTTAGCGAGGCCACGAACTAATCACGGCAAAAAATAGGGCGCTCGCAGCACCCCTTCGAAACTCATTCTTCTTTGACGTCGATCGTCGTGTTCCATCGCGGCTTTAAGGCGGCGCATCTCCCCACTGCCTCAGGATGTCCATGACCTCTGCCCTGAACGCGCTCTGCTGATCCGGGCGATCTCCCCAAGCTCTGAGGATGTCCATGACCCTCCGCCTGAGGTCACTCTGGTGCACTGTGAAGCTCGCTATGGTTGAGATCACGTTCTCGGTGTTATCCGTGGTCAGGACGAGCCTGGCTATCTGCACAGATCCCCAGGGATATCCTTCAGCTCCCCTGGGATGCGGGACGCTTTCGTTCTCCTTAACATTTTCTGGGGCGTTTTCCGGCGGCGTGAAGCTATGGATGACGCTCTCCGCCTGGAGGGTGACGTTGTCGTACTTGTAGAACTTCACGACTAGCTTTGACCCGGCGTAAAGCCTGAGGTCCTTATTCAGGTTGACTTTGTACAGGTTCTCAAGCTTGAACGTCGCTGCCCCCATCCAATGCAACGCCGCTTGGATGGCGACCGTGTCGTTGTCCGTCACCTCTATATTATCTACCGCTGTTGCAACGACAGTTACATTATCCCTGGTGAAAACGAGGTTCTCATCATCTGGTACGAAGACTGTCAAATTGGTCTCCCTGTTCTCGTTCTTTGGAATTTCAAGGTAACCGTTATTCAGCTTGAGCGCCCAGCCAGCGTCGTCGCTATTTTCAAGTCGGTAATTTTCCCAGATGTTGCCCATGTTCTTTATAGTGACGATGAAGACTGCATTTTCGCCTATAAAGCCAAACTGACTCCTCGGCTCAATCGATATCTCGACCCTCCTCACCACCTCGGCATGGGCAATGCATGAGTCGCTATCGCTGACCGTGTTATCCGTTTGGGATGTCGCAATTACCGTTATGTTGTCTTGGGTGCAGCCCGTCGCGTTATCGGGTATTGCCACAGTCAGCGTTGCCCCACCTGAACTGCCGGAGGCAACTGATAATACAGAGGGCAAGAGGCTCAGACCCCAACCCGTGTTGTCACTCACATTTAACGAGTAATTGTCATCTAAGTTCCCCGTGTTCATGACCGTAACGAGGAAGGTGACATTTTCCCCAGGCAATCTGCTTATGTAAGTGGGTGAGATGGATATCGATACTGCATGGGGTGGGACGTAAACAACCTCGAGGTATGGATCGCGACCGTCGTATTCGCTTGCGCAAAATATGATGGATAGTTCCTCCGCTTCACCGTTTATCACAAGGAACCTGCCATCGTCTACACCGGCAGACGGTTCGCTTTCACTATCGTTTGCCCACCCCAACCTGAAACTTGTAAAGGTATGGGCGGCATCGTAGTCAACCTTCAGTTGGGTCAGTACGTCCAGATTATCCCAGCCGTGCGCCATGAATTTGCCAGCATTATTTTTTCCATCCGTGAGGGGTTGAGCGTCGAATTCGCTCGCCGTTATATCTTCACCCCAGGACTGGTTTTCAACCCTATGCAGCGTGACGTTTCCATCCCAGTTGTCCGCGGCTAACCTGTACATACAAAGTTTCGCCGAGATTATGCCCGACCCCAGGGGAATGCTGCTTATGTCGAATTTTAACTGCGATCTAGAGTATCCCTCCGCATACTCGCCGAACGCGTAGATGTCGGCGGCTGGGTAAATCAAGATCCTTATCTCGGTCTTTATCCCCAACGCATGCGCTATGCAGCTCGCGCTGGCCCCGATTGTGTTATCAGCTTGTGAAGTCGCAGTGACGGTAATGTTATCCTCATTGCCAAGCATCGCGTTCTCGGGGATGGTGACGGTGAGCGTGACATTCTCGCTTTCATCCGGTGGGATATTTGTGAGGAGGTTATCAGATAGTCCCAAAGGCCAGCCTAAGATGTCGCTCACGATCAGGTCATAGTTGTCCTTTTGCCCCCCCAAGTTCTTGACGATTACAATATAGTTCAACACAGTCCCAAGCGGCCCTTCATCATAATGGGGGGAGATAGATATCTCGACGCCTACAGGCAAAGCGGCGTGAGCAATACAGCTGTTCTCTGCACTCACTCCAGTCCCAATCGCGGTGACGGTGATGTTATCCCTCGTGCAGGGCACCGCGTTCTCGGGTACGGTGACCCTCAGTGTTATCGTCCTGTTATCGTTTCTTGGAACCACAAGCCAAGCATTGTCGAGCGTCGGGGCCCAGTTATCATTGTCATTGACTATCAAGGCATAGTTGTCTTCGATGTTTCCTGTGTTTTTAATCGTGACGACATAACTAAGCGTGCTTTCCGGCACCCCGCTCTGGTAACCTGGTGAAATGGATACTTCAACCCCGCGGATAATTAGAGCATGAGCCACGCAGTTGTCGCTGTTCTCGATCGTGTTGTCGGTCTTAGAGGTAGCAGTGACCGCTACGTTGTCCCTCGTGCAGTTCTCAGCGTTCTCCGGTATCCCAACGCGTAGCGTCGTCGTCCCGTTCTCCCCACGCCCGATAGTTAGAGAGTTATCGTCCAAGTTGAGCGACCAGCCCGCATCGTCACTTGCAGTTAGCGCGTAGTTGTCATCGACGTTGCCCATGTTCTTAACCGTGATGGTATATGTGACCGTGTCTTCGGGTGGGCTGCTATTTTCGCCCGGCGAGATCGATACTTCAACACGCCTGAAAATGAGCGCATGCGCCTGACAGTTTTCGCTATTTTCCACATCCAGATTTTCCACCGAAGTTACAGTAACTCGTATGTTGTCGACGGTACAGCCTACCGCATCGCTGGGCACTACGACGCTTAGCACAATAGTGCGATTTTCATCCGGCTGAACATTGTCGAGCCGACTCTCAGAGAGCCTTGGACTCCAGCTTGGGGCGGCGCTATCGCCCACCGTCAAATTGTAGCTATCCTCGGCATTGCCGGTGTTAGTGACCCTAACTTCATAAATTAGGTTCTCCTCAGGTAAGCCACTCTGATAGCTCGGCGAGATCGATACTGTAACACCCCTAACCGTAGCTGCGTGGGCGATGCAGCTATTTTCGGCTTTTGCATTTTCGTTTTTCTTTGAGGTTGCGATGATGGTTATATTGTCTCTAGTGCATGGCGCAGCATTCTCGGGGATGGTGACGCTTAACGTGGTTTCCCTTCGGTTGTCATTAAACGGCGGAACGCTGTTGAACTGATTTTCTGAGAGGGTTGGACCCCAATTCTCGTTATCGCTCACGCTCAAAGCGTAGCTGTCCGTGACATTGCCCTTGTTGATGACGGTGACGGTGTAGGTCAGCGGCGCTCCCGGCAAGTTCTCCTGGTAGGTTGGCGATATCGAGACATTAACAACTCTCACGATCGTCACGTGGGCTATGCAGCTTGCGTTGTCCTTCTTCGTGTTGTCCCCCTGCGAGGTCGCTTTGATTGTTATGTTGTCCCTTGTGCAGCCGATCGCGTTCTCAGGTATGTGAACGTGCAGCGTTGCCGTCCTGTTCTCATTTTCTGGGATGTTCTCCAATCGGGTGTTATCGAACGTTATGCTGCCTCCCCAGCCGGCGTTATCGCTGACGGTCAGGTTGTAATTGTCCTTCCCCATGTTTCCAGTGTTCGTGACCGTGACGGTGTAGTTTAGGGTCGTACAAGGTACGCCGCTTTGGTTGTCCGGGGATATCGAGACATCCACGCCTCGGCCGAGCACCTGTATAGTTATCGGGCCGGCTGATATTCCAACTGGGTTCGGCTCAAATATGGTTATCTGATCCATCGCGAAGTAGATATCTTGGTTGTCCGCACGGTGGAGGGTGCCATCACCGCTGGCTGCTCGGAGCCATATGTCTATCGTGAAAGTCCCGTTACGCGCTATGCCGTCGCCATTATCGCCTATATTGACCTGCCACCCATCGGGGACAAAACATTCACTTATGGACACGTTCTCCACGGGGTCGCCGGGATTGTTATCCCAGTAGACCGATGGGGTGTTCTCAAGGCGGAAGTTCTCGGCAGGATCGCCGTAGTTGTACCAGTAGACGGGTCCATATGTGAACCACGCCGTGCTCGATTTGTCTAATGTTATCGTGCCCCTCAGGAGGAAAACCTGGCCCTGCTGGACCGTGACCGGGCTGGATGGGGGGGTGGCTGTGGTCGCGGAAACCGGCGAGGCAATGAGAAGCATCGAAAAAAATATGATAAGGACAAGTGAGATGGAAATCAGACCATATTTTGAATCCTCACCCATTGCTTCCTCCCCCATACCTCCATAAAAAGTGAGATGGCTTAAATAAATACTTAATGTCTATTGTTAATTTAGGCAATCAACCCCAAAGGATATTACCGGTTCAAAAAGGTAAAAAGGGCGCTTGCGGCACCCTTTCCGAACTCGTGCTTACGCTTGATGCCGACCTTGATGTTTCATCGCAGCTTTAAGGTGGCGCATCCACCCACTGCTTCAAGATATCCATGACCTCCACCCTGAACGCGCTCTGCTGCTCTGGGTAACCTCCCCAGGCTACTAGGATGTCCTTGATCCTATTCCTGAGGTCACTCTGGTGCACTGTGAAGCTCGCTATGGTTGAAATCACGTTCTCGGTGTTATCCGTGGTCAGGACGAGCCTGGCTATCTGCACAGATCCCCAGGGATACCCTTCAGCTCCCCGAGGGTGCGGGACGTTCTCATTTTCTTTAACGTTTTCTGGAACGTTTTCCGGAGGCGTGAAGCTATGGATGACGCTCTCCGCCTGGAGGGTGACGTTGTCGTACTTGTAGAACTTCACGACCAGCTTCGACCCGGCGTAGAGCCGGAGGTCCTTCGCCAAGCTGACCTTGTACAGGTTCTCAAGCTTGAACGTTGCCGTCCCCATCCATGGTGGTACCGCGTGGGCCATGCAGCTGTTGGAGTCGCTCACACCGGTTCCGGTCGCGGTGACCGTTATGATATCCTCGGTGCCGCCCTCAGCATTTTCAGGGATGGTGATGGTTAGCGTTGCCGTTCGATTCTCGCCTGGCGGAATCGTTAGGCTCGGGGGTGAGAGGGATGAGGTTCCCAAGCCCGCGGTATCGCTCACGCTCAAGTCGTAGGTGTCCTCCACATTCCCCTTGTTTGTGACAGTGACGGTGTAAGCCAGCGTGGCCCCGTTCGACCCGCTCTGCGAGTTCGGCGAGATCAAAACATCAACAGCCCAGACGATCGTTACACGAGCAATGCAACTATCTTCGGTGCTAATCGCATTATCGTTAATAGAGATAACAGTAACAATGATATTGTCCTCGGTGTTTCCCTCGGCGCCATCGGGGATTTGAACATGAAGCTTGGTTGAGTTTTCACCGCCGCACCCCGCCGCCCAGAGTGTGTCATCCTCCAGCCAGATGTTATCCCAGCCAAGGGCATCGGCAATGGAAAGGTTATAGACATCGTCAACATTGCCCGTGTTAGTGACGGCCACAGTATACTCGAGCCAATTCCAGGGCGCAGCAGTCTGGTACTCAGGCACGATTGAAACGTTCACATCACGCACGGCTTGAGCTGGGAGGACTTTTATTGGAACATCATGACCTCCAGTTATGTCTATGTACGTATGCAGCCTAGCTCCGGGCCACCCGCTTGACCCAATTGCTAAGTGAGCTTCCCAGTAGACGTACCGGTCCAATTTTGAGGATGGAATGTTAAAGGTAACAGATAGCGAGTAGTATATATCTCGGTTACATCCCTTTCCTGGAGTTTTGTAAAATGGACCTGAGGCGGTGACAGAGCCATCCACAGGATTTCCATTTTCGTCCCCAACGTGGAAATTCCTCAGCTCATCAAAGCCGCCCTTATTCTGAAGCAGGTTATTGTGGTAGACGTTGAAGTTGAAATTTGATATCCCTTTAGGGAGTTTGGCAAATTTGATGCGATAGGGCACCCAATCGAGTTCCCTCCATCCCTCTAGGAGCCCTCTCTCCCATCTCGCAGTCACTTTGTTATAACCCTCAAGGAATGCTGAATAATTTCCGCCCGCATTATCTGGGCAAGCCATGCTGATGTTAATGGGTATGACGAGCGAACACGCTATCGAAACAATTAGGGCGAAGAGAAACGCCCACAACCAACCCCTCTTCAAGATCCCCTCGGTCCACATTTACCCCCCCCGGAAGTCCTAACTTCCTGTTTATTGTATTGTAGATGAATACAGATAACATTACCCTTTCCGTCCTTGCAGAAAAACTCGACATTTTTGGAGAGTTTTTGAGAAGGCTCCGATTATAAACTCGACGTTTTTGGGGAGTTTAAAATTTTCACCCCAATTTCGCCGAACGCACCCAATGCCGAAAATTAGATTAAATACGGAAGAATTGTCGAAAATGACGATCAATCATGGCCTTTTGACCTTTATCGCCCTAACCGGACAGGCCGGCACGCAGACCTCGCAGAGGATACACTTGTCCTCATCGAGCTTCACCGAGTAATCCTCTTCAATGCTCAGCGCCCCAGTGGGACAAAGCGAGACGCACGCGCCGCAGTCCATGCAGACATCGCTATCCAAGGTCACGACGTGCTCGAGCTTCTCGGCCTCGACCCCGCTTTCCTCGAAGAGCTTGACGACCTTATCGATCTCGGCTGGAGGCCCTTCCACCCCTATCAGGATCTCCCCCTTTCTGGAATCGATTTCGGCGTGTAGGATGTTTATATCGGCGCTCGTCTTCCTGATGACCTCAGACAGAATAGGCTTGTCCAAGGCTTCCCCGGCGTACTTAAGCAGGATCTTGATGTTCATTTCAACCTCCTCCCTATGAGCTTTGAGATATCTCCGCTCGTTATAATCCCCTTTACCACCTTATCCGCGTCGATGACTGGGAGGCCCGAGATGTTGTGCTGTTCGAGCTTTCTGGCAGCGATATCCACGGGCTCGTCCTCAGCGACGATTATGACCTTCTTTGTCATTATCTCAGATAGCTTTCGCTTTCCTGTCCCAAGCGCTACCGCTAGATCCCAAGACGTCACGATTCCCAAGAGCTTGCCCCGCTTGTCCACGATCGGCAGGTGGTTGAAGGCCCTCTCTGCGAGCAGCTTCGCGGCACCGGGTATCCTATCCTCTGGTGCGGCGGTTATCGCGGGTTTGGTCATGACATCCTTCACTAGGGGCACCTCCGCCGCCTGTTTCATCGGTTTGAACACCGTGTCCCTAGGCAGGAGCTCGACAGGTGAACTCAGGAAGAACTCGCCGCCTTCTATCCACTTTTTCAATTTTCCTGCAATTTCCCTGGCCATCTTGAAGCTGCTGAGCGGGCTCACCGGCACCTCCTTCCCGTTCACCTCGGCATTGCCAGACCTGAGTTCGGCGTATGTGATATCCCTCAGCACCGGTCTATCTCTCCGCGGCACCCCGTAATCGATCAGCTGGGTTTTGATCTGGTCTTCGCTCGCCGCAGCCGTTCGGACGATTTTTTCATTTAGGATTGGTATAGGGATGCCCAGACCGACGTAGAGCGAAGTCCCGTAGCGGTTGATGGTGCAGCCCCTAAGGTAGCGGGAGTTCATCTCCTTGAGGTCACCGATCACCATTATCGTGCCAAGGGCTTTGGTCGGGTTGTGCTGGGTTCCCTCCCAAGCAATGTAACCCTGGGCTCCACCCAAGAATATCCTCGTGCCCACGCCGATGGTTTCGTAGTTCGGGTCCTTATGGAGTGGACTTAGGACACCTGCTCCGGAGAATGTGACATTACCGTAATTCGGGAGGAGCGTCCCCATGTAGGTGTAGATGGTTTCGTTGCGTGAATTCGTCGCGGCCATGTAACGTTGGTACGCGTTTCGAGGGTTGCAGAGCACCGCTTGATTGACGTCGTGGATCGTGATCGAGGCCTCTACCTCCCTTCTAGGATAACAGTCCGTGCCGTAAGCCGTGGCCCTGAGTTCGACCTCCTTGCCTCGCACGAAGTCCTCGATGACGTGCCCGCCCCCGTACTCCATGCCCTGGGTCTCGCTGAGCTGGGTAGCCCCTATGTACGCATCGACTGCCGCGACCCCTGTATATGCCTCGACGTCGTTCAACCAGACTCGCTGCATTTTTATCGGAGGGTCGGAGTGCCCGAAGTTCAGCCATGCCCCAGAGCTGCACATCGCCCCGAAAGTTCCGGTTGTGACCACGTCGACTTCTTTCACTACCTTTTCCTCGCCCTTCTCTCGAACCAGCTCGACAATCTCCTCAGCTGTGACTACGACGACATCGCCATCTCGGATCTTCTGATTGATTTCCTCGTAGCTCTTGGAGATGCCCAATTGACCACCTCGATGAAAGGGGTTTTAATGCCTATTTATATTTTTCGCCTTAAAATATTCCTGCCAGTAATTTTTCCTAATGCTTACTTGTCTGGGACCAAACCATTATAGCTGCAAGCCACGAAAATGCCACGGAGATTTCATGTTTCATACACAAAGTGGCAGGAAGCTAAACATTTTATGGGTGGGCGCAGCGGTCTTTCTATTTCTATTGATTTCTCGCATACCTATTACCTGCGCGGACAATAATTCCCCAACCCTTGCAGGGGAAAAAGTCACCCCTGAGAACGGCGTATGGGGTTCAACTTTCGTCTTTGAGATCACATATACGGACAATGTCAGGCCAGCGGAGAACTATCCGAGGATTTACATCGATGGGGAAACGCAGGGGATGCTCATGGTGGAGAATGACCCAACAGACAATGACGTCACAGATGGGAAAATATACAAGTACGATTGGGCAACGGTTGAGGAAAACGTTGGTTCCCATAACTTTTGCTTCTACGTCGAGACGCCTACTGGCGAAAATACACGTGATCCAGCAACTGGCGCATACAATGGACCCTTGGTGGAGAATCGCCCTACTGTGTCCTTGAGCTGTGAGGTTGATAATCCCGAGCCAGTTATCGGAGAAAACGTGACTTTCAGCGGGCACCTGAGAACGACTGAAGAAAACTTGGCCTTGGCGGGAAAAAATATAATCCTCTACAAACTCCTTTTGGACGACAACACCAACGTGGGCTCGACGATCACCGATGAAAACGGGCATTTCACATTTGCGCTTGAAGCTCCAGGCTCGGGAATATTCTGCTACATAGCTCTGTTTTCCGGCGACAATTATTTTGAAACATCTGAGTCCTCCATCGCGTATGTGAACACCCTCAACAAGTCGATGGTTTTTGGTGCCTACGCCGTCATCCTTTTGGTCTTAGTTGGAGTGATGATGATCCTGCTCTCTTGGAGGATCCCTAGGGCACAATATTTGAAGCCCGTCCTACTGGGGTTCGCCTTGGGTTTTTTACTCTTACTCATTGGGGCCGGCTTTATCGGCATCTTAGCAGGCGGTGCTATAGCGGGATACTTGTTTGCCAGAGAGACTCCTAAGTGGACCAAACACCTGCGCATCGGTTGTATGGCCGGTTTTCTTTTCCTGCTCGGTACCGAACTTATCATCTCGTTTTTCCTGATTTGGTCCCCTGATGTATTGGGCCTCCCGTATTCGGTAATTCAGACGGATGTATTTGGAATCCTATTTAGCGATATTGTTTTCTCCTCGGTGTATTACGTTTTGTGGGTCGGAATGGGTGCCATGCTGGGAGGCATGCTGCGTAAACTCTTAAAGCCAGCAGAGCAGAGACCTGTTACGGTAGCGGGACCAGCTACTACCGCAGCGAGTGGGTAACGCCTGCAAGGGTAGGGCAGTTAGGAGTGCCCGCCGGGCTCATAACCCGGAGGTCCGAGGTTCAAAAGGGATTGGCGAAAGCTTTTCCCTGAGTTTCCTCGCCCCGCTACCAGTTTTTGAGTATTGCTTTTTAAGCCGCGAGAGAATATTCGAAGAGCAACCTTGGACGTGGGGTTGACCCGATGATGGACAAAATAGCGAGAGTTTGTGAACGAAGGCCACGCACGGTTATCCTCATCGCGATCCTCATAACGGGTTTCATGGCCTATGGCGTTACGAAAGTGTCTATGACAACCGACTTCAAGGAATTTCTCCCGGAGAGTTATCCCTCCGTCAAGACAACGCTCGAGCTAGAAAACAAATTTGGCAGCACATCGTACGAGATGATCCTGCTGAAGGCCGATGATGTCACGAAAGCCGAAATCATTTGGGATATAATCGAGCTTGAAAACACCCTGCGATCCGATCCGAGACTTGAGAACTACGCCACGATGTACTTATCGTATGTAGATTACGTGATCCAGTACTACAAGCTGTCGCCAGAAAATCTACTTAGGGAAAATGTTGAAGCCCTGCTTGAGAACTTTTTAGCGAATCCCCAGAATTCTGGAACGATAAGCAGACTTCTAACCGCGGACAGGAAAGCCGCTGTGATCTATATTTTTACCAACACCCAGCTCACGAGATCGGAACTCTTGAGCAAAACAACGGTTCTCAGGGAATGTGTTGAAAACTTCGGTAAAACCCATACCGAGTTGGTGGCGAGCGTTGGTGGCACGTATTCCAGTTACAACGACATCATGACGACGATGAACAGGGACAACTCTGTCCTGATTCCTGCTGCCATGATATTGGTGGTTGTCATCCTATTCTTGACTTTCAGGCGCTTTTCGGACATCTTGCTGTGCTTCATGGTGATCGGCTTAGGCAGTATGTGGGCAATCGGCGCGATGGGGCATCTCGGATTAGAATTTACGATGGTTCACGTCGCACTAATCCCCCTCCTCCTCGGCATGGGCGTCGCTTACTCGGTTTACATACTTAACAGATACTACGAGGGGCGAGGCAAGGGTTTGACCGCTGAGAAAGCTGTCCGAGTTTCGGTCAGCACAATTGGGGTAGCGGTCCTCATGTGTATGATCACGACGGTAATTGGTTTCTCCTCTTTCTCGATCTCAGACATCCCTCCGATACAGACCCTTGGAATTCTCGCTGGATTGGGGATCTTCTTCATATTTATTCTCGCAACTACCCTGTTGCCGTCGATCGTTATTTTGAGGGACAGAGGAAAAATCGGGAAAGTAAAGGCAATTGTGGCCAAAAGAGGGAAGAATGTTGACCAGGTGTTGTCGAGTGCCGCAACCGGAGCTGAACGCCACAGAAAGCTCGTAGTCCTAGTGGTTGCGGGGATAGTGATAATATGTATAATTTCGGCTCTTGGAATCAGCACTACGATGTCATTTGAAACATTCCTGCCGTCTGATGTGGAGTCCATAAAAACTCAAAATGAGGTGGAAACTCTATTTGGCGGGCAATCGCAGCTCTTTGTTCTTGCGAGGGGAAATCTTCTGACTCCAGGTAGCTTGATAAATATGTATCTATTCGAAAACGCCGTAGTCTCCGATAAAAATAATCAGAATCAACTCATCACGAGCTCGTTGAGCTTGGCCGAGATAGTTTATGCACAAGCGCTGGCTGCAGGAGAAAACGTGCTCTTGCTGACCGAACAAAAGATCATCGCGATAGTTGAGAATTTGAGAGCCACATCATCAACTCAGATAAACATGCTTTTATCAGAAGACAACAGCGAAGCCGTCATACTTTTCTACGTGAACGCAACGACCGACAAGGAGATGAGGCAAGCGACGGAGATAATCAGGTCTCATGTCCCAGCGTTCACGGGTGGATTCCTCGATCTTACCACAAACGGGGATCCAGCGGTCGGCGGTGAGCCCGCTATCATCGCTGACATTTTAGGGGGTATCACATCAGGGATGATAAAAACGACCTTTGTTGCGCTCGTACTCTGTTTCATCGTCTTGGCAATAATTTTCGGGTCCTTATGGATGGGTGCCATATGTACTTTGACTGTGGTTTTAGTAGTTACATGGGAATTTGGAACATTGAGGCTCCTCGGATGGTCGCTCGACGTCCTCACCATGGGAATATCTGCGCTCATCATAGGTTCTGGAATAGATTACAGCATCCAAATGGTCTATCGATTTAGAGAAGAGTGGAAGACCCGCGGCCGGCCACCGCAAGAGGCGATCAGGACTACTGCGATGAATACTGGAACAGCCATTTTGGCAGCGATGGCTACGACAGTCGGAGTTTTCGCAGTGCTCGCACTTTCGAGGATGCCGGCGCTCGGCAGGTTCGGAAGCCTAACTGCGATTGTGATTATCTATGCCTTCTTAGCAGCATTTTTCGTCTTGCCATGCACCATCATGTTTTACGCGCTCCACAAGAAAAAACACGCGACCGGCAAGCATTAGGCAAAATTAAATTTCTTCCGATGATTAATCCCAAAAAACAGGTTTTTTCTGATTACTTTTGGCACCTCTCTGTCTAGGACACCTTCGTTAAGTGACCTTCTCTATTCGGAATGCCGTTATTTAAAAATGATGCTCTAGGGGATCTTGGATCATCCTCCAAATCTCCTCTGCCTGTGGTTGAACCATTCGATGATGTTCAAAAATTCCCTTTTTGAGAAATCGGGCCATAAGGTGTCGGTAAAATATATTTCCGCATACGCCGCCTGCCACAGGAGGAAGTTAGAAAGTCTGTGATCTCCCCCAGTTCTAATTATCAAGTCCAGCGGTTTCCCCACCATCAAATTTTTCTGAATAACTTTCGGCGTTATTCGAATCTTTTTTCCAATAGCTGATCTTATCGCTTTTGCTATTGCTTTTCTCAATTCCCCCTGAGAACCGTAATTAACAAGAACGTTGAGGACCCTCTTTTGATGGTTACGTGTTCTTCCCATCAGCCTCTGAAATGCATTTACAAGACCGCTTGGCAGCTCGTGAAAACTCCCACAGAACTTCACTTTTACTTCGTATTTGAGGATCTTTTCATCGCTCATCAGCTTCTGGGCCCTTTCCAACAGGATTTTGAAAATTTCTTGAAGCTCTCTTTTCGGTCTTTTCTCAAGGTTCTCTGAGGAAAGAACATACATGGAAATCTCGGGAATTCCCAGCTCGATGCACCAGTCTAAAAATTCTTCAGCCTTGTCCGCCCCAGCCCAATGACCTTGCCAAGGGTTTAATCCATTTGCCTTGGCCCACCTTCTGTTACCGTCTAAAATGACTCCCAAATGATTTAGGCTATCCATCGCTCACCAATCTCCGATATTTGTCGCCTCTGCAAAGCTACGAACAATTGATAGTGTGTCATCAGTTGGCCCCCTGGTTAAGTTTGTAATGGGAAAATAGTTAGATGACCGTGTTAACCGAACCCATAAAGGAAGCAAAATGAATAGTGCCACGAAAATGCAGAGTAAAATTGCCACAACAGTATTTGCCGCCAAGGGTCCCCAGTGAGCTTGAGAGAATAAATATGCCAAAACCGCCATAACGAGTACTACTACCCCTACTATTGCAAAAAAGTATTTTTTGCGTGCCTCCACCACCAAGTTAACCATTGGACACCTCGGTACTCCCTCGCCGCCAGTGTGGTGCAATTTCCTCAACCATTTTTGAATCATATACGACTGGGGCAAGAGTTGTATGTGGCGCAATGACGAGCCTATCTTAGCTGACTTATGATGAGGATTTTGGGTCTCCGAGCGCACCTTGAGCAATGATGTCGGAAAATCGGCGAGCTTCATTATAGGCCTCGCCACTCTCGGCCCATGTTTCCATCTGTAATAGAGCATGTACAGAAGCATCGAGCCCACGGCGACCTTTCTCTGATTATCTGGGGCCCAGGTCTTTATGTTATGGCTCCAGCATTTTGCAAAAAAATCCCAGTGAAGCTCGGTCAGATGATGTAGGTCCGCCTGCCGTGCTGAGCTGAGCAAGCACTCTTCCTCCGATGTGAAAAATAGTGGAACGTAAAATAATTTCGCTCCTTTTAACCTATCCACGAGCTCCATTGTCGCAAGCGTATCCCTCTCCTCCTCGCCCGGCAAACCGACAACGAGCGTCGCCAGCGGATAAATATCGTTATCGTTTAGGATGCCAACCGCCTGAACGACGATCTCGGGCCAATCCTTTGTGTCTAGGGGTAGTGCTTTGCCGCGCATGTATTTCTCCATCAACCTAACACTTCCGGTCTCGATCCCAACTTCTACCGATGCCACCTTTCTGCCGTGGCACTCCCATCGTCCCTTTTCTACCAGCATCGGTGCTATTTCCTCTATCATCTTTGGATCGTAGACTACAGGCGAGAGAGCAGCGTGAGCCGGCTGCAGGTATTCAACACCCCCAATTTTCCCGATCGTGTTCACGAGTTCGACGACAGCTTTTCGGTTCGGCGCAAAGCGTTCGCGGTGTTTGTAGAGAAAGATATCGTCAGTTTGGAGGACAACCATCTTCGAGCCAGCGCGGGCATTCAGTTCGGCTTCTTTCTTGATCTTTTCCAGAGGAAAACTGTAAAACGTGCGCATCGTGGGCGAACAGAACTGACATCCCTTGCCGCAGCCTCGGGTTATCTCCACCACGCCAAACAATGACGGATTTGTTATCGTCGGGATCTCCTCTAGTTTTGGTTTTTCGGCCTCAACAACCCTGGGCAAGGGCTCACCGTTCAATGCTGTTCTGAAAATTATGGGGGCAGTATGTTCTCCCTCGCCCATTATAACTACATTTATCCCGTATGCGTCCTGCATCCTTCCTCTGATTATTTGCCAAGCGCCTGAGCCGCCCACTATAATTTTTGACCCATATTTTCTCAAGATCTGGTTTTTGATCAGTCCCCTGAATTCTGCAGCAGATATAGGTTCGCCGCCAAAACCCACGAGTGAGGTATAGGTCCTGCTGACAAAACCCATGCCTAAGGGATCCATTGTCGAGATGCCGATGACTTTTGTGTTGGGCCCCACAAACCTGTGCAGGTTGGGAGGCGTGCATGCCACAACATTGGACTCCCCAAACTCCCTTGCGAGTACCGTCTCAATTTTCCTCAAGCCGTAAGGTGCAAAAGCTACGGCACCGTCGTCGTTATCTCGCGTCATGGGATACAAGCGCTTTTTCAAGATCCTTCGAGGAACGATCTTTGTTGGAAAGCCGCCCGTAAACGCAATGAAAGGATTCAAACCAAAATCACTCATCTCAATCGCAGAAGCGGTCAGTACTATAGGCACGCCATCACATGGTTCATCCGCGCGATTCATCAAAACATGCCCTCATTTCTGATCATGAACTAACCCTTTCACCAATCCGCAGCAAGCGATTTACGAAACGGGTCAGCGGAGATCCTACAGTTATTTTGCCGTCTTTGATGTCTCTGATCATACTCTGTATGTCGTAATCATAATCCCGTCGACACCTGCAAATTAGTTTTCTGCTCTGTCGAATCGCGTAGGACGCGACTAATTTCAGCCCAAACCTGGCGCTTCTGCTCTTTATACTTGCATTTGCGTGTTCTCTGAGCAGGATTGGGATCCAGTTGAAGTTGTGTTCCCAACATTTGAAGAAAAGCTCCGAATGTTTAGGTATCATTTTCTCCATCGTAAAAGAATCGGTCTTGCCTTTCAGCCCTCCCATCGAAACAAGGAAGAGGGGAACGATCAGACTTTTGAATTCCTTCAGCTCCTCAACCAGTTCGATCGTAAGGTCGATATCTTCCTCGGTTTCGCCTGGAAAACCTAGGATCAGGGTGGCGCACGGAACCCAATAGTTCTCGGATAAGATTTCGAAAGAATTCACGACAACCTGCGGCCAATCTTCTGGTTTGAAAGGTTTACATTTTCCCCCCATGTAGTTTTTAACCAGCCTTGGACTGCCCGTTTCAATACCAGTTTGACCGCCAAGCTCAGATGCGCCCTCACCCGCGCCCGATATGTTAGATATTTCTTCGATAAGGTCTGGTGCGCTCGCAACCGAAGAGAGTGCGAAGTGGCTGATCGCAACTCCACGGACGCCAGGATAATTTTTCACTGCCTTGAAAAGATCCACCGTGGCTTTCCTGTTTATCTCAAAGCCTTTAGCCTTATACCTTAATACATCCTCTGCGTGCAGTGTAGGATTTCTGCCGACCCTCAGGTTGACTTCCACCTCCTTTAAGATGTGGTCGAGCGGGAGACACCGATACTGTAAAAGTGTCGGGACACAGAACTTGCAGCCTCTGCCGCAGCCTCGGGCGATCTCGACGATCCCGTCTACAGTCGGTCCCCTAATCACAGGTATTTCGTCCTCAGGGACTACCTCCCCGTATACGACTTCCGACAATTTTCCACCGTTCGTGATATTTTCAAAAAGAGGACCAACAGCTTTCTCGCCCTCCCCGATAACCACGCAGTCTATCCCCAGCTCTTCCCGGACCTGTTTGTCCTCAAGCTGCCATGCCCCGGGCCCTCCGACGATGATTTTTGGTCTAAATCTTTTGATCGAAGGATGGTTCAACAGCTCTCTGAGTTTCAGTGCCATGTACGCTTCTCCGCCGAACAGTTGCGTGAAAGTGGAGGTGGCTGGTCCGATTCCCAAAGGATCGTTTTCAGTGATCCCAATAATTTTTGTTTCCGGACCGACTACCTTATCTAAGTGTTCGGGGTGAGCGACAATCACATCTTCCTTTTGAAAGCCGTAATCGAGCAAAGCCGCCTCAATTTTTCTCGTCCCGCAGGGCGCGTGCACAACTGAGCCATTCCCATTTACCTCCGTAGATGGGCAAAACAGGGAAAAGTAAAGCCAATCTGGTATCAGACCTTTAGGTACGCAGGCACTGAATCCTAGGAATATATGGCCACCATATTCGCTCATTAACGTCCTATCCGCGGTGAGTACCACTTTGTATCCCTGCACGTTGCCGCCTCCAAAGTCCGGGGTGCAAATTATCTTGCACACATATGCATTTATAAGTTATGCAGTCTTTTGTCTACACGGAAAGTGAATACGATGAAAGTGAAGAAGGGAGAACTCAGCCCGGTTGCCGAGATTTCCGACATTTTGGGCATAAGTGCCACGGGTAGAAAGATCTTGAACCTTTTGGTGAGAACTAAGAAGAAACTCTCCGTGTCCGAAATTATTACAAAAATCAAAAAGTCAGAGCGGTCGGTAAGAGCGCACCTCAAGGTCCTTACCATGTTGAAGCTTATCCGAAGGGAAATGACGATTACAAAAAAGGGCAGGCTTGCTTACCGTTACTTCGTACTTCGAGCAGGCGACCTTGTAAAGTCGGCTCGAAAAGAAACGCGCAGGCGGTTACGTAACTTGGAGAAATGTATGGAGGAGATCAGGGGAAGATGGATCCCTTTGCCATGATCGGATTATTCCTCTCGACATTTTGTTTCGACTCAGTTGGTGGGACAGCTTATGCCGTGGGTCACGAATTATCGGAACCTGCAACGATTTTCGCCTTGTGTTTGATAAATGCTGCAATCGTTTTGATATGGTTTGGGATTTTTGGAGCGGTCAACAGGCGTTTGTCCGAATATCTGAAGAGCAAACGAAAGGATTTTAGAAAAACAAATTTGACGAGCGTATTCGCGTTGGCTGGCTTCTCATTCGTGTTTGGTAGTCTCTGGGCCGTAATCGCCGTGTATGCTCTAAACATGAAAAGAATTCCCGCCCTAATCTCGGTCACTGTTGGGGCCGTTTCGGGCGGCACCGTATGGTCACTTGGTTCGCTCGGAATAATCTGGTTTTTACATAACCCATGGATTCTGTATGTTGTGGCAGCATGTGTGATGACTGCCATCATTGTAAAGAAAGTGGCTGAAAATCAGGTTCTGGTTAAAGATGTGATAAATAATCTGGTGAGAAAGCGCACGTGAAGGAGTCGGCTGGTAAGCGGGTGGGAAATTGGTGGTGACGAAAATATTTGAGGTCGGGCAGAACCCAGCGGATGTCTATAAGAGAGCCGTAAAATGGGCTTCCAAACAGGGCCATACGCTAGAGGAAGACATCCCAAACGAGAGAATTAAGGTGAAGGTCGAAAGATGGGATCGGATGTTCATATCGTTTACTTCGACAGAGTGGGGCACGCTGGTGACGGTTTCGTTCAAAGGGGGCAAGGCCGAAGAAGCCTATCATACATTATTTAGAGCACTTTCTGGAATAAGCTAGGGGATATAAAGATGATAGGAATATTTTTTTCTCATAATCTCTGTGCGGCGTTCTAGGTTCTATGAAAGGGGCTCGCCTACCTTTCAGTACTGAAGTCAGTCAGTGCTCAACTCAGCGCGCTCAACCAGAGAAAAGCACATGCAGCCAGCAAGCGTTAAGCGGGATCGAATTTCTTCTGATGTTTAATTCCCAAAAATAGGCTTCTTTGATTATGGAAGGTGCTCCATTAAAAATGTTAAATAAACAGCGGTCTAAATTGGGTAATCTGAGCGTTAGGTGAGGTAATGCGTGAGGAGTACTGGCAAGCATTCTTTTGGTTGCTCGTGGTCGGAAGTTGGGTATTCGGCGTCACCTATGGTAGATGGGTGGGCGCGGGTGAAGGTTTCTTCCTCGAGCTGAGCAAGGCGGTGCGCGTACCTAGCGAGTTTAGCGCGTGGTGGGGACCGCTAGCTTATTTCGTCCTCACCGTAGTGGCCATCTTCGTCTTGGCTCAACTTTTCTTTGGAGCTGGTGCGGCACTTTTCCTCTTCGCGAGGGGTTTTTACGACAGCACTTTGATAGCCGGGGCAGAGGGCATCGTACGTGGTTGGTCCTTCCCAAATTTACCCACAAACGAGGTTCTGACCGTCTTACTGATCGTGCTCATACTAGCCGTCAATTTGCCGCTCTGCCTATGGGCCGCGCACATGGGAACCCAGCGCTCGATCTATGTTTGGCAACGCCTGACAGGGAAGCCCGTAAAGCCAGAAGCCGGCGTGAGGCCCATGCGAGATTTCCTGCTCATCCTCGCCGCGTCAATCGTTGCGGGTTTAGTCGCGACGTTCATCTTTTCATATGCGCAACAGGTTTAAAATCCCCAGCTGATAATGAAACCGTGAGATAGATGCGCACCACCGTAAGTGTTATCAAAGCCGACGTCGGCAGCCTGGCCGGCCACGTCATGGTGCCGGAGGAGCTATTAAAGCTATGCGAGAACTCCATGTCCCACGCGCTCAAGAAGGGCGTAATCAAGGACTTCCGCGTTACGAGCTGCGGCGATGATATCGAGCTAATCATGAGCCACGGGAGGGGCGTAGACAACAGTGCCGTCCACGAGCTGGCTTGGAACACCTTTAAAACCACAGCAGACCTTGCGAAGAAACGCCATTATTACGCCGCAGGACAGGACCTCTTGGTCGAGGCCTTCGCAGGTAACGTTCGAGGAATGGGGCCGGGGATAGCTGAATTTGAGTTCGAGGAGAGGCCAAGCGAGCCGATCGTGGTGTTCGCCTGCGACAAGACATCCCCATCTGCCTTCAATTTACCTATATTCAAGATATTCGCTGACCCATTCAACACCGCTGGTTTGATAATCGATCCGAAGCTCCATCCTGGGTTCAAATTTGAGGTGCATGACGTCCACCAGGCTAAACGCGTCTTCCTGAGCTGTCCAGAGGAGCTATATGACCTCGTCGCGCTGATCGGCGTGTCGAGTCGATATGTCATCAAGAGGGTATTCCGAAAGGACGGTGAAATTGCGGCGGTTGTTAGCACCGAAAGGCTGAGCCAGATCGCGGGACACTACGTCGGGAAGGACGACCCAGTCGCGATTGCGCGCGCCCAATCAGGATTCCCGGCCACGGGTGAGGTGCTCGAGGCCTTTGCAATGCCCCAGCTCGTGCCTGGCTGGATGCGTGGCTCACATCGGGGGCCGCTCACGCCCGTCGCACAGCGCGATGCCCACCCGACGAGGTTTGATGGCCCGCCACGGGTGATCGCACTCGGCTTCCAAGTGAGTGACGGCAAGCTCCTAGGGCCCGCAGATCTATTCGATGACGTTGCGTTTGACGAGTCCCGCAGAAAGGCGATGGAGATCAGCGACTATATGCGCCGTCACGGACCATTCGAGCCACACCTGCTCTCCCCAGAGGAACTGGAATATACTACTCTGCCACAGGTCATCGAACGGCTGAAGAAACGTTTTGAACAAATTAAGTGACGACTTGGCGATTAGCTATCGCCTAAGATCCTTTTTCAATTTCCCCATCTTTTCATCAAATTTTTTTCAACTTTTACCCAATCAATCCGAAACATGGCTATTGCGACCAAAATCAACAAAATTATCGTCGCCACAGCAAGTATTGGGCTCTCCACGTACCATTGGCCGATGGCTCCCCCTACATAGGCGATTGTCAAAAACATGAGGAATTTTCCCGCTATACATGGAAGGAAAACTTTCCAAAGATTGTACCGGAGCAAACCTAATGGGATGAGCAACAGGTCGTCTGGGAGCGGCGTCAGCGCAAAAATGAAGACGGCCGCAGCTCCAAAACGGTCAAAAAGCCTCAACATCGCATTTAGGCGCCTCTCGCGCTTTTTGCCCACGAACCCTCTACCTGCGTAGCCAAGGCTATATCCAACCAGCTCGCCCACCGCAGAACCCAAGCCCGCAACAACGGCGAGGAGAAGTGGATTAAATTGCCCCGTTGTGCTGATGGCGAGTAAAACCACGGTATACGGGATGGGTATTATAATTGATGCAGCACCTATGAAGCTCAATAAAAAAATGCCAGGATAGCCAAAATTTGCCAGAGCTTCAAGCCAACCTTGCGTCTAGGTGCCCCCACTATCGACAAGTTCACCTCGCAGGGTAGAAATCTTTCACCCTGGCGACATCTTCGGGATGTGGCGTGGAAACTTCATGGATTACCGTGTTTTCAGCCGCCACGATGCTGTGGATGGTGTTCGGCTTCACCCTGATTTTCGACCTCTTCTTGAAATTTACCTTACGACCCTTAAATTCAACGTGCCCCGAGCCGCTCAACACGTGCAAGGTCTCATCCCTCTTCTCGTGATAATGGAGAGAGGTTCGGTAACCTCCCATGATGAATAACTCCTTTTCAAGGCGCTCCTTGGTGAGAGTTAGGACCTTCTCATGCCCCCAGGGCTTATCTGTGCGATTTTCGTACTCCTTCTTCACGTTATCCAGATCCTTTGGACTGTCGATCGAAGCCCAGAACGGGACGCCCTCCCTGTAATAAGTGAGCTGCTTCACCGCCGCGAGCCTCGGAAAAACCGTCTTCTCTATGTCGCCGACCTTGAACTCCTCGAGCAGGCTCAAAACATCCCTCGAGAGGCAATAGAATCCACCGTTAATGTAATAGTTGAGCAGTGGCTTTTCCTTGAAGGACTTGATATGTCCATCGCCCAGCTTCACGATGCCGTATGGGCTCCGCATGCGCACCACGAACATGGACGCCGGGTAGTCCGAGCCATCGAACTCCTGCCTCATGCGCTTCAGGTTGAGGTCCGTAACCACGTCGCCGTTGCTCACCATCACATCCTCGTTTACCCTCTCCATGCCCATCCGAATTGCGTTGAGCGTCCCCAGCGGCTTTTCCTCGATCACGTACTCGATCTCGAGCCCCTTGTATCTGGAGTCGTACCTCTCCTTGATTTTCTCGCTCAGGTAACCTGCGAGCAAAAGCACTCGGTCGAACCCCGCGCTTCTGAAGGCGAAGAGCTGCCTGTCCAAAATGGAGTAGCCGTCCTTGATCTCAAGCAATACCTTTGGGACTACATCCGTAAGTGGGCGGAAACGCTTGCCATAACCGCCGCATAAAATCATACCTATCACGTATACCTCACCAACCCCTAATCCTACCTTTTCACCCTAATCACTTGTGCTAAGGAAAGATTTTAAATTGCCTAGATATATATGAAAAACGTGTTTGGAGAGTGAAATGGTGAAATGGCGATTTTTGAAATGGCGATTTAACACGCGCACATTTGTCATCATGGTATGTATTTTATATGCCGTGGTTTTTGCATGGCTTTTTGCAAAGAATTTGACTGCTGACACCGACTACTCATTCCACATGCATAACATCTGGGCATTTTCGCAGGGGTACTGGATAAAAGATCCGTTCATAAATGGTGGCAATTGGTTCACCCTCGGGTACGGAGCCCCTACTATTATGTTTGGGGCTCTTTTGTACCCCTTACTAGACGTGTTCACGGTGGCATCATTGCTTGCGTTAGCTTTCCCCATTTTCTGGTATTACTCAAAAAGGGTGTTTGAGGGGCTCGCCAGTAAAAAGATCGCGGAGCTTGCAACATTTGCTGTGCTTCTTAACCCACTTACCATCTACATGTTCTTGACAGCAAAACTCCCCTTCATCTGGGCCACGTGTTTTGGACTAATGTCTGTGTCATTCTACCTCCGAGGAAGGGGCTTGCTTGCGGCGGTGATGGGCGTACTTGCGGTCGTCACTCACCCCATAGCAATGTTTCTATTTGGCGCCCTCTTCCTGATCAATCTGGATCTTAGACAATGGTTGAAACTTTACATCCCGGCTGTCACTGTTTTTATAATTCAGCTTTTTGCAATATTTCAGTTGAGCATCGGCGCTGGAGTGGTTCCTGTTTTTTTCACGGCTATAATCCTTCTCGCTGCTGCTTTGACTACTCTAAGTTTGACGAGAAGGGAATCGAGAATCCCGTGCACGGTCGCGCTCGCGGTTTTGTTAGGTTCGGTCATCGCGTGTTTTTTGGGGGTATCCATCCCCACCGTGTATTTTGATAGGATCGCTTGGTTCGTCTTCGTGCTCTCCCTACCGTTTCTCATCAAAAGAGTAACGCCGTCGTTGATGAAAAAATTAATCCCCGCTGCCACAATCTTCGCGCTCGTCTTCTCCAGCGCCCTGATCTGTGTTCATGCAGTTTCTGTGTTCGATAATCCTTCAGTATACCAGGAGCTCCCCAGCGGGATTACGCAAGAGCTGGAGAATAAGTACGTTAGGTACGCCACAGACGGCTCTGCTCTCTATGAGTTGCCAAAGCTCGACATAAGATTTTCCAACGCCGGAAATGAGGCTTTCGAGAGGCAGATATTTGTTGAATATATCGAGAATGCCGAAGCTTACCGCCTACACCTAGAGATGGAAAATGCCTCATACATTCTTGTGTACGGGCAGACGCCAGAGGAAAACTTCATCAACGAACTTGGTTACGCATTAATCTATTCTGTCGACAATCTGAAAATTTACGCAACAGACCTAGCGCCTTAGCACTACTTAAAATGCAAGTATTACGGCAAAGTGCTCAGATATTGTCTTACCACTTCTCGCATGAGCACAAATTTCACCCCCTTCGAGAGCAAATAGTGCATAACTTGATCCAATCGATGCAGCGCAGTCTCGCCCGTGGCAAATCTACAATCGAACCTCACGCCAGTCATCTTTACTACTTCCCAAACATGAAAGTCCAAAACTGTTAGGGGCAGGGCGGCTAAACAAAGGCGCAAAACCCGCTTGGAGAAGATGGGTGGCAATCGGAGGAAGCTCGATGGCCAAGTATTCGGGATCTCCACCAACCCGTAGCGCCCCGGATCTGGGCCAATCCTATAACACGCATTTGAAGCGTCGTAAAGGTATTCCATCTGTTTTAATGCCGCGAAGGTGTGCGGACTTGGCCTGAAGTTGGGGGCCCTGAACCCAAGCACCCGCTGACCAGTAACTTTGTTTAGCACTTTTGTTGCTAGTTCTATTCTTCGAAATTGTTCTTGCGCATCCAACTTATCGAATCGTTCGTGCTCATATCCGTGACAACCGACCTCGTGCTCCTGCGAGATTTTTTTAACGAGATTTGGGAACTTCTTGGCCACCTGTCCAGTCACAAAAAATGTTGCATGTATTTTATGCTTAGATAACAGGTTGAGCAAAATCGGCAATCCCTCCTCCATGCCTCGCCATGTGTCCAGCTGAGGTGGCGCATCCTGTTCGACATCAATTGTGAGAGCCACGTTTCGCATGTTCCTCACTAACCGCCTCATATAGGGCAAGGGTTTGTTTAGCAGTTCTTTCCCAAGTGAATTTTTTACTTACAGTTGATGAACCGTTCTTCCGAAGCTGTTCCGCCAACTTATGATTGTTTAGGATTTTAAGGATGGCATCGGCCAGCGCACCATCATTTGCCGGCGGGACCATTAGCCCATTTACACCATTTTCAACGATCTCTGGGGTACCACCCGTGCGCGTGCATATTGCTGGAACGCCAACTGCCATTGCCTCGAGCAACGCAAATGGGCAAGCTTCGACCATTGAAGGCAAAACAAATACATCCGCCGCCGCCATCAAATCCAATACCCGTTCATGAGGTAGGAACCCCAACATGAACACGGAATTTTCAATTCCAAGCTTCATAATCATCATCCGCAAATTTGTGTACTCCGGACCCTTGCCAGCTATTGCCAATTTAGCTTCAGGCATAGATTTAAGCACCCTTGAAAAAGCGGCTACTAAGTTTTCTGGCCCCTTCCGTTTAACCAATCGGATGGCGGTTACAATGAGCGGCTCTGACTTAATCCCAAGCCGAGCACGCACCGATGCTCTACTGGCAATTGAGCTTAATTTTGGTATATCGGCTCCATTCGGAATGACAACAATTTTATGACCTAGAACACCTAGCGCACGACAAAATCTCCCTGTGGCATTGCTAACGGCTATCACGCGGTCCGCATGGTTCATCGTGAACGCGAGCGGCTGATAAGCGAGCTTCCATAGGCCTGTCGTTTCGTGAATAGAATGACACGTCAATAAAGAGGGTAGCTTGCGTCTGCGCGCCGAATACACTGAGTGTAACGCCATCGGCGAGTAAATGTCTTGTCCATGAATCACGTCAAACTTTCCAAACTTGATAAATTCATGAAGGTGCTTAGCAAGTCCAGCTGATATTGCACGGTCTAACTTTTGGATCACAAAACCCTTCAGGCGCTTGACCTTTAACCCATCGAACTCCTCTTCCCGAGGATATCCCAGATGGGCATGGGTAAGCACGATGGGTTCAGCTCCTAACTTGGCTAATGCTTTCCCCAATCCCATGGTGTAAGTTGGCGCTCCACCCATAGCCGGGTAAAACTCATCGCTAACCATCGCGATGCGCATGGCTTCACTTCCAAAAGCATATTGCCTGCAGCGATATTAACCACTCACGCGAAAGTCCAAGGATTACTTGTTTTTCCATACCTTTATTCCAAGGTAAGACGTCGCTGCTGCCCCGACGACGGTGCTTAGGACATATGATATGGCTCGCTCTATGAGGGTTGCTGAAATTGCTATTGTTAAAGGTATGCCGCAAGCCACGAACACGCCAACCATGCTTGCCTCAATCAAAACTAGCCCGCCGGGTAGGAACGGGATTATCCCCGCCAAGAGTGGAACGGTTACGGCTAGCAATGGAGCGGCCAAAGAAACAGTTTCACCTGGAGGAGACAGGGCAAACAGAATTAGCCATATTCTCATCATGCTCATGAGGTTGAGCAACAACGCGATGGCCGAGATCGTCACAGCTTTTTTCTTATCGTGCAAAACTATCTGTGTGCTCGCGTAGAACTTTCTTATCGGCCTCATGATCTCTTTCTCGCTTGTCCTGCGCCCAAGGCGTTTGGAAATCCACTTTATTATCTTAAAGATGCCTCCGGAAGCAGCTTTTCGTTTGATCAGCGCATAAGCAATCGGAAGAAAAGCTACGAGCAAGCAGATTATCGTCACAAGAATTGCTGCGCTCGCCCAAAGTGGTGGGGATTGTAAATAGATCCAAAGCACCATGCCGGCCAGCAACAGCCCCAAAAATACGGGGATGCTCAAAATTCCCTCCGCCAAGATTGTGGCAAACCCAGTCGGATATGGCACCTTTTGAATTTTCTTGATGAAATATGCGCGGAAGGGCTCGCCACCACTTTTGCTGATGGGCGTGATGTTGTTGAAGAACATCCCGCTATTTGCGATCAAATACAAGCGTCGGAAGCCGATGGTGTAGCCCGCGGCCATGAGAGCCACCCTCCAACGGTCGGCCCAGAAGAGCACCTCAAAGAAATACATCCCAACGGCTAAAAACACCAATTTCAAATCCGCAGAAATTATCGCGTTGTAGATCCCGCCAAGGTCTTCTCTTAGAAGAACCGCCGCTAGCCCACCAGCTATTGCTAGCACCAAAACTACTGTAGCGAGCGCTCTCTTCACGTTGATTTTCTGGATTTTTTTGTTTGGAATCTCAAGACCCCATTTAAAGGCAGGGAAAACTTTTACTTAACTGTTTGTAACGACGGATTATGGACGAGAACCCCTCGCAGATTATTACCTCTTATTTAACCATAGTGTTGTTTTAAATTCTTGACTCAGATTAAAAGGGGTACAGGAAGGTCAGAAAATGTCATCCGTACTCTTCATCTACCCGCCGATCAGCTTTCAGGAGAGAAGCGCTTTATCCGCCTATTCCCCCCCGCTAGGGGCCCTTTATTTGGGTACCATTCTCAAGGAGGCGGGACACGAGGTGCACGTGATAGATGCGGACGCAGAGCAGCTATCACTGAATCAAATACGGAAGAGGGTGAAATCAATTGATCCAGATGTCGTGGGATTGACTTGCCTCACCCTCACTTTGGATTCTTGCAAAACCATGATTAACGAGATTAGGGATACCACGGACGCGTACATCGTCGTCGGCGGTCCTCACACCGGAGTGGTTCCTGAAACTTCCCTTAAGGGACTGGGGGCTGATGCTTATGTCGTCGGCGAGGCTGAATCGATTATAGGGGAAGTCGTAGAGAAAAAGCCACGCGGAGTTATCCACGCGAAGGAAATACCAAACATCGACAGCATACCATTTCCAGATAGAACTCTAGTCGAGCACATCCAATACGGCAGATTTTACGGCTTGGAGATGGTGGGAAATGTAACCGGGATCCTCACGACGAGGGGTTGTAGATATGCTTGCACCTATTGTAATCGTCCAAAGAAATCTTGCTTCCGCTCAAGGTCCCCAAAAAACATCGTGCAGGAGTTAAAGGAAATAGATAGGATGGGATTCGAGTCCGTTTGGATAGCCGACGACAACTTCACGAATAATCCCCAAAACGTGATAAAGCTCGCGAGGTTGATAAAAAGGGAGAAGCTAAAATTCCACTTCTTCGGCGAGGCGAGGGTCGACGCTGCGAGCGAGGCCCTGTATAAGAGTATAAGGAGCATGGGCGTCGTCGGGCTCGGTTACGGTGTGGAATCCCTCAGCCCGGAAGTCGTGAAGTGGTACAACAAGACGAGGTATCCGGAGAAATGGCCAACCTATGCGAAAAAGACGATGGAACTATGCGATAAACATGGAATCATATTTTTGGGAAGCCTCATCTTTGGAGCACCAATGGAAACGAAGGCCGACATGGAGTACTCGATCGACTTCCTTGAAAAAAATGGGGCTGACCTGATGAACGGAAATATCCTGATGTACCTCGTCGGCTCAGCAATCTGGCAGTGGGGGAGAAAAATTGGCAAAATCAGACCAGACCAATACATGGCCTTGGCTCCAGAGCTTGGATTGACCCCCTATTCTGAGGAGGAACTTCAGGAGATGTGCAACCGCTGCACGAACTTCTCCAAGAGGGAGGGATGGAAGCGCGCCCTACGCAAGGTTTTGGACGGCCAGCGGTTTGACTTGATATTCTATGGATTGAAAAAATACGTCAGGCACTATCGGCACATAAGGAAGATCCGCAAAGAGGTGTATAGATACGGTTATGGGAAAGACTATACAACAAAAGTGTAGGTGGTCAAGTGACTGGAGTCATTAGCAAGGAGCTGCTAGAAATATTGGCCTGCCCAATGTGCAAGCGGAAGGTCGAGCTCAAGGGCGAGGAACTCGTTTGCGTGGGCTGCGGCAGGCGCTATCCGATCGTGGATGGCATCCCCCATATGCTTCCGGATGAACTTCGATAATCACAAAACCTCTATTGATATTCGAACCTCTGCAGCTGGGTCACGTAAACCCGCCACAAAAGTCCTCGATAAATCACCTGCTGCTTTGTCAGCCTCGATCACGAGCGTTCGTCCGCACGTGAACCTGCTTTTTCTGATGACGAGATCTGTCGGATGCTTGAGGGTCAAAGCTGGATACCCTAGCCCATAAATCATCTCCGCGATATCCCCGACCTCGAGCGTTACGCGAACCTTGTGCCCTGCCCTGACTGCTTGCTTCAGGGTTTCGCTCAGATCCTTCGCGCCTTTATCGGCCGCCACAGCCACGATGCAGTCGCCCCTCGGCCCGACCTCTTTATCCTTGGTGATCATCAACGTCGTGGGGTGCCTCGCTTTGATCTGCGGGTGCCCACGAGCCAATATTTTTTCCACAACTTCTCCCATGTTTCCCATACCGACTTAAGCCCAAAGAAGGATATCGCTATTGGTCGCGATGTACGAGAAGGAGCGGGAGGAACTGATCAAGCATTTAACTCAGTGGGGTTACCTCACGAAGCCTGAAATTACCGAAGCATTTAGAAAAGTTCCCCGCCACGAATTCGTGCCGGAAAATCTTAGGGATTACGCATATGCTGACCAACCCCTTCCGATAGGTTATGGGCAGACGATATCCGCGCCGAGTATGATTGCCATCATGCTGAATTCGCTCGAGCTAAAGCCTGGCCAAAAGGTCCTAGAGATAGGTGCTGGTTCGGGTTACAACGCGGCACTGACAGCTGAGATCGTCGGCCCTGAGGGAAAGGTTTTCACCATCGAGAGGGTAGCAGAGCTCGCCGAATTCGGGCACGCTAATCTCCAGAAAACTGGCTACGGGCGGGTACAGGTAATAGTTGGCGATGGAACTCGTGGATACAAGAAGGAAGCCCCTTATGACAGGATCCTCGTGACCGCCTGCGCGCCAGACATACCACGCCCGCTCATCGAACAGCTAAAAGCCAGTGGAAGGATCGCTGCGCCGGTTGGGCAGCATTACATGTACCAGAGATGGGTTGTGGCAGACAAGCGCGGGGAGAAGAAGCGAGACTTTGGGGGATGCTCCTTTGTGCCCTTGGTCGGCAAACATGGTTGGAAGGAGGATTAACCAAACCACTGCTCGAGCTTCACCTGCTTGCGTTCGCGCAGCCCCTTAAGTAACCGCTCTATGCCAGTCTGAACCCTCGACTCAGAAAAGTCATGCTCCTCGCACAGAAATTCCTTGATTTTCTCTAGGTCAGGCTCGCGCCACTTCAGCTTATATTTCTGGCTCACATTCGGTTTGATGAAAATTTCTCTTACCTCGAGCGGATCCACCTCAAATTTATCCCCAAGTTCAGTCTGCATGATTTTTTCAATCGAGCCCTGTTTCTTAACCAGCTCGAGCGCCTTCTTCGGCCCAATGCCCTTTATGCCCGCATTGTAGTCCGTGCCTATCAAGATACCAATATCAACGAGTTGTTGGCGCGTTATCTGGAGTTCATCGAGCAACTTCTGGAGTTCGATGACTTCTGGAGTTACCTCGATAAATGCATCTTTACTCGGTAGCTTGCGCCGCCCCGTTATCGCCAAATTTCGGACCAGAATTGGGGCTCCGAATAACAGGCTGTCGAAGTCCTGGCTAGCTGCCGCCCAAGCATCCCCCCGTTGGACTAGGTATGCTGCCTGGGCCTCACCTTCGCCAGACGCTTGGACCCAGGCGACCCCCATGTGATCTAAAAGCGTTTTGGACTCGTTGATCATCTCATTTGTAAGCTGACCCGCGCGCTGGGCAAATTTTCTGGCCTCCTCCAGTTCACCTGCCTTGAGAGCAGCTGCCCATCCCTCCGCAGCTTCTTTTCTCATCTCCCGACGTTCCTCGACCGTGCGGCGCTTCAGCTTCGGCGGCATCCCATCGAACACATACGTGGGCTGAATTCCTAGCTCGATGAGGTTTGAGGTCCTGTAGAAAAGCCCTGAAAGATGAGACGTGACCCTCCCCTTTGAATCCCGAAGCAGTTCGCCCTCTCGTTGTCTGATGATCGCCAAAAATTGATACAGCGAATTCATGGCGTCGATGGCGATTATCCTGCCGCGCAGCTGCTCTAACTCGATTGTCTGTTTAGGGACGATGTCGCCTAGCTGGACGCCCACCCAAAACACCTGAGATACATTAACTCAGACACTTTAAAATTCGCTGGGGAAGATGGAACTTTCTATCTCCGACTTCAAATCCAATACAAATTTAAGTGGGTCCCGGTAGCTTGCGGACCACAGTTATCGGGATGGCGCCTTTCTCGAACTCCAGGAGGGCGATGTCGATTGGGTTTGTGGCCCCCTCGGGTAGGTTGATCAACACGGGCGCCCCCATCGATATCTGCAGCGCCCTAGCGCCTATGATCCTTGCTTTCTCAAACCTTGTGTACTTTTCAGGGAAAATGGGCTAGCCCCCTCACATAGGCGGCATTCCGCCCATTTCTTCAGCTCCAGCTCCCTTCTCCAGCTTTCCAGCTGCGATAACGTCGTCGATGCGCAGTATCATCTCAGCCGCTTCGCTCGCTGATTTGATCGCCTGAGTCTTGACGCGGAGAGGTTCGATAATACCTAGCTTCAGGGTGTTCGTCGCTTTTCCGCTGAATACATCCAATCCCATATCCTTTCCGTTTGGTTTCCCATGCTCAGCGCGGAGCTGAACTAGGATATCTATTGGGTCCAAACCGGCGTTCTCCGCGAGCGTGCGTGGCACAATTTCAAGGGCATCCGCAAAGGCGTTGACGGCGAGTGCTTCTCGCCCGCCGACGGTCTCAGCATACTCCCGCAATTGCTTAGCAACCTCGATCTCGGGGGCACCGCCACCAGCCACGATTTTGCCGTCCTCAATGGCCGCTGATATGACGCTTATCCCATCGTGCACCGCGCGCTCTACCTCGTCGACGACATGCTCCGTGCCACCTCGCACGAGCAGGCTCACGGCCTTTGGGTCCTTGCAACCTTCGATGAACATCATCTCATCCCCTGCCACCTTGCGTTCCTCCACGAGATCCGCTGAACCGAGATCATCATCAGTCAGGTCCTTCAAGTTTGTCACCACCTTGCCTCCAGTTGCGCGCGCCAGCTTTTCCATGTCGGACTCCTTGACCCTTCGAGTAGCCATGATGCCCGCCTTTGCCAAGAAGTGCTGGGCCACGTCATCGATTCCCTTTTGGGCGAGGACGACATTTGCACCGGTTCTCTTGATTTGATCGACCATCTCATGCAACATGCGCTCCTCTTCTTGGAGAAACGCCTTAAGCTGCTCCGGGTCTGTTATCCGGATTTCGGCGTCTGTTTCCGTTTCCTTGACTTCCAGCGCGCAGTTCAGCAGCGCGATCTTGGCTTTTTCGACCCGCTTCGGCATGCCAGGATGGACAACATCCTTGTCGATGATTATCCCCTTGATGAGCTCGGAGTCCACCGAGCTGCCCCCGCTCTTTTTCTCGACCTTTATGTTGTCGATGTCCGCCACTAGCTTGCCGTTCTCCTCCTCTGTTATCTGCCTAACGGCTTGGACGCATAGTTCGGCGAGCTTTTCACCTTTCATCTCTGACCCCTTGCTACTCATGGATGTTATCGCAATTCGTTTCAGCACCTTGTCCTCATCCTTTGATACCTTAGTCGCCATCCCGTTCAGGATCTCATCGGCCTTTTCCGCCGCCTTTAGGTAGCCCATCGCGATGACCGTGGGGTGGATATCCTGATCGAGCATCTCCTCGGCCTTCTTCAGGAGCTCACCCGCGAGCATGACCGCGGTAGTCGTACCATCGCCGACCTCATCCTCTTGCGCCTTCGCGACCTCCACCATCATCTTGGCGGCTGGATGTTCGACATCCATCTCGTCCAAGATCGTGACGCCATCGTTGGTTATTGTAACGTCACCCAAATTGTCGACGAGCATCTTATCCATGCCCCGCGGGCCCAAGGTCGTGCGTATGGCTTCCGCAATTGCACGAGCCGCCGTGATGTTCATCCGCTGGGCATCTCTACCTATATACCTGCTGACCTTTTCCGGCAGGATCAAAATCGGTTGCCCACTTAGCTGACTTGCCATACAATCCCTCCTACTTTCACTAATCAGTGAATTCTATATTTTATTACACTAATTCGGGAGGTTCGAGAGTATAAAAATATTACTTTTTACCCTTCCATTTGTTCAATGGCACCCCAAACTCTTTTTCAATTACAGGCCTGTGGATGGAGTTCATGCTGCAGAACGGCACTATTCGTCCGTCGGGAACGGCGTAGTGTATACCACAGCGCTCCACACGATCCAAATCAAAGTTATACGGATCCTGAAAATGCATTACCCCTATCATCAAGGCTCGCTCGTGGAACTCGGCGAGGGCTGAGTAGTCGCCCGTGCGGATGATGTTGAGGATGATTTTCATCAGGTTGAATCCCTTTGGGGCTTTTCTCATGTCGATAGTGCCGGGCAGGTCCTTGACCGCCTTCGCAAGTACCTTTGCCTTGATGCCGAAGCCGCCGCGCTTGAGCTCCTCTGCGTACTTATCGAGCAGCTTGAACAACTTTTCCACATTTACGAACCGCGTTATCGGAATTATCCTGCTATCGTCGACGAACACGTATGTCCCCGCCCCGCAGTGCTCATGACAGGTGAATTCCGCGTAACTCGTGCCCTTGTAGGCCTCGACGAAGTGCGAGATGGGGACCACGCAGGGCACGGGATAGAAGTCCGTCGCGGCTATTTGTCCGTCGGTCTGTTTTTCGACCGCCTTGATAAAATCAGGGATTGTTATCCTCCATTTCTTCCGATCTTCCTGTGAGATGCGGCCGGCGAAAGACACTGGCTGGACGTTTATACATCTGATCACGTCCCTGTTTTTGATCGCGAAGCGGATGATGTCGCCGAGTTGATCGTCGTTTACGCCCTTGACCAGGGTCACGACGAGCACGATGCTGCGGAGGCCAGCTTTACGACAGTTTTCGATCGCCTTCAGCTTGTAGTGAAAAATATCCTGACCACGGGTCGTCTTGTAGGGCTTTGGTGTAACGCCATCGAACTGGAGGTAAACGGTGCTCACGCCCGCCTCGACCAACCGTTTGACAAAATCCAGGTCCTGGGCGAGGCGAATGCCGTTCGTGTTTACCTCGACGTGCGGGAAGCCCAGTTCCTTCGCCGCACGCACGATTTCCGGCAGGTCGTCCCTCAGGGTCGGCTCCCCTCCGCTCAACTGCACCGCTGGCGTCGGCACGGGCTTATTCGCCCGCAGGTTGGCAAGCATCGCCTTTATCTGGTCAAAGGTGGGTTCGTAGACGTATCCCGCAGCTGCAGCGTTTGCGAAGCAAATCGGGCAGCGTAGGTTACAACGATTCGTGACGTCGACGATTCCCAGAATGGTGTGGGATTTATGATTCGGGCATATCCCACAGTCGAACGGACACCCTCGCTTTTCCTTCGTGCGGGGATTTTGTACCCCCTTGCCCACTTGCGCAAATTTCTCCGCCCATCGATACATCGAAGCGTCCGACCAATAGACATCCTCGAAGCTGCCGTGCTTGGGGCAGGTCTTCTTGATCAGGGCCTTGCCGTCTTCCTCGACGACTTTGGCATCGATGACCTGCAAGCACTCGGGGCATAGACTCTTGGTTTTCTTGAGCAGCAACTTGACCACCTTCTTTTCATTTACAATTTAAGGAGGTAAATATACTTAAAGATTGGAAGGATTTTAGGGGCTAGTGAGAAATTGGACGGAATTCTTAATACAATAGCATCCGCGATTTGGTTCATCCTGCCAGCTTACTTTGCGAATGCCGCTCCGGTGGTGCTTGGTGGCGGACCTCCGGTGGACATGGGCAAGAAGTTCTTGGACGGTCGCAGGATCTTTGGAGATGGGAAGACCACACACGGATTCGTGGGCGGCCTGATCGTCGGTACCATTGTGGGCCTGCTACAGGGCATTGCCGAAGCCCCGCTCGGAGAGCACCTATTGCTCGGCTTCCTTCTCGCCTTGGGTGCACTGCTCGGAGACTTGGCTAGCAGCTTCATCAAGCGCCGCCTTAGTATCGAGAGGGGCGGAGCAGCTCCCGGATTGGATCAACTTGGTTTCGTCGTGGTTGCCCTGATCCTCGCAAGCCCTGTAAAATTGCCCACATGGCAGACAATAGCTGTAATCTTAATCATCACTCCACCAATCCACCTAGCCACGAATTTCGTCGGACACAAGCTGGGGCTCAAGAGCAGGCCCTACTAGCCCTTCCGCTGGACCGGCATCTCTTCCCACGGAAAGACTATCCACTTGTCCGTCTCGAAGACGTAGTAGTCGGGCTTCACGCGCGATTTCGGCTTGTACGCGATGGTGGCCACCTTTACTTCCTTTGCCCCCATCTCCTCGACATGCTTGAGCACAAATTCCAATGTTTCACCAGTGTCTGCCACATCGTCTACGAGAAGCACCTTCTTCGGAAGTTTGCCGACGTCTGCAAGAAGTTCGGGCCTTTCCTGGCGGAGGTCGATGTCCTTGTAGAATTTGATGTGAATCATTCGCAGGAGCTTATCCCCGAGCAGGTGCGATAGCCTCACGGCGGGTATCAGGCCCCCCCGCGCTATGCCGACGATCATGTCCGGAACGAACTCACGCTCGATTGTGGTGGCTAGGGCAGTGACGGCTTTTTCGACATCACTCCAGCTCATCGTTATAAACTCCAACCAACCACCCCGAGGAAATAAATTCAAAAGGGGGTTCAATAAAAAGGTTGTTATGGAGATGGCATGGGAAGGCTAGCTGGCACCTGCGCGATATGCGGGCGGACAGGGGTGGACGTTCACACATGCGGGGTCTGCGGCGCCACGGTTTGCTCGCGCTGCTTCATGCCTGACATAGGCGTGTGCGTTCGGTGCATGAGGAAAGGGCTTTGGGTAAGCGACCGCGGACCGGGTTAGCCTAAAACTGATTCATTCAAAACAAGACGCTCCCAAAGCGGCGCGCAAAGGTTTTATGCCGCCTAGCCAAATCAAAACGAGGAAAGGAGGCTAAAATTGAAGATTAAAACTAAAGGCGCATTGTTTTCTGCTTTGATAATTACCTCGCTAATGATACTGGCGCTATCGGTTTCATTCACCGGCCCGGCTTCCGCGCTGCCCGACAGCCTGACCCCTCACGACCCGATTCACATCGACGGAAACGCAGGCTTCATCGCCGCGAACGGTGTCGTAGCTGGCTCGGGTACGGCAGGCGATCCCTATATCATAGCGAACTGGGTCATAAGCGCGGAGAACGCCCACGGGATCGAGATAGAGAGTACTACTGCGTACTTCATTATAAGGAACTGCTTGGTGGAGAACGGGGACCCGTCTTGGCTTTCCTTCATTGGGATCTACTTAGAGAATGTGGTCAACGGAAAAATCGAGAACTGCACGTGCGACAACAACTTACGCGGCATCGGTCTAGAACGGTACTCAAACAACAACATCATCTCGAACAGCATCATGGAGAACAACTACGACTATGGCATTTACCTAGGTGACTCCGACAACAACATCATCTCCAACAATACCTGTTCGAACAACGCGTATGGTATCTACCTCTACTCCTCGGACAACAACATCATCTCGAACAGCATCATGGAGAACAACTCATCGGGCATCGAGCTCTCTTCATCGTGGGCGTATAGCTCGTACAATACTATTTCCAACTGCATCATAAAGAATGGGATATTTGTAGTTGGATGTTACAACCTTATTTTCAACAATCTATTGGAGAATAGTTCCATCTCGCTCCCCCACGTATACCCCGAAAATGCCCCCCAAGTAGTCAACAACCGCATCTATCACAACAACTTCATTAACATAGTAGCAAGCGACGGCGGCACAAATTATTGGGACAACGGCTACCCCTCGGGCGGCAATTACTGGAGCGATTATACAGGCGCGGACAATTATCGTGGCATGAACCAGGACATACCGGGGAGCGACGGAATTGGTGACACCCCCCATAATATCCCCTTTATGCTTAACCCCTCTGGGCCAAATCGGGACCGTTATCCGTTAATGGCACCGTGGACACCGTCTTGGGCGCCGCCCGAAGAAGCCCCAACAAGATGGCCGCTGATCGCTGGAATCGTTGGGGTTATAGTGGTAATCGGTATTGTGGCTGCAGTTTACATGAGAAGGCGTTAGAGTTTAAGCGCGCATTTTCCGTGGTTACAACCCTTTTGAGAAAAGCGTTGACGAAAAACAAGCCTTTTGAAAGAAGGGATTTAAGGGGAGATTTTGAAAGTCGCGGGTTTTGGGGTTTTGGGTTTTGGGGGTTAAAATTTAAGCTTGGATTGGGTCGACCTGCATCAGAATCCACGCTTGAACTCACCCTTCTCAAGGCGCTCATACCACTCGCGCTCGATTGGCTCCTGCTCGTGTAGTTCCTTCCTCCTCGCCTCGAGCAGCATCGGCTCCCTTCCAATGAGTTCAGCTGCGGTGAGCACCTTATTACCCGATTGCTCGGCCGCCTGCATCACGGGCTGCAGATACTGTATGTAATCAAGGGAGCGAAGCAGGTGATGATCTACCACGAGTTTCGGCACGTAGCGCGCTAATGTCGCTAGGTTGCGCTGTGCTGCGACGAGATCATCGCTGTCGAGCTTGAAGGCTAGGTAAATCGGGGGGCCGCCCATCATGACAAGATCCGGCTTCTGCGCGATGATCATCTGGAGAGATTCATCATACATCGGCCCCTGTACGTCGGGAGCGTGCAACAGGCAGCTGCCAGGCGTGCGGACGGTCAGCATCAGCAAGTACCCGAGCTTCGAGCCAGCTGGGCCGTGGTAGACTGGCTTTGAAAACTCGAGCGAGGTTCTTCCGAACTTGAAGGTCCGCCCGTCCGCGACCCTGATCTCCTTCGCCGTTTTAACGTTCATCTTCCGAAACATGTAGCCCCGCTTTCTCTGACTCAGGTTGATGTCGACATTTGTGTCCTTCGCAAGGATGAGTTTGTCGGAGTAGAGCTCGGCCGCAAGCTCTGGTGAACTCCATATCCAGAGCCAGTTCTCGAAGTTCGGCACGTAGTGGTCGAAGTGGTAATGGCTGATCGTCAGAAGGTCGGCACCCCGCGAGGCCTCAAGGATGGCCTTCCTTGTTCGGTAAAGGGTCAGGTACTCCTGTTCGTGTGGATTCAACCTGAACCTTGGACCGAGCGCGGACCCTGGGTCTATGACCAGCCTGACGTCATCCGTCTCGACCAGCGTGGCCATGCTTCGCACGCCGAGGCTTTCGGATGCCAGCGGTAGCACGCGAATTTCACCATTTCCAACTGGCGCCGGTTCTATGAAAATCGCCTCACCTCACCACTTCCAAATTAAGTTGATTTTTTGGCTCCAAAATGTTTTTTCGAGAGAACTTCTCCCTTGAATTTGTGGTAGTCGGCGAACTCCACCACCTCGATTTCCGCCATGTCGAAAAATTCGGTCAAGTCTACCTTTTCCTTCGAGATATTTTTGACCTTACCACCCATCTTATCACTAACTTTTTGTTCGTTATTCGTTTTATTTAGTAGATTTCAAGTAAAAAAGTTTAGCTTCATCAATGATATGTTTCTCCTCCGAATTATTGACTTTCAAATCGGGGCCCAGCTGCCCTCCCAGCCTCGCGCCCGCGGTGCCACATGCTTCGGCTGGTTAGTGATACAGCTATGTCATCGACATCCGTTTTTCCTTTTTAGGCGGCCTCCGGTGAAAGCTTCCGCGGGTGATACAGCTATGTCATATCTGATAATTTACGACATCAGGGAAGCCGACAACGCGACGAGGCTGAGGGTGTGCAGGCGCCTACGAAAGCTTCGGGCGTTGAAGCTGCAGCAGTCCGTGTGGGAGCTGGGAAGACTGGCCGAGCTTCGCAGTCTGGCGAGTTCGATCGAAGCGGCGGGCGGAAAAGCAATCGTCTTGAAGAAGAAACTGGCCGAGTGATACGGCTATGTCAGTGGTGGAGCAAAATAGGTGATACAGCTATGTCATGGCCACGGTGCGGATGATACAGCTATGTCAAGCAAGGCAGAGAAGTTCGACCCCGCTGATCTGGGAGATATCCGCAGCCCAACCCAAGAGACCACCAACCTCGAGGAATGTCCAATGATATTTAAATTTAAATCCTCCAACGCTGCATACAGGCAATCATGCCAGCCGGTCTGAACTACCTGGAGAAACCGAAGCTCAAGGAACCCGTCGTCATAGCCGGCTTGCCGGGCATTGGCCACATCGGCAAGCTTGCGGTCGAGTACCTCGTGCACGAGCTTAAGGCGAAGAAATTTGCGGAGCTTTATTCCGAGCACTTCCCCGAGTGGGTCGTCCGCGAGGATGGTTTGGCCAAGCCGCTGAGGATGGATTTCTACTCCTGCCGGCCGGATGGTATTGAGAGGGATATTATATTAGCGACCGCGGATGCTCAGGCAGCTTCATCGCTCGGACAATACGAGCTATCGGGTGAAATCTTGGACGTCGCGGCGGATAACGGCGCGGATACTGTCATCACGATGGCGGCATATGTGCTTTCGTCGCGGGAATCGAGGCCATCCGTGGTCGGAACTGCGTCAGATGCCGAGTCAGCTAAAATGCTTCAGAAGCACAAGATCGAACTCCTCGATGGCGGGATGATCGTGGGGATGAACGGCCTGCTCATCGGACTGGCTGAAACGAGAGGGTTGAAGGGATTTTGTCTGCTCGGTGCCACTCAGGGGGGACTTCTGGATGTCAGCGCGACGGAGGAGGTCCTAAAGGCCTTGGCGAAGATGCTCGGCTTCAAGCTCAACCTGGCGGACCTCAAGACGTACGCATCCATAGTATCCAGATTCACGCCGCCCAAGCAGAGGATGCCGAGGGCCGTCGAGGAAGATATCAGTTACATCCGCTGAAGGTGACAATCGTCATTTCCGGAAATTTGGGGCCTCGAGCTTCGGACTCGCTAGCGGCGCGCAAAGGATAAAGTATGGAGAGTGAACAAGTTACAATCTAAGTTTTCTGAACACAAAGTACTTGGGAAAATCGATACTCAATGTGAATATCCCGGAAAATCCCAAGATGAGGAGGACCTGATATATTGTGACTGATGGAATAATAAGACCGTACACGCCCAATATGGCAAATCCGCCTATAGCGGCCATGCTAGAGATAAGCAGTTCCCGGCTAGGCCGCGAGGACCAAAAGTGTGCTCTTTCTCTCACGATGTATACTTTAAACTGACTCGAAAATACAAGCATTAACATCACAAAACTCTGTAATGCCTCCAATCCAAAGTGGAAGTAGTGTATGCCGATGAATACGGTAATTGCACCCTCCACAACCATTAACAGCCCTACGGCAATTGACGCCAGAGTAATATTCTTCACATTCCACACATTTGGCTTGCTTGTATTCTCTACGTTATCAGTTGCCAAGGACATTGTCACGAAGTCGTTTGCAAAAATAAGCAGGACCATGCCTAAAGTAGAAAGTACGGGTTCGTGCAACCAAAAGAAACCCAAGACCAACAAACCAACAAATTGTATCACCTTAGTGACTTTGTTTATGACCCATGTCAGCATTCGTTGGTAGATCTGCCTGCTCGTCTTTATCGCATTGATTATTCCTCCCGTACCAGGTTCGGTCAAGACTATACTTGAAGAGGCCTTCGCAACATCCGTTGAATCGCTTACGGCTATGCCCACTTCCGCCTGCTTCAGCGCTGGTGAATCGTTGACTCCGTCCCCTGTCATCCCTACGATATATCCCTTAGATTGTAGAAGTTTAACGATCCTGTACTTATCTTCCGGATATATCTCAGCAAATCCATCACATTCTTCAACAATTTTTGCCTGTTCTTTTTCATCCAAGCCCTTGAGATCCGACATTCGAATAATATTATTTCCGATCGATACTTGGCGGGCGATCTCCTTGGCTATGGCAATATTGTCGCCCGTGAGCATCTTTACTTTCACACCAAGTGTTTTTAGCTCTTCTATCAGATCTTTTGAGTCTAATCTGGGCGGATCAGCCAATGGCAACAACCCTACAAGCCGAAGATTGTTCAGGTCGCTGCCTTCCGACCTAGCAACCGCCAGTGTTCTATACCCTTTCTGAGATAGCTCTTGTACCATGTTGTTTGCTTTAGAGCGAGTTTTCCCGTCCATCCCGCGGCAGATGGACATTATCACCTGTGGCGCACCCTTGACAACTTTGAAGCGTTCTCCTTCACGCTCGATAATCGCCTCCGATCTCTTGATTGCTGGATCAAAAGGCGTGAACGAAATCTGTTTGTATGCGCTGGAGTCCGCACCAATAGCTTTGGCATATTCAATTGCCGTGAGATCTATTGCATCCTTGGTTTCCTCTTTAGAAGCCAAACTCGCCATTATAGCTACGTCTTCTTTCTTAAATCCAGAAAACGGTATGGAGTCGAAAACCGACAGCTTGTTTTGCGTTATCGTGCCTGTCTTGTCTAAACAAATTATTTCCATCGAAGCCGCATCTTCAATTGAACTAAGTTTAGTTACTAACACTCTCTTTTTTGAAAGTTCTATAGCACCGGTAGCGAGGACAACGGCGAAAACAGCTGGCAATGCGACAGGGACGGACCCTATGAGGAAAATTAGCACTAAATCAAGGATGGTCAAGATGTCTGTTCGTGTCAGTGCGGCGTATACTCCTACTAGGACCAACGCTCCTAAGGCCACGTACATCATGTACTTGACGATGGCCATCATTATTTGCTCTTGATGCGATCTTGGTTTGGCTATCCTGACTAATTCGACGGTCTTTCCAAAATACGTATTCGCTCCTGTATTAACCACAACACACCTGACCTCTCCTCGCTTCACTATGGAACTAGAGTAAACGATATTGGATTTATGCGCACTTACTGGAAGAGATTCGCCCGTTAATGCTGATTGATCAACAGAAACTTCGTCATTGCTCACTATCTTGGCATCTGCTGGTACCAAATCGCCAAGCCCAATAGCGATGATGTCCCCTGGCACCATCTCTCTGACATCTTTTATCGCCCATTCCCCGTTCCGCAGCACTTTTGCTTTTACTGCCAACTTTTTCTTCAGAAGCTCCAATGCTTTCCTTGAACTACGTGTGTGCAAAAAGCCTATGATGGCATTTATCGTAAGCAGCGAGAAAATTATCGCTAGTTCGAGATAATGTCCTGAGATGTATGAAAGCCCCATCGTAAACTCTAAAAGCCACGGCATGGGGCCCCAATAACGCGACAAGAATTCCAAGATTGGATTCTTTTCCTTTTCCACCACTTCGTTGCATCCGAATCTCTCGATCCGTTTCTTGGCTTCAGATTCCGTAAGGCCATCTGTTGATGTTCTCAGTAGCCTAAGTGTTTCCTCGACAGGAATTTTCTTATATTCTGATGTTTTTTTGAGTTCCATATAAGCCCCGTACTGAAATTTCTTTATTCAGTATTTTTCAATGCTGTTCAAATAAACACCTCAAACGTCCCTTCATAACCCCTAAGCGCGCATTTTCCGGGTTTGGGGATTAAAATTTAATCTTTAACTTATTCGAACTTCGCTGAACCGCAGGCTCGGCGCGCATATCGCCGCAGAGGCTCCCCAAGGCATTGCCTGCTTGACGTCCTTGGCGATGCCCGTGATCTGCTTGATCAGCCTCGGCAAGTTCTCGTGAATTCGCACCTGTTGAGCCGCACCTACCACCTCACCCTTATGAATCAGGAAACCGCACCTCGATGTCGTCGAGAAGTCTCCGAGCTGGGGCGTGATCGGGTAAGTGTACCATATTCGTGAGAGCAGTATCCCATTTTTTGTGTCTGCGATGAGTTCCTCGCGCTTGAAATCACCTGGTTCGATCGCCAAGTTCGTGATGTAGGGGCTGGGCTCCACGCCGTAGTAGCGGCCGGGCATGTCGATCAGGCGAAGACCATTGCCGGTGCTGCTCGTGTCCGCCTTTCCAGCATAGTGGCGGTCGTAAACGAAACCAGCGAGTTCGCCACATTCTATTAAAGGCGTCTTTTGAGTGGGCACGCCCTCGTCGTCAAATGTCTTCGAATACAGGCCCCCCGCCATGTTCCCCCAATCATAGATGTTCAATCCCTTAACAGCCACGATTTTGCCAAGTTTATCAGCGAAATAGGAGATCCGATCGTAGACATCTCGCCCGTTGACGGCATAACCAAACACATTATAAAACATCTCAGCCACGGCCGCTGGCTCGAAGATTACATCGTATTTACCGGGTTTGACTTTCTTGGGGCTCAGCGAGTTCACAGCAAGCTCCGCAGCGCGCTTGCCAATCTCACTCGGATCGAAGCCGCGAAGGTTGGTGCTGCCCAGCCAGGCCGACCCCTCGGATTCCCCCGCGCCACGAGCTTCGACTGTGAGGTGACCAAAGATCCTCGTCGTCTCGTCCGCAACCGCTAAACCATTAGTGTTGGCTATCGCGCAGCGCTCGACGACGACGTTCAGCGCCCCTGAGGCCTCGGCCACCCTGCGATCGAAGTCAAGAGCGGCCTGGAGCATGAGATCAGCCAGCCCCGCAGCCCTCCCTGGTTGCAAATTTGCCAGCGCCCGATCGTGGATATCCCTCACTTTTTTCGGCTTGGTGGGTTCAGGGAAGCCATTGAAGTCTGGGTTTGGGGGCCGCGCCCTAGCTATCGAGACCGCTCGCTCGCTCAGCTCCTGGCTGAAGCTGTTCGCGCATGCAAAGCCAACCTTTTTACCCAAACCAGCTCGAAGTCCGATGCCGCGATCGAAAACATTTTTTGCCTCGACCACCCGACCTGCTGCAATGCGCACGGTCGTCACGAGGTTCTCGCCCACGAACGCCTCGACCTGATCGGCACCTGATTTCTTGGTCAGTCCAATGGCTCTCTCAGCGATATCGAGCATCATCCCACCCCCGCTACGACTGCTAAACCTCGCAGGTGAGGGCCGCCGTTGCCCACGTGAAGCGTCTGCATTGGGTCGCCCTTGCCGCAGTTCGGTATCGGCCTCATCTCAAAATCGTCCCCGACCGCATCTATGCTAGAGAAGAACTCGGGCGCGATGCCCATTATCGACGCATCCCTAAATGGCCCGACAAGGTCGCCGTGCCTGATGAGAAACGCCTCCTTCGCGCTGATCTGGAAATTGTAGCGCCTCGAATCGATGCTGGGGATCTTTGCGCCCTTTAGGTAAACGCCTTCCTTCACATCGAAGAGCTCATCAGGCTTGTATTCGCCAGGCTCGATGAATGTGTTGCTCATCCTTATCAGCGGGAGGTACTTGAAGCTCTGGGCCCGCATGTTGCCGTTTGGCTCGACCTTGAACTCCGCGGCGGTCTCGCGGCTGTGCATGTGCTCGAGCAGCTTGCCCTCGCGAATCAGCTGTTTTCGCCTCGCAGGCACGCCTTCGTCATCGTACTCATAATACCCCAGGGCCCCTTCGACACGAGGATCATCCACGGCATTCAACAGCTTGGAGCCTACCTTTCGTCCGATCATGCCCGCCCACCAAGCCTTCCCTGCCCAAGCCGCCTCCCGCCCAAGCACGCGGTCGGCTTCGCTCGGGTGTCCGATGATCTCGTGCGCGAGCAGGGCTACGAAGTCCTGGTCCATCACGACTGGTAGCCTGTGCTTCGGCATGGCCTTGGCAGATGCGAGGGCGACGGCACGTTTGCCCGCATCCTCCGCGCGAGCTGGCATGTCGAAGCGCCGCACTATTTCAAACCCCCCTGCACCCCCAGCTAGGTCATCGAAGTATTCGATCACATCTCCCTTTTTGGCTAGTGCGAAAACTCCTGCATATGTGATCATCCTATCAGATTGGATGCGTGCACCCTCGCTGCTCAGAAATAGCTTCTTTAATTCTTGAGCCGCTATCGTGGCCGAGGTCCGCTTGACGTGCTCATCGACGCTGGCTCGGCGATCGGCCTCGAGACACATATTGATCTTCTCGCTGAGGTCGACTTCAAATGGATCGATTTTTCCCCCGGCTTGCGTCCGAGCTTCCGCCACCTTAGCTCCAGCCATTTTGCCCTCTGCGCGATGTTTGACAGCCTTTGCCATGCTCACAGCGGTTTTGACTACCCGGTCGACCGCTGGTTTAACTAACTCGGTCGCCGAAGCGAAGCCCCATGTGCCGAATAGGACTCGGATCCCCATTCCATGTTGGAGTTCCGAAGTCGCTCTCTCCACCTTTCCATCCTTCACTAGGACGGTCTCGTTGCGCGAGTTTTCCACGCGTACATCCGCATATTTGGCGCCGAGTTTCATCGCCAGCTCGATTGCGCGTTCCGCGATTTCCATAATCACATACCACCAAAAACTTCAACATCTATCTCGATACAAATGGGTTTCCCTCTATGTAGAACCTGAGCTTCCGTTCAAGATCCGCGCTGACTCCTATTCGGTGAGAGTTGCAGACTGTGAAATCATTTGGTTCACCTTCGACGATCACCAATTCACTGTTTTTGTTGGTGAGATAAAGTCCATGGTGAGCTCTGGTAATTGCCATCGCTTGCGTCAATTTTCCCGGACCGGATGTCAGTTCTTTCTCAAGCTTTTTTTCCCTTCGCTTCTGCATGAGCTCGATACCCTCCAAAGGTTCAAGCGCGCGAATGAGCACCGCCCCGGGCACGCCTTCCCTCTCGGTTGTCACGTTGAATAACCTCTGCGTGTGGACCATATAGACGAAGGCCTTTCCAGCTGGCCCCCACATTATCTCGCTTATCTTGGTCTTGCCGCGCGAAGCCCTCGATGCAGGGTCGCCCCCACCATAATAGGCTTCCGTTTCAACTATTTTGCCGCTAGTCAAACCCTCGTGCCAGCGGTGAACCAAGATCTTGCCGAGCAGGAACCTCGCGACCTCGGAGGTGTCTCGCTCGTAAAAACTTCGCGGCAGTACCCTCATCCTCTCGCTCATCGCCGAACCTCACAAGAAACTCCCAATAAACTTTTAAAAAGTTGAGGGGGCTCGGCGCCCTTTCCGAACTCGTGCTCACACTTGCTGCTGACCGATGTTCTATCGCACTTAAGCTGGCGCGGCCGCCCACTGGCTCAGGATGTCCATGACCTCTGCCCTGAACGCACTATGCAGTCCCGGATTACCCGCCCAGGCCGTTAGGATCGCCCCTATTCTATTCCTGAGGTTGCTCTGGTGTACGGTGAAGCTCGCTATGGTCGAGACCACGTTCTCGGTGTTGTCCGTGGTCAGGACCAGGTCAGCCCTTTTCACGGCATTTCTCACCGGGAGAGTACCCATTGAGGGATGTGGGATGTTCTTAAATTTTACAACATGCGCGGGCGGGGTGAAATTCTCGAAAATGACCTCGTTCTCAAGGACGTTTGCGTAATTGTAGAACTTCACCACGAGCTTCGAACCGTTATCCAGATAAAGGTTCGTTCCCAGACCGACTTTATAAAGGTTGATTAAGCTGAAACCCTCTGGCCATGGAGCATAAATGACCTCAAGATATGGATCACGAACATAAATAAGTCCCTCGCCTTCGTAGCTACTTCCGATCCCAAGGTCCCCGCTGGAGCAGTAAATAGCGGGCTGGGTCCCGTCATCCCTTGTCCACCTAAGTCTAAAACTTGTGTATATGTTACCAGCATTACAATAATCTGACTCCACATGCCTCGTCAAGTAATTTACGTAGTCCCAGCCATCAGAGATCCACTTGTGCGCGTAATCCTGTTGGTGTGTTAGCAGTTGGGCGTTGAACTGATCTGCCGTTATATTTTCATCCCAAGCCTGATCATCCACCCTGTTTACCCTGACGTGCCCATCCCAACTGCCCCAGTTTTCAGATCGATATAGCCAGAGCTTTATCGAAGCTAAGTTCGGTGGAATATTACTTATATCGAATTTCAGCTGTGATCTGAAATACACGCCCTGATCCCGAATATCCGTGGAAATGGCCGCGCTCGGATAAATCACCGCTATTAACCCAGAATACGCGATGCAACTGGCGCTGTCATTCGCCTCGAAATTTTCCGTCGAGGTGGCGGTGACCGTTATTCTGTATTCACCGCCAATGGAAACGTAAGGTGGTACAGTAACGCTTAGCGTGGCTGTTCTATTTTCATCCGCAGGAACTGTGAGCGAGGTCGGTGAGACTGTAGGATCCCAATCGGAGATAGGATCCCCCTCCGTGACGGTCAAAATATAGGTTTCCTCCCTATTGCTCATGTTCTGAACCGTGACGGTGTAGGTAAGCTCTGTCCCAGGTAGGCTGCCCCCGTGATCCGGAGAAATGGATACAAATACAGGTTCAACAATTTTGAGCTCTGGGTCGCCTAACAACATTCTACCAAGAACGAGATCCCGCCTCTCTCTAATGTTAGCAGCTGACTTATAGAGGATAGCTCCTTGATGGTACTCATTGCCCAAAAAAATCTCCTTGAAAAACTCTTCGACTGGAATGTACTCTCCCTGCCATCCATAGCCCATGTAACCCACATAGCCGACAGCTCCACCGTCTGAATCTTGGAGCATGGCTTCTCCTAAGCAGGTGTCGAAACCGTAGGCATTAGTTTGACATGAATCTGCATACATCAAAAATCCTTTGTTATGCATGCTCTGCCCCTCAAAAACGCCAAAGTCCACAATTGAACCATGCGTAGCTGAAACTATCTCCCACGGATTACCATGCCCGGATACACCAACGAGTATAGGATTATATTCATTGATCGCCCAAGGAAATTCTCCACCAGTAAGGGTGCCATCCGCCTCATAGAACCCGTGGGTGCTCACTTCAAGCGGGATGTATTGATCCCTAATACTGGAAAATAGACCGCTATTCATATCGGATGCGCTGAATAGGCATACTTCAAATTTCCTAGGGGGACTTGTTTCGTAGCGTACGGTTTTGTCGACAATAGCTTGCATCGTTGACGCGTCCCTTGCGGTGATCCTCCCCACATAAACATTTGCCTCCCAATCAACCTCATCGAAGTTGTCCCAAGTTTTGTCTAAACCTGCATAGTAATAGTCGGTATTTAGTTTTCCTAGTGGAACCTCCCAGTCTTTGTCCAAGATATCGCCATCAGAATCCACATCGCCAGCTAGCAAGACCCATTTTGTCCCATGGTTCTCGTAGTGGTCCTTGATACAGTTGCGAATTTGTTCTGGAATGTCCATGCCGGGGTAACCACCTCCTGGGCCCCCTCCTGGGGAATAGGTGACTTCGAGGTACGGACGATAACTAGCGCTATCCTTGGAGTAAAATTCAATTGCGCCTAATTCTGTTTGGCTATACTGACTTCCCACTCTGAGAGCCTGACCATTGTTTATATGCCCTGTCGAACCCCACCATGTACCTGTTAAGTTTAATCTGAAAGTTGAATAGAGGTTGCCAGCATTGTAGTCGGCTAAGAACTGATTTTTGACGGCAATCCAGTCCCAACCATTCGCTAGCCATTTCCCATTGAACAATTCCAAATTTGTAAGGCTCTGGTTCCTGAATTCGCCATGGGTTATCGACTCGGTCCAAGTCTGATCTCCTACTCGCATCACATACCCACCCCCGACCCAACCCCAGGCCACACTGCAATACAGGAACAGCCTCACGCTTACGATCGTCCTGCCCGCGGGCACCGTTGAAATATTAAATTTCAACTGGGATGCTTCCTCCCCTGCGAAAGTTTCCGTTTCCGTTGCGTGGACATCATCGCTTGGATAAATCAATGCTTTTCCCATCATCTCCTCGACCGTCAAAGCTTTTACGGACATCCGTTGGCTCTTGATATTTTCTAGCGGCTGTAAGACATCCAAAAACATTAGACGAGTGATTATGAGATATTCAGCATCGTTAGAGGATCCTGAAAATGTAACCGTGGCTACAGGTATCTTAACATCGTTGGGCGACGAGGGCGTGGCAGCATTCGAAACGCTAACAAACGCAATAGACCCCAGTAACAGGACCACCACTAGGACCAGTGCAAAAACGCTATTGGTTCCCTTTTCAGCCCCCATTTTTTTGTCCCGAGGTTCCCCACCTCGTTAGAAAGTTGGTATTCAAACCTAATAAAACTGTCGGATATATTGTCCTGTTGCACAGATATACAGTTAAAAAGTTATTTGATCCCTCCCGCCGATTTAAGCCTCTTAACGGCCCCACACATCGCGCCCTTCCCCTGCAGCAACGATTTAAAAGGTACTGGGAATAGGTATGGAGGGTTGAGATGAAGTTAGATCCATCCGTGCGGGAGCGTTACCCTGATTTCATCGCGGCTTATGCTCAAGTCAGCGGGGTCACGATCGAGCCCACTGTTGAAGGTTTGGTCGAGCGAAAGCAGCAAGTCTTCAGCGACTTGAATGCGCGTTACGGCGCTATGTCGATGCTAGATATCCCAGAGGTCAAGGCCTATCGGGGTTTATTCAAGGCCATGGGAGCCGACCCCTCCAGCTACCGCCCAGCGCCAGAGTACCTCCTGAGGAAGACCCTGGATGACCACTTCCCGGCCGTAAATAACCTCGTAGATTCCTGCCTACTGGCGACAGTCGAACACTGGGCCGTTGCTGGCGCCTACGATGCGGACAAGCTCAAGGGGCAGGCGGTCACGACGCTCGCCAAGGAAATCCAACCAATTGAACTCATCGACGGCAGGAAGCTGAACCCCAAGCTAGATGAGATCGTGCTGCGGGACGACGAGAGGCTTTTGGCGGCCTACACTTTGGGAGATGCAAAGGCCGCGATGGTGACTCAAAAGACCTCGAATGCTCTCATCGTGCTCTGGAATGCCCCCGGAATTGGTCGAGATCGAGTTGGGTCGGGGCTTGCGGCTGTAACTAAGTACGCCAAGAGCTACTGCGGCGGGCACGTCGAGCGGAACGAGATCCTCTAGCCACCCTTCAGCTTCAGGATCGCCTGCGCAATATCCCCTTCAGCTTCTTTTAACGCCTGAATTGCTGCTCCCCTATCTACTCCCGCCTGTTCCATCACGAGCTTGATGTCCTCCTCGCTGACCTCCAGCTCCAGCTTCCGTTCGGTTTCCTCCCCCACAATTTGATAGGTGCGCTGACCTGGCATTTCCATTAGCGTGACTTGAGCATTTGATATCACAATTTCTCTATCCGCGAGCTTGATCGAGACCTCGCGCACGTTTTCGAGCTCCTTGCTCCTTATCCCCATCTGCTTCATCGCGCGCTCCATCTGGCGCTTGTCGATCCGTCCCCTGAACACCTAACCACCTCCGAAACCTCTCCTGACCTTTACAGCTTTTCCGACCTTGAACGCTAGCATCTCCTCGCCATTTAATAAGGCTTTGCCGCTCGCGAGCAGGCGATCGCTTCGGTCGACGACAAGCACCTCCTCGGCCGGCCTTATCTCTGGATCTGCTTCAATCACATGCCCTGCGAAGACCGTCCTCCCCATGGCCACGAATGGTGCTGCTTCATCTGTAACTGTGACGCGGAGGCGGGGGTACTTGAGCGCGGCATGGACGAGTTCGGCGCCCTTGCAATTGAGGACGATGAAACCATCCGAGGCCCGAATTGTGCATAAAATATTCGAGCCAAGCCAAACCTGGCGCACCCTGCCACGAGTCCTCAAGACCTGAATGCCGTCAGGAAACAACTCCAGCCCGACGCCCTTGTCGAATTGGTAGTCCGCCACCGCTCGCAGCTTCCGCAGCTCCCGAGGCGTAGGTTCATCCAAATTATTCACCTGAGTTGGATTGATCGACCAAGGCTAATAAGTCCTAGGTGATTTTTGCGTCGATGACGACATGGTCCACGCCTGGCGCATAGCGTTTGACCAGGCGCTTGTTCAATATTTCTACCCTGCGCCCAGCCGCAGCGGCTAGGATGCGCTTAACCGGCCGCTCGAACCGCAGCTTGCTTGGCACGCTCTCGTGGTAGTGGATCACCCCGCCGCTCGGCTTCAACACCTGCATCGCGAGCGGGAGATATCCGTGCGTGACGTGCAGGATGCCCATTATCACTCGATCCGCCACTCCCCGCGGGGCTACTTTTTCACAATCGCCCAGCAACGGCTTTACAACATCCCCAACCCGGTTGAGCCTGATGTTTTCACACAGGTAGCCGTAGGCTATTGGGTTGATCTCGATCGCGTAGACCTTGTGCGGCCTCGCGTGCTTCGCCACTGGTATACTGAACTGCCCCACGCCAGCGAATAGGTCGACGATGGTTTCGCCTGGCCTCACGAGCTTTGCGACTCTACCCCGCTCGTAGAGGTTGCCTACCGAAAACATCACCTGCGAGACATCGAGTTTGAATGTGCAGCCGTGCTCCCTATGCGTGGTCTCTGTGAGCCGCTCGCCAGCGATGATCTTGAGCTGGGGCTTTCTGTAGCGCCCGACCACCCCTCCTTTGAGCGCGACGGTGCGCACGCCCTTGAGCCGCAACAGCGCTTGTCCCACCTCGGCCGATCTATGCATCAGCTGGGGTGGCAAGCTCAGGATAGCGACATGACCTATTCGGTCGAAGCCCATCGGTAAAAGCTTGAGTTCCTCTCGCGTTAACAAGCCGCGCAAGGCGATCTGGAGGTATCCCACTTACCCGCTCCCCATCCAATCTTCGTGGGCGAGACCTGTGATTAAATCTTTGTCGAGCTAAATACGCTTTATTTAAGCTAAATACGCTTTATTTAAGTTTACCTTCATTTTTCGAATTTAAAAGGCGCTTGCGGCGCCCTTTCCGAACTCATTCTTCCTTGCCGTCTACCGTGATGTTCCATCGCGGCTTAAGGTGGCGCGGCCGGCCACAGTCCCAGGATGTCTTGGATCTCTGCCCTGAACGCGCCCTGTAGTCCTGGGTTAGCCGACCAGGCCGCTAGGATATCTATGTATCTATACCTTAGGTCGCTCTTGTACACGGTGAAGCTCGCTATGGTTGAGATCACGTTCTCGGTGTTGTCCGTGGTCAGGACCAGATCAGCCCTTTTCACTGCATTTCTCACCGGCAGGGACCCTTGTGGGGGATGTGGGATGTTCTCAAATTTCTCAACGTGCGCGGGCGTTGTGCCGCTCCAGAAGACGTTCTCGCTTTCGAAGTTGTTAAGGTAGTCATAGAACTTCACCACGAGCTTCGAGCCATTCTCGAACCAGAGGTTCGTGTCGAGGCTGACCTTGTACAGGTTCTCAAGCTTGAACTCGGCTTTTTTCGGCGCAGTCGTAAACGTCCAGACTAACCCCGAGGAGTCCTCCTGACCATCGTTCGCGACTACCCACCAGTAATAGGTCGTGTTGACACTTAATCCAGATACGGGATAAGAGGTGGAGCTGGTCGAGCCGTATGAGGGCGGGGGATAACTCGTCCCGAGGTAGACGTGATATGTCACCGGGTTCCCATCGGGATCCCCACCTGACCAACTCAAGTTCCTAAGACAACCCAAGTCCCCACCGATCGGGATGTTCATCGCCCCATCAGAAGGCGAGGGATTGCTCGGCACGTACGGCGGGTTGTTTGCGTTGTCCGGTACGTAATAATGGACCACGAGCTTGGGCCTATAGATCTGGCCCTTTTCGCTCATATAGTAAGATACAGTATCGTCTGAACTATTCTCAGGTGGGATGTTGTTTTTATCATCAGAGGACCTCAAGCAGAACTTCGTCCATCCAGTCTTGTTTACCCACCCTAAACCGGTTGCGTTCAGGAATATGTCGTTGTAGCCGGTGGTAGACCACATGGAGGCATCCAGAGAACCTCCGTCGCCATCATAGTACGTTCTGTTGTAGTCCGTGAGGACGAGGCGATCGTGGGGATAGTCCGGCATGCCGCTCTGAACTACGATTCGCCAATCCGCGACATTGCCCTCCGCTGCGCCATAGAGCGAGAGGCGGGCAGAAGTTATGGTCGCGGAATCCGGGATAGATGAAGTATTGAAGAAGACGAACGCTCTATAGATATCGTACTCGTCCCACGCCCGGTCCTGCCCTATGCAGGCGATTTCACTACTGTAGCTTGAGAGCCCACTTGCGGCATCACGAGCATTTGAATAAGAGAAGGAAAAACCTGAGTGAATGTAATCATCGCTCACGCTCGAGTAGAAGGTCGCGTCTTTCGTGTCATAAATGATCCCAAAGCAGTATACATTGCTGTCGTTGGAGCCGATGTATACCCTACCGTTCACGACAGCTGGGGAGGAATCCACTCGTCCGCCAGTTGTGTAGCTCCATATTAGGGCACCGTTTTCGGCATTGAAACAGTAGACTTTGTTGTCGCAGGAGCCGACGTATACCCTCCCCTCCGCAACCGCCGGGGATGAAAACACCCAGCAGCCGGTGGTGTAGCTCCAGATAAAAGCACCTGTATCAGCGTTCAGACAATAGATCTTATTATCATCAGAACCGACGTATACCCGGTCTCCCGCAACCGCCGGGGATGAACGCACCTGGTAGCCGGTCGTATAGCTCCAGATAAAAGCACCTGTATCGGCGTTCAGACAATAGATCTTATCATCGTTAAAGCCGACGTATACGCGGTCCTCCGCAACCGCCGGAGTTGAATCCATACAATAGCCACCTGTATAGCTCCAGATAAAAGCACCTGTATCGGCGTTCAGACAATAGACCTCGTGACCAGCGCCGATGTACACCCTGTCACCCGCAACCGCCGGGGATGTAAACACATAATTGTAAGTCGTATAGCTCCAGATCAGGGAGCCGTTATCAGCGTTCAGACAATAGACCTCGTGACCAGCGCCGATGTACACCCTGTCACCCGCAACCGCCGGGGATAAATCCACATAGTCGAAAGTCGTATAGCTCCAGATAAAAGCACCTGTATCGGCGTTCAGACAATAGACTGTATTGTTGTCAGAGCCGACGTATACCCGGTCTCCCGCAACCGCCGGGGATGAACGCACCCAATCGCCAGTTGTATAGCTCCACAACAAGTTATTGCTAGTTGGCCCAGCCTCTACCGTATACCCAGTGCGCTGGGGGTTATGGCGAAACATCGGCCAGTCAGGAGAACTTGCGTTGTCGCTTTCTACAATTACAAGTAATGAGTGAGAACTTACAGTCGAAGAGCCGATGAAGGTAGCTGAAGCTAACAATAAGCCCATCACTAAAGCCAACACTGAGATGCTGCTAAACCCTTTCTCGGCCCCCATTTTTTTGCCCCGAGGTTCCCCACCTCGTTATAAAGTTGACATTCAAATCTAATAAAACTGTCGGATATATTGTCCTGTTATACAGATATACAACTCTCTCAGAAAATGAACTCTGAACTCCTGCCGTCACTAGCGCTTCGGCTTGGGCTTGACTACCCCAACCACCTCTAAAAACTTGCGCCCTATCGCCCGGTCGACTGCCCCCCTTAGGGCTTTCTTGTCGGTGACCTTTCCAAAGGCTTTGAGTGGGATAAAAGCCCCAGCCATCGTCGCGTGGCCCCCTGCCGAGCCGATGTCGCTGAACGCCTCCTTCAGCACCTGGCCGAGGTGTATCCTGATGTCATTCGTGCGGGCCGAGACGTAGACGGTGTCTTCGACTATGCCACAGACCAAGACAGTCATCACACCCTCCCGATTGAGCAAGAAGTCAGCTGCCTGTGGTATGGCATCTCGGTCCTTGATGAGGCCCACATTCGTGTAGAGGTAGCCCCCCTTGAGCTTGGCACCCCTGATCGCCCGCGCCAGCACGTCGAGGGTATCCGGGGAAATAGCCGGCGACCGAAGCCTACCCAAAAGCTCCTTGTCCAAGAGAGGCAGCAGCTCCTCGAACGTGGCGAAGTCTAGCTCGGTCGCCTCCCTGGTGAAGCTCAGGGTGTCCGTGAGGATGCCCATAGCCAGGGCCGTTGCGATGGGTTTGTCGAGCTCGATTCCCGCGTACTTGAGGTAATTTGCCAAAATGGTGGAAGCCGCGCCCACCGCGGAGATGTCCTGATACCTCGCCCTGATCTCCCCGGATGGCACGGAATGATGGTCGATGACGATCGTAGGCTCGATCTCCTTGGGCAGGGCGCAGTTGGCATTCGTGGCGACATCTACAAGCGCAAACGCATCGTAATTTTCAAAATTCACCTTATCCCTTTCAGCGTGGAGGAGTTCGATATTCAGAAGATTGACGAGGGCGCGGTTCTGCTGATGCCCTATCTGCCCGTCGTAAATAATGTCGGCATCGATCCCGGCCGCCTTTACGTAGCGCTGGAATGCCAAGCCGCTTGCGATGCCATCCGGGTCCGGGTTCGTCTGGAGCAATATCGCCATCTTCCCCTTAAGCCCCCCGAGCAGCGCCTTGAGCTTTTTTTCCTTCACCATAACCCTGAGCTCGCTAACCTTCTGGAGGGTGAAATTTGCTATGATCTCTGAGGATGGGAGGGCCTCGGTCGCGCCCATCCTCTTGGCCTCTGGCACCTCCGTCTCATCTGAGATCCTCGCCACTATGACCGGGTCTATCCCCAACTCGACCTTCAACTGGTTGATAGCGCCCAGCGCTCGCTCAACTGATTGGAAATTTGAGGTCAAAATCATGATGACTTCCGCACGGTCGATCTCCGCCTGCCTCAGGACCTCGGGGCGGGAGAAGTCGCCAACCAAGGCATTGTAGCCCAGGCCCTTCAGCTGCTCGACCTTTTCAGCGTTCTGATCAACCACGACAAGCTCTGCCCCCCTCCCCTTGAGCGAGCTGGCCAGGGCAAAGCCAACATCGCCGCAGCCTAGGAGCAGGTACATCATTTCACCGCGGATATTGTGAACTGCCGCCCTTCAAAAAAGGGCAGCTTCTGCGCTCCTTGGCTTCTCCAGCCAGTTCATCCGCAGCTCGGGGTGGTTCAACTGCACTCCATCGGCCCTGGGCCCTGCCAAAAAATCGGAGCCGATGTTTATCGCGGCGTTGAAGTCGGCGTTGTAGGTTAGGCCACAGGTGTAGCAGTGAATGGTCGACTGGCATGGCCGTTCCGTGTTGCGTGAACCACATCGATGACATGTTATCGAACTCCATCGTTCATTCGCCTCCAGAGCTTTAATGCCTTTTTCCATGCATTCCTCCACGATGTACCTGATTATTCGTCCATAAGACCATCGAGTCAGCTTCCGCCTCAAAGCTCGCTTCCCATTGCCTCGATAATTGTCAGCCTTGATTCCCTTTGGGTAGCCCACGACGACCAAACAGCCCTCGGAGATCATGGTGATGCGCTTGGCCATCAACCGATCGTGGTATTCCGCAACCCTCCTCCGCTTCCTGCGCGTCCGCTTTAACGCTTCCCACTTCCCGGCGCGCTGCAGTTCAGCGACCCTTTCGTTAAGCCGGTTCAACCGCTGCCTTTTCAGCTCATCCTCGATCACCGAGAAGTCCTCCCGCCTCAGGGGTCGACCGGGGCGCAACAACACGGTCGCCGCGCACCGCCTGATGCCGAGGTCCACTCCTCGAATCACTTGAATGGGCTGGTCCTCAACCTCATATCGTGCCACGATATTAGCGTAATACTTCCTGCCGTGCTTCACGAGCTGGAAGTCCCTGATTTCACCCTGCCCGAGTAGCTCGAGGTGGTAGTTCGATGGGTTCAGGAAGATCGTCAGCTTCTCATACTTCTTGAGCGTCGAGATACGGACTAGCATTGGGCTAAGCTTCGCTCGTTTGCTCCGCTGAACCTCGCCAGTGCGATAATCGAACCGGGTGGGAATTTTCCTGCCGGAGCTCTTACCGTGAAATGGCTTAGATGGCTCCCTCTTCAACAGCTTGCGCAGCCGTCGTTCATCTCCTCTCGCCCTCGCCTTTTCGACAGCTTTTTCCCACCTTTCGTGAAGCTCGCGATAAGATTTCCACATCCAGAGCGCCTTGTTTCCGCACTGTTGAGCAAAGCATGCCGACAAGCCAGTTACCTTCTGAACGAGGTGCTGGTACTTCAAGTTCTGAAGCTCTTTGCGAGTTCTGATGCTGTGTTGGTCTATTATCTCGCTCCAGAGCTTGACGGCGCATGTTAAGCGAGCCGTCAGTTTATTTAGCTTATGAAGCTTGCCCTTCATAGTGGCATAATGGATCGGAACCTTGACAGTCTTCTGGACAAGCATCACCACTCCCAACCGAGGGTGGCGAGAATCCCTTAAGCGATTTTCCCACAGAGAGGTCGCCGAAAGTAATCAAAAATCAGAGAAGTTGCCGGCCCGACCACCAGTTCAAAACTGGTGGAATTATGCCCTCAAAATTATATTTCATTCCACCAGAATAATTATTCATGAGGAGGTGGATAGATGGTGAAATTAATAGTGGCCGAAATCGTCGTGACGCCTCTCGGGACATCAAAGACCGGGCTCAGCGACTACATTGCGAAGGCTGTGGAGGAGGTCAAGAAGGCTGGGTTAAAATATCAGCTCTATCCCATGGGCACGGTGTTCGAGGCACCTGACTTGGAAACCGCGTGCAGGGTAATGAGGGCGGCTCACCGAGCTGTCATCGAGGCGGGAGCAAAGCGGGTGCTGACGACTCTGCGCGTGGACGAGCGCATCGACCAGCCTCGAACCATGGAGGAGCGCGTCGAGCGGGTAAAAGCAAAAATTGAATAGTCGACAATTTAACGAAAAATAGTGGAAAAAATCCTGACATCTAGAATGGCTTTATCACAAAGACCGCGACGATTATCACTATCACTACGACCGCAGCCCCCACGTAAATCAATGGGGAGGTTCCACTTGGCGGTGCTGTCGCAGTCGCCGTACACGAAGCGTCGTTATCATAACCTGTACCTGTCGCCGTCACAGTTATCGTGGTCGAGGCTTCATCAGCCGCATCGCTCGGGATGGTAATGCTCAGCTTGATTCCAGTCCTTGAACCCCCTGCCGCTAACGTGGTGGACGGGATTGAGAGGGTCGGGCCCCAGTTCTCATTGTCCGTGACGGTCAGGGTGAAAGTGTCGGTGGCAGTACCTGTGTTCGTGACTGTTACGCTGAAGTTGATCACCTCGCCAGGCGCGCCAGATTTAGATGCTGAGTCGATCGTCACCAGCACGCCCTTTCCCGTGATTGGGGGTGCACCTTTAATGCAGCGGGCCACGCAGGTCGCGCTGTTCTCGATCGCTGTATTCTCGCTCGATGTCGCCGTGACGGTTATGCTGTCGCTGGTGTTGTTCTCAGCTGCTGCTGGGATCCCGACGGTGAGCGTGACTTGGCTGGTTTCACCAAATGGCACTGTGACCGACGATTGAAGCGTCAGGGTCCAGCTGCGAGTATCGGTCTTACTCAGGTCATAAGTCTCCGTGACGTTGCCGGTGTTCGTGGCCGTGACGGTGTAGGTAAGCGTGCCACCGTTCTCGCCGTCCTGAGAGCCCGGCGAGATCGACACCTGGACTCCTCGGCGGTTCTCCAGAATGGCCTGAGCTATGCAGCTTGCGTTGTCCTTCACCGCAGTATTCTCGGTCGAGGTCGCGCGTACGGTTATGTTGTCGCGAGTGCCTTCGGGCGCGTTATCTGGCACTGTGACGCTCAGCGTGACGTTTTCGGACGCGCCACCTGCAAGGGGCCCAACCGAGGCCTTAGAGAGGCTCTTGGTCCAGCTAGCGTTATCCGTGTTCTCGAGGGTGTAGGTGTCCGAGACAGTGCCTGTGTTTTTAACGGCCACTGTGTATGTGATGGTACTTCCACGCAGGCCACTCTTGGATGTGATTGGGATCGAGACATCGACGCTACGGGTGGGGGCCACGGCGTGAGCGATGCAGCTGTTCTCTGCACTCACTCCGGTCCCGGTCGCGGTAACGGTAATGTTGTCCTTCGTGCAGGGAGTGGCGCCTGAGGGGATCGTGACGGTCAGGGTGACATTTCCACTGCTACCATTCGCGATAGGCCCGATAGAGCTCGGAAGGCTCAGGGTCCAGGTAGCATTATCGGATTTTCCGAGCGTGTAGGTGTCCGTAACGTTGCCCGTGTTCGTGACCGTGACCGTATACTTGAGCGTGCCTCCCGGAATGTTATCTTGGGTGGATGGCGAAATCCCGACTTTGACTCCATGCACCTCAGGAACTGAACAGAGAATCTTTAGACGTGGCCACGCAGCGGAGTAATCATACTCCTTCGAGTCAAACGAAGCAGATTTACTTATGGGGGTGTCAGCTCGTGGGCGCACGCAGAGGCTCACGAGATTGTCGAGCCCGCGCTGCTCCAAGACGAAATTCGTGACATCCCACTTGTACCACGTGCCCTCAGCGGTAACGTGAGCTGTATCGAGAGGGACCGCGCCTATTCCCGATGGAGGATTGTTCCATGTTACCGCGTTCTCACTCCAACTATCGTCATCGACCCTACAGGCCTCCAGGTATAAATCCGTCATCCCGTATGGATATGTGCCACCTACATAACACCACATCCAGAGCTCTGCCTTTTGAATCGTCAAGTCCTCGGAGATCCCGGAGATGTCAAACTTCAGGAACGCGTTCTCCCAATTATCGAATTTGCGCCCGATCTGATACAGGTTTTTCGCAGTTCCGTAATTTGTGCCTGGGAAGTTATCATTCACATAAGTATCAGCGACCGGCGCTGGTTTAATCCCTAAGAACGCGTGCGCGACGCATTGCTCACTATCCGTTACAGTCGGATTGGCGTGTGAGGCCGCGATGACGGTTATCCCATCCAAGGTGCAGGGGGTCACACCCTCGGGGATGGTGACGGTTAGGTAGACATTTTCACTTCCACCAGGAGAGATCGTCCCTGTCTGGTTCTTGGAGAGCTCTAGGGTCCAGAATTGGTTATCGGGGCAGGATAGGTAGTAAAAATCCGACTCACCGCCGATATTAGTTACGCTAAACGTATATGTCAGTTGACCGCCCGGTGCGTTCTCCTGGTATTTTTGATAAAGTAGTGCCGATGGAATACTTACATCCACCATATATGGGGGGATAAATGAGAGATACGGGCGCTTATCGTGAACGTCGGTTAAGGAGGCGGTGAACGCAGCTTCCTTAGAGTCGAACGCGGCGCTCCATACTGCAATTCCAGATAGATTTTCAACTTCCGTCCTCAAGCCAAGGCTCAATACTTTGTCGCCGGAATACTGAGATTGGGCCCAGTTGGTGACATCCCACGTGTACCAATTGTTTGCGTTGTTTACATTCACAGTATCCAACACATTCGTGCCTCCGTCTGGATGCGGCGGGTTCCTCCAAGTTATCGCCATCTCACTCCAATCGTCGTTCTCGACCTTGCGGCATTGTACGTTTCCTCCAGCTACGTATGCATAGAGGTTGAGCCGTACTTTAATATCGGGGGTAATACTAATCCCGCTCAAATCGAACTTCATGAATGACCTCTCATTTTTGTAACCTGTCGTATTACTTGCAACGAAGAAATAACTCGCGCCCCCGTTGTTACTGTCTGGTGTATTCTCGGTCACCTGAGAGTCGTCGGTCGGCAGAATACCTGCGACCGCATATAACTTCTCTGAGTCTGTCGTAGTCGGGCTCGCTCGGCAGGTCGCAGTTACACTTATGGTGTCATAACCGACTGCAGAAGACGGTAAAGTAACGCTCACCGTCGCTTGCGCATTTTCATACGGCGGAAGCGTAAGTGAGGTTGGTGAAACCGTCGCGCCCCAATGACCAGTCTCTCCAATAGTTAAATCATAAGTATCCGAGGGGGGCATGAAGCCGAGGTTCTTGACAATAATAGGAAAGGTTATGGTCTGTCCTGTTATGGCAGATTTAACTTGGTCCTGCGGCGGAACGGAAACGTTTACAGCATGCTCTGCACGCATAATGTTAAGGTATGGGCCGTTTGGCGGCGTACTACAGGGACCATCCTTATCGCTGAAATTGACGGAACGCGATTGGGTGTTTTCCGAGAGGGTGACCAACACAAAGCTAACCAAATTGTCGCTATTAACCTGCTCTCTGACGTAGGAGGTGACATCCCACTTGTACCAAACTCCTGAGGAAGTAACCGCAATGGCGGGAGCGATGACCTCTTCGGCCGGGTAGCTCGCTTGGGCAATATTCCAAGTTAGCGTAGTCTCACTCCAACTATCATCCCTCATGGCATGGACCTCTATAGCATCTAGGCCGGCAGGAGAACCGTATAGCTTAAAAGCATACATGGAAAGCTCAGCATGGCCTATCGTGCCTTCAGGGAGTGCTCCCCAAAGATTGAACTTAATGTATATTCTCTCGGCCCCCCCATAGTACCCAATAAACATTTGACGACATGATTGAACATACTCGCAGGCTGTGTCAGGAATGGCTGCATGCGTGTATGTATCATCTGAAGGATCTACGTTCACGCTCCACGCATGTACAGGTGGTACCGAGCTGATCGTCACCATCCACAATGACGCGATAGACGCTAAAAGCAAAACCATCATAAACATCGGCACAGCAGCTTTAAAGCGTTTAATCCTCCTCAATTTATTGCCTCCAGACACTCATACCCGTTAATAATTTTGGCTATATAAGATTATTGATAAAGAAATAAGATTATTAATCGACAAGGGCAGGCGAAGGAATTTAGAGTGAATAGATGGAAGGTGGATTATCCCTTTCTTTGCCAGCACAGCTATCGCAGCTGCCACTCCCCCTATCGCGGCTCCTCCGACAGCTATGGGCAAGAGGTCGTGCGGAGGAGGTGGAATTTGGGGCTTAGTTGCAGTCGCCGTGCACGAGGCGCTGTCGCTCTTCGTAGGGTCTCCCCTCGAGGTCGCGGTGACTGTTATCATCGTCGAGTCGCCCTCGGCCGCTCCGCTTGGAACGGTGACGCGCACTATCACAGTCGTATTCCCAGTAGCAGGGATCGGCAGCACGTTTTCGTTCGACCATGCCCCCCAGACAGCATCGTCACTCACGGTCAAGTCGCAGGTGTCATTAACATCTCCCGTGTTCGTGACGGTCGCGGTGAAGTAGAGGCTATCCCCAGGCAGGCCGGTCAGACTTTCGGGGGAGATTGAGACCTCCACGCCATAATTATGAGGAATTACTTCAACGACGCAGTGAGCCACGCAGGTCACGCTGTTCTCGACCGTGCTATCGATCCGTGAGCGGGCGGTGACTGTGATGCTATCGCGCGTGCTGTCAACAGCTGTGGCTGGGATGGTGACAGTTAGCGTTGCCGTTCTGCTCCCGTTCTCCGGGACGCTAATCGTAGATTGGAGGCTGAGGGTCCAGTGCTCGTTGTCGCTCTTGATAAGATCGTAGTTGTCGGCCACATCTCCAGCATTAGTCACAGTGACTGTGTATCTGAGCGTGCCACCTGGTGAATTCTCCCGATAATTGGGTGAGATAGATATTCTAACTTCCCTGCGCACCGCTATGACGTGCACCACGCACGAGTTATTCCCGCTAACGGTGTTGTCGTACTTAGAGGTGGCGGTGACGCGGATGTTATCGCGAGTGGAGACTGCAGCATTATCCGGGATCCCGACCGTGAGCACCACATTTTCGGATGCACCGCTCTCAAGATGCTTTGATGAGGCTGAGAGCGTTGGAACCCAGGTCTGGTTGTCTGTGACCGTGAGCAGGAAGTTGTCCACGACGTTACCTGTGTTGGTCACCGTGACTGTGAAGGTTAGGCTGCGCCCAGCTATGTCCTCCTGGAGGGTCGGGGTGATCAAGACCCCCACCCCGCGCGTGAAAGTTCCCACATGAGCGATGCACGAGTTCTCACCTTTCACCGTGTTGTCATAATCCGAGGTGGCCCTGACGCGGATGTTGTCCCTCATGGACGTGCCGGCGCTCTCAGATATTATGACATATAAATATCTCGTCGCGCTCCCTCCAGGTTGGATGCCGACCAGTTCCTGGGAGTATTGGCCGAGCCACCCGGAGTTATCCCAAGCGATCAAGGTGTAATTGTCCGTGATCATGCCCGTGTTTGTAACTACGATTGTGTATGCCAGGGTTTCCCCGGGCAGGCCATCTTTCTCGCTCGGCGATACCTCCACTTTAACGCTTGTAACGGCTACAACACGCGCGCTGCACCACGCCGTATACAAAACAGTATATGGATGGGTTTGGGAGGTGGCCCTGACCCATGCTGAGGCGGCCTGGCCCCCTCTAGCACCACTGGGGATGCTGACAGTCAGCGTGGCCGTGCCAGATTCTCCCTTAGATAGTTGTGACAGCTGCCCCGGAGAAATGGAACTCCCCCAAGCACTTAAGTTACCACACAGAAGTCCATAGTTATCTTCGTTCTCGCCCACGTTCGTGACGGTGACGGTGAAAGTAACACTCTCACCAGGTTTGCCACTGTTCTCATCAGACGATATTTCTACATAGACGCCCCACTCGACGAAGGAGTGGGCGAGACAGCTTGCGCTGTTATCGAACGCGTTATCAGCCTGGGAGGTGGCTGTGACAGTTATGTTATCCCAGGTACAGCTCACCGCGTTCTCTGGGATGGTAACGGTCAGCGTCGTCTCACGGTTCTCACCTGCTGGGACCGTGATATTATCGATCGATAGAGTCCAGCCGGCGTTGTCAGCGGCATCAAGCGTGTAGGTGTCCTGAGAAAAGGTCGTCGGGTTCGTGACAGTCACAGTGAAAGTGGCTGTATCACCAGGCTCTGCGGTGCTCTCACTCGGTGAGATCGAGACCCCTGGGTTTCCTACAGGCTGGACGGCGCGGACCCTGCAGTTATCGCTGTTCTCAAACGCGTTATCGGCCTGGGAGGTGGCGGTGACAAGGATGTTGTCCCAGACATCGTACGGGGCGTCAGAGGGGATGGTGACTGTGAGCGTGACGTTTGTGGAGCCGCCTGCCGGAACCATAACCGTGGGAGGGATCGATAGTGTCCAGCCAAGGT
>Ga0315280_10000394_pt1 | contig 81023 bp, 93 predicted proteins | sample YL17G06_40_MG_FD_203697 | JGI IMG/M metagenome (GOLD analysis project Ga0315280, IMG submission 203697) | Sediment microbial communities from Yellowstone Lake, YNP, Wyoming, USA - YL17G06_40 | ecosystem: Environmental > Aquatic > Freshwater > Lake > Sediment | place: USA: Wyoming | collected... | reverse complement strand
ATTGGATAGACGTTAAATCCACGTTCTCGAATAACAGCTTGGGAGAACCGACCTCCTTCATTCTCTATCAAAAGGAAGGTTCGGTCTCCCACCTAAAAAATGAATTATTGAATTCGCCCGCGCTAGTATAACGCATGAGCCTTTTTGGTCTGTTCACAGAGTCAAGATGGCCGCTTATGGCGGGTTGTCGATTCGAATTATTTTCCCCACGTATTCTGTTGCCGTGATATTATATGAGTATGGATCTGGATTATTGTCACCTTTGGTCTGCAATCCTTCAGGCAGTTCATCTGTGATCCTTGCTACGATGAGCATGTTGTCACCTGGCCTCTTGAACACGATTATGTCGTCAACCTTCAACTCCGAGAAAGGCACTTGCTCATAGGAGACGGTTGCACCTACCTTGATTGTCGGTTGCATACTTGGGCCAGTGACACGAAGAAACTTCTGCCCATGAATAAGGGGAGAAATGTATGGGATTGAACCGAAATATCCCCAAACGGCAATGATGAGCAAGACCATGACTACAGCTACCACGGCTAGATGTTTTCTTTTCATGGAAATCCAGCTGTTGTATCTCTCAATTCACCTATATAATCCTAGATCCACTACCAGTTGACAAACGCGTGCGCGAAATCATTGTTCACCGTTTGATCAATGCTGCAAATTCCATGACTTTTCCATAAGTAGGACTGGATAGGCCTCAGTGTTCCTGAAGAATTGAAGCAGCGGAGAGATGTAGGCAAAAACAGCCTCTTCAGTATCGTCTTCGATGACAGTGACGCCCTTACGTACTGGTGTTCTATAATCGGCGACTGCTTTGACTTCCTTAGCATCGCGCGCCGAAAAAGCATCAACGGTTCGGCATATTATATGCGAGTCAAGGCTTTCGAGTCTATCTCTGGAAAGCCACCATGGAATATCATGACACCAAAGACCTGTCGCACGTAATGACCTTTCTAGGCCATAAAAAAAGCGACACAAGCCTCAAGCACATCCAGCTAGACCAGAAACTCTTTAAACAATCCGAAGACTCTTTCATAACGAAAATAGCCTACAACGTCGACGAGGCCGCAACCCTTGTCGAGGTGGGCTTCGAGTACACTTGTCAGAAGGAAGGCTTAACATTCCTAAGGAAACGCAAGTGAAAGCAAAAAGTAGCCGAAGTCAGCAGAATAGTGGCCGAGGTGAGGTAGCTTGGTAGCCTATAGGCCTGTGGAGCCTAGTGCCCGGGTTCAAATCCCGGCCCCGGCCCTCCAAAAAGAACGCTCGACAAGTTGTTGTCATCTTGTTTTTGACAGAGGAACTGGTCGACACACATATTGGTGGAAAGCGTAAGGTTAGTGTATAGAAATTCTAAATAGTCGGAATCAAGCGGAGATGATTGGCAGGAAACTGGATACGATGGTTCCGCTAGGCAACAAGCAGAAAATATCTTTCAACTGTTCAGCCATCGGAGCAACCGTCACGTACTTAAAAGACAAATCTCGCGACAAACTGGAGCACTTAGTTTCGATGCCTGGAAACAGACTTGCCTACAGCCATTATCGGTGGTCATCATTTGGTTCAGAGCTAACCATCGAAGGCTTTTGGAAAGAGAGGCTAGCCAAGATACCGTACATGAAGAGTTTGAGCAGAACATTACAGCTGTCAAGAAGTATCTGGAAGCTTGGAACAGATCTGGATGGCTTAATGAAACCCTAAGGTATCTTCCACGTAACCACGTCTTCAAAACCACGGTTTACCTGATCATAGACTATGATAACGTTGTGTTCGGCGAAAATGTTGCACTGAACCTCAACATCAGACAGTTCCACGCGGACCACCGAGAAGCGGTTTACTACTTGATTCACGAACTTGCGCATGCAGGTTACCTAAGATATCACAGAATGCCAGAACTGGCGAGCGCCAAGACGCTGGGCGACCTGTCTGCCATAGTCAAGTTTCTGATGCATCTTGAGGGCATGGGCGTCATAAGCTCACTGAGGCTGAGAACTAGAGAAGGGGGTTTACTCGACAACGACTACAAGGTGCTTCGCAACGATGCAGAGAAAGCAAAGAGGGTTCGTGAATACTTCACACTATTGTCAAGGCTTGAAAACAACCTAGAACAAGAGGTGGAGCGCAGCGACTTTGAAATTTTTGAAAAGATGAGTGGGCGGGCAACACGAATGTGGTATGTCACAGGCTGTCACATGGCGCAGATGATTGAGTCGGCGTTTGGCATAGACACTCTACGGCAACTTGTTGGAGAAGGCTGCTCAGATTTCTTCAAAACATACATGGACATCGAGGACCCGTTGCGGCAATAGTTGTGGATCAAAAGGCAAGAAAATGCTTTGTTGTATCTGCAATAAAGGGAACGGCGTTGATGCTTTTGTATACAAGTCAGGTTGTTTGATTGTAGGCGCCTTCTTTGAATCGGCCAATTCATGAATCGCAACTCATCTAGGATGCAATCAAAGATTCTTCCACAAGTCTCATACTTTCTTCTGGGCTATATTAACCTTAGAGAAGGATGCATTAGTCAATGGGCTAAAAGCTAATAGGTAAAGGTTGCCTTTTACAATATTTGTTTGGTGGGGACATCAGCAGGATGCAGCGAAAAAGGCTTGTTTTTTCATTCTCTGCAATTGTTGGCTTGGACAAACTGAAGTTGGCTATTCTGATAAACGCGATTAACCCCAAGATCGGCGGCTTGCTGATAAGAGGGCCGAAAGGCTCGGGAAAAAGCACCATGGCTCGGTCCTTGGCGGACATTCTTCCGAAGGTAAGAGTTGTCAAAGACTGCCCGTTCAACTGCAGCCCAAGCGACCCATCCAACATGTGCCCGCGATGCAGTGAACGATACAAGAAAGGCGAAAAACTGCCCACTGAAGACAGAGAAATGGTCGTCGTAGACCTTCCGCTCGGAGCAACCGAAGACAGGGTCATCGGAAGCTTGGATGTGGAGAAAGCGATTAAGCAGGGAATAGAGGCTTTGGAGCCTGGGATTCTTGCGGAAGCGAACCAGAATGTTCTGTACGTGGATGAGGTTAATCTGCTTCCAGACCACATAGCGGACGATTTACTGGACGCTGCAGCAACAGGCTGGAACATCGTTGAAAGAGAAGGCATATCCATAAGCCATCCATCCCGCTTCATTTTTGTCGGCACGATGAACCCTGAAGAGGGCGAACTGCGACCACAGCTTCTCGACCGCTTTGCACTGTCAGTAACCGTTGGCACCATCACTTCCGTCGAAGATAGGGTTGAAGTCGTTAAGAGAAACATGGATTTTGAGGCTGACCCTGAGGGATTCGACGAAAAATACACTTCAACGCAAGAGGAGTTGAAGAACAGGATAGCCCAAGCCAGAACGACGTTGAAAAACGTAGTCTTGCCCGATAACCTTATCGGAAGTATTTGTAGGGCCTGCTTAGACTTGAAGGTTGATGGTTTAAGGCCAGACCTGGTAATTTCCAAGGCAGCTGCAACACTTGCAGCCTTTGAGAAAAGGACGGAAGTAACGCTGAACGACGTTTTGGTGGCGGCTGAACTTGCCTTAAGCCACAGAACAAGGGAGGGAGGATTCATAGAACCTGCTACGCCTGAAGAGGTAGCGACCGTTTTCGCGGCAAACCTCAAGAAGATCTTCCAGCTTGAGAAGACAGGTGAGACCACCAAGAAAGAAGAGGACAAGCGCAGGTTTCTGAAGGGCAAAGCCATTTTCTTCGTCAAGAAGGACGCCACGAAGGAAGAGGGAGAAAAGGCAAAGAAAGAAAGCCGAACGAAGAGAATAAGCGACTGGAGGCTTAAGCTTCAATTCCTCTTCAGTAGACTTGGCGGCCCAGTTTTCGCGTTTGGAAAAAGGATGAGAAAAAGCCCGCCGAATGCACCTGCCACCGAAGGTTACCAAATCGGGTCTGACAAGCTCCGAGGAGAAACCTATGAAGACAAAGACAAACCCAAGAAAGGCAAAGGAATTCCAACCGTAAGCGACGTGGCCATCTCGTCAAAGCTATCGGAAGGCTTTCCCATTGTTAAGAGTTTCGAGAAGAGAGTTGTTTCTCCTTCAAAGTTTTTTCTGAGGATGGGCAGAATCACTACAAAGAGGCAGTGCGTCTATGCTGGAAAACACGCTCAAGCGATCACTGCTCTTCACCGAGGGAAACCCTACGGCTGGAGGATTCCTCATGGAAAGCCCATCGATATTCATATGCCTGCGACCATTCGCGAGGCAGCTCGGTGGCAGCGCTTTCGCCAGAAATCTGTGGAAACTGCTTTGAACATCAGCTTGAATGATGTGCATGAGAAGTTGAGGGCTTACAAGGCGCCTTTGACCATGGTTTTCGTCATTGACTTGAGCGGGTCCATGCTTCTGAACCTTGAATCTGTTAAAGAGGCTTTGCTTAAACTTCACAGCGATGCTTACCGATTCCGAGACCGCGTTGGAGTGGTCGCCCTGAAGGGCTTGAGCGCCGTGGTAGTTCAACATCCCACTACGAATCTAAGGGTGGTAGCTAACACGCTTCTTAACCTTCACATCAGTGGCTTCACCCCGCTTGCAACAGGCATGTACAAGGCTTGGGAAGTCTTGACTGAAGCAAAAAGGCGTGACCTCTCGACTGTGCCTGTGATGGTCATCATAACTGACGGCAACGCCAACGTTCCGTTGACGAGGAGTCTGGAAACTGGCGAAGTCAGGAAGATCGATGAAGTTCACGTGATCGTTAGGGAATATGAAGAGATAGCTGAGAGAGACGTTATATCTGTTTCAAAAATGGTAAGACGCGACGGAATACATGCTGTGGTGATAAACACTAACCCGCACATGTACGGGCGCGAGACTTACGGCTTCCAGATAACAGAACAAATAGCTTACATCACGGGCGGGAGCCACCATGTTATCGGAAGGTTGACAACCGAAAGAGGCCTTGTCAACGACATGGTTGAACGAATAAGAGAAGACGAAAGAGCGATAATCGCCAAGAGAATAGCTGGTTAAGAAGCGAGAGTTAGAGACTAGATCGGAGGCATGATGTGCTTCTTTGCATCGTCGCTAAGGTGCATCCATTTCTCAAATTCTTTGGACGGTGGATCCTCGGCAAAAAGTCGTTTCCTTAGTGATTCTAGACACTCATTTTTCATGCCCAAGAATTCTGCCGCGGTTTGAACTTTGTGTCTCATTTTACTGGCAATTTCACACGCGTTCCTTGCCTTTTCCATCCAGTTTTCGTCTCTCAGAAGATGATGTTCAAGAACAGTCAACGGAGTAGAGCCAACAATTCTTTCCAAATTCCTAAACCCAGCCTGAATCTGATCCTCATCCACCTTGAACCCAGCGAGGTATGATGGCGGCCCGCCTATCATCAGCAACTGCGGCTTTTCACACGCTATCACTTCAAAGGTTTGTTGCGAGATCGGGCCCTGAACGTCAGGAGCAAACATGAACTGCTCATCTTGGCATTCGATGATTGACATCAGAACCCAGCCAAGGAACGAGTCTTCTTGACCATGAAAAACGGGCTCAGTGAACCTAAGTCTCGTTTCCCCAAAGATGAAGGATTTTCCATCTGCAACGTTGAGGGTTGCCGCGTATTTTCCTCCTGTTCTTTCAAAAATCCATCCTCTTCGCCTTTGACTGTAGTTTATCATCTCCTTGGGATTCTTCACCAAGACAGTCTTTCCCTCGTAGATATGCCTTGCAGTCTCGCCTCTTTCTGTCCAGTTACAGAGCCAGTCCTCAAAAGAGGGGGTGTGATGATCAAAGTGGTAATGGCTTAACGTCGCGACTTCCGCTTTGTTCGCTGCATCTGCAATCCGTCTGCGACATTCGCTTATGGCCTTGAACTCTCTTGGGTGGGGAGGCAAGCCGAATCGGTTCGGGCACACTGACACTCCAGCATCAAGCAGAATCTTCACGTCAGAAGTTTCAACATAAGTGCACATTGACCTTACGCCGAGGCTTTCCGCAGCCAACGGTACGACCTTGATGTGTTTTAGCATAGCATTTCAACGGGCCACGATCCCTATAGCTTTTTATTTTGGACTCTTGCTAATCTTGCTTGGTGGGCGATGACGACTCTGGCCCCGATGAATCTAGAATGATTTGGATCTTGAGTGCGAGAGCCCGCCATTGCTTATTTCTGTTTATTCAGGCGGTTTTTCCCAGAGTTCCAACTCCTTCTTCTTCAAGTCTCGCCGTTTCCGGTGTAGAAACCTGTAAACCGTGCTGTGCATGCTTCCCTTGACAAGCATTTGTATGGCCTCTCGCGCTACTTGAGCCTGCTCAATCTCGCCAATCATGCTGACGGTGTGACCGAAGACGGCTACATTGGTTTCCGTTAGCTCCTCAATTATCTGGCGAGTCTTGCCGTTCATCCCGATTATCCGGCCTTTCACGCGCTTGATGTCTGATTCAGACCTTCCAAAAGTAGTGCGAAGATCGATTATGTCTAGAACTGCATCTTCATTTCGAATCAGGCGGAAGGCGTGCTCTGGCGAGAAACCTCTTCCAATGGCGTTTATGACATCCTTTGCCCTGAAAAATAATGACGGGTCTTGGGCATTTCCCGCCAATGTTATCGTTACGTCGCCTGCTTCGCTGTCTATTTTGAGATCGATTGAAAGTGAGTCTTCAATATATTTTTTCGTTTTGCCTTCTGGTCCTATCAGTACGCCTACTCTTTCTTTTGGGATTTTCACTAGCTGACTAATTTTCGCCACGACCTGTAACCTGCCTGTAACACTCCTCAGTTGACAAGACACTAATGCCCAGCTTGCTAAAAAACTTATTCAAATTGGTCAAGTCTCGTTTTAGAAGAGAGCCTGCCATGGGATGAGAAATCAGGACGGCCTGTGACATGTCGAATATTACTGGTTTGCCATTCCAAATCATGATGTTATATTCGCTCAGGTCGCCGTGAACGAGCCCTGCGCTACCATAAAGCTTCTGAAGATAGGCCAAAAGCGCGTGGTAAGTCTTTTCTGGGTTCTTGGGCCGAAGCTCTTTCATTGAAGGAGCGCTGACGCCGTCCTTCCCGATGAACTCCATGACAAGCACGTTGTTTCTCACCACTATGGGTTTGGGCACGCGAACGCTTGCATCTGTCGCTTGCTGCAAGTTCCTGAATTCCTTTTGAGCCCACGCAAAAATCAGCGACCGCGTGTCATGTTTCACTCCTTTAAATCTAGGGTCAGCATCGATGTACTGAAGCATGCCTTTGCGGAACTCTGATGAGCCGGTTAAGTAGATCTTTATTGCCAGTTCCTTTCCATGATAGTCTTTTCCCCAGTAGACTCGTGACTCCTTTCCGGCGTTGACGACTCCGTGGATTTCGTCTATGACGCCTCTGTTCATAAAATCGTAGATTACCATGAGCGTTGAGCGGTCGAAAACTTCCTCCAAAGCGTCGTATTCTTCGCTTCGTTTATTCCTCATCAGTCGTTCAGTTTCATAACTTTTCTCTTTCTTGTCAAGCTTCCTGTCGACGCGTTTCCTAAAAAACACTTGTCCTTCTCCGTTCAAAACTAGACTGTTAGGTAGCCCTTTCTGCGCAGCGTTTCCGCTTGCGCCCTCGTATAGCGCCAAAAGATGTCCCCACGCTTGTCAGTCTGAAAATCCCATGGCGAAACCACCACAACATCTCCGACTCTTATCCAGACGCGTCTTTTCATTTTGCCGCGGATGCGGCACAAGCGTTCATGTCCGTCCTGGCATTTGACCATCAAGCGATCAAAACCTAGGAGCTTCGTTGCCACTCCTAGGACATCGTTTGCGGATGGGTACACCATCTCGCTCAGTGCACCTTCGCTTAAGACTTTCTTCTTGCCCAATCAGGCACCTCAGTGCTTTATTGTAAGAGAAGTATGTCTCTTGCTTAAAATAATTGTCTATGCAAACGTCTGCTTTAGCGCTAGATTTTCATGATCTGGGCGTGTGGTACGCCTTCTATGTTCAAAACGGCTTCTGGATGCACATACCCCCGCTGGATGGCTTTCTTCACGACGTTCTTGCCGACCATGTTCACTATGGTCGAGTTTTCAATCATTGATATAGCCTCTTCAACGTTCACTCTTGCACCCTTGTAGAAGTCCTCTTTTACATGAAACACTATTTTTCCCTCACACAGCGTTCTCCCGAGGATTTCAGCGTCGCAGATAGCCAAAAGCACGTTTCTGCCGACTTTCTTGAGGTTCATGTACACTTCCAATTTGCTTGACGCTCTCACAACTGCTTGATTGAGGATCTGGCTCCGCATGCCTCGCACACAAGAAATGAAAGTCGCTTTTCCTTCACTATCTTCGTGTCAGGACGCTTGCAAACTGGGCACACTACGAAGCTCTCCATATACCTCTGCAAGAGCCTTCCCAAAGTGTCCGCTGGAAATTTTCCCTGAAAGATCACCCTTGACTCCTGCGTGGTTGCAGCTGTCGCCATTTCCCCTGTCAGGAACTTCAGCAGATGCTGCGGATCACGGTTCAATGCGTCAGCGGTTTCCTTGAAGTTGTGGACTATTGTGCGCATGCCTATGGTTGAACACCGTAGTCTAGGCAGCTCCAGCCTTTCCTGCTTCGCAGCAACCTCAGGAATCTGCGAGCGAGCTCGCTTGAGCAGCTTGTCGTAGTCATACTTCATTGTGTGGTCTCCACCAGAGACAAGATGCAACATAGTATTTAAGACTTAAAAGTAGTCCGCTCCTAAGAGAATCATGGATGAAGAGGAGACGAAAAAACGTGGGCCACGTTTATCTTTACACCGGCACGGGAGCGGGAAAGACTGCGAACGCGTTGGGCTTGGCGTTGCGGTCGGTCGGCCACAAGAGAAAAGTCGTGATAATCCAGTTCCTCAAATGGTGGAAGAACACAGGCGAATACCAAATCCGCAAAATGCTTCAGCCCTACTATGAGATTCACCAGTTCGGTCGCAAGGGCTGGATCGGCCTAGGCAATCTGAACGAAGAAGACGCACAACTGGCGCATAGAGCCTTGACATTCGCTGAGAGGATCGTGAGGCAGAGGAAACCCCACTTGCTCGTTTTAGACGAGATCAACCTGGCCTTGTACTGCAACCTTTTGAGCGTGAAAGAAGTTGTCGATTTTTTGAATAGGCTCCCGAAAAGCACCGACGTTGTTCTGACAGGAAGATACGCACCTGACGAGCTTTTGGAGAGAGCAGACTTCGTAAATGAGGTCAAAGATGTCAAGTCTCCTAAAGAAATGGTCATGACAAAGGGGATACAGTATTGAGCGAAGACAAGGCTATACTCAAACCGTTCGACTTCATCAAGTACGTAGCTGAGAGCAGAAAAATCCCCATAGACTCTGTGAGAGCGCCAGAGAACCTCGTAATAACTTATCAAAGACACACGTTCGAATATGGAAAGAAAACTATCAAAGGCAAGCAAGTCAACTGGTGACCATACAGAGAACACCAACCTTTCTGCATCGGACGATTCAACAAAACCGAAATCGGCCTAAGCCGGCTCTGGATCGGCGCAGCAGCAGCCGTTATGACACTTGAAGAACTCATCGCATGCGGCACCAAGAGAGTCTTTGAAGTCGGCTTGGCTGGCGGCCTGCAAACGTTCCTTCAACCCGGCCACGTCATCGTGGTGAATGAAGCAATCCGCGACGAAGGGACTTCTAGCCACTATTTTCCGCCTCGAGTCAGGCTTGAGTCTTCGCCTTCTTTGAGAGACAAGTTGATTAAGCATCTGGATGTGAGACAAGTCAAACATTATGCCGGTTCTGTCTGGTCGACAGACGGCGTCTATCGAGAAACGGTTAGGAAATTCCGCAAGTTCAGAGACACAGGTGTCCTAGCTGTTGACATGGAGACTTCAGCCATTTTCGCCGTTGCAAAGTACAGGAAGATTGAAGCAGCTTCAGCGATGGTTGTATCAGACATTTTGGCGGAGACAGAGTGGCTACAAGCCTTTGAACACGAATCGGTCATAGGTAACGCAGAACTGCTGTTAAAGACTGTCCTAGAAGCTCTTACTGCAAGCTGAACTCCATTACAATTTGAAAAAGCTTAAAGAAGCCATGGCAGACTTAGTGTTAATTCTCAACGGTGACCATGTTGGACAAGAGCAATCATCCATACATTCCCAACTCGTTGCAGGAAATCAAGCAGGAAATGATGCAGGAAATAGGCATAAAGGACATTGAGGAGCTTTTTTCGGACATTCCAGAAAAGTTCTGCTTGAAGAGAAAGCTGAACGTGCCCGAGAAGGGCCTGTCCGAGTTTGAAGTCAAGAAACACGTAGAGGCGTTGCTTTCTAAAAGTGAGACATGCAATGACATGCCTGTGTTCTTGGGCGCCGGTTGCTGGCCACACTATGTGCCAGCTGTTGTCAAGGAAATCGTGCAACGCAGCGAATTCCTTACTTCTTACACGCCATACCAGCCTGAGACATCGCAAGGCATGCTTCAAGCTCTTTTTGAATATCAGAGCATGATTTGCGAAATAACCGGCATGGATGTCGCCAACTGCTCCATGTACGATTGGGCGTCAGCCTTGGGCGAAGCCACCCGCATGGCAGCGAGGGTGAAAGGACGACATGAAATCCTAATTCCCAAAATAATCAGTCCCGAAAGAGCTGCAGTGCTGAAGGTTTACGCGGAACCGGCTGGAATATCGGTTAGGCAGGTCGAATTTGATGTAGAAAAAGGACAAATTAACCTAGAGGGTCTGAGAAACGCCGTCTCAGACAAAACAGCGGCAGTCTACATCGAAAACCCTTCCTATCTTGGCTTTATTGAAACACAGGTTGATGAAATCGGCAAAGAGGCGCATGGGCACGGCGCTCTTTTCATCGTTGGAGTAGATCCAACATCACTTGGAATCTTGAAACCGCCAGGTGACTATGAGGCTGATATCGTTATCGGAGAGGCACAGCCGCTAGGGAACTCTATGAATTTCGGTGGGCCACTCTTGGGAATATTCGCCTGCCGCGAAGATATGACTCTCATCAGACAAATGCCAGGGCGCATAATTGGAATGAGCAAAACGCAAGATGGGACCAAAAACGGTTTCTGCATGGCCCTGCAAACCCGTGAACAACACATAAGGCGTGAAAAGGCAACTTCTAACATTTGCTCAAACGAGGCCCTATGCGGTGTGGCATCAGCTGTGTACATGGCCTTGCTTGGACCCGAAGGGCTCAGAGAGCTCGGAGAGACCGTGATGTATAACGCCAACTACACGATGCACCTCCTCTCGAAAATAGACGGCGTCAAGGCTCCCCTTTTCAAGTCGGCACACTTCAAGGAGTTCACAGTCAGCTTTGACGAGACAGGTTTGAGCGTCAACGACGTGAATCAGAAGCTCCTGGGACGACGAATCCACGGAGGAAAGGATGTTTCGCGCGAGTTCTCCGAAATTGGTCAGACTGCGCTGTACTGCGTGACGGAGATGCATTCGAGAGGCGAGATTGAGAGTCTAGCAGCTGCCATGGAGGATGTCCTGGCTGGAAGGTGAGAAAATGTTCAAGCAGGCAAGTTGGAACGAACCCGTCATACTTTCACAGGGACGGAAAGGGCGCAGGGGCCACCTTTTGCCCAAGGCGGATGAACAAGTCAGGCAGGCTGTGGGCGACATCAACGCGCTAATAGCAGACAGAATGCGCCGCAAGACCCGACCCAAGCTGCCAGAACTTTCTGAAGTTGAGGTTGTAAGGCATTTCATCCGCTTGTCGCAGATGAACTACGGCGTCGATTCCGGCTTCTATCCGCTTGGAAGCTGCACAATGAAATACAACCCAAAGATAAACGAGTCACTGGCAAGTCTACAGAGTTTCAGCATGCTGCATCCCTACCAAGACGAGAGCACGGTGCAAGGCATACTTGAGATTCTGTACAAACTTGAGCGGTGGCTTGCCGAGCTGACTGGGACACATGAGGTTTGTCTGCAGCCTGCCGCTGGAGCCCATGGCGAGTTTCTAGGCACCCTGCTAATGCGGGCGTATCACCAATTGAATGGCGAAAGCGAAAAACGCAAGGAAGTGATCGTCCCAGACTCCGCGCATGGAACCAACCCAGCAAGCGCAGCCATGGCAGGGTTCAACGTCGTAGTCGTTCAATCGAACGAAGACGGGTGCGTGGATCTAGAAGCTCTGAAAGCGGCTGTTTCAGAACGCACAGCGGGACTTATGCTAACGAACCCAAACACTCTTGGACTTTTTGAGAAGAACATTGAGGAAGTGGCCAGGATTATTCACGAAGAGGGCGGTTTGCTCTACTACGATGGTGCAAACTTGAACCCGCTTTTAGGCAAGGCAAGGCCGGGCGACATGGGTTTCGATATAGTTCACATAAACATACACAAAACGTTCAGCACTCCGCATGGCGGCGGCGGTCCTGGCGCTGGACCCGTCGGCGTCCGTGAAGAATTAGAGAAGTTTCTGCCCGTTCCGCGCGTGGCCTTCGATGGTAAACTTTACCATCTAGACTATGATAAACCACAGAGTATTGGCAAGATTCGCAGCTTCTACGGGAACACAGCGGTTTTGTTGAGGGCGTATGCCTACATTTTGAGCCTAGGACTCGAAGGATTGAAGGAAGTAGCGGAAGTATCGGTTCTGAACGCCAACTATCTGATGAAAAAACTCAAAGGAATCAAGGGCCTTGCGCTCCCATACAACAGTGAGAAACCGAGAAAACACGAGTGTGTCTTCAGCGCCAAACCTTTGAGGAACGACACTGGAGTCACGGCTTTGAACGTTGCCAAGCGGCTGCTCGACTATGGATTGCATTCGCCAACCATTTACTTCCCTCTGATTGTCGAAGAAGCGCTGATGATTGAGCCGACAGAAACCTTCGAGAGGGAAGAGCTTGACCGTTTCGTTGATGCAATGCAGAAGATATGTGAAGAAGCGTACACGAACCCCGAGGCAGTGCTCAAGGCACCGCAAAACACGTCTATCCCGCGGCTTGACGAGGTCAGGGCTTCTCATCCGAGAACGATGGCGTTGAGTTGGCGAATGTATCTGAAAAAGAAGAGCAAAGGCAGTAGTCATACGTAACAGTTTATATATGATTCAAACGCCCTTATTCATAAAAAACCGTTGGATGTGCATAACTTGACAGAGCTAGAAGATATGGTGCGAGAAGCCGTGGGTCAGGTGGTAGACCCTGAGACAGGCTTGACTTTCGCTGAGATGCAGATGATTACCAACGTTAAAGAGGAAGAATCAGGCGTGGTCAAGGTGGAATTCATCCCGTCCAGCCCTTTCTGTCCCATCGCGTTCAGGTTGTCTATGGATATGAAGAACGCGGCGATGAAGGTTGCAGGGGTCAAGAAGGCTCTGATCTACTGTCGAGGGCACATGATGGAACAGCAGATCAACGAAATGACGAACAAGGAAGAGCAAAAATAGAAATCAGCTTCTCACTCATTTTGTTTCCTTCGGCTGTAGGGACACATATAGCGATGATTGAACAGTAATGGGTGTCGGTGGCAAGATTGGTCCGTCCTCAAAACTCATGCAAGGCAACGTGTCCCGCGGGTGAACATGAGATTTACTGTTGCGGCGCCCGAGTGCGAATCTCGAGAAAGGACGGCGTGGAAGTCTTGACCGAACCCACTGTTGAGTATTGTCCATTGCATGAATCATTGTATGGAACGAAAAACATTGATAAGGAGTCAGTGCGAAGAAGCGTGGAAATGAAGATTGCCCGCGGTGGGTTCTGTTGCCCGAACCGTAATTTTGACGCTGAACCCATCGTCGCATACGGAGCGTCTGAAATGATGCGAGTCTGGCTTGAAAAGCAACTCATAGACTGCGCTGTAGTTGTCTGTGAAGGGGCAGGCACAGTCATCGCAACTGACGACAAGCTCGTGCAGTCAATCGGTGCCCGTCTGACAGGCATTGTAAAGACCTCGCCGATTCGGAGAATCATCAGACATATCGAGGCCAAAAGAGGAGCCATCTTGGACAAAGCCACTGCACGAATTGACCAAGTTGAAGGCGTCAAACGAGCTTCCGACTTAGGGTTCAAACGTGTTGCAGTCAGCGTTGCAGGGTTCCAGGCGAAGGCCATCAGTGAAATCAGGAAACTCGAATCACAGTTCAACATGAATGCTTTGATTTTCTCGGTCTGCAACACCTGCGTGACCATGAAGGACGTGCAACATATTAGCAAGGCTGACATTGCCTGTACGAGTGCTTCGAGGACACTTCGAAACAAAATAGGAAGCAAGGCAGTACTGCAGCTCGGCGTCACGATTCCAGTTTATGCTCTTACGATAAAGGGAAAGAGGTTCATTCTGGCTTATCTAGCTGAGTTTGACTACAAGCTCGTGGCCTTCAGAATAGGCAAACTGCCCTACTGGCCAGAAGGCAAAGGACCGAGACTCAGGGATTATATGAGAAACCAAAAACCTTAAGTATCGTTGCAATGTTATGTGTGTTGTTAAATGTACAAGGTGTTGAAATAGATTGGCAGTTGAAGGTTTCTCAGGAAATAGACAGCCGGTAGACGTGAAAGTAAGCGAATTGACCCCAGACTCAAGAGCAGTAAACGTGTTGGCTAAGGTAGTTTCAAAAAGCGAAATCAGAAACATCGCAGCAGGAAGAGACGGAGCAGCTCACCGCGTGTCAGACGCACTAGTCGGCGACGAAACAGGCTGCGTATACCTAACACTGTGGGATGACAACATCGAAAAAGTAAACGACGGCGACACGATAAACGTCAAGAACGGCTACATAAACTTGTTCAGAGGCAACATGCGCCTCAACATTGGCAGATACGGAACGCTCGAGATTTCAGAGAAAGCACTTGCAGGTGACGTAAACACTGAAAAAAACATGTCAAACCAAGTGTACGAACAGCCGAGACGATCATTCGGAGGACAAGGCAGAGGAGGCTTCGGTGGCGGCGGAAGGGGCTACGGCGGAAGAGACAGACGCGGCGGCGGATACGGGCAAAGAAGATATTAGACACAGTTTGCTGTCTGAAGGATTTCCAGCCCTTTTCTTTCAACCAGAACCTCTTTTCAGTTCTTTGGAAGTTTGAAAATAGTTCTCTAAGTCCTACGTATTGATCATTTGTCCTGCCTCACTGATGTAGTTTGCGAAACCATAGTTCTTCTTCTCAATAAAGTCAATTCCGAGCTTGGGATAGAGCTTCTTTACTACTGACCTCTCAATGACTTCAGCACCTACACCGAATATTTTCCGCAAGGCTTCGTCGAAGGCTTCTGGCTTGTCTGGAACATCCTCTTTCTTCAAAGAACAAAGACTTTGGAGGTGAAAGTACACGGCTTCCCTCCCGCTTTCACCAAGCGTCAGCAGACCTTCATCGACAGCCTCAATCACAGCCTGTTTCAACCGATCTCCTCTCTTAACCAACTTGTTTCTAACCTCACAGCTCCCTAACATGAACGCAGAAGGCAAGCAGAAAAAAGACGTAAGCGAAGTCGAAAAGCAAGTCGACAGGGTGACCTGCATGGTAGGTTCTCCGCGAAGCCGTGTAAGTGAAAAGCACATCTCCAAAAGCGTTCAGCAGAATACCTGCATTAATCAGGGCCCATGATTTTCAAGTTTCCTTTGACGAAGACCAAGAGACCCAAAATCGACACAGACAACAAGACAAGATCCAAGACAGGGTAAGTAAGGTCTACAACCATGGTGACCAGGTCCGTTTCAGCTTGGGTAGTTGGCGCTATCAAAGCTGCTGAAACAAGAATAGCTGACACAACAGTGATCGTTGAAAAAATGGCCAGCGTCTTTCGGGACAACGCAGACCCGAAGGTCTTGACATACAGGTAGAGTGCTACGAAGAAAGGAACATACCCACCCAACCAGAACACATCCGCAACGGATGGGTATGGTATTTCAACATTCAAAATAAGCGTGTAGCCTGCCCAGATTGCTTCTCCGAGGAACCACATGAATAGCCCTAGGGTGAAAAGCAGCCATAGGATGGAGAACCGTTCTTTGGCTCCATGCAATATTTCTGCAATGGAAAGCCAGATGAAATGGCGGCTGTGCCTGCTATGAGTGGTGGGAAGGCTTCAGAGAAGAAGGACATGAACTCTGGATAATAGCCCTGAAAAGCGTACAACAGTAACAAGCCGGTCAGCAGAACTATAGATACCTTGTAGGCAGTCAGCATGTAGAACGTTTTCCCTATCTTTCTAGAGTCTGCAATTATTCCGATCGATATTTATGCCTTTTGAACTGCTTGCAACGCAAGCCAGAAACAGTGTGATTGACCTGCTGACAACCTTGGAGTCTTTTTCAGTGGTCTACCGCAACACTTAAAATCTATTGTTCAAGACATCAACATCACCTTTAGTAGGAGACAAATAGGATGGTGCAACCAAAAAAGGAAGAGAGAAAACCAACGGTTGACGAATTGCTCGCCAAAGCCAAGAAACCATCGCAGTTGGCCTCTCCGCTTCACAGGTTCTATGAAGGCAAGCTACAAGTGATGCCTAAGTGCTCCATAACAAGCCCAGCGGACTTCGCAATCTGGTACACGCCAGGCGTAGCCACGCCGTGCAAGGAAATTCAGGCGAACGCTGACAAATCCTTTGAACTGACAAACCGATGGAACTACGTGGCCGTAGTGACGGACGGCACAAGAGTGCTCGGATTAGGCAACATAGGTCCAGAAGCAGCCATGCCCGTCATGGAAGGAAAAGCCTTGCTGTTCAAATACCTAGGCGGCGTAGACGGATTCCCAATCTGTTTGAGAACCAAAGACCCAGACGAAATAGTCAGGGCATGCGAACTCATCGAGCCATCATTCGGCGGCATAAACTTGGAGGACATAGAAAAGCCGAAATGCTTCTACGTGCTTGAGAAAGCAAGAGAACGCCTCCATATACCAGTGTGGCACGATGACCAGCAGGGAACAGCTACAGTGATTCTCGCAGGCTTGATGAACGCATTCAAGATAGTAGGCAAAAAACCGAACCAGAGCTTGATTACCTTGGTCGGAGCAGGCTCAGCCAACGTACGAACAGCGTACGTCCTGATAAGATGGGGAATGAAACCAGGCAACATAATAATGGCAGACACCAAAGGCGTAATCTACCCAGGAAGAGAAGACATAAAGAAAGAGGACAACCCGTGGAAGTATGAGCTGTCACAGAAAACAAATGCAGAAGGCAGACGAGGCGACATAACCGAGGCTTTCAAGGGCGTTGACGCAGTCGTAGCCGCATCCAAGCCGGGACCAGGAACGATAAAGAAAGAATGGATATCAATGATGGCAAAGAACTCGATAGTCTTCGCCTGCGCAAACCCGATACCTGAGATTTGGCCTTGGGAAGCCAAAGAAGCAGGAGCTCGGATCATCGCAACGGGAAGAAGCGACTTTCCAAACCAAGTGAACAACAGCCTCGGATTCCCAGCAATATTCAGAGGCGTCTTAGACGTGAGAGCGAAAACCGTGACTGACGACATGTGCATAGCCGCTGCTCAAGAGCTGGCGAAGTTCGCCGAAGAACGCGGAATGCATGAAGAAGACATTTTGCCCCGAATGGAGGAATGGGAAGTCTACCCGCGAGAAGCCGTGGCATGCGCATTGAAATCGATAGACCAAGGAGTGGCACGGATCAAGCCCAGCAAGAAGGAATTGTACGACAAGGCCGTTGCAATGATTCAGAACGCGCGAGAATCTACGAGAGTGTTGATGAAAAACGGGCTGATAAAGCAGGCACCGCCAGAAGACAAACTGTTGAAGTGAAAATAGGCTTATGCAAGCAAAGATTTGCGTGCAAACACCTGAATCTTCCTCTTTTTCACCTAGGTCTTAGAAAATTATTTAAACTCTTCCATAGAGAATAGGGAGACCAGGGAGAAACACAATATGCGTTCGGATTATACCCTATACGTAGTGGCTGTAATATTCTTCGTCTTGACCACTGTAGTGTCAGCATATCAAGTGGAATTCAGAGACGTCTGGGTTGTCACAACCGCCGTTCTCGGACTCCTCTTCATAGGTCTGGGCTATTCCCAGAGACCGAAGCCACAGCCCGTAGCTGCAACCACAACAGTTGAGATACTAACTGCAACTCCTCCTCCAGCACCACCGCCAGTTGCTTCACCTGTCACCGAGGTCGTAGAACCCAGACCTGTAGCAGTGACAGAAACTATCCTGCCAAGATTGAGACTTACAAAGATAAGAGGCATAGGACAAAAGCGCGCAGGGCGACTGAAGGCTCTGGGCATAAACAACCTCATGGATTTAGCCAACGTTTCACCAAAGGATCTGGCAGCGAAGCTGAATGTCTCGCCGAAAATGACTGGAAGATGGATTGACAGCGCAAAACAGCTCACTGGGAAATCCTGAGACCTTTGCATTTAAAAGGTGCGCTAGGTTACAGCGTTGATTCTTACTATATTCCTTCTTTCCAACCGTCGTATTGCATCTAGAAACTCGTTTTTCTTCTTGCCCGTTAACTTGAAATCCCAAAGCATCTGTTTCACCGGTATAGCCGCTTTCCCAAAATTCGCGTCTTTCTTGTAGAGGTTCCTCACTATCAAGCGTTCAAGTCTCCCGCACCGCCAAGTAGTGTTCCGGATGAGGATGACTATGGCTCTGACCAGCTTCTGAGTTTCACGATCTTTCTTCTCACTCAAGGACTTTTCACGATTAATATTTACAAACATGGAACCTTTTAGAGTTTGCGTTCGCAACCTTTACAAGCTCAAAAGTAAGAAGAAAAGGCGTGAAGCATGAGGCATTTGAGGGGAACGAATGTTGCAAGGTCAAACGGGAAAGATCTGTTTCGCTCGCATCCTCGAAGGCGAGGATTTGGCTGAAGCCGTGAAGAAAAAGATAGAAGAAAGCAACGTTAGAGCTGGGATGTTCATGTTGATTGGCAGTTTGAAGGATGCGGTCTTGGGATATTACAGGGATGGGAAATACGATTATGTTCGGCTGGAAGGGCCATTAGAAATAGCCTCATGCATGGGAAACGTGGCAGTTGACGAAAAAGGTGATACCGTTATACACGCACATGTGGTTCTTTCCAACGAGAAGTGCGAGGCTTTTGGCGGCCACTTGGCGAAAGGTTCTCACGTAGGGGCCACAGCGGAGCTCGTCATAATCGAGGGCTTAAACGTTAACCTCGTGAGGTCGCCCGACGAGAAGACAAGGCTGAATCTTCTGAGGTTAAGTTAGGGCCTTCCTAAGGTGTATCCCGTTGGCGTTTCCGTAATAGTTCTTAAGCTTGTTGACCTTCCTGTATCCAGATTTTTCGTAAAGCCTTAGCGCGGCGAGATTATGCTCTCGCACTTCGAGATGGCATGTCTTGACGCCTTTTTCCATGAACAGCTTTTCGATTTCCTGCAGTAGCTGCAAGCCAATTCCTTTTCGGCGGTAGAGTGGCGACACGTCGATTGTGAGTATGTGTCCCACAAACGTATTTCTGTCAGCGTATATCATGCCTATGATAAAACCAGCGATTTCTCCATCCATTCTGGCAATCAAGCTTACCGAGTTGTAATCAGTCAAGAGATGAGCGATCTGCTGCCTTCCAAAAGCTTCTTGTTTGAAGCATTCCGTCTCAATTTCATACAGTCTGTCCAAGTTTTTGATCGAGGCGTCTTCTATCGCTATAGGCATTTGGAACATCGTTTCAACGTTAAGCAGAGCGGAATTTAGGTTTTTCCAGTGCTAGGCGCAACGGCTGCATCTGAGGTCGCCACTATAGATTTTATGCCAATCCACTGCTGTGCTACAAAGCCGATGAAGAACCTCAACCACAACGTTAGAAGCCGCCAAAGGATTGTGGCAGTGAAGCTTACGTTGTACGGTACTCCGAAAAGTATCAGCAAGCTTGAAAGGGTTATTTCTGGCAGACCTACTTCAAAGGGAACGCCCACCGGTATGGACTTCACAGCGGCAAAGATCGCGGAGATTATCAGTATTGCGTTCCAGCTTATTTGCGAATACCCTATTGACAGGAATGTCAGGTAGAAAACGACCAGCGAGAGCACCCAAGACGTGATTGAAAAGGAAATTGCGATGAACAGCGTTTTAGGCGCATGGCCATACTCTTTTATTGCTACGTGGAAAGCTTTGGTCGATTCTATGACCTCCTGTCTAAGGCTATCCAGCTTCCAGTGGCTTCTTGTTATCCATTCGGCGAAGCTGATCATTGCGTCTACTATGCGCATGGTCCAGTTTTCTTTGATGCATAAGAGAAGGGTTAGGGCAAGGAAAAGGAAAGTTATCACGATGATGAACAGTATTAGCGTAAATATCACGCCATAAAGCAAGTTCTCAGCAAACAGCAAGATCGCGCCTACCAACAGCGTCGCAATGCTCATTCCCATTCCAATCAATCGCTGCGCCACAATGGAGGCCGTGGCCTTGCCTGCACTGCCGTTTTGTTCCTTATTCACCAAGTATATCTTCGTGATCTCGCCGCTCACTGATTCTGCAGGGATCAGTGTGTCGATGAATATTCCGACCCACACGTAAGTGAATTCTTTGAACCATGAGATTTTCACGGAAAGGAATCGGATCAGCGAATGCCATGCGAGGGTGAAGAATGCCGTGTCAAGCAGAACGGTTATGGTGGCTAACAAGTAAAGGTTGAGGTTGATGTGCTCGGCGGTTGTGATGATTTCCGGGATGTCGACGTTGAAAAGATATATGTAGACAAGGAAGGCCACGAGTCCGATGACTGGCAGAAGGAAAGTCTTCCATGTGATCTTATACTTAGGTGACGTCAAAAGCGTAGACACCCATTGATGAAAGCAACAAGGCACAGAACATGATTATATATTTTGTCAATCTTCGCGGCGAATGAGTGGCGCTCCAATTCCTTCCGCATAGTACAAAGTTTAACTACGCTACGGCGATATTGTTTAATAGGATGAGTTGGCGATGTTGAAAGGTGTTCATTTCCTTCTCACGTACAGGTGTGACTTGGAATGCGACCATTGTTTTGTTTGGAGTAGTCCCAAAGCGAAAGGTGTGTTCACCATGGAACGGATAAACAACATTCTCACTGAATCAAAGAAGCTGGGAACTGTAGAAACAGTCTCAATAGAGGGAGGCGAACCCTTCCTGTACTACCCAATCATGGTGAAAACAGCAAGAAGAGCCATGGAGCTCGGTTTCCGCGTTGAAATCCTCTCAAACTGCTATTGGGCCACCTGCGTGGAGGATGCCCAGGAATGGTTAATTCCATTTGCTGAGGCCAAGAACGTTGAATTGACTCTGAGCAGCGACCTATACCACGGAGAAAAATGGGCGACTGAAGAGGTAAAAAACGCGGCGAGAGCGGCAAAGGCATTGAACTTGAAGGCTGATATATTAGCTGTCAAGTATCCCTTTGCCGAGATTCCTTGCCCTAGTGAGATTGAAGGAGCGAAGGTTGGTCTCTGGGACCTAGCTTACAGAGGTCGGGCCTTCTCAAAATTCACGGAAAAAGCAAGTAAGAAAAACTGGTCAGAATTCACGAAGTGCCCCTTCGAAGACTTTACCCATCAGCAGAGGGTGCACGTTGACCCGTTTGGATACGTTCATGTTTGCCAAGGCATTTCAATTGGTAATGCGTGGGAGAAACCATTCTCAAGGGTCATCAGCGAATACAACCCATATGAAAACCCGATCCTTGAGCCTTTGGCTCGAGGCGGTCCAGTGGCATTAGTTGAGAAGTTCAACTTGCCTCACGATGAAGTCTACGCTGATGCATGCCATCTTTGTTATGCTGCCCGCTTGTCACTACGTCACAGATTTTCAAGCATTCTAGGCCCTGACCAAATGTACGGAGAACTCGAGCAATAGTAGCTGGAGTGGCATGCGGAAGTTATAAAGGGCGAGTTTTCTACTTAGAAAAGCTTGGGCGATACGGTGCTAACGAGGGAAAAAGCGCTCGGTCTATTAAAGAAAAACGTTCAGAAAAGAAATGTCATTTATCACATGCTTGCTGTGGAAGCCATAATGCGGAGCCTAGCCAAGCATTTTGAGGAGGACGAGGAGAAGTGGGGTTTGATTGGGTTGCTTCACGATATTGACTATGAAAAGACCGAGATGACACCCGAAAAGCATAGTCTTCTAGCTGAAGGCATGCTACAGGGTTTGGTTTCTGAAGAGATCATCAGAGCCGTCAAGACTCACAATCATCCGCACACACATGTCATGCCTGAAACAAGGATGGAGAAGGCTCTGATCGCTTGCGACGCCATCTCAGGCCTACTTGTGGCATGTGCCTTAGTGATGCCTTCAAAGAAGTTGGCGGACGTCAAGGTTGAGTCCGTCGCAAAGAAGTTTAAGGACAAAGATTTTGCAAGGGGGGCAGACAGGGAGAGGATTGTCGTGTGCGAGGAGATCGGTGTTCCAAGGGAAAGATTCTTTGAGATCGCATTGAATGGCCTCAGAAGCACGGCTCCTGAAATAGGTCTATAGGAACAGAGTTGATGCTCGAATTCTTAAATAGAAAAGCGGGTCTCTAATTAGAGACGTGAAGGTTCGAGGTTACGACTCATGGCGGACACGGTCAAAGAAATTGAACTGAAGAAGATCAACCCGAGCAAGCTCAATCCACGATTGGAAGTCAACATTGAGCGTCTTAACGAACTCGCTGAAAGCATAAAAGAGGTTGGACTACTTGAGCCAATCATCGTCAGACCGCTGACCAACGGATTTGAAGTTGTGGTCGGAGAGAGACGGTACAGAGCATCGCAGCAGGCCGGACTCGAAAAGATTCCTGCCATTGTGAGAGCTTACAGTGATGATGAAGTGGCCCAGCTGAACCTTATCGAGAACATCCAAAGAGAGGATTTGAGCGCGGTCGAGAAAGGAAAAGTATGCAAATACCTTCTTGACAACTGTCCGGGAAAGTATCCCTCTCAAACCGCATTAGCGAAGAAAATCGGGGTCAGCAGCGATACTGTTTCTCTCTGGCTGCGAACAGTAGAGGTAGTCCCCAAGGAGGCACAGAAATACGTTGCGCCTTCAGCAATTTCGGGCGACGTTCCAGAAGGCAAGATTGACTATTTGACAGCGGTGAAAGTGGGGCGCGCAGTTGAGGAACCAGAGAAGAGAGTGGAAGTCATCAAGAAACTGGCTGAAAGACGACTTCCCGCTAAGGAGAGAACGCAGGTCATTAAGAGGGTGGCTCTTGAGCCGGAAAAGCCCATAGAGGAAATCATCGAGGAAGTGGCTCAAGCTCCGTATGAAATGCAATTTAGTGCAAGCGACAAGGAACCATTGCTTCAAGGTACAAAAACCCAGACTTCCCGAATAGATTTGCCAGACCCCAAGATCAAGACGGGGGCGACCGTTCGCGCCACCATATGGGAGCCGCACATTGCAGACCTGCAAATTACGTCGGTCGAAAGAAAGAAGCTCAGGTACTTTGATGAAGAAGATGCAAAGAGGGAAGGAGGCTACGCGCTGGAAGAGTTCAGGAAAAGATGGAAGAAGACTAATGGAGAATGGGACGAGAACCAACTTGTGTACGTGATACATTTCGAGAAGTTGAAATAGTTTTTTGGGCTGCCCGAGAAAATGCTGAACAATGATCATTCGGCATCAATGATGGCAACCATATCCAACGCTATGATGGAACATTGTCATTCTCTGATCATCCTATATTCTTGCTCACTCTTTGCTCCCACACCTAACTCAGCTGCTCTTCTTATCTGCATGTAGCTCCACGCATCCTCAGTCAGGCTTGTCCCTTCATAGCTTTTCATGACTTTTACCGCTTCTACATCCAATGCTACTCTGTCTCCAGAAGCCATCACGATGTCTGGATTGCGAAGTTCACCGCACGCTGGCCCGCCTGAAATGAAGCATTTCCTTCCATCGATGATTATGAGGTTCGGATGCGTAGCCAGATTCAAATCGGCAATCTTCTCCTCTAGCTTTCTTGCATGCAGTCGCATTCTTTCGCCAGGCTTCGCAAAGCCAACAGCAAGCTTAAGACTCAGGGTAAACCTTGCCCACCTGTGAGTTTTCATGCAGCAAACGTAAACGAGCTTCTTTACCTTCAGGGCAGTTTCAGGCAGACTCACGGTCTTCAGATATTTTCCGCCAGTGGAGACCTTCACCCACTTGCCTTCGTCAAAGGGAACAACTTCAGCGCCAGCCTCTTCAGCCTTCTGGAGCATGCCTGTTTCCTCCAAGATCTTGCGAGTATAAAGAGAAAACATTGATGACTCTCCGAGAATGACCTTAGAGGCTCCATATTCGTACAGCAACTCTATGACAGCTTTGACAAAATCTGGGTCGCTTGAACCGGGCGGAGCGTCTCCTGTGTTGAAGTTGGGCTTCAATAGTATCTCATCGCCTTTCTCAACAACCTTGCTGAAACCGCCGATCAGGTCTACAGAACGCAGAACACTCTCCTTGACGTTGCTCGCAGTCTTTACACTGCTGACAAGTGCCTTGCCGCCCTCCACGAAGGAATTGACAGTAGTTTCGCCGATTCCAACTCCAGCCATGATAGTAAACCACCGACTAATACATTGACTGCCCGAAATTTTAGACTTCTGCTAAGAGAGAGGCTTTTCTTTTTATCAATCCGGTTCAATTAAAAAACTGAAAGATGCACTCATTGAACTCATTATGAACGTCAGTTGGTGAGTTGTATGCTACACAATGTATCTGTCTGTTTTTTCGAAGTCTTTCACGATTTCCATCACTCTCTTGGGAGCGTTGACACTCTGCAGCGGAATTCCTTTAAGCAGAGACCACGGGCTCCGCTTGGCAACCTCAGTCACAATGTATTCCTCTCCGAAGCATTTCTTCGCGATCTCGTAGACCATCCGTCTGACCTCGACTTCAGAATATTCGCCTAACGCGTGTAGACACTCATGAACCAGCAGATTATAAATCAGAGCGTTAACGACGCGCCTCGACTCAACTGTGGCCTCAACGATCTGAACCAACGTACGATTCAAAACAATGTTGTTCGTCCCTACCGGGTGGTAAGCACCAAGCTGGATGGGCAAGTCGTCCAGGAAGAGCATCATTCCTGCTCTGCGCTTGTGCACTGAGAAATCCACACTGTCCTTGACGATGTCCCAGACTTCCCCATAACTTGCAGCACTCTCCAAACGGGTGCGATATTCTTTGGCAACTGAGGATTCCTCTTCCCCCATCAGCATCCTCACCATAACAGTAGCCTGATTCGCTCGAGGCTTTTATCGAATACGGAACCATTCACCTAAACTCGGCTTTGGACTTGCCCAGTTTTTTGTCCAAGCATGCTCTGACAAAGCCGTAATATTCAGGGTCTGGTCTTCCTGGACGACTCTTGAATTCGCCGTGGAACTGTGAAGCAAAGAAGAAAAATCGATCTTGCAGCTCCAGAATCTCCATGCGCCTGCCGTCAGTGCTTTTCCCGGAGAATGTCAGACCCTTCTCCTTGAGCCTCTGCAGGTAATCCACGTTCACTTCAAACCTGTGCCTGTGACGCTCATAGACCTCGTCGCCCTTGTAAAGTGCGCACGCAATCGTGCCCGGCTCGATGACAATCTTGTGTGAACCCAGCCGCATGGTTGCCCCTTTGGCTTCAATCCCTCTCTGCTCTGGCATCAAGTCGATGACTGGATATGAGGAGTTCGGGTCGATTTCGGTGCTATTTGCCCCTTCCAAACCGCAAACATGCCTTGCAAACTCTACCACAGCTAATTGGAAGCCGTAGCATATGCCGAGGAAAGGAATGCCATTCTCTCTTGCAAACCTTATTGCCATTATTTTTCCCTCAGTTCCTCTTGGTCCAAAGCCATATGGAACAAACACGCCATCAAACGTCTTCAGTGTTTCTAGCTTGTCTGGGTTCTTCTCAAAACTTTCAGCTTCAATGTGGCTTATGCAAGCCTTTGCCTTGCAAGCTGCTCCGCCGTGTCGCAGTGCCTCGTTCATGCTCACATAACTGTCTGTTAACCCAGCATATTTGCCGACCAGAGCAATCTTCACCTCGTGTTCAGGGCTCAGCATTGCATCCACAAACTTCCTCCACTCTTTGAAGTCCTGCTTGTGCTCTGGAAAACCGAGTCTTTTGCAGATGAATTCGCCCATGCCTTGCTCATCAAGAATTAGAGGAACCTGATAGATCGCCTCGACATTGTAGGAGCAGAACACGGCATCTTCCGGAATCGTGCCGAACAACGCTATTTTCATGCTAGACTCGGAATCAATCATCTTAGGGCTCCGAGCCACGATAATGTCTGGCTGAATGCCGATGCGCCGCAACTCGTTCACGCTGTGCTGAAGAGGCTTAGTCTTCATCTCCTTCGTGACATCCAGAATAGGGACCAGTGCAACATGCACGTACAACGTGTTCTCAGAACCCTCTTCCAAGCGCATTTGCCGAATGGCTTCGAGAAAAGGTTGGCCTTCAATGTCTCCGACTGTCCCACCGACTTCAGTTAAAACCACATCGGCACCGGCATCTTTCGCAACAGCCCGTATGCGACTCTTAATTTCATTCGTGATGTGTGGCACGATCTGCACGCATCTGCCTAGGAAGTCGCCGCGGCGTTCCTTCTCAATCACCGTCTTGTACACCAGACCCGTCGTCAGATTGTTCTCCTTTTTCAGGCTCAGGTCAAGAAACCGCTCGTACCATCCCAGGTCTAGGTCGGTTTCGCCGCCGTCGTCAGTCACGTAGACCTCGCCGTGCATGTACGGGTTCATGGTTCCGGCATCAACATTCACGTAAGGATCAATCTTTATGACAGTAACCTTCGAACCTCTCACCTGCAACATCTTGCCAATTGAAGAAGTCAAAATCCCCTTGCCAACTGAACTCAAAACGCCGCCCGTGACAAAAATGTACTTAACCACACGGCTCGCCCCTGTAATAACCAAACCATAAACTTCATTCAGCTTTTAAATTCTTTCATGCGCATCAGGGAAGCAATGCTTCAGCAGGGAGTAGCTGTTTTGAAATGTGGGAAAAGCAGCGATTATTCTGAATTCTAGTCTAGACAATCACAGACAATGAATCTCGGCTTGACTTATGATAGAGTCTAACTGCTCCTTGCTGATTACCAGTCCGTGAAGATATCTGCCGCGGAATTTCGAATCTTTCAGAAACGTCTTCTTGAGCGGCAACGGTTTCTCAAATCTCTTCACGTAGGTGAATTCTATTGCTCTCTTCCAACCATGTTCCTCGCACTTACGCCTTTCCTCTTCGGAAAGCTCATCTGTGCTGATCACGCCTTGAATCACCCCGTAACCGATGACCATGTCACCAACACTAGTCTTGGATACAAATAATATCGTCTGTCCTTCTTTCCATTTTCTTGATAGGCTCGTGTAGTAGATTGCCATGTCGAAGACTTGCCTAACCCACTCTTCGCTGGCGATCCTAAGGATGTAACCCGCAGCTTCCCCCATTGAGAAAACCACTATGATTATGGGAGTATCCCTATTTCAGCCTTAGCGCGCGCGCACCGTCACACGTGTTTTTTTAAGGAATTTAATGTTGTATGCCCGTTAGTGGATAACTGCGTTAAATTTCTGTATAGTTGTAGGTGTAGGAAGTTTTAAATATTTTTAATGCATTTTGCGGAAAAGTTATAGCTGAACCAGTTCTATCAACTTGAGTGGCTTCCATTTCTTATTCTGTGTGCGGGCATTTCTCTATAGGCTGCGGAGCACCTTTTTCTTTTTGAGCCTTGCCTCGTTGCCGCCCATTTTAGAATAGGGACAACTGCTTCTCTCAACCCTCGTCCATCCTCTGTCAATGAGTATTCAACACGAGGTGGGATTTCAGCAAATGATTCTCTCTTGAGCAGCCCTTCATTTTGAAGCTGTTTCAGCGTGTCTGCAAGAGTCTTGGGACTTATGCCATGCAGTTCTTCCATGATTCTGTTAAATCTGAGACTACCGTAATTCCCGATTGCATTTATAATAAGAAGTGCCCATTTCTTGCTAATCACATCTATGACTCCTTCAAGCGGACAATAACAAACCGCTTCATTCTTGTTCTGCATACCCGTCACTTTCGCCGTCAATAGCAACTATTACACTATAAACTTGATAGTTTAAATACTTTAGTTTCTATAGTAAACGAAACGTGAGGTGAAACAAACACATGAACGATGAACGTGGTTGTGCTACGCATCATGGAAGACACGATGACTATTGTGGATGCGGTGTGCATGGACACGAGCAAGGTTACAGAAGACGCTTCCTTACCGAAGCTGAGAAAACTGAGAAGCTAAAGAACTACGCAGAAGAACTAAAGAAGGAGCTTAAGGCAGTCGAAGAGAAAATCAAAGAAATGCAAAGTTAAATATCCATACAAGGAATTTGTGTGGGAAAGAATATGTCGAAACAAAACAGTCTCCATGTTTTTCCGCTGGTGCAGTAGCACCGCCCATAAAGAGATGTGCGGAAGAGTTCAAAGCAAAATTCGGAACAGAATTTGAGTTTACTGTCGGAAAAGCTGAAAACCTTATAGAAGAAATCGCAGAAACCAAAGAAGGCGACTTGTTAACTTGCGGTTCAGAGTTCATACTTGATCATGCACAATTGAAGGGATTAGTTCTTAAAGAAACAAGAAGAAGCCTTGGCTCAAGAACCTCTGCAATTCTTGTGCAAACCAGAAATCCGAAAAAGATAAAGTCAATGTCTGACTTGGCAAAAGAAGGAATGAATGTTGGTGTTTCTGTAAGTGGCTGTTTGACGGGAGTCTGGGATGATTTAGCAACTAAAGCGGGATATGCCGAGCAAATCAGGAAGAATACGGTTGCTTATGCCGATGGATGCGGGGAATTAATGGCTCTAATCAACAAGAAAAAAGTGGATGCAATTCTAGGATGGGATGCCTTCAAGAACTTGAACATGCAAACAATGGATATTATAGAGTTACCAGAAGACCTTCAAGTGCACAGAAGCACAGCAATAGGTGTAATAACCTTCTCCAAAAACAAGGAATTGTCGAAGAAATTCATTGTCTTTCTCGTGTCCGAAAAAGGCAAGAAGATTTACGAAGAATACGGATGGCATCATGTAGAATAGAAGACACTTCTATCAGTCTCTTTAAGCTAGTTTGACCCGTTGACTACTCTTTCTTCTGGAAACATTCCATGCAAATACCAACTATTTTGACGTTTCGAATAGGTTGCTGGAATGTTGTCAGACCTTTTGCCAACACGGTCACATAACCTAACGGTTTTCCGCACTTTTGGCATCTCAATGGTTCGGTGTTGCTCATATTGCATCACTAGAAGTATTCTCTATCTTGGTTTTTAAGCCAGTTTGGCTAATCTATTCGTTAGAAGAAAACGGTCATGTGAAGACGGAGTTCGGGAGATATCCCCCCACGCCGGGGCGAGTTCGAGTCTTTCCAGGTCCACTTTTGAACGAACCTAACCTATCGTAGTGTGCGTCACTTTAACTCTGCTCTCTGTACTGTCTGGGGATGTCGTTGGATCGCTCTCTTTTTAACAGTCCAAATGAATCCTTCACAGTGACAGTATCCACACTCGAGTTTCAACGGAAATGTTGAGAAGGGGGATTCTCCAAGTAAGTTGGTTAGGATCCAACGCAGAGTCTCTAGAAAACGGTATCTCGGAAACAAATACACATATGAGTATGAACGCTTGTCCCTGGGCATTCCCCGCAAATTCCACAAAACAGTTAAGCCCTTCCTAAAACAAGACCTAAAAATGGACCTGAACGTAAAAGGCTGCTACCTCGTAATCACTCTGACCCCAGCAAAAACTACAAAAAGCAACATGGCAACAACAGAGACGTTTCGCTTATTCAGGTTGGGATCAAATTGGCTGAACGAGTTTATCTAGACACAAACGTTTACTGCAGACCACTGGACAATCAAAGTGACAGCCGCATCCACGCGGAATCCGAAGCCTTCTCAAAAATAATTGACATCGTTCTTGAAGAGTCAAGGGTAGCCACGATCATCGGCTCACCATACGTCCCACAATCAAAAGAATACTTTACAATAACAGAAAAAGGAATAGAAGACGTACAAAGGCAGAATAGTTAACGCATCGCTTTCAACCATGATCATTAAAAATCCGTTCGCTTATAGCGAACATTTATATATTCCAGCGAACACCAATGGTGGTATGAGAAAAGTAAGCAACATTTTCGAGCCGAAAGCAACACGGGTTTTGAGGGCGTTGCTTACTAATCCACAGCGTAATTGGTCGATTAGAGGGTTAGCTGAAGAGATAAGGATTTCTGCGGGCTACGCTCACGCTGTTGTCTCTACGCTTATAGACCTTGGGTACGTGGCTCGTACCGAAACCTATAAAATTAAAGCGGTCAATCCCACGGTTCTGCTTAAAAGATGGGCGGCTTATCATCAATATGATAACGTAAACACTTTTCTCGACTACTATACTTTTGAACGTGAAATCGAGCGATTCATCCGTCAACTATCTGAAGTTAATAACGACTCATACGCATTAACAGCTCTAGCAGGCGCATACCTCATCGCCCCTCATGTCAGGCCAGTTGACGTTCACATGTATATTCACGACAAAAAAGAGGCAACAGCAATGGCTAAAGCCCTTAATCTTCAGCCAATCCCAAAAGGAGGCAACGTCAAGTTTGTCATACCATACGACGAAGGAGTCTTTTATGGACGACAAAAGGTTACCACCGGAGCCTCTGACCAGGTGGTAAGTGGAGTTAACGTAGTTTCTGATGTGCAGCTTTTCGTTGATTTATACAACTATCCTGCAAGGGGCTTGGAAGCCGCAGAGCACTTATATGAGCGGATAGTTGAGAAGTTCGCAAAAGCCTTAGTTGGTAGTTAAAATGTATGACAGAAATCTCACAGAGGCTTCTCGGTCTGCACTCGTTGAATTATGTTCCGCTCTTAACACCTACAGAGGCGACTTCGTCTTAGCTGGAGGATGGGCGCCATATTTCCTTACTAAAGACTATTTTGACCATTGCGGTTCAAAAGACATAGACTTGGTTCTCAGGCCTTCAATAATGGTGAGGTACGAAAGTATCAGAAAAACAGTAGAAAGGCTAGGGTATCAAGAAACGCCTAACCCCTTCAGATTTGAGAAGAAAGTTGTTTCACCTCTGGACAAAAAAGAATATCGCATAGGCGTCGATTTCCTAACAGAGCCTGAAGCCGCAAAGAAGGCGTTTCCACTCATAAAGGTTCAAGAAGACCTAACAGCATGTTTAATTGAGGGATCCAGCATAGTTTTCAAATTCTATTACGAAATGGAAATAGAAGGAAAATTGCCAAACAACGGCAAAATCGTAACAGCCATCAACATAGCAGATATTGTTGGATCCCTAACCATGAAAGGTTTAGCTCTACCCCGCCTAATCGATAAAGACAGCTACGACATCTATGCCATAACTGGATTCTATGGCGGCGATCCTGCGAAAGCGGCAAAAAGCTATGTACAGTGTGTCAAAAAAGCAAAACTAACGACCAAAGAAAAGAGCATTATACAATTTAGCATGAGCAGAATAAATCAAGCTTTCAAGTCAATGGATTCATATGGCGTTTTTGCCGTTTCCCGATTCATCGGAACAAACATTAACTCCGACGTCTACTTAAGAGTAAGCACATTTCTAAAAAACGTAAATTCTGCCGTTCGCTAACAACGAACATTAATATAAGTAAGCGAACAACCCATAGAAAGTAAAGGAGAGAACCATTGAGACAATTTGCTTATCAGGTTGGATACAGTTAAGAGTTATGAATCCAACCAATTACTTATAGGAAAGATGGAGAGTGAAAAAATGACAACCTCGCAAATAGCCACAGTCGAAGTGCCCTTTGAAGCCCTAGTCAAGGAACTGGGAACAAAAAGAGCCATAGAATTCATCAGCGAAATCAGAAAAAGCTACGGCGACTCCGTTGTCGAACTGAGAAAGGTCACAGAAAAACTCACCATAGAACAGGTCGAAGCCGAAATCAAAACCTTAAAGAAGCAAGGAAAAATCTAAGACCAAGCACCATCCATAACATATACATCAAAACGACGACTTGCCAACCGATTAGCACCCCCCCCCAAAAACGTTTCTGCATACAGAAATGCCCTAGCGCAAAATGCCTTTTTCGAATAGTATCTAAACAGAATCTGATGCTTGAAGTTGCCTGACCATTGTTCTAGTGGTTTTTGACCGTGTTTTCTCGGGGGTGTTTTCGGCATGCCGAAACGTTTTCTCCCAGACTTTTGGACACAAAAACGTGTAAATTGACGTGAAAAGGCGCTTCTGCACATAGTTCTGATTTTACTGACGTTGCTGGCTAGCGAATGAGGTGCCGAAACCCAAAAACACTAGGCTCTCAGTTTTCAAAGGACGCGAAGCTAGGCTTAACCTTGCCATCTTTCAAACGCTTGCCCTCGAAGGTCCACTAACAGTCTATGACATGCACAGAGAAGTGAGAAGACAAAAACATTTGGCAGGCACTAAGTATACTGTCGTGCTTCGCAGGGTTAGAAGATTGGAAGAGTCAAACTATCGTGAGAAAATTGGCGCAAGAAAAATAAAAACCCAACCTGGCTCCCAAGGAACAGTCTATCAACTAACTGCAAGAGCATATCTTGCCATACTCCTCAACTCAGTCAGCCTGGAAGAGTTACTCATGCGACTGGATGAAACCGCTGCAAACGAAATCTTGGAGACGCCGGAAGAGATCACTCAGCTGTTGGAAGTAGGCTTTGAATACATATGCGAAAAGGACGGATTGATATTCTTCAGGAAGAGAAAATAAGGTGATATGGTGAAATCTAAGGAAGTATCCCTATCTTTATTTCGTTTCTGGAAGTTGACAGTATCTCAAAAGCTTCGTTGATGTTGTCCAGCTTCATTTTCCTCGTAACCAGTGGTCTCACGTCAATCGTTCTTGTAGCAATCAGATTCAGAGCCTCTCTGAAATGCAGAGGAGTAGCGTGGAAAGTGCCCATCACAGTCAATTCTCCATAATGAAGCATTTCCGTGTTCACCTTGACCTCCGTTTCAGGAGGGCAGCCTCCGAACTCCAAGACAACTCCGCCTTTTCTGGTAAGTCTCAACGCTTGTTCCCAAGTGGCAGGCAACCCGATCGCCTCAATTGCAACATCCGCACCGTACCCGCCTGTCAACTCTTTAATCCTTGCTTCAACATTCTCGTTCCCAGAATTGATCGTTACGTCTGCGCCAAGTTTCTGTGCAAAGTCTAGCCTCTCATTCACAAGGTCTATCACAATTGCCTTCGTCGCGCCTATTTTCTTGACCGTAAGAAGATGCAGCAACCCTATCGGTCCAGCTCCGATTATGGCCACGGTGTCGCCCAGCTTCACGTCTGCTTCTTCAACTCCGTGCAACACGCACGCCAAAGGCTCAGTTATCGCCGCCTCCTCGAAGGAGACACCCTCAGGAATCTCTTGCATGTTCACCAGCACCATGCGCGCGGGCACCTTGATGTATTCTGCATAGGCTCCCCAAAGCCAAATCATGTTTTCGCAGAGATTGTACTTCCCTCTTTGGCACATTGCACAATGCAGGCATGGTGCACTGTTGCCTGCACGGACATGCATGCCCTTTTTGGGCCATTCCAAACCCTTGTCAACGTCAACCACCTCGCCTGCCCACTCATGTCCGAAAACAGTTGGGAATTTTATCACTTTTTCAACGTATCCTCTTTGGAAAATCTTGAGGTCGGTGCCGCATGTTGTGGCTGCCTTGACTTTGACTAGAACCTCGCCAGCCTCAACTTTCGGCACTTCAACGTCTTCAACCTTTAAGTCTTTCACGCCGTAAAGCATGGCTGCCTTCATCTTTCATCACCCGTTGAGAACTATAACTTTCAAACTTTCCTTACTTTCTAAGGCTATTTTAAATGCTTTGGCAGCGTCAACAAGCCTAAATCGATGAGTTATCAAATCCTTAACATTCAACCTTCCAGATTCTATGAGCTCCAGCGCTGCTCTTGTCTCTAAGTGTGAGCTTGAATAAGAGGGGATTATCTGAATCTCAGAGAAAAACAGTTCTTTTGGGCTTATTTGCAAGTATTTTCCAGGCTGAGTTGGGGCAAAAACGCATAGCTTTCCGCCTTTGCGGCAGACGCTTACGCCAGCCTTATACGCCTCTATACTTGGTGCAGTTACAATTGCGATGTCCACGCCTCTGTTCTCAGTTTCAGCCTTGACAACTTTGTTCAGGTCTTCGCTTTCAGGGTTAACTGCAATGTCTGCTCCGAATTTCTTTGCCGCTTCCAATCGATAATCAATTAGGTCACTCACAATTGTTCTTGAGGCCCCGAAGATTTTTGACAAGGCAGTGTGGATTATTCCAGTTGCTCCGGCGCCGATTATTGCTACGGAATCGCCTTTGTGGATATTACATTTTTTTAAGGCTCTCAAGCAGCAGCCGACAGGCTCAATGAAAGTGGCTTCCTCAAAAGACATGCTTTCAGGAATTTTAAGGGTGTCGATTTGGAGGTTAGGGGCTGGGACTTTGAAGTACTCTGCGAATCCGCCGGGTTCAATGTTTGTTTTGTGGAATTGTTCGCATAAAGTGTAATCACCATGCAAACAGTAACGACATTTTAGGCAAGCCACATGATGATGAACGAAAACTCTGTCGCCAACATTAAAGCCTTTAACTTTGTCTGCTTTTTTCGCGATTATTCCTGCAGGTTCGTGTCCGAGAACCAGCGGGACTCTGCTTTCTATATACCAGTCCATGAGGTCTGAGCCGCATATTCCGCAAGCTTTCATCTCTATTAGGGCTTGGTCTTCGTTAATCTCTGGTACTGGGATTTCTTCTATCCGTATATCTTGTTGGCTGTAGTACATGGCGGCTTTCATTTGGCTCAATGGTTTTTCTGTAGTTATGCACTTAAGATTTTCCAAAACACCCACATAGACAACGAGAAGCTCAAAGTCTCATGCGTGAAAAAGCTTCCAAGTAAACCTTTTATAATGGAAAGAAACAGTTCATTCGCCATGAAGATAGAGAAACCAGAAAAAATTGTTGGTGGCATACTGCTCGCCATTAGGTTAATTTTCATAATCCTCCCAGTTTGGATGGCATACTCAATATTTGCAGGGGGAACAAAAGTGCCACAGCTTATTCTAATGCCAACAGGTGAAACTGATGGATTCAGCACGGCATTTACAACCTTCAGCAACGTTTGCTTAATCTTTTTCATCTTCATCATCATAGCGTGGGCAGGCTCAATAATCACCAGCCGCGGTGTAACGCTAATTAAAGAAGTCAAACTGAAAGTAACCAGAGAAAACCTCAGCGAAGAAGTGGAAGTCGTCAAAAAGGAAAAATCAGAGAAAACAGTTTAATCTTCAGACTCAAATTTTTCTATTCTCTCTTTAACCTTTCGCAAAAACTCAGCGGCTGGAGCTCCATCCACAACTCTGTGATCATAAGATAGGCTTAACATAATCACCTGTTTAACTTCAGCCTTTCCATTGACTACAACAGGCTTTTCCATTATTTTCCCCACGCCAAGTATGGCTGCTTCAGGTGGATTAATTATAGGGGTAAAAAATTCAACCCCATACATGCCTAAGTTTGTAATTGTAAAGGTTCCACCGCTCACTTCTTCTCTAGCCAGTTTTCCCTCCCTCGCTTTTTCCGTCAACTCTTGAACGACAACATCAATCTCCTTTAAGGATTTTCTGTCAGCGTTGCGTATGACTGGGACAGCTAAGCCGTACTCTGTGGCGACAGCCACGCCTACGTTTATATCTTCAAAAACTTTTATCTTGTCTCCATCAAACGTTGAGTTAATCATAGGATGCTCAAGCAAGGCTTTTGCAACGGTCTTCACAAAAATAGCCGTATATGAGACCTTAAGTTTCTCGTGTGCTTCCGCAACTTTAGAAACGTTAACTTCCATCATTATCGTACTATGTGGAGCTGTTTTAAAACTGGCAGATACTCGCTCTGCAGAGGTCTTTCTAAAACCACTTAAAGGAATAATTTCTTTGACTTTTGGCAGAATTCCACGGTTTTCCTCGATTAATCTTTTCACGTCTTCTTCAACTACTCTTCCTTCAGGTCCGCCACCCTTAACAGCTAATAAGTCTATTCCATACTCTTTTGCCAAACGCTTTGCCGCGGGCGAAGCCAAAACTTTCCCTTCAGCCTCTTCGGCTACTTGAGGTGTCCCCATATGGATTTCCGCCTCTGAAAACGCCTCATCTGGAGCTGTTATAACAGCCAGAACAGCGTTAACTGAAGCGTCAACGCCTTCATCTACCAGAATTTTTCGCAGTATTCCAGAAGCTGGCGCTTCTAAGTCATATGTGGCTTTTTCTGAAGTCACCTCTACTATTGGTTCACCCTTCTCGACAATGTCGCCTTCTTTTTTGTACCATTTACCGACTGTGCCTTCCTTCATGGTCAGGCTCAGTCTCGGCATAACAACTTTCGTTACTATTCTAGACGACCTCCTTGACTGCTTTGATAATAGCTTTCTCATCAGGAATCACGTACTGTTCCAAGGGTGGGCTAAAAGGGATGGGAGTGTCTGGCTCAGCGACACGTTTCACGGGCGCATCTAAATAGTCCAACGCTTCTTCAGCCACCACTGCCGCAATCTCGGCGCTCACTCCAGCAGTCTTGCAGTCCTCGCTCACTATGACGATCCTCCCAGTCTTTTTTACAGATGCGGTTATTGCTCGCGTGTCCAAAGGAGTTAAGGTTCTGGGATCTACAACCTCTACACTTAGGCCTTCTTTCTCAAGTTGCTTTGCTGCGTTGAGTGCCTTGTGAACCATGTACATCGTAGCGACCACCGTAACGTCTGCTCCCTGTCTCTTCACTTCCGCCTTGCCGAACGGAATAGTGTATTCTTCTTCAGGAACCTCGCCTTCAATTGGATACAGGAGTTTATGTTCACAGAAGAAAACAGGATTGCTTCCGCGGATGGCTGTCTTGAGAAGCCCCTTTGCATCGTAGGGTGTTGAAGGCACAGCAACGTACAACCCTGGCACATGCATGAACCACGCTTCCAAACTCTGCGAATGATGCGAGGCTATGTTTACGCCGGCGCCGAAAGGTGTCCTAATCACAAGCGGACATTTCGTCTGACCGCCAAACATGTAACGTATCTTTGCTGCCTGATTTGCAATTTGGTCCATCGCTAGTGCAGTGAGGTCGCCGAACATTATCTCTGCCACGGGGCGCATCCCAGTCATCGCGGCGCCAACTGCTGTTCCAATTATGGCTGACTCTGATATCGGCGTATCCCTGACCCTTTCGTCTCCGAACTCTTGAGCCAAGCCATCCGTAACTTTGAACGCTCCTCCCCAGTACCTTCCGATGTCTTCGCCTAGCAAGAAAACCGATGGATCTTTCAGCATCTCTTCTCTCAACGCTTCTCTCAATGCGTCCCGATAAGTTATTTTCCGCATGTCTCCTCCCTCTCAGATTCAGGCGTAAATATCTTCCAAGGCTTCTTCAGGCGTAGGATAGGGGCTTTCGACTGCAAACTTCACAGCATCTTCAATCTCATTTGAGACTCTCTTTTCAATTTCTTGGAGCTCTGCCTCCATCGAAATATCAGTTTGGATGAGTTTGTCTCTGAGCCGTTTGATTGGGTCCTTGCGCAGCCATTCCTCAACTTCCTCGCGAGGTCTATACTTCGCAGGGTCCACTCTCGAATGTCCCTTGTGTCTGTATGTCTTGCACTCAATCAAGGTGGAACCCTCTCCTCTTCTTGCTCGTTCCGTGGCAACCTGTGCAGCCTCGTAGACGACTAACACATCATTCCCGTCAACTGAAACGCCAGGAATCCCGTAGGATGGGGCTCTGTCAGAGATGTTTTCGATGTTCATGATCCTAGACTGACGCGTTCCCATGGCGTAAAGATTGTTCTCACAAACAAATATCACAGGCAGTTTCCATGCAGACGCCATGTTTATGCTCTCATGAAAGGTTCCCTGATTAGAGGCTCCTTCGCCGAAGAAACACGCTACAACTTGATCCGTTTTTCTGAGTTTTGCAGACAGCGCGGCGCCGACAGCTATCGGAAGCCCGGCTCCAACGACAGCCGTTGCGCCAAGCATGCCAATGCTGAAATCCGCAATGTGCATTGACCCACCTTTGCCTTTACAATAGCCGGTTTCCTTACCCAGAATCTCGGCCATCGTTCGCTTCAAGTCAGCGCCCTTCGCTATGCAGTGGCCATGCCCCCTGTGCGTGCTTGTAATGTAATCATCTTTGCTCAAGGCGCTGCAAACGCCTACGGCTACAGCTTCTTCCCCCGCGTAAAGATGAATAGTTCCTGGAACGAGGTTTTGGCCATACAGTTCGAAAACCTTCTCTTCGAAGAAACGAATTTCAAGCATTTTCCTGTACATCTTGATAAGATTCTCTTTTGGCAAGTTCAGTGTCAATTTTCTCGCGCTTCTTGACGTTTTGGTTCACATGTTATAGACCTTGATGCTTTTATACTATTTCACGATTGTTGATACCCAAAAAGAAGGATGCTGATGATCCGAAACAAGATCATTGCCATTGCCTTTCTATGTTTGGTGGGTGCTCTCACTTTCCACTCCCTTGCCCATCTATCCGTGGGTGCGGAGACTATCGAGGGCAACTCCAGGCTTCTTAAATACGAAGTGAAAGACGTGTTCGTGGGAAACCTCATGCAGAAAGTCGAAATCAACAACCCGTCGGACTACGAAGTGACTGGCAGAGAACTCTTCATTCCGGTAATCAAGAATGAGACTGCCCGTCACTTTGTCGTGCTTTACAATGTCTCCTCGGAGATCGGACCGCCAACGTTTCTGAGTGATAAGTTTGGCAACACGTATGCACACTGGAACAACGTAGCCATCGAGCGAAGAGAGAATCTCGTTTTCGAGATGGACTACCACGTGCTTTCTTTCGGCATTCGCTATTTGACTGATTCAGACACAATAAGCGACTACGATAAGAACTCGGACATCTACAAGAAATACACGCAGCCGGAAGAACTCGTGCAGTCCAACAATCTAGAACTGGTCTCAAAGGCTCAAGACATCACCAAAGGCGAAAATGACACACTCAAAAAAGTCGCCAAAATATATGACTTCGTAATCAGGCACATGCACTACATGACTCAAGATGAGGAAAGAGGAGCCATGTGGGCTTTAGAAAACAAAACCGGAGACTGTTCAGAGTATTCTTACCTTTTTGTCGCTTTGTGCCGTGCTGTGGGAATCCCAGCAAGAATTCAAGTTGGCTTTGCCTTCAGCTCCACTAGCGAGACCATTGAAGATGGGCACATGTGGGCTGAGTACTACTTGGGGAATTATGGTTGGGTGCCTGTAGACGCCACGTGGCGAGATTTCAACACGTTGGACAGACGCCATTTTGCCTCCATTGCGAGCATTCCAGAAATCATACCTTACGCAAACTATCTCTTCAACAGCACCAAAGATTCAGAACTGACTGACAAACAGACCGTCACTTTGAAACCTCTCTCTCCAGATGCTTTTGACGGGAGTCTGTTTCCAGAAAACGTGTTGACGACCGCTCGAAGTGTCCAACAAGCTGAGCTTTCAGTGTTTCTAGCAGAAGCTTTGGGAGCATCCTTGATTTTCCCACCTGACGCTGAAAAGGCGGGTCAAGCTATCTTCGCAAGCCAGATCCGGCTGCAAGACGCGATTGACCGATGGGAATCGAATCAAGAGGTTGCTCAGCTGAATGTAACTGACGCTCTCAAAACCAGTGATGAGGCACTTCAACGTGCAAGTATGCTTGTCTACAAGGCATCTGCCGCACTCATTAGCATTGTAATCATAATTATGCTCGTTGCTTTGGCCCTCATAGGTCGATACCAAATGCCGTGTGAAAAGAAGCCTTTGACAAGGCAGAGCGCCAGCATAAACCATATACGAGCAGACACGGTAGATTGAGTATCAAACAGAAATAACCGTCTCAAGAGCCGCTGCCAAAATTCTTGGTGAACCAAATGCAGAAGTCATATTCAAAGCTACTGGGCATCGTTGGAAAGCCCAACACTGGCAAGTCAACCTTCTTCAGCGCTTCCACGCTGGCGCCGGCAGAGATTGCAAACTACCCATTTACAACGATAAAGCCGAACAGAGGAATCGGCTACGTGCGCACGCCATGCGTGTGCAAAGAATTCAACGTCAAAGACGCACCGCTGAACTCCGTGTGCCTCGACGGCATAAGATTGATCCCCGTTCAGTTCATTGACTGCGCTGGTCTTGTTCCCGGCGCTTGGGAAGGAAGAGGCCTAGGAAACCAGTTTTTGGACGAGGTCAGAAAGGCAGATGCGCTGATTCACGTCGTTGACGCTTCAGGAGGAACCGACTGCGAAGGCCGACTGTGCAGGGCTGGAGAGCACGACCCACTCGAAGACGTGAAGTTCTTGGAACATGAGATAACCATGTGGATGGCTACCATACTGAAGAAAGACTGGTCGAAAATCGCGAGAACCATGGAAGCTGAACCGAAAGATGCTTTCTCAATGCTTGAGGAACGACTCAGCGGCTTGTCAATAAAGAGAAGCCACATTTCAGAGGCAACAAGACAAGCAGGATTGAACGCCGATAAGCTTGCAAGCTGGACCGAAAAGGACTTCCTCAATTTTGTGGACACGCTGAGACAAATCTCCAAGCCGATGCTGATAGTAGCCAACAAGATGGATCTGCCTCCTGCCGAGGAAAACTTTGAGAGATTGAAAAAATCGAACTATATCGTGGTACCATGCTGTGCCGAAGCCGAACTTGCGCTGCGAAGAGCCGCAGAAAAACAACTGATAGACTACAGGCCCGGCGACTGCAACTTCAAAATTAACAACCCAGAAAAGTTGAATGAAAAGCAGACAAGAGCGTTGGAAACAGTTAGGGAGAAAATCCTGCTAGAGTTTGGCTCAACGGGCGTTCAAGAGGCGGTAAACACTGCCTTCTTTAGGCTTCTCAGCATGGTAACGGTATACCCCGTTGAGGATTTGGAGCATTTAGCCGACCACAATGGAAGGGTTCTGCCAGATGCCTACCTTGTTCCGTACGGCACAACGGCTCGCGAGCTTGCCTATATAGTACACACTGAACTTGGAGAAGGTTTCATCTATGCGGTTGAGGCAAGAGAAAAGAAGCGAGTTGGCGAAGACTACCTTGTAAAAGACGGCGACGTTCTCTCAATCGTAAGTGCCAGAAAAAGAGCTTAACCTTAGGCTCCGAAACGCCTTTTGCGGTTTTGGAAGGTTCTGACGGCCCGCAAGAGGTCTATTAGACGGAAGTCAGGCCAATAGACGTCAAGAAAGCAGAGTTCACTGTAGGCGGACTGCCACAGCAAGAAGCCGCTCAACCTTTCCTCTCCTGAAGTTCTGATGATTAAGTCAGGGTCTTGGTTAGGCATATGCGAGGTGTACAAGTACCTTTCAAACAGTTGCTCATCAACCTCGTCGGGACTGAGATCTCCAGTACCCACCTTTTCAGCAATCTTCTTCGCAGCGTCCACTATCTCAGCTCTTCCGCCGTAGGCAAAAGCGAAGTTCAGGAAGTGTTTATCGTAACTTTCTGTTGCTTTTTCCACGTCAGTTATGAGCCGCTGCAAGTGTTCTGGTAGCAGGTTTACTCTTCCAATGACCTTGACGCGCACCTTGTTCTTGTGTATTCTCTCATCTGCAAGGATTTGCTGAAACCTTTCTTCGGCAATGCGCATGATTTCCTCAACTTCACTCTTTGAGCGCTGGAAGTTCTCAGTCGAAAACGTGTAGAGGGTTATGGATTTTACACCCAACTGCAAGCACCAATCAATCAGTTGCTCGACTTTATCGGCGCCTTTCTCATGGCCTAAAAATGGATTGAGGGCCTGCTCTGACGCCCATCTTCTGTTACCGTCCAGAATTATGGCTATGTGCTCTGGTTTCACTCCTTCTTTAAGCTGGTACCAAAGCCACTTTTCGTAGACTTTGTATGCACCGATGACTGAGAGCAACCGCTTGAACACTACTGGAACCTCGCGTCTCTAAGCGCGCTGGAACATGGACAATCGCGTTCACGCTTGAGGGGTAAACCCTTAACGGTTCCAATTAAGACTTCCTCTATAACTGGAAGGATCTTCTTGGAGACCTTCGAAACCTCAAGAGCGGATAGTCGCTGCTGCATCCCAGCAGCCATGTTCGAAACATAGCAGATAGTTGCGTAGCACATTTCAAGCTCTCTTGCAAGCACTGCTTCCGGACAGCCAGTCATGCCAACTATGTCGGAGCCCAAGCGCCTTAACATCTCTATCTCGGCTGGACTTTCATATCTTGGCCCTTCTGTGCAGACCAGCACGGCCTTGTCCCGGACTTGGAGGCCTTTTCCTCTCGCAGTTTGGATTAGTAGCTTGCGTATTTCTGGACAATAGGGTTGAGACATGTCGATATGGGTAACGGGAGCTTTGTCATAGAAGGTTGTGGGACGGGTTTTTGTAAAGTCTATGAGATCATGTGGAACAACTACATAGCCAGGCTGGAAATCACGGTTTATCGCACCTACAGCGTTGGTGGCAATTATTTGCTCTACACCCAATTTGTGCAACGCGTGGAGGTTGGCTCTATAGTTTATCCTATGAGGGGGAACCGAATGATTTAGGCCGTGTCTCGGAAGAAAGGCGACTTTTCTGTCGTCGACCGTTCCAATGAATAGAACTGGCGCTGTCCCACAGGGTGTTTTCACACGTAATGACTTGGCGCTCTTGAATAGCTTTTCGAAGCCTGTTCCGCCGATAACGGCAATGTTAACCTTCTCCGAATTCCTCAACCTGTTCCTCGGTCTCCTTAAAGAACCCAGGCACGGACCTGTGAACAACAAATATCACTAAGACAGAGGCGACTCCTATTAAGATGCCGATGACCACCGAGAAGATGAGCTGCCCAACGTTGCCTTCATTGGTTAACAAGCCAGCGGCTACATCAAAAATCTGTCTAGACCATGCAGTAATGGCTATCAGAACCGCGTTTCGAAGCAACCTTCCGTCACGTTCAAGATACCAGCGTATGGCTCTTCCCAAGAGGGTTACGCAAACGCCCACTACGATTAGAGTTATCGGATCCCCCTTAAGAAAATATCCTACAATCTGTGGGAATGCGGCCAACCAGCCGGCTGTGTCTGTTGGCGTCACAAGTCTTGCTGCAACGTTTGCCCACCCCACATAGAAGGCAAGCACTACGCACACCATACCCGCGATGGCTGAGAAAGTCGAAATCTGTACCCTTAGAGACGGTGGTGAAAACTCGTCTATCCACTTGTAAACGTTCTTGACTGCCCTGTCAACGCCGAAACCCTTCACGACCAAGAACACGCTCAACACGAAAATGAGGGCTATCCAGTAGTAGTAGAGCAAGTTGAAGATTGAAAGGATTCCCAATATCAAAAAAAGCGCGCCAGGCAAGCCTAAGGCGATACGCGAGTAACGTGGATTCTCTACAATGAGTCTCAGATAACGCGAGAACAGAGCGGCTGTTTCTTCAATTGATTCGCTGTGTTTCACAACAATCCTTCTGACCGATGAAACTGGCACTCGCGACTCTACAAGAGGCAACACAGCCTCGTCGGTATAGCCATCTGTAACCAATATTACCTCGTTTGCAGGAAACGAGCCTAACAATTCGTTTAACTCTGCCACTATTTTTCTGTCAGCACCCACTCCCCCCCGTTCAGACCCTGAAATAGTTGAAATTTCCAGAATTTCGTCAGGCTTGCCTTCACCCTTGAGACGGTCATAAATGTGTATTGCTTCGAACATGGCGTTCGCGTCAGGTTCTTCGGGATCTTTCAGGGCCAACGCCACGGCAGCGTTGAGGTTTTCTTTTCTTCCGATGACGGGAGTTTTGATTTCAGCTTTTACCCCTAAATCAGCATCTCTGTCTACGCACAAAATCAAAACGCGTTTTTGCTCTTTCTCTTTCTTTTTCGTTTCTCCCATTGTCATCTCGTTCTCTGCCAACTATATTACGCGTGCATATTCACTTTAATCTTGCGTTTCCATTCCGTCCTCAGCGAGAAGCTGAAACTCCTCCCAAGAAAGCTGTTCCCCGCGCTTTAGTTTTTCTCTTGCTTGCTCTTCAAGCTTTTTGCGGAGAGCATCTTCTCGGTCTTTCTTCTCTTTGTCTTCTCCAGCTCGAAGTTCGTCTTGCAACTGCTTCACTTGCGTCGAGGCTTCGATGATCTCATGTTGGATGGTTTTTGCCTTTTCTCTTGCTTGCAGGAAGAGTTTGTGCTGATTGTCAGCCTCCGTCTTTAGTTTCTTTAATTCTTCCACTTTCTCGAGCATTTTATGATGAGTCTCTTGACTCTCATGAGCGGTCTTCGTCAGCTTTTCGTGACAGAGTTCGCTTCTCGTTTCAAGGTTTGTGATTTCAGCTTGCAACGCTTGAATCTTCTGATTTAGACTCTCAAGTTTTCGATAGACGCTGAGCTGAGTTTCCAGCTGCTTCACTTTTTCGACAAGTTCCTTTTCTTCCTGCATGTTTAAGCAAGCGGTTTGGATTTTCCAGTCAATGCCTTCGACCTCTCTCTGCAACGATTCATGACTTCGCGATGGTCTTTTGCCGGTCAGCTCTCGGCGTCCTTGTTTCAGTTTCTTTATCCCTTCGATTTCCTCGCGAACTCTCTCCTTGAACTCGCTTCGTTGGAGTTTCAGGTCTTTGACCTCTTCGTTAAGACTGTCCCTCTTACTTCTGAACTCACTTACCTCAGTGCGCAAATTCCTGGACTGTTCGTTGCTCTTGTCTCTCTTGTCAGCCCACTCGCGAGCTTCAGCATCGGCCTTGTCTCTCAGGTTTCTGAGTTCAGAAAGTTTCTGGGTCAACGCCTCAATCTGTTTCTCTTTCTGCTCTTTTGACAAGAACGCTTCCTCTTGTTCGAAAGCTTCTCAGCGTGTTGCAACTAGGTCAGCTATTCCAAGATGATTCTCGCGTCGACCGTTTTTGCTCCTTTACGGTAAACCATTATCGGGTTCAAGTCAAGTTCCTTGATTTCATCATGTTCCATGACCAGCTTTGAAGTGCTGAGCAGAATCTTGACTATCACGTCAATGTCTGCCGGCGGCATGCCTCTGTAGCCTTTCAGCAACGGATAAGCCTTCACCTCGCTGATCATCTCGCGAGCTTCATCCGCGGTTACAGGCGCAATCCTGAATGTTACGTCTTTCAGAACTTCAACGAAGATTCCACCGAGCCCAAACATCAGCGTTTGACCAAACTGCGGATCCTTGATCGTGCCCACTATAACCTCTGTTGATGACGGCGCCATCTCCTGAACCAATATGCCCACTATTCCCGCTTTCTCATTGTGTTTCTTGACATTTTTCATGATCAGGTTGTAGCCGTTTCGAACGCCCCCTGCATTTTTCAAGCCAACGAGTACGCCGCCGACATCTGACTTGTGTATGATGTCGGGTGAAACCATTTTCAGAACTACAGGATAACCAATCGCGTCTGCAAACTTAACAGCTTCTGCCTCATTTTTGGCCAACTTGAACTTCGTGATTGGTATCCCATATTCCATGCAGATTGTTTTGGCCTCGGTTTCAAGAAGGTTCTTTCTTCCTTCCTTGACAGCCTTGGCGATTATCTGAGACGCTTTCATAATCTTGCCTCTTGCGGTGAAAAACTAGTTTGACGTCTTGCTTATTTAAGGGCTTTTCCTTGATGTCAAGTCTGGTCAAGGTGACGGCAGTGGAGAGATCGTTGTGTTTTCGTAGAACCAACACAAAGTCTCATTGTCTGCGACCACATACTTATCGCAGCCGACTGGACCTTCAACCCAACCGGAATAGGAAGTCCACATCCACCACATCCAATAAAACGGGTAAGCATTCTGAACGTGGTTCAAGCCATTGACAAGGGCGCCTAGCCCAGACCACACAGTGTAGTTCACGTCTGAAACTAGTATAGTCACATTAAGCAATGTGGTTCCCATGACCGTTTCGGTGTTGTTATGCCATTCAATGGTTCCATTACCATAATTCAGTTCTACGTTCACATAGACTGGCCTGCCCTTCGCTCTGTTTAGCAGGTCATTGTACTGGAAAGAGAAATATCCCGTTGCAAAGGTGGCTGCGATAGCCCAGCAGAGGGTCGTCAAAAAGACTAGGAACCATTTATTCTCTAACTTTTGCAATGTTTCCAACTCCCATCACTTGGACTGCAGATATCAGTGGAATCGTGCACATTCCAAAAAGCAAGGTGTTGCTTATCTCGTGGGTCAAGGTGAACGGTGCGCCCAGAACAAAGGCAACGAGTATGCTTGTTCCAAAGACCTGAGCATAAGCGATGTTTGTCAGCACATCGTAGGCCAAGGTCAGCAAAAACCCCAGATTCGCCAGAAAAACCATGTGCGTGAATGAATGTCTGCCAAAGTCCACCTTAACTCTGTTCAGCAAACCTCCAGCCACCCCATAGATTCCCTCGGAAAACATGGTTGCAACCCAAATCTGAGGCACAAAGCCATAAGGATTCAACACTCCGTAGACTGACCATGAGAGAACGCCAACCAATGCTCCAGCAGCAGGCCCGAACAGAACACCGCCAACAAAGGTGAACAAATCCATAGGCTTCACGTTGTAAACCGACGAAAGCGCATAGTTTGTCCCTATTGAAAGAGCCGTCAAAATGGCTACGGTTGCTGTTTTCACAGTGTTCATAGTTGGATGGATTATCCAACCAACAATATAAGACTTTCGACTCCTAAGCTCTCACATGGTTGCCAATAGAGCGAAGACCTTTGCGTCGTTGACCATGTTATCTATTTTGGCGTATTCATCTGGTTGGTGGGCCATTTCGTCTATTGTGCACCAGACCACGGCTGGAGCGCCTATTGCTCTGAAGAATGCGGCGCATGTTCCTCCGCCGATTCCGCCTGCCTTGGGCTCTATTCCTCTTGCCTTCTTTATTGCCTCCTTAAGCATAAGCACTATCTTAGCGTTGGCGTCTGTTGGTTTGGGGGCAACGCTTTTTGAGACTATTTCAATTTTGATTCTTGCGCCGGTTTCCTTTTCGAATTCTGTCGCGAGCGTCTGAATGTCCTTCAAGACTTTGTCAAGGTCGTAGCTTGGCAGGATTCTGCAGTCGAAGTAGGTTATGTCCTCGCCTGGGATGATGTTGACGGCGTCGACGTTCTTGTCCTTCTTTGTCGGTTCAATGGTGCTTTCTGGCGGGTCAAAATACTCGTCCTTTTTAGGGTATCTCTCGTGCAGCAGCTTGTCGAGGGCAACAGAGTACTCCATGCCTATGCGGTGAGCGTTCAATCCCGTGTGCGGTCTGCTGGCGTGGGCTTGTTTTCCGGTTGTGCGGATTCTGAACCATATGGCGCTTTTTTCTGCTATTTCTATGAAGCTTCCGTTTCCGTTTCCGCTGTCTGGAACGGCGATGAGGTCCGCTTTCTTGAAGAGTCCCTGTTTTATGAGGTGTTGTATGCCGTAGGTGCTTCCTTGCTCTTCGTCGGCGACAAACGCTAGGGCCATGGTTCTTTTGGGCCTTATGCCAAGGCTTTTGAGGGCTTTAACGGCGAAAATGGATGATATCATGGGTTGCATGTTGTCTTCGCTGCCTCGTCCATATACTCGTTCATTTTTGACTACGGGCTGGAAGGGTTTTGTGATGGACCAGAGAGATTCTTCGCCTGCTGGAACTATGTCGAGATGGGAGATTATCCAGAGCTTTTCAGAAGTGCTATCTCCATTGTAGTAAGCTACGATATTTGGTCTTTTTCCTGAGGGGACTCTTTTGTCTTCGGCGTCGTAGCGTTCTATCTTGTCGAAACCTATGGTTTCCAGAATCTGTGTCAGTTTCTCGGCTTTTTTCAGCTCTCCTTCTCCACCATTTTCTGGAGCCACTGCTGGTATGCGAATTAGCTCCATTAAAACACTAGTCATGCCGGTCTTCAATTTTTCTATCTCGAAAAAGACTTTTTGATCCTGCATAGGAACCACGCTTGTTGAGTGCAAATAATGCTGGCCTGTGACCTTTAACTTTTGCCGTGACAAAACGGAGAGTAAGGAAAGAATCAGGGGAAATATTCAGGTTGGCTGTTAGGCGAGCTCTTGTAAGGCTTTCAGTCGCTTAACTATGTTGGGGTGAGTCGAGAAGATCTCAAGAACCCGATCGGCCGTTGTCAGCTTCTTTGACAATATCTCTTGGACTAGTTTTTGACTGCCTGCGACTGACATCGTGGACAGTTCAGCAGAGTCAACGTTTGCGCGGTCAGGGTCGGTGATGAACAGCGCCTTGAATGCATTCATGTTCTTTGTTTGCTGTCTCGTCCTACCCATCCTCCCCATGTTTTTTGTTGCACCAACTATTTTTGCCAGCCCTGTCGAGAGTTTCTGTGATCCGCCGTCGACAATTGATGCGCTATGTCTGTCAGCGTAGTATTCGCGCAGCCTGCTGAAATAGAGTATAAACAGGTTCATTATCCACGAAAAAGCCATGAATACTATGCCCAGCATTGCGCCGCTGCCTTGATTCTTTTGATTTCCTCCAAACATGCCTGAAAGCATCAAGGAATAACCTATGTAGTAGGCCACCGCAGGCAACAATGAAACGAACATCATAACCTGCACGTCCCTGTGTCTTAGGTGTCCAAGTTCGTGTCCCACGACAGCCTCAACCTCTCCTTGATCCAGCGTTTTCAAAAGTCCATCCGTGACTGCTATGCGGGTTCCGGCTATTGGCGAACCGTATGCGAACGCGTTTGGTATTGGGATTTGTGCGAGCATTAGCCTCGGTTTGCTTATATTGCTCTTTTTGCTGAGGTCGTCAATGGCCTCATGAAGCTGCGGTTGCTCAGTTGCAGACATTGCGCGCACGTGGTAAAGAGCATCAATTATGTAGGGCGAAATGAGCCATTGAACAACGCTGAAGGCTCCAACTAGAATGCCTAGGGTCAAAAGATCAAATGTTCCGGTCAGGCTTAGAATGACCGTGAAAAACAGTGTTGACAAACCCACTATTAAGGCAAGCGTTCCAGCCATGGACAAACGAAGCTTCCAAATATTCATTTTAACTACGCCGATCGATTTTTCTAACCCAATTCTCGCTTATATTCCTTACTATGCATACAAGGAGGTTGCAGCAACTCTGCGAGGCATTCACATAGTTTTAAATCGGCTACTGTTTTAACGTGTTTGTATGGCAACACTGGTTGATGATGTCGGAAGCTTTCCACTACCGCCAAATGTGGATAGCAAACTGTTTGAAGAGGCATACCGGACTGCGAGAAAAGCAATAATCGATGGAAAGCATCTTGAAAAGGACGAGTTCTTGTCGTGCAATTTCAATCAAATCGTGATTGGCTCTTTTGTAAAAAAGATTGAGGCAGGCTTGGATATCGTCAACTACCCACAACACTATGACATGTATAGGCAGTTTGCTGAACCGATTCATGAGGTGATGAAGGGAGGCGCATATGTCGTTGATAAGAAACAGGCCTTTCTACCTGAAATGTACGTCATCAATCAAGCAGCTAAGCAGCTTTCAGAAGAACTCGGAAGAAGAGTGGCGCTCCGCGCGTGCGTTACGGGACCGATGGAGCTGTACTTGAAAGAGGTTGGAACAGTTCCGTACAAGGATATTCTCCTAATGTTTGCTGAAACGGTTAGACGGTTTGCGAGCAACTCGATACTGGATTCCAAGTATGTTAAGACTGAAGTTGTGTCGCTGGATGAGCCGAGCTTTGGGTTTCAAGACATATCTGCTGATCGAGACACAATTTTGGAGGTCTTGGAGAACGCCTTCGACTTTAAAGGTGTGAAGAAACAGATTCATCTACATTCTTCTTCAAGGGTCTCCGACTTATTGGATGTAGAGAACGTTGACGTTCTAGCTTTTGAGTATGCAGCTTCGCCCAGAAACATCGAGAGTCCGTCCAGGAAGATGCTGGAGAAGGCTGACAAACAGATACGTGTGGGGGTTTCGAGGACAGATATAGACTCAATTACAGCAGAACTCTACGACAAAGGCGTCGCAACGCCAACCGCGACGCAACTGGTTGAGAGTGAAGATACGATTAAGAAAAGATTCAAAGCTGCCAAGGAGAAATACGGGGACAGGATGACTTTCACGGGTCCAGATTGCGGATTAGGCGGTTGGCCAACTCAGGAGGCAGCTCAGCTTCTTTTGAAGAGGACGGTGGATGCCGTGAAAACCTGCCGCTAGATGCGCACGAGAAAACGATTGGTGAGTTTCAGCCTACTGTTTCTTGCGTTTCTTGTCCTTCTCTTTCAAGTTGTCGAACAAAGCATGAAAAGTCGTGTACCTTTCAGAGCCCAGCGCGCTGGTTTGTCCCTAAAATGGTCAAAAATGGTAAGTCCGTTTTTGCTCATTCAAGCCCGTAATGGACTTCTTTGACGAACGCATTCTGGCTATGCTCAAAGGCGGCAAACCCAGGAGTTTCACCGCGCTTTTGGGCGAAGTGGGGTTTAGCCACAACACTTTGCGGCAACATCTTGAGAGTTTAGCAGCCAAAGGCATTATCGTTAGAGAGAAAGTGGCTTCAAACAGCCTGGGAAGACCCAAGTTTGCCTATCATGTTCCGTCCAGAGCCATGAAGCAGGTGACCGCTGCCATCCAAGACCCGCACGTGGAACTCGTGGCCCTGCCGTTCAGTCGCCTCAAACACCTCTGCAGGTTCGAGAAGGGCGGCTACTGCAAAGAAACAAAGAAGAGCTGTGCGCCTCAAAATTGCCCCCAAATCCGAAAATAAGAATTACAACCATCTTAGACCAATTTCATGACTAGCCAGCGCGCTATGTGGCGGGCCCGACGGGAATTGAACCCGCGACCTACGGATTAAGAGTCCGCCGCTCTAACCTTACTGAGCTACGGGCCCACAGAGCTTTCTCTGGAAGAGAACGCTCGTTAAGAGACTCTGAGCTTGGTTTTATGTTTTGCGCTTCTAGGTAGTCAAGAATGGAAGATAGAGCTTGTTCCGTTATCCTTGACAGGTTTAGGTTGTGATTCTTGGCTTTTTCTACTAGGTTTTCTGATAGGTATAAGCTTACGGTTGTTTTGTTTTCGGTCTTGTTGTGACAGTTTCCACGTGGAACTAGGCTGCTTTTCCATGTGAAATTTTCGTTCATACTCTCGCTCATCGTTTGTGTTCCCTCCCTTTTAACAGAAGGTGCGTAGCTAGTGTTGAAAAAGTCAAGGGCCTATATCGTACCTCGTCATCCAGACTTATTAGAAAACTGTCGATTCTTGCCACATCTAGGAAGTCGAATTGTCTAAGCCATTTCAAGACGTTGACGTACGAAGAATAGTCTTCATGTAGCGAGATAACAACTCCGTCAAAACCTAAACCGCGGCCTCTCTCAAGCATGATAAACTCGAACTGCTCATCTTTCACACTATCAGCGAGAAGTCTCCTCGCCTTATCTGCTTCTTCTTTGTCAAGGGTTCGAGAAAGCGCGAAAGTTATCGCCATAATTTCATATCCCAGTTTACAGAAGTCAGGAATCATAGTGTATTCCTTAATGTAGCCTTCTTTCTCCAGTTTCTTAATCATCCTACTTACAGTGGGTTGAGAGACTCCGATTGCCTTACCGAGTTTCCTGTCGCTTCTTCGACTGTTCTTCATAAGCTCAGAAATCAGCTTCAACTCAGCATCCTTCATGTCCTATCCCTTCTTTTCCTTCATTTCTTTGTAGAACTCGATGTAACCACACTCTTCACAGTAATAAGGCTGAATCCTGTAGCCATATTGCTCAAGCCTCTTGGAGCCTCAGTCCCTCCCTGAGTGCATCTGAAAGCGTCATCCAAAGTCTGCTCTGAACCCTTGCCCATTCTTCTACCACATTTGGGACACTTATTAGCCTCATTCATGGCTTAACACCTTCTCCCTGTTTCAACTCCCTATAGAATTCCATGTAACCGCAATTTCCGCAATGGAAAGATTGAACTCTGACATTGACCTCGCCTGGTTTTGGTTCAGAACGGGTGCATGCAAAATTCCTCCAAGGGTTTCTGTTGAACCTTTGGTCATCTCTCCTCCGCACTTAGGGCATCTCTTGCCTTGACTCATGTTTTCACACCGTCCTTTTGCCTTGCCCCGCAATAAGAGCACTCTTCTGAGGCTAGAGGAATTTCTCTTCCGCATTCAGCACACTTCTTCAGAAAACTCTGCGGCATTTCCTTCTTTCGCTCGTAGTGAAACAAGGCCAGTCTACACGTTGGGCAACGATGAGCTTCCGTGTTGGTCAGAGTCCAAGCGTATCCGTGAATGATAGTGTCCTGCTCCAGCGCCCATTGCGTATGCTTCTTTGTGCTCCACCTTATTGCTTCGGAGATAAGGTACCCTTTCTCCATTTCTCCGCCGCATTCTGGACACTTTACAATTCCGCTCTCATCCATGTCTTCTCAGCCCTCCTCACATTAACAACTCGGTGGTCAACAGTTTTAAGGTTTAACTGTAAATCAGCTTATCGAAGGAGTTGAAGCCGATGGGTCAAATCGTGTTCGTCGGACTCGGGTTAAACGACGACTTGGGCATCAGTCTACGCGGCTTGGAAGAGACAAGGACTGCAAAACAGGTCTTCATCGAGCTCTACACAAGCCTCCTCCCAGATTTCTCGAAAAAACGCCTTGAAAGAGCCACTGGAAAAGAGTTTCGCGAAGTTTCAAGAAAAGAGCTTGAGGACGAAAACGGAAAAGTCATCTTAGACGCCTCAAAAGACGGAAAAGTTGTGTTGCTTGTTCCTGGCGATCCTCTCATAGCGACAACCCATGTCACGTTGCGGATAGAGGCGGAAAAACACGGCATTAGAACGCACATAGTTCACGGCTCTTCAGTGCTTTCCGCCGTCATAGGTCTGTCAGGCCTGCACAATTACAAATTTGGGAAAAGCGTGACTATACCGTTTCCAGACGAGACACCGTCCCAAACGCCTTACGAAGTGCTCACGCAAAACAAGAAACTAGGACTCCACACGCTTTGTCTGCTGGACATAGAGGCTGAACTGAAACGCTATTTAAGCATACAGGAAGCTCTCGCTTGCCTTCTAGAGATCGAGAAGAAGAGGAAAATGAAAACAGTCACGCCGGAAACGCTTGCGGTTGGAATGTCTAGAGCAGGAAGCAACAAGCCAACGGTGAAAGCAGGCTACGTACAAGACTTAATTAGTTTCGATTTTGGTGGGCCGCCGCACAGCATCATTTTCCCTGGCAAACTGCATTTCATGGAGGCTGAAGCCCTGATAGTGCTGGCGGGCGCTCCTGAAAGGATCAGAAGGATGGCTGAATGAATCTGGATCAGCTCGTGTCAAAGTACATAGTCTCTGCCGACCATGTTCTTGGCGACATTGACATTGCCGAATCCTCTGTGAATGTGGATATCGCCAGCATCAAGAGAGTCTTGGAGTCAGCTAAAGCCTATCTGGAAGACGCAAAGTATTATAGAACCAAGAAAGAGCTTGATGTAAGCCTAACCTCAATCGCCTATTGCGAAGGCCTGCTGGACGCTTTAAGACTGTTGGGAGTAGTGAAGTTTGAATGGCTCACGACGAGAAAAAAGAAAAGAGAAAAGTAGTGCTGGCTTCAGGCGTGTTTGACCTGCCACATTTTGCCCACGTCAAGTACTTAGAAGAAGCGAAGAAGACAGGCGGACCGAACGCTGTGCTAATAGTCATCGTTGCCAGAGACAGCACAGTTGAAAAAAGACGCAGGGAAAAACCAATCATCCCAGAAAACCAAAGAGTGGCCCTCGTAGACTCATTGAAAGTCGTGGACAAGGCCATCCTCGGCTATGAAGATTTTAACATAGAAAAAGTAATTGAAAAAGTCAAGCCGGACGTAATTGCGCTCGGTTACGATCGGGGAGACATAGAACAAACCGTCAAAAACTACGTAAGAAAGAAGGGACTGAAAATAGAAGTTGTGAAGATAGGCAAGTTCGGCGAAGACGAACTGGACAGTTCTTCGAAAATAAAGCAGAAAATCATTGAACACTACAAGAGATGAAAACCGTGTTCAGAAGCCCAAAAAGATTTCCACTAACCATTGCACTCATCGTGTTGAACGTGGCTGTTTACATCTGCACCTCGATAGTCAGCGGAGACTTCCTAGTGACAGGAGACACCGTCATCTTGCAGTATGGTCAAGTCAACTTACTTGTAATGAACGGCTGGTACTGGCAGTTGTTCACGTCCATGTTCATTCATGCAAATATCACACATCTCGCCGGCAACATGCTTTTTCTTCTAATCTTTGGATTCAGAGCAGAAGAACTATTTTCAAGCGGGGAATACGTCCTAATTTACCTTATCAGCGGATTAGCAGGAAACCTGCTGACGCTTCTTCTTGGGCCTGACATGGTTTCAGTAGGGGCTTCAGGCGCCATCTTTGGGGTGTTCGGCGCGACCATCATATATTCTCGACGGGCAATCGGCCAATCAATCATAAGCGCTTTGCTATATTCCTTCTTCCTGCTCATGATAAGTTCCGGCCCGGAAGTGAACTTTGCCGCCCACCTTGGAGGTTTAGTCATCGGGTTGGCAATAGGCTATGCTCTTGCGCTTAGACGGAAGCCTCCAGCTAAATATCAGTACAGGTTTTCATATTCGCCTAAGCCATAATCGGGAATCGGCTGTTGCCTCTGACTGGGGTCGGCTTCAGGCTGTTGCCATTTTCCAAATGGTTTCTTTCATTTCTTCGCCGTGCTTTGCGCCGTAATAGACTCCTGCTACTTTGCCAGCGAAGGGAATAACAAACCGCTTCACGAAGTTGAAAAGGAATGGGTTTCGGATTCTGTGTTCAAGGAAAGAGTTTCCCCATATCCTGACATTGTACTCCCAGCATCTCGTGAGGAACTCCCACCGCGCCTTCGAAAGAGAATCAAGTTCCGCCCCGCGTTTGTTCATCAACAGGCAATTCTCAAGCGGAACAAAGAACAGCGGAACGTAGAAAGCATTAGCATCTTTCAAGCAGTCTATCAACTCAAGCGTTTCAAGGACATCCTCTTCCTTCTCGTCTGGAAGCCCAATGATCAACGTGCAAAGCGGGTACCACTCGTTGTCGTTCAATATGCCGAAGGCTTGGCTGACAACCTCCTTCCACTCTTCAGGCTTGAACGGAAGCATCTTTCCAGCCATGTACTTCTTGACAAGCCTGACGCTTCCAGTCTCCACGCCAGTCTCGGCAGTCACTATGGGTTTGTCACCATGCTTGTACCAATAATGTTCCAGCAAGATTTCAGCCAGTTCCTGAACCATGCTAGGGTCACAGACCACAGGTGCCAGGGACATGTGAGTTGGCTGTATAGACTTGACGCCGCGACAGGAAGCCACACTTTTAACGAGCTTCAACACGGCCTCCTTGTTAGGGATGAAACGCTTGTCCTTCACGCCGTACAGGAAAATGTCCTCTGTGACAAGCGTGATCATCGAGTTGCCTTCTCTTACTGTGACTTTCACTTCCTTCATGATTTTCTCAATTGGCACATCACGTTTCTTCTGCATCGTGGGGGTGCAGAACTGGCAGTTTCTGCCGCACCCTCTGGAGATTTCTACGCAGCCGTGAATCGCTGCATGCCTGATCACAGGTGTACTGTCGTTTTCTGAGCTGTTCTCGACCCGAACCACGCGCGGAATAGGCTCGCCGTTCACCGCTTTCTTGAAGACTTCTGGAACAACCTTCTCGCCTTCGCCAATGACTACGCAGTCAATGCCATACCTGTCGGCCACCTTCTTGCGCTCTAGTTGCCAAGCGCCAAAACCACCGACTACAAGCTTAGGCTTGAACTTCCGGATGCTACTGTTTTTGACGAGTTCTCTAAACTCGATGGCGTTCATAGGTTCTCCTCCGCCGACAAGCGATGAATATGTCTTGCTGACGTATCCCATTCCCGTCGGGTCCATGGAAGAGATGCCAACGACTTTAGTGCTGGGACCCACAAATGCCCCAAGGTCAAGTGGGTGAACCACCGCCACATCTGACTCGTCAAAACCGTTCTCAAGGAGAAGAGATTCGACTTTCCTCAAGCCATACGGCGCATATTTCGCTCTTCTCATGCCGTCATGCCCTGGCGGCGGGTAAAGTGTTTTTCTCAAGAACCACAGGGGCACTGGACCTTTGGCGAATCCTGCCACGAAAGCGACAAAAGAGTTGTTGTAATAATCGCTCATTTCAGTCGCTGAAGCTGTCAGCACCACTTTTACGCCTGAGGTTTTGGCCATCTTTCTCTTCTCTTTCATGTGACTGCAATTGATGTTTCATTGACTTATTAAAAATTATTGCTGTCAAAAGACAGAAGCAGTATTGAAAAGCGCACTTGTGAATGAATAGGTTTAATACCAAGTTAGCGATTGTCACCGTGTGCAACAGAATCGATTCTGGCACTAAATACTATAGGAGTTGAAATAGGAAATGTCCGGAAAAGAAACGTACAAGGCAGTTTGCGCTGAATGCGGAAAAGAATGTGAAGTTCCGTTCAAGCCTGACGGAAGTAGACCCGTCTACTGCCGAGAATGTTACGCTAAACGTAGACCTCCAAGGAGATATTAAGCTTACAGGCTAACATCCAACCTTAGCTCATAATCCTTTTTTCTTTTTCATTTCAAGCTGTTTTGATTCTTTTCACCAATAATGATAATAGGATGATAGGCGCATCTATGAGCTTAATGTTGTGAGGGGTAAAGAAGAAAATTATGCCTACTGACCCTGTGTGTGGTGCGATTCTGGATGAGAAGACGTCCAAATTCAAGATAACTCACGATGGAGAAACATATCACTTCTGCAGCATAACATGCAAGAAGCGATTCAAGAGGCACCCAGCAAAGTTTGTTAAATAGATGCCGCCTCCGTGTGCGAACCCGTCTCCATGAAATCAGTCTGCTAAGTCCAAAATCCAGTTTGGAGGCTGAAGCCTACGGAAGTGTCAGGACTTCCACCTTAACCTTGTGGCCGTCTTTAAGCTTGAGATGCTTCCGCAAAGGAACGGGAGCAATAACTTCAACTATCGAAACATCGTAATGGCTTCTCAAAGCTGAGACTATGGCGCCTTTCACCTTGTTCTCGATTATCGCAGGGTAGCATTTCACGTTGCCGAAGGTTCGATTCTCGTCCTTGAAGCCTTCAATCTCAACTGCAGGATAAGCCTCAAGCTCTGAACGAGTTTTGATGTCGTAGTCCGTCGTAAGCTTCAGATTAAGCGTGCCAAGGTAAGGGTCGAAACCCATCTTCTCTATGAACTGTTTACGGTACTGCTCTAGGGAGATGTAGTAGGCTCCTTCGCCCAGTCCCGTGAAAACTGTGCCCTCTAGGGTTATTGAAGGCGGGTACGCAGCCTCCATCAAGAATCGCAGGTTAGAATACAGTTTCTTGAGCTCTTTGATGCCAAGGTCGGTGACATGTATGAGGCAGCCGTCGGGTGTTATTGTGCGTTTTATCCATCCCATGTTGTCCAGTTTGATTAGGTAACGCGACGCCGTCTGCTGCGATGTCCCCAACTTTCCAGCCAAATACTCAGTGGAAATCTTGGCTGTTCTCCGATGCGCTCCCATCTCTGCAAGCTTTAGCAAGGTGAAGATATGACGGCAGACATGCTTTTCGCTCATTCTGAAGACCCGGTTTTGGCATCTATTTAGAAGTGACGGGATGTGTATTTAAGCGGCTCGAAAACTTGCGTTTAGGTTCCTGAACAGGTGTGTTTGCTAGAACGAATACGTCTCGTGAGTCGTACACATGAACTGAAACTGGCACAGTGCCTGATGGTATGTCGACCGTGAAGGAAACGAGGTAGGTGCCGTTGCCTTGGTCGGTGATGAAAAGGTTGTTTGACGCGTCTACCTGAGTCCAGTTCCCGCTGTTTTCATAGAAGAACGTCATGTTCTTGGCTAAGGCAGGTTTACCTGCTTTTCTCCGCTGAAGAGGGTGGCATAAGAACCACTTATGGTGATCGTGGTCGTCACGGTGACGGCGAAAGCTGCGTCAATGTCCTCTTCCACACCATAGACCCGCAAGGTGAAATTTACATAGGCACTGGAGACACCTATGTCATTGTGTTCCACGAAAGATATGTTCCTGAGTCGTAGGCTGAATCGTTCAACGGGGTGAAGCTCAGGCTTATGGTGCTGAGATGATGCAGGCTTGCGACAAGTTGTGAAAAGGTGTTCAGGTTCGCGGGCAAGACTGAGCTGGGTTCGCCGTTTGAGACGTTTGCGAGTGAACTTATCGGCAAGTATCTTCCATCGCCACTGGTAGGCATAGTATCGGCAAACCCGCTCAGCCTCGCTGCTGACGCAATGCGCCAATACGCCTTTGCCGGGCAACCAATTCAACAATCTTTGTTGCTGAACATTCTGCTTGCAGGTGTTCCTCTTGCTTTGATTGGAGCGATATCGTACCTGACTGCGCTTCACATGATACGGGTCAGAGGGAAACTATAGTGCGCGAGATGCACATAAGAATACATGCCACTGTAGGATTTTGGCTGTTTTGCGGAATAGGTGGTTTCATTGCGACTTCATGGTTGCAAGTACATGCCTTGGCGACAAGAAACATAGCTGACAAACCCTCGGCACGGTTTAGCGAAAAAGCATGGAAAGTTTAAACATGTTTAGACAATCCATACACAATCCTTATTTTTCCGCAAATGGTAGCGACATCGATGATAAGAATGCCCATGTTAAAGACTCTAGACATAACGCTGATGGCCATGAACGCCGCCCTATACGCAGGCATTGGATATGTAATATATTTCATATTTCCTGTGGTCGCTCCCACAGTGGGCGGCGTAAGATTCTGGCCGGTGGTGGTAATTCCAGCCACTTTTGCAGTGCTTTTCGGACCAATAGTAGGCGGCGGCGGAGCAGCGATAGGCATATTCATAAGCGACTTGCTAATACATGGTGACCCCTTGCTCAGCCTAACTGCAGGAGTGACTTCGAATCTTGTTTGCTTCGGATTGATAGGCTACCTGTCCCAGAGGAAGCTTGATTGGAGGAAGACTTTTCTGAGCTTGGGAGTTGGGGTGGCGATATTGGCGACGCTTGCGTACTTAGTGATAACACCAGAGACCATTGTTAGCTATTTCGGCACTACACTTGAACAAGCATTATGGAACACATATTTTGTGCTAGCAATATTTGTCGTCAGCTACGTCATTGTCATCGCTGTAGGACTCATTCGACCAAAGTGGCGGAGTTTCGGAGCAGCTTCAGTTGCGGGATCAATCGTCGGAAGCGCAATAGTAGGGATCGGAGTTTGGGGATACACGCAATTCTTCGCCTTGCCAGCAGCGATCGGAGGGGCAAGGAACTTACCATACTACGCCGGTATGATACTTTTCACGTGGACCTTTGCAACTGAGATTCCATTCATGGTCATATTGGTGCCGCCGATTGCCGAAGCATGTCACAAAGCATTTCCTCGGTTGAGAGCTAAGCAAAAAGAGTAGGTTAAGGTGAGAACTGCAAAAGCCTTCAGCCCATCTGGGATATCCAGCTTTTTTGAAATATGCGACACGACGCCGGAAGGCAAACCGCTACTTGATCAAGAGAGAATCGGAGCAAGAGGCGGCGGATTCGGAATTCAAAAAGGAACCACAACAAAAGTGACTATTTCAGAGTCAAAAATCAGCAAAATCCACATTTTCATAAATGGGGAAGAAATGCCACAAGCTGAAACAACAAGGACCGTCGTTCAGACGTTGCTAGAAAAAGTTGGAGGAAGATTCAAGGTTCTGGTTAAGCACGTTGTTCAAGTGCCAATTGGTGCAGGCTTTGGCACAAGCGCCGCTGGAGCCCTGAACACGGCTTTGGCCCTATCTAAAGCCCTAGACCTGAACCTAACCTACAATCAACTAGGCAGAATCGCACATGTTGCAGAGGTCAAATGCAGAACAGGTTTAGGAACAGTTGGCCCGCTGATGCTTGGCGGATGCGTTCTTACGACAGAAGCCGGCGCACCCGGGATAGCTCGAATAGACCGCATCCCCATATCGCCAGATTACGTTGTTGTCGCTGGAGTCTACGGACCAACCTCCACGAAAGAAGTACTCTCTTCCCCCGAAAAGCGACGACAGGTCAACAAGTGGGGTAGAAAAACCTTGGAAAATATTCTCTCAGATCCCTCGCTTGAAAACTTCATGACTTGCTGCCTCGATTTTGCTGAAAAAACCGAGTTCATGACCGAGCGTTTAAGGAAGCTGACTCGGCTCGCCGAGAAAGCAGGCGCGATTGGCGCAGCCCAAAACATGGTCGGCGAAGCGGTTCACGCGCTAACGACGTTGGAAAATGCTGAAAATGTGGTTCAAGCTTTTAAGCAGGTCTTGCCAGAGGAAAAAGTTCTCGTGGCCAAAATAGACCTTCAAGGTGCCAGACTGGTTGGATGAAAAAGAGCATGCCAAGGAAATTCAGAACCGTTGGGGTTGGAGGCACGTTTGATGAACTCCACAAGGGACATCGAGCGTTGCTTGCGAAGGCCTTTGAGGTCGGTGAACATGTCATCATTGGCATGTCGACTGACGAGTTCGTTAGGATGATGGGTAAGCCTCATTTGACCGCATCCTACACTCAAAGGCTAAGAGAATTGAAGAGCTTTTTGGAAGAACGCAGGCTGTTGCGCAGAGCCGAAATCATTCCCATAACCGATGTTTACGGCGGGGTACTCCTGTCAAAGGGTCTTATTGAAGCCTTGATAGTCAGCCGAGAAACAGAGCCCACGGCGGTCAAAATCAACGAAAAGAGGCGTGAAATCGGGTTGACACCGCTTCAAATAATCGTTATTGACATGATTCCCTCAGAAAACCATTCACCGATCTCCACTACGAGGATCCGCCGCGGAGAAATTGACCGCGAAGGTCACCTCCTCAAGCGTTGAGGAAAACCGTTTAAGCTTCTCTCTAGCTAGATCTAGTGTGTAGCCGGTGCTGCTTTGCACAGAACGGGTGTGGCTAGGCTTCCGCTTCATTATGGTAAAGCCCCGAGAAAACAGAAAACAGAGAAAAAAAGCTTTCATGAAATACGCTAAAAGCATAAGCCTAATAACAGAAAAAGTGCACGGAAAAATTTAGGAGTAGCAAAAGGGTTTATTCGTTTTCGGGTGGTTTTGGTTGCTGGCGTCTTCTAACTGTGACTTTGAGTCCCGTGCCCTTCTCCCGCTTCTTCATATACCTCGTTTCAAGCTTGACTATTTCTATGTCTTTTCTTGCATGCGCATGCCTTAGGAAGTCGAACTCTACGTTTCCGAGAGCCAGAAGCGTGATTTTTTCGTTTGTTTGCAGGCATTTTTCAAGCTTGTCCTCCCATTTACTATACTTGTCGCACAGTATTGGAAGACTTTTAGGCCTGTCCTTTTTTCCCATGAGGCTCACCAGCCGCCTTGGGTTTTTGTGAGGGCTGTGTTAGAGTGGGTTAGGCATGGCGGATTCCCCTCTTTGGAAAAATAAGCGGTTTTCTCTAGCATCGCTTCTCCACCTTGTTTTGTTTTCTTAGTTTCTTTTATGATGCTTCTTATTTCCATTATGATTATTAGGGTGGCTGGTATCACGATGAGTAGGATGAAGCCTATTGGTGTTCTGATGAAATAGCTCAGGTATCCGATGTATGGTATGGTGAATATGGCTTTGCCTATGACGTTTTCTTTTTTCACTATCCATTGGTCTGGGTCTTCGTTTGCGTCTCCTTTTGTCATGAATCCGTCTTCTGTTATGTTGATGATTCTGTGGGTTACGGTTGTGGTTGCTGACTCTGAAATCTTAAAGCAAATTATGTCTCCTACCTTTAGGGTTTCCGTGTCAACGGCCTTAATCACCACTACGCCTCCCACGGGAATTGCTGGTTCCATGCTTCCTGAGTAAACGGGTTCGTAGCGGGTGTCTCCCCACAAAGAGACTGGCCTGTAGAGACCCGTGAATATTGCGATTATTGTGGCTATGCCTATGATTAGGGCGATTTTGATGATTTTTTTGGTATCCATTCAATTCTTCCGTTATTTGCTGGGTGGAAAGCGAACGGTTACGGCTATGTCTGCGGTCATGCTTAATCCTTGATATTCGTTTCCTGCTGTTTCAGGCATCCAAACCGTGATTTGCAGTGTGACGCTTTTTCCCTGTGGAACTACTCTTTTTCCGCTTACTTCCACGCCTTCACTTAGGTTGCTTAGGGTTCCATTATAGAGAAGATATGGCTTTTCACCCTTACCTGTTCCAAGTTCCAAAATTTCTATTTGGAGCCCATCGGCTAATTCGGTGTCTTCATAGAAGGTGGCGTTGAACCTGCAGATTCTAAATGGAACATCGCGAACATTAATCACTTCTAAGTTTTCGGTGACTTTAGGACTGCCCGGATAGAAGTAACCGTCTTTTTCAGGGTGGAAGAGGCTTTTCGGGGGTGACAGTCCTATCTCAATTTTTTTTGTTTTCCTTCCTAAAATTATGGTGTTGGCTGAAGCTGAAGGGATGTCAGCTACAAGCAATGCAAGAGAGAGGACTAATGTGATTGTGAGTATGGAAGACAAAATCTTTGTGTTATCCAGTTTCTACTCCAGCCCTTACCTCTCTCATAAATAGTTATAATAAAAAAGGGGAGAGCGTGCGCGCTCTGAAGATAGTGGAATTAGTCGTTAGTGAGGTTTAGTCCTTTTAAGGTGCTTGACTTAAGTCTTGTATTCCCATGAAGGAAATATCAATTTTTGCAGTCGCATCTTGGTAAGCATTACCTGCAGACTCCAGAAACTTGAACGTCAGCTTAAGTATGTATGTTCCACCCACGGCTATGGCAGGTGTACCCGGTGGGACTATGTCATAGCCGTAACCAGTTATCCAATCGGTCACGTGGTAGACACGGTTACCAAACTCATCCCATACTCCACCTGAAGTCAGTGGTTCTGTGCCAAAAATGTAGCTTTGCATTAGCTCCTTCAAGGTCAGTGGGCTTGCACCGTCACCGACTAACACTTGGTAGTGTTGCGGGTCTACAAGGTTATCTATCCAGCCGTGGCCCTGTATGTATTCCTTAAACTCGGTAATATCAATCACATCTGCAAGGTCAGCAACAGTATATCTGTAGTTGTATATATCAACAGCCAGATACTTGATGTCAATAGTTCCATCATTCGTTAGACTCCACGTAGCAGTAAACGAGTCTCCCGGTGCCCAGCCTGATGGACATGAAAAACTCCTCGTCACAGTAGACATACTTAAGATTCCAGCCGTGAAAGTGTTGTCCGTGCTCGTCTTTGTGCTGCTGAAGTATGAGTATGTTCCGTATCCCATCGCGAAAGCCAACAAACCAATAACGAATATGCTTGCCAATATCTTCTTGTTTATCTCCATTTCTTTATCACTCGCCTTTCTCATGTTTTACATTCCCATAGAGGGCTCATCACGGGATCGTCCCGCTCCTGCCCAGCAAACATTTAACGTGTCCCCAGGCACAGGCACGAGCCAGGCCGCCTGACGCTTCAATCAGCAGAGCCGACTCCACCCGACTAATTTCTTATTTGAAACATGTTCGATTTATAACACTTACGATATTTTTTCTATAAGATTCATAGATTCAGACCTATCAAAAAACTTGGGCTCACTCACAAGACTGCCACACTAAGTGCGTGGAAAAATCCCAAGCAGAGGGAATTGAAAGGAGGCCTAGAGGATAGGGAAGGGGGTAGGGTTAGAATGGCTCGAGTAAATACGCAAAGTAGACTATTCTCTAGGCTCCTTGCTGTTCGAGAATGTGTTCATAGCGCGCGCGACAGAGACTCAGGGAAGCTTAAGATTAAACCCTTGAAGCTTGAAGAAATTATCTCCAGCTGGGATAAAGGATGAAGTTCACCCACGGCTTTACAACCAAGACTGTGAAGGGCAAGGATTACGTTTACTTCTGGCGGTACACGGACACAGGCCGCAAGGCCGAGCAGTACATAGGCCGTGCTGGACAGGCGAAGACTGAAAGGAAGGCGTTAGAGGTGAAACTGGTATGCCTGCAGAGCCTGCAGGAAGAGATCGCTGAGACGATCGGGCAAGCCAAAGCGGAGCTTGAGAGGCTAGCTGACAGTTGAGGCTGGGGCTGCGTTTTAGATGGAGACTTCCGTCTAAATTAAGTAATCTTTTTTAGAAGTAACGTTAAAAGTAATGTTGTTCAGTAATGTTGTGTGGTAACAGAACGATGAAGAAGCAGACGGGTATGTGGGTTGACGCCCAAGTCTGGGAAAAGTACCGAGATCTGTGCAGCCGCGAAAAGCTGCGGCCATCCGAGTCCATAGAGGAGTTTCTGAAGTTTGTGTTGCGGAATGGTTCAGCGGTAACAGTGCTCAGCATGTTGCAGGGTATGGCGAAGGCAAAGCTTGAGGGCTTGGAAGCTTATGCCCGCGTGCTGCTGGACTGGTACACTCATGAAAAGTATTATGTTCAATCAGGAGGCGAGGAGCCTGTTACAGTAGAGCCGCTTCTGCTCGAAGCTTTAAGAAATGTTGAGGATTCGAAGCTGCGGCAGAAGATTGAAGAAGCCATGATCATTGCGGGTCGCAAAAGCCAGGAATGGCGCAAAAAACATGAGGAAGAGCTGGAGGCCCAGCGAAAACGTGAGTCAAAAGAAGAAGGCTCGGACGAAGAGGATGAATCTGACGATGGTGATGAAGAAGAGCCTGCTGAACATGGATCAGCTGCCGCCGCACAGAAGATAGATGGGATCAAAAAGGCGGTTGAGAATAAAGAACTAGACGCTGATGAAGCGATGAAAATATTGGAACAGGTAAAGGACATCAGGGAAGGCCTGAAACGCGGAAAAAAGCCCAAGATGCTGAGAAAGAACAGTGATCTCGAAAAAGTACTTGGAAGCATTGAATAGGTTTTTGGGTGCTGTTTGGAGTGCTTCTTTTTTGTGGCCCCATGCGTAGGTCTTAACTCTTACGACAGTGCCTAGTCTCTGTTGAGCTGCTAGATTGCCCAGATATTGTATGGACTGCCGCTTTTTCCATGGAAAACTCAGACCTCCGAACCGAGAGTTTCTTGGGAGGCTGCTGGGACAATATGATGCGAGGTTGATAAAAAGCTGGGTTAGAATGGGCTAGGTCAAGAGGCCCGGAGGGCACAATGTCGATTCAGACAAGGTTAAAGCAGTCGACATCCTCAAACGCGAGGGCTTCTGCAGGAAAGAACACGTGCACGTTTACGCTGTGGAGCTGGTCTGCGGTCTCGGGCTTCAAGATGCTGAAGAAAACTTCATTTCCAAACAAACAACTCCATTGAACACTCTTGCTTCGTGAAAAACCGCCGAATCAACCTACTTCGAAGCACTTCGAAAGCCCAAGAGTCAACTAGCTCAATTGCCTGTATCAATAGAAATGTATTAAGGTGACCGATAGGGAAACCTATAAACTGTGAGTTGGTGGCTTATCAGTGCAAGAAGTAGCAGTTCAAGTTGAAGGACTCGTCGTCAACTACGGTCCTTTCGTGGCCGTTGACAACCTATCATTCACAGTGAACTCCGGCGAAATCTACGGTCTGCTCGGCCCCAACGGCGCAGGCAAAACAAGCACCCTCAAGGTTTTAGTAGGCGTTCTTGAGGCCCGCGCGGGAAAGATTGAGGTTTTCAACATGCCTATTTCTCAGGAGGTTGCCGCTAAAAGCCAAATCGGCTACGTTCCCGAAGAAGTTGTCCTGTTGGATTCGCTTACGCCAAGGGAGTTCCTCGAGTTCATTGCCTCAATCAGAAAACTGGAGGCCAGCGCAGCCAATTCCAGACTTGAAAAACTCGTGTCCGCCTTTGAGCTCAAACAGTTTTTTGACACGCCCATCGCGGCTTTATCGATGGGAAACAAGCAGAAAGTAGCCGTCATCGCTGCATTGCTGCATGAACCACGCCTTTTGGTTCTGGATGAGCCTTTGATAGGGTTGGATGCCCGTTCCTCCAAGATACTGAAGGAACTGGTGACTTTTCACGCGAAGAGAGGCGGTGCTGTCATCTTTTCAACGCACATCATGGAGGTTGCTGAGAAGCTCTGCGACAGAGTTGGAATAATAAACAAAGGGAAGATTGTGGGTGAAGGAACCGTCAACGAGCTTCGGAAACTCGTCAAAAGCGCTGAGGGTTCACTTGAGGACATATTCTTGAAGGTTACCGAACAGGAAGCAGGCATGCAAGACACAATAAGGGCTTTGGAAGAGGAAGAGAAGCAACCTTGAAATTTTCCGAGCTTTGGCGCTTGTCAAGCATAATGTACAAGGAGATATCGTTTCAGTCCATCTTTTCTCTGCGTGCTGGCGGAGCTCTCCCTCGCAGGGGCAAGGATGATGTTAGAACGCTCATCAGCAATGCTGAAGTAAGCACGATACTCAGCAAGCTTATCACAACACTTTTCATTGCCTTTTTTGGATTCGTCGTTTTTCTCCCGCTGATGGCTGGAACAAGCTCGTCCTATCCTACCAGAGAGTTGACGGCCGTGGGCAGCGTTTCAACGTTTCTTGCGGTCGTACTGTTCTTGATAAGCTTCATGGGCCTTCAAGTTTCAACATCCTTCGTCTCATCAAAAGCCATCGACGTTCTAACTCCGCTGTCACTGTCAAAAAGCGACATATCACACATCGTTTTCCTTTGTTTCATAAGGATCTTTGACATCCCGCTGGCTGCCTCGGCAATGGTTCTTCTTCTCGCATACTACTTCATCGGAGGCTCTTTCCTAGGCGGCTTGGCAGCTTTTGCCGGCATCATTGTCACGGAGGCTTTCGCCTTAATGTTAACGGTAGGTCTGGCAAGATTTTTCTATTCAAGAGTGGCGGGCGGAGGCGGGAAATCTAGGTGGAAGACGCTGTTGAGGTTTGTGTTCATGCTTGTTTGGATTCTTCCATCCTTCGGGATTTATTTTGTCGTGAATTTTGCTGGGCAAATAGCCCAGTCTTTCACGTCTCTAACTCAGGGGTTCTCTTCAATTCTGCAGCTGCTGGTGTTGATTTACCCGTTTTCTTATGGGTATTTAGTGTCTTTCGCGACTTTCTCTTTCCAAGCTAGCTATCTGACTGTTGCCCTTTCTGTTGCTGCATGCTCGGGATACTTCGCGCTTGCGGCCTATTGCGTAAAATGGGTCACACGCACTGTGGGAAGAATCGGGGCTGGCGGAATCAGTACAGCTCTGAGGGAGGTTGTCAAGGACACGGTTGTCTCGCCTCAGGTCCCATGGCTTGGAACAATTCGCAAAGATTTGAGAATAGCCTCTAGGTCGCCCTCATATGCAAGCCTCTTTCTTCTACCTGCAATAGAGGCAGCAGTTCTCGCAATGTCTTTCTCATCATTCAACGAAGTCGGATTGAGTTCCACTCTTGGGCTGCTGACTGGCATGTCTGTGGTCGTGCTGATGCTCCCACCTACGCTGGTTTCGATTGAGGGTTTAGCCGCTTCATACACGAGAAGCCTGCCGTTGAAGAAGAAAACGCTGATTTCGGCCAAGACGCTGTTGTCGACGCTCACGTATGCAATCTCTCTAGTCGTCCTTTTTGTCGTTGCCTTGTATGTGGGAAGAAGCTACTTTTACATTCTGACTTTCGGGGCGATACACTTGTTTTCAGTCGCTGCTGCAACGATGCTGGAACTCATAATCTTGACGAACAAGTTCTGGAAAGAAGGCTTCGCAATCGGCAACATCTACGTAAGACTGTCAACCTACATCTTGATCATAATCCCAGGACTTGCAGTCGTCATGATACCAATAATAGCCGCTCTTGCAACATTCCTACTTGCCCAATCTCTGACCCTTGCCGTTTTTCTCGGACTCGCCGTCACAGAATTTGCAGTGGCAACAGCCTATGTTGCGCTTGAGAAATAAGTCAACGCATAATGTCCGAATATATCTGTGCGCAGCAGAGTGATGAAAAGACCGTTACATGCCCTTGGCTTTCAGCAAACCTAACTGCGTCCTCCGTTGGAAACGCTATGGCGTTCACTCCCGCCTTTATGGCCAAGACATCTGTTCTTGCTCGATGCTTGCCTTTTGGCCGCATGCATCCCAAAACTATTGGTGTAGTCGGAAGCATTAACCTCGCTGCGGCTATTACTTTGGCTATGTCCAAGGGTTCTGGTGGCTTGACGTTACTCATTTCTGTTCCACGTATGGGCATGAAAGCGATTACCACAACGGCTGACGGTTCATATTTCGAGACCATTTCCAACGCGTGCAGCTCGCCTTTCAGTTTTCCATAATGCAGTCCGATGATGATGTGGGGGACAAAAGTGATGCCGGTTTGGTGCAATGCTTGCAGAGAATTGTCGTAGTCCTTCACTGTCACGTTGAGCTTGTAGATTTCATTTATCGTTTCGTCAGAACCAATTATGTCTATGAGTGCACCGTCGACGTGGGCTCTCTTGAGAGCTTCAGCGGTCTTATAATTAACTATGCCCGTGTGGACAAACACAGTCAAACCCAACTCACGCTTAACCTTTCCAATAGCTTCGACAAATCCAGCCAAAGGAACCGTGCCGTCTGGCAGGCAACCGCCGCTGATCAAACAGCCCAATGCCCCATTGCGCTTAAGCTGCGCGCAAAGTTCAAGCAGTTTCTCAGGCGTCTCAGCTGGATACATAGTTTCGAGGACTCTGCCTCCGCAATGCTTGCATTTCAATCCGCAACCTTTGCCTGTCACCGAGATTGTGGGGAAATCCATAGCTGAAGAGCAGTAGTAGCGTGTCTTGTAATACATGAAGCTCGGCGCGTAGAAATGGATTTTCTTGTCAAACCTGATTTGCCTAAGTTCTTGAGTTTTCTGTAGGCTTTCTTCAAGTTCTTCCTCGTCTCTAGCATCAAGTATCTTTCTCAATTCATTTTCGGTGCTTTCGCCTGTCAACTGTTATTTTCCTCTTTGATGGACGTGAGCAGTGCTTGCTTGACCTTTTTGTCGCTGTTGTCGTAGTAAAAGGTTTTTAATCTCGCGGAACTGACTCATCCATGCCGAGATGAACCTTGACGCCGAGGAACGCTGTCGAACAACTACCTGAGCAGGTTCGTGTTTCCTTAGGTTCCTCCATGGTTCTGGGACTTCTCGACGGAAAGCTCGATGCAGCTCCCACAACGGCCTATCTAATGACATACAGAAAAGGCAAGTGCGTCGCAAACTGCAGTTTTTGCCCCCAAGCAAGGGAAAGCAATAGCAGAGCAGACATGCTTTCAAGGGTCTCATGGCCTGTCTTTCCCATAGAACTAGTGCTTGATGGATTAGAGAAAGGCCTTCAATGTAACTTGATAAAACGTGTCTGCATTCAAGCATTGAACTATCCGGAAGCTTTTACAGATTTGCCAGCCTTGGTGCATGCTGTCCGCAAGCACGTCGGGGTACCCGTCTCAGTCTCATGTCAACCTTCAGACGGCGAAGACATACGCAGACTTGTTAAGGCAGGTGCTGAGAGAATGGGCATACCTCTCGACGGGGCAACAAAGGGGGTTTTCGACGAGGTTAAAGGGTTCTCTGTCGGCGGCCCATACAGTTGGGAAAGACAGTTCAAGCTTCTGAAAGAGGCAGTAGGCGTTTTTGGAGAAGGCAAGGTTAGTACTCATTTGATTGTTGGCCTAGGGGAAACTGAACGGGAAATGGTCAGCATCATTCAACAATGCTTCGATATGAGCGTTCTCCCCGCACTTTTTGCTTTCACGCCGATTTCCGGCACCACGCTGGAACACGCAGCTCAACCGACCGTTCAGAAGTACAGGCGAATGCAAGTTGCTAGATACTTGATCGTTCACGAAGTCGCGGGGTTTGAAGACATGCGCTTTGACCAGAACGGTTCTCTCTCTGGTTTCGGTGTTGGGAAAGAGGTCCTATCGCGAATAATCCGTAGCGGGGAACCGTTCCTGACTTCAGGATGCCCAAATTGCAATCGACCGTATTATAATGAGAAGCCCAGCGGGCCGATTTACAACTATCCAAGAGAATTGACTGATAAGGAGCTTTCAGAAGCCCAGATGCAATTAGGTTTGGAAGAGTGGTAGCCTTCAGAATCATGATTATCAATCGTCTTCCTGCAGATCGACTAAGTCTTAGAATCGGTTCTGGTGTTTGTCAGTCGAAAAATCTATGTGTAACAAGAGTCGCGCTCTAGTATCAAATAAACTTTTTAGGAGAGTGAAAGAATGATTGACACTGTGAAGACTGATAAAGCGGTTGTTGAATGGATCGCCTCGGCAAAATCAAAACAAACAGCATACGAATATCAGAACAGATGGAACACTTGGTTACTGTACTGCAAGGCTAAAGGCATGCTTCTAAGCGGAACGGAACAGTTAGAAGACATGAAAAAGCGGAGACTGAGCGGAGACAACACGGAAAAATACTTCTATGACAACGAAATTCCAAACTTTTTTAGATGGCTCAGAAGTGAGTTTAAAGGAAGAAAAACAAAGAAGATTCTAAGCGAAGCTTCAGCGTTAGCACTTACGACGGCGGTAAGAAGCTTTTTTGCTTATCACAGATACACTTTAGAGATCAAAAAAGACGCTTTACCTTCAAGTGAAAAGATAACTCAGACGTATGAGGATCACGCTTTCGACATCTATCAGCTTAGAGCAATGTTCCAACAAGGCGATTTGAAAGAACGCACTATCCTAGCTTGCGGTAAAGATTTGTGGCTCAGAGCGGGCGACTTCGTAGGTTTAGGACACGACTTGGTAGAGCTAAACATCAAGAGAGAAGAAGAACTAGCGGAAAATGAACACAGAGACACGGACACATTAGAATTTGAACTAACGACAGAAAAGGAAAAAGAACCGTGTTCCTGTCACCTATCGAAAGAAACTATCGAGTTGCTGAAAGACTATTTGAAAACTTGTCCTTCCACTAACGGACATCTGTTTCAATTGACCGAAGAGGCATTATCGGATTTGCTTAGAAGACTAGCGGACAAATCCAAGATAACCGTGAACGGCCGCATAAGATGGCATTGCCTAAGAAAATTCGGAATAACGTTGATGCATGGAAAAATCACAGAACCAGTAATGAAGTACATGGTCGGAAAGCACATCTCTAAAGACTTACGAACGTACATTCAGAACAACAGAGAAACTTTTAAAGCGTTCAAACTGATAGAACCATTGATTAGCCTTACAAAGTCAAATGGAAACGGAAGCGGTCAAATGGCTAAACAGTTAGAAGAATTGAAAAAGGAACGGTTCAAAGTAATAATCATGCAAAAACTAATCGAGAAAACAACGCCGAAACAAGTGATGGAAAACGCAATGGAAGAAATAGAGCGCGAACTCGGAATTACAAAAGAAACAGTAAGGATCGAAGAGGGTGACACAGAAAAAACTCTAGATTTAACAACACGGATCGACGTAGCGGGCGAAGCTTTAGCAAAGAAGGATTTAGAACGATTCCTTAAAGAAAACGGAAACAACAACCACTAAGTTTCCGTTCTTTTTCTATTCATAATCCTCATAATAGTAACCAAAAGTTTAACTATTCTTATGCACTAACTGTTCTGAGGTTCAAACATGAAAAAAGCGGAATACCACATAACCATAAAAGATGATGATAAAGCTGAGAACATCCTAACCGAAATCGACACGATGTTCATTGAGCTAGAACACAAACACCCAGAACTACATATCGACGCATAACCACTACAACTTATTTGTTAGTGGTCAGCCCTCTCTCTTTTTCTATGCGTGCAACTTCTAGTTAAACGCACATTACTTGTTATCCATACGTAAGTAGACATACACTCTAGTATTTGCATCATAAATCTATAATTACGGTATGATGTGCGCGCAACGATTTACGCTCCTTTCAACGAATGAGACACGATTCAAGCTCCGTTCACTCGTCACACACAACAAAACACGACTACCCCGTGCGTTCGAAGATTCCCCGAATTTCCCAGTACCTACACCCTATTTTCGTATGGGTAAGACACGTTTTAGTTATCTATCTGGAAGATGGAAAACGCAATTATGGTGAGCCAGATGATTCCACGGTGCCATCTGAGGGAAGGTGAAGGCTCCGCACTCATTCTTTCGCCTTCTCCATGTCTTTTTTGAGCTTGTGGACGGCTTGTTCTACGGCGTGGCTCACGTCTTTGAACCTTTTGAGTGGTTATCTAGTGCGCACTACTACCTTTTCCACCATCTCCTTCCCCACCTTTCAAAATACAAAAATCCAATAGCCAATACAATTCCCAAAAAGATTGCCCCATACACGGAAAGCTCGAAACCGAATTGAGTCTGATTTGTATAATAGATGTAGTATTGACTAAGCGCTACTAGAACGCTTCCAATTATTAAGAGGATTAACAGAAACCAATACCACGTTCTCATACTATTGTCACCATTGTGATTGTTTCTTTTGGTTTAGCTATAACTTTTCCGCAAAATCAAAAAATGGCTTAAAAAGACTAATAGATGAGTCTTCTACTTAATGTTGCCACCAATGTTTCTTTTTCTTGGTGTCGTCTCTTGGTGGTTCTGGTGGTTTATAAGGTTTGAAATTGGAACGAATACCATGTCCAGTATCAGCCAGCCAAAAAGGAATAATTGGAGAACGTTTAATCTTTTTCGTTCCACATTTTTTACAGATGAATTCGTGTTCTATCCATGGGTCGCCAAAGGTAATGTGTAATTCGCTTTCATGATTGCAGAGTTCAGTCATGATTGACTCACATCTTTCAGAAATCCCAGATGCTTTTCTTCTGGTCTATCGCCTATCGACCATCTGATTGTTTGCGTCTTGGTATGTGTATTTTTGCGAATGGCGTAGTTCATTCTTTCACCTTCTCCTTTTTCATTAGTTGATAGAGTGCGTACTCGATCCCGTGGGAAATGTTAGAGAACCTTCTCTCTTCGATTTCCCGTTCTAACCAGTCGATAACGTCTTTCGGTAACGTAACCGTTTTCTTGACTCGCACAACTTCATTTACTGAGGGCATTTTATTAACCCTTTACACGTTTCTACCTTCTATTAGACGCAAAAAGCTTATAAACGCTTCCGTCACCATACACAACCTTGGTGTTTACATGACTAAGAAAGCGATAATCATAATTTCTCTTGTTCCAGAAGCAAATAAACTAAGCAATAAGCGAATTGAGATAGAAATTAGAGAAACTCTCAGATGTGATTGGCTTGCAGAAATTGAAAAGGTAACCGTGAAAAATGAAGATTAGACTGGGAAGCCTATCGGGTTCTTGTTCTGGATAGGCGAGCGATGAACCCCACATTTATCTATTTGGACTTCCCTACCATATAAGGCGCAAGTTGCCTTTAGCCTGTTTTAGTGTGGTTTTGAGGTGTTTTAGCCTAGACTTTGGCATTCTAAGCCGTTTAAGTGGTCGTTTTCCTCTGTTCCTATTATGAATTTGATAGTGGCTGTTTTTTTGAAGTGCCACGGTTGCTCGTAGAGGTCGTTTAGTTGTTGTGCGTTCCAAGATTTGCTTTGTGTGCTTTTATCGTTTAGAAAAAGTGTGTAACTGTCGTAGGTTGGTCTTTGTCTTTTTGTGTCTCCTCTAAATATTTGTTTCAGTTTTTCTAGGTTCCATTCTTCCCTTTTTATGAACCATCGGCCGACTGCCAAATTCGTTACGGATTTGTCTCTTGTTTTAAACTTCCGATTGATTTGCCTTTCGATGGTCGCGGTTGTCGTTTTCGCTTGTACTATCTTGTTGAAAAAACTGGGGAACGGTTTCCATCCGCTAAAAGCGAGGTTCTTGGGGTTTAACCAGTACATTTTGGCTCTGAATACTACCGTGTTACCTTCTGGCTGTGCTCGACAACCGACTTTTAGGGGAATTGTCTCTAAGGTTTGAAACGGCAAGGTTGGATATAGTTCACTAAGTTCTATCGTTTCGTTTATGGGTTTGTTGGAGAAAAAGCTGTCTGTGTCCGTGTAGGTTACGGGTGCGAACTTGTGGAAAAGTCGACTCATTGTGAGGTGGCTTTCTGCTAAGAGAGTGTTGTATGCGGGGATGTTTGTGTATTCCGCAAAGGTGGGGTGGGATTTTCCTAGGATTCCGCTTGTGCTGTTGATGGTATTCTTGATAGCAAATTTTTCGACTTCGCTTGTGTATTTTTGTTCAAGTTTTGTTCTGGTTAGTTCCTCAAATTTTCGCATTGTGCCTTTCTGTGTTTCGTCAAATATTGGGGTTAGAACGGTTGAGACTTCTAGGGCTTCCGCACTTGAGGCTTCCAAATCAAGCGTATGATAAAGTTTGTTTCGTATGGTTCCCGTGAGATAGACGTTGTTTTCTCCGATTTTCAAGGGTAATCCCCAGAGGTCGTCGGTTGTTTTGAATGTGCCTAATATCCATCCGTAAGGGCAACCTGTGACTTCGTAGAATTTTTGCCACGTTATTTTTCCAAGCAATTTTTCGGTTGATCCGTTCCACACCTGAACGTTTTTTATTAGTAGTGCTTGGGTTTTTATGAGGGCATAGGGATAAAGCGAATCGACATCGTTGTAATATTGTGGTTCTAGGGTTCCTGTGCGGTAGGCTTCGTTTCTTCCTGCGAAGGTGCTTTCGTAGATTTGTTTGTGCCATAAATTAGGAAATTGGATAACGGTTCCGTGTTTCCCATAATAGCGAACTTCATTTATTTTTGGTAGGGTGAAATAATGTCTGGCTACGGTTCCCCAAGAATAAAGTCTTGTGATGTTGACTGTGTTTTTTAGCCATTTCTGGATTACGTTTTCGTTTATCCATTGTCCTGCTTTTGCGGAGATGTAAGCGTCTCTGATGGCATACTTTGAAAAGTAGGGTTTTTCTTGTTGGTTTGGTGCTCGCTTTCCAAACTGATCGCCCATCGGTTTCGCTAATTTGTGGATGTTTTCTCCATAATACTCGCTCAAATAACGGCTTACCGCTTCCAAATTAGTTAGGTAGTCGTTGCCGTATCTGAGTTGATAGAAAAAAAGTCGGGTGTCGAATACTGGGATTTTCATTTTTCCGATGTGGATGTAGAATAGGTTTACTGGTTCGTCTGCCCAGTTTTGCCATGGCAATTTATTTCTGGCCGTTCCAATGTTCAGAAGTTCCCATGCTGATAGGCTTCCATATTCAAACGCTAGGGTGAAGGCATAGAATATGTTTGGTCTTGTTCCGTGTTTTCTGCGCTGTGTGATCCAACTTTTGAAGTCTTCAGCGTTCCAGAACATTTTTGCGTCTTTTTCGCTGGTGCTTGGGCATATCTGGATGCTGTGTATGTCGTTTTTGTTTAGTTGAAGCCCTTCTGCTTTGCCTTCTGCGTCTATTCCCCAGTAACACAATAGCCTAACCATTCTCTGACTTTGATTTTTTGCTTGTGTCTTTTCGCTGTTACTTGCGGGTCGGTTGGTAGGAAGTAGCCTTCGCTTTGAAGTTCTGCTCTTACCCTAATGATCGTAGCGGGGCTGGTGATGGGGTGGGCTGGAAGGGTTAACTTTGTCTTGTCGAATCTTTTCCAGTATTCGAAGATTAAGGGTCTGTCGTCATTGCGTAAGCTTTCTTTTTGTTTGAGTAGTTCTGCCACATTTTCAAAGATTTTCTTCATGTTTTCACCTCTGTTGTGAGGTTGGTTAACGCTTCGTAACCTGTGACTATACATAACCGAATCTTTTGACTGGTGTTATTGCCTTTAACGGTTTGTTTGATGTGACTGAGCAAAGTTGATGACATACTGATATTAATGCGTCTTATCTCTCCATTTTTGAGCCCTAACGGCGGTCTACCGATTCTCATATAAGCGAGAGAGCGAGGCGAAGGGGGATCGTCTCGCCTCTGTGTCGCCTTTGGGGTTTGGTTAGACAACGTGGATCACTAGCTGTGCGGTTCCTCTGTTTCCGTGCTGGAGTCTATGGATTTGTTGTAAGTCTGCGTGGCTTTTGAGCGGGTTAAGATTGAGTAGGGTTAAGCGTCTATCGCAATGTCCGTTGCATTTCAGTTGTTTTTGGAATAGTATGTTTCCCTGCAACAATGCTTCGTAATCTGATGTGTGTTCGAGAATTTTTAGGAATGGCTGTTTTTCCTTGTTTCCGCAAGTATATACGATTTCGACGTTTAGTTTATCGTCTATCTTGGATATTTGTTTGTTGCATTCTACACGGATTCGGTTTTCTTTTTGTAGTTGTCTAAACTTTTCTTCTATCTCGCGCATTTTGTTTTTCTCCTAGAGAGTGTAGGGTGATTAAAAAACAGCTCACCCTTGGGCATTTTTAGGCGATTGTGTGAACGAGTGCGTTGTATTCTACGCAATCGGCCACAAAGTTTCCGTACCACTTGATAGCGAATTCTGTTGCGTCTTTTGTTTTGCCGTAAAGTTCGGTGGTGACATCGGTCAGAATTGCGGCGTATGCGTGTCTGCGGTCGAGCATCAGAATTTTCTTTGTGTTTGCAGTTGTGGGCATTTTTCTACTTTTCAGAAATGGCATTCCGTCGATTGCGAAGGTCTTAAGTCCCCAAGGAAGGTCGTAGTTAAGAACGTCTACGTAGCCCATATATTCTGTGAGAAGCGATTTGACATAGTTGTAAGTTGCGGGGTCGGTTACGGCGAAACCGTAGCTTTCAAGGTCTCCGCCTGCGTCATAGGCTAGTTTTAGCGCGTCTCTGATCTCCGTTAATGTAACTGCCGCGCTATCTGCGGTGACTCCGTTTGTGGTTCCTTGGTATGTTAAGAATCCTTTTGCGTTGTTGCCTGTGCCGTCTCCGTTCAAACATTGGTCTTCGAGTGCGTTGCTGAGCATAGCCTTCAGTCTTTCACCGACTGCTTCCTCAAGGATGTTCTTGTATGGTTGGCCTGATGCTTCCAGAAAGCCTGTTGTGCCTCCCCACGTTTCGCATATTGCTTTTTTGAGGGTTACTCTGGCGGCGGTCGGAGATACGTAGTCTGGGGTTGCGTCTTGCGCTACGAAATAAGCTGTGGGTGCGCCATATGCGGTTATGCGTACGTATTCAACGGTTGCGCCTTTCGATGCTTTCTTGGGTGTGGCGGCGTAGGCTGGTGCGTCTACTGGTAAAGCGTACACGTATTCGTCGGCTAAGAAGGTCGGTAGTACGACGGGTTGCACTATTGAGCCTGAGGTATAGTTCCAAATAGCTCGTTCTGCGGCGGGGATTTTGTTCTTCTTGATGAAATCCTGCGGTGAATAATCGATACCTTTCCACGGGTCGTAGTAGGTCGGGTCTCGCAGTTCTGAGATGTGGTGCAGGAATGGGTTCATTCCTTCTATCAGTTTTTGTGGGTCGAATTCCATTCTTCTTTAGCTCCACAATCCTAATAAGCGGCGGGGTATTTAGTGATGTAGTTAGGAAGCACTTCCAAAATGTCAGAGTCTAAAATATGGTTAAGTCCTAAAGATAGGATATTGTATGCTTTGTATAAGGAACCGAACGGGTTGGGTTTTAATGAACTGGTTCAAAAGTATGAGCTTCATGGAAGATATGTTAAGGTCTTTGCTGATTGTAAGAAGGGTAAACTTGCTAAAGATGGTTATATTGAGTGCAAGAAGGTGACTGGAAAAGGCGGGGTAAAAGATGTGCGAATGATTACGGAAAAGGGCGTAGAATATGTTGAAAGAAATATCGTTGGGCTTGAAGTTGGTGCAAGAAACATTTTGATGCTTGCTCAAGCTCGCACTGAAAAAGAGAAACTTGAGTGTTTTGGGCTAGTCTTTAAGGATATGTTTGGATATGCATCGTCTTTATTTAAGTCGGGTGAGCGGCTGGAGATGATGCGGGTTTTCCGAGACACCATTCAAACACCTGTTAAAGAGTTTCTTAATAAGCAGATGTTAGAGAAAAAGGAAGACATAGCAAAATTCCTGAATGGAGAAGGCACACTTCCCCCAGATGACTATTATGATCCTGCCTTTACTCTAAGACAATTTCCATTAGCATTTATTATTAGAGACGTTCAACTTGCGTGGGAACAAAATCATTATTTGAATTCGCATCATATCTATCTTTTAACGAATTTAGGGATTCATACGAAAGAGGAAATTAGTGAGAAAAATGAAAAGTGGGAAAAAGAACATAAAACTAAAACAGATGAACCTATCGCGGAAAAAAGAGAAATGATTTTAACGGAAATAGGAAAGCGTAAAAAGATGTTACGGAATATTGGTTCAAGATTTGTGTTTGAGGATTATGGAAAATCTCTGACTGATATTTCTTAAAATCGATTTTCGAGCCGAGGGATAAAGGACAGGCATTTTTTGGGCTTCTTTTTCGAATTAAAGCTCGAACTGAACGTTTTTAAGTAAGGCTTGAGTAGGCAGTTATGGAGACTATGAAAGGTATGATACCGAAAAAAGAAGAAATCTACGAAAAGGCAGTACAGATGTGGTATGAAGATCAATATAGACAAGGCTTTCAACCGACAACAAATCCAGAACCTAACGAACTGGCCGAGGGTGGCTACACTGCTTCGGCGCAATCAACGTTGATGAGAAACAATCATAAAGCGTATGTTGAAAGCGAATTCGTTGACGTTCCGCAAGATTTCTATTTTGATCTGAAACTGGGCTTAGAGCAAGGAACGTTCGTGTCGGGCGGGCGCGGATGCGGAAAATCTAGCCTAACCAAAACAATTGTTGACATGTTTTTCAAACAAGGCTATGTTGTCCGAATATTCGACAATTCTCAATCGTGGAGACGCTCAAGCATTGCGAACTTAGCAATTATCAAACCATACGGCAAATTTGAACCTCAATACGATCAGAGCTACGTTTTTGATGTTTCGTTGCTCAGTCTTGAACAACAAAAAATCTTCATTGAAAACATTGTTGACAACGATTTTAACTATACGGCCTCTTTGAATGAGAATGAACGCAATTGGAGAATTTATGTGTTTGAGGAAGCTGAACTCCTAGTCGGCACACATGACAATAGTAAAAAGATTCTAAGGCTTGTTGCAACGGGTCGAAATCTTAAATTGTCATACATCGCTGTTGCTCAAAGATTCGCAATGGTCAGCACTAACTTAATTTCGCTGTGCGGTCAGCTTTACCTTGGAATGAGTCACGAACAAAACGATCTAAAAAAAGCGTACAACTGGTTAGGAAACAACACGAAAGAACTGACAAGATTAGATGTTGGAGAATTTGTCCGATACAGCAAAGGACAGATTACAAAAATGGATGTGGAATTATTTACAACTGAAACAAAGCCTAACTTGATAAGTGTAGAATCTACGTCTATCCTTCCGCAACCAATAAAGCCAAAAGAAGAAATAAGCGCAATACCTCTTCTTAGGCTTGGGATGATACTCTGTTTCATAGTTCTGTTGCTTGGAGCGATAAGATGAGAAACGAAAAAGCCTATTGGCAAGGCTTCGTGTTGCCTTCACGTTGGAATGAACTAGATAGTAGAGTCGCACTCTCGTTATCTATGTGTAGGATGCGCGTTTATGCATGCTAAAAGGTTGGTGTAGGAGTTGGTAGGGGCGTCTGTTGAGGACAAGAGGATAACCCTGAAGGAAGCGGTGAAGCTTGTTCCAGATGGTTCTCACCTTTTCTGGGGAGGTTTCGGATTTCAACGTCCGCCTATGGCTTTCGCCCACGAACTTGTGAGGCAGAACAAGCGCAACTTGACCATCTACACTTGCGGTTCTGAAATGGACATTGACATACTTTCAGGTGCAAGAGTCGCCTCACGTTATGAATTGGCATTCTACGCGATAGAGGGCATAGGTTTGGTGCCTAACATCCAAAGGAGAATCCGCGAAGGCGCAATAGAAATCGAGGACTACTCAAACTTGGCCATGGCCCTGCGATTTCTAGGCGGTGCGCTAGGCGTGCCGTTCATGCCGTTGAAAAGTATGCTTGGCACTGATCTTCTTGCAAAGAAACGCTTTAGATCGAAGAAGGCGGAGGTAATCGAATGTCCGTTCACGGGAGAGAAGGTTGTGCTGGTTCCGTCTGTTCGGCCAGACTTCAGTATCGTGCATGCTCCACGCGTTGACAGAGAGGGGAACGTGCAGATAGACGGCATAAAGGGCGAAGACGTTGAGGGTGCGAGAGCTGGTAAGAAAGTGATAGTGCTGGCCGAGGAGATAGTAGACACTGAGTTTATACGTTCTCAGCCCGACCAGACGGTTATCCCGAACATTTATGTTACTCACGTTGTTGAGTGCCCCTGGGGTTCATATCCGATGATGGTCTACAATTACTACGATTATGACATGGAGCATGTGCGAATGTATTATGATCAATGCAAGACTGAAGAGGGTTGGCAGAAATACTGCGAAGAATACATCACAGGCGTCAACGACCGTGTAGAGTTCTTGCAGAAAATAGGAATCGAACGCCTGATGAAGCTTAGAGCCAAGAAACCATTTCCATACTAGGAGGAGAAACGTGAAGATGACCAAAAGATGTGCGAAACCTGAAGAGTTTACAACTTTGGAACTCATGGCCGTGTGCGGCTCCAGACAAATCAAGAACGGAGACGTAGTTTTCATAGGCACAGGCCTGCCGCTGATTGCAGCCATGCTGGCCAAAAAAACACATGCGCCTAGGGCGAAAATTGTCTATGAGGCTGGTTTCATTGACTCAAACGCAAAGGACATAGCTTTGTCAATAGCGGATTCCAGACTTGGTTACCGCGCGTCCGCGGCCATCGGGTTGATCGAGACTCTAGGGTTGATGTTGCAGGGGGGACATGTGGACGTGGGGTTCGTCGGCGCTGCGCAAATCGACGAGTACGGAAACATAAACACCACCTACATCGGAAGCTTTGAGCATCCCACCGTCAGGCTTCCTGGAAGCGGTGGCGGAAACGACATAATCTCCTCGGCCAAGCGCTTTGTAGTCATAATGATGCATGAGAAGAGGAAGATGGTGAAGAAGCTTGACTATCTGACAAGCCCAGGCTTCTTGGACGGCCCGGGAGCCAGAGAGAAGGCTGGGCTGATGGGCAACGGCCCTTCGCTTGTGGTTACGAATCTATGCCAGATGGACTTTGACCCAGACACAAAGCGCATAAGATTGGCTACGGTCCACCAGGGCGTTTCGGTCCAGCAGGTTCTGGAGAACAGCGGCTTCGACTTGATAGTGCCCAAAAATGTGCAGACAACTGAACCGCCTACACCTGAGGAATTAGAGCTTCTGAGGGCAATAGACCCCAACGGCATATACATTCCGAGAGTTAAGTAGGTTTATAGTTACCTTTTTATACTAATTCCTACCATTGAGTGCTTGGGTAAACGTATATGCACCAAATCAACCTGGTTGAAACATGGCTTTCAAGCGTGGCTCTCAGCAGTTCA
>Ga0315280_10000393_pt1 | contig 81027 bp, 80 predicted proteins | sample YL17G06_40_MG_FD_203697 | JGI IMG/M metagenome (GOLD analysis project Ga0315280, IMG submission 203697) | Sediment microbial communities from Yellowstone Lake, YNP, Wyoming, USA - YL17G06_40 | ecosystem: Environmental > Aquatic > Freshwater > Lake > Sediment | place: USA: Wyoming | collected... | reverse complement strand
ATGTCGGCTCTTCCTATCCTGGCCCTGCATAAGGGGCCAAGGGTGAGGCTGCTCGCCTATTAAAAGGGAACGTGAGCTGGGTTTAGACCGTCGTGAGACAGGTCGGACTTTATCTGCTGGGAGTGCAGGCTGCCTGAGGGGAAAGGGTCCCCAGTACGAGAGGAACGGGACGCTGTGGCCACTAGTCAACCGGTTGTCCGACAGGGCAAACGCCGGGCAGCCACGCCGCTGAGAATAAGGGCTGAAAGCATCTAAGCCCGAAGTCTCTCCTGAAAATAGGCAGCCATTCCCCTAAAATGGGGACGAGGGCTCCCATAAAAGATGGGTTTGATGGAACCGGGGTGTAAGCTGGAAGGTTTCGGCCGACCAGCTCAGCCCGCGGTCTCCAACCGCCTAAGGTGTCGAACCATAGGCAGTGTCTGGACGATATAGTTGGCGAAACTTCGAAAGTGCGGGTCAGAGACGGGTCTGTGCATGGTGTTTGTACGCTTTTGCGTGGGCGGAGCGAACGTTTTTGAATGTGCTCTGCGGATGATTGGTGTGGGGAAGACGCGTGGTTTTGATTTCGAGGTTTGATCCTTGGCGTTCTGGGCTTTGCACGTGTCCTTCGAAGTTGACTTTTAATCCTTACACTGGTTGTGATCATGCGTGCACGTACTGTTACGCTTCGAGTTATGTGGCGAGGTTTTCTGATTGCAGGCCTAAGAAGGGCTTGATTCAAAGATTGAGGAAAGAGGCTGATGGACTTAATGGTGAAATCGTGTCCATCTCGAATTCTTCAGATCCTTATCCTTTTCTGGAGGAGAAGATGGGGCTGACGCGGGATTGTCTGGAAATCTTGTCCAAAAGCAAGTGCAGGGTTCAGATAGTGACCAAGTCCCCGTTGGTGATGAGAGATGTTGACCTTCTGAAGCGGTTTCCTTCGATGGTGTCTCTGACGGTTACGACGAACGATGATCGTACTGGCAGGCTGATTGAGCCAGGTGCCCCGCTGGTTTCGACGCGTTTGAAAGCGGTGGAAACGTTGGTTGATGAGGGCGTGCCAACGTCTGTGCGGATTGATCCGATTATTCCGTTTGTGAATGATGACGTGGAGGGTTTGGTGAAGACGTTGGCTTCTGTAGGTGTGAGACATGTTACGAGTTCAACGCTGAAGGTTAGACCGGACGGTTGGCAGAGGCTTAGTGCAAGGTTGCCCGAGGTTGCGGAGAGGCTGAAGCCTCTGTACTTTGAAAAAGGAGTGATGAAGGCGGCGTACCGTTACTTGCCCGAAAGTTTGAGGATTCTGCTTATGGAGAAGGTCGGCGACTTGGCCAAGAAGTACGGGATGCGATTTGGCACGTGCAGGGAAGGCCTGAGCCGGTTGAACACTGCTGCGTGCGATGGTTCATGGTTGTTGAACGCCCACGGTTAACGTTGAATTTCGAGCCCATGTGTTCAAGTGCCCACTTCGGTTTTTTGTGAACATCCATCCACACACCCATCTGCTTCTTCACAGTTTGTTACCAAACAATGTTACATCTGTGGTAACTAATGACAAATGGGTCGACTCTGAACGAAGAAATCTTCATGGATTCTACATGCATTGTTACCAATCAATGTTACATCTGTGGTAACACAGGAGAGGTAGGGGGCCAACTTTGAGCCGTTCACACACACGGCAACATTACATCTGATGTGTGTGCGTAGAGGACGAGGGCCAACAATAGCAGCATCGTTACAGATTACAATTACAGATTACATCTGATGTGTGTAACAGACGACCGGGGGCCAACTTTGAGCTCGTTTCTCTTCAAAAACAGTCTCACACTCTCAGACATCAACGATATGGGGTCAAAAAGCGAATAGTCCTCGCCAGGCTGCAGCCCGTTTGAACCATTTGGGCGTGGGCTTGTCTGGGTGAAAGTTATTTTAGGCGAAAAGGTGCATCATTCTATGGTGGGATGACGTTATGGTTTCACGTAATAGGATTCAGGCGATTGTTGGTCATGTTGGAATCGAAGTTTCTAGTTTGAGGGGTTCGAAGAAGTTTTACAAGGCTTTGTTGGGTGGGCTTGGCTTCAAGGTGATAATGGATTCTGAGGATGGAGTCGGGTTTTCTAATGGGAGTTTTCAGGTGTGGGTGGGCGAGTTGCGGGAGCCGAGGGTTAAGCGTGCGGCTCCGACTGGGGAAGAGTTCGTGGTGGCGGATCATCTTGCCATCCTTGTTCAAGACAAGGAAACTGTTGACGCTGTTGAGAAAAAAATGAAGAAGGAAGGGTTTGAAGCCCTGTTCCCCTGTGAGGAGCATCCTCAGTTTGAGCCGGGGTACTATGCTGTGTCATTCTGTGACCCAGATAACTATGTGATTGAAGTCTACACTAGACCAAAACTGAAGCGGTTCTGAACAGCCCCGGCTGATTGGCGATAGCACGTGTTTAGGAAAACATAGCGCGCGCATTGGTAATGATGTTTTCACCGTTGACTTGAGTAATTAGAGAAACGCGCTTTTTGCCAGCACTCGTTGATACAAGAAAACACAGAAAGGCTGACTTGGCTCGACTCATACGGGTTTCACTGTTTGGGGAGACGTTCTTTCATGCGTTCCAACAAAACGTCTTCTCCTGTTGTAGGCTAATGCGGCTAGCACAATGCCGATGAGAATCAAGGCTCCGCCAAAGAGTTGACCCCTCGGCTGGTCGTTGGCGTATGACCACGCTGCCAGCACAACGCCGACAAGAAATAGCACTCCGCCAAGGAGTTGACCTGCAATTACACTATTCAAGACTTTTTTCCGTCTCCCTCTTTGTGCTCATAGACAGATGAAAAGCTTACTGACAAGCTATTAACACCTTCTATGCCGATGTGGCTTCTGAGAGAAGTCATGAAGCATCTTCATGGTAGCGGTTGTAACTCTCATCTCTGTTTTCTTGTCGAGCACGATGTGGAAAAGTTATAAATGCAAGATCTTGTCAAAATCCACAAGCTAGGGAAAATCTATGAGCAAAAAGAAGAAGATAGAAGCTAAGAAGACTGCAATTGTTCCTGCGACTTCGTGGGAATGGATGGTAAACCCTGTCAGTGTCATCTACCATGATGGTGAGAAATACCTGATTGAAAGCCAATTGCCAGGGGTCAAGAAGAAGGACGTTGGGATTGATGCTACTGAAACAAGCTTCTGCATTAAAGGTCAGAAAAAGAACGTACTATACTCTGCTTGCTACAACCTCGCTCATGAAGTAGACTTGAGAAAGGTTGAAGCAGTCTTTAAGGATGGGGTGTTAAGCCTCAAACTGCCTCTGAAGAAGCCAGTAAAAACGGTGAAGATAGCACTCAAATAGAACCGGTCAATCACCTCCTTTTCTTTTTTTGTTAACCGTCGCGCGGGAGCGCGCTAATCAAGAAACAGTTCTGCCCTAATTTTGTATCATGGGAATTCCGAAGAAACCTCGTGGTTACAGGATTGTTGCAAAAGTCCGTGCAAAACCGTACATTTTCGAGAAGCGCCCTTCCTTCTGTGTGTTTTGCTTTTACATGAACCCTATGTCCAGCAGTTTCAGGCCGATGGCCATGCTGCCGTTGAACTCGAGTTTTCCAGTCATGAAAGCGTTGACGGCGTTTAGTTTGCCGTTGACTAGGTCTACAAAATCCGTGTCCTTCATTTTGAGCGTGATAGCGGGCGAGGGGGCGACTCCTTCTTTCGTTTCGATTTTCTGGTTTTTTATGATTATGATCCAGTGCCCGCCGTCGGTGCCGGTGATGTTTACTTGGGCGACTGCTTCAAAGCCCTTCGCCTTGTCTGGGTTGAACTTGGTCGGCAGAGCCTTTTCAAAGAACTCTTTAGGCGTTTTCACTTCCAATGTGTTTTCACCTTCCGAACTCAGCATTTTCAACTTACTGGTTTGCTTGGAGGCTAAATAGTTTTTGTCGTTGGTTCTGCCGGTTTGTCCGAATTTCTGTGTGTTACATGAAGAGGTCTTTTTCTCTCGGTCTGATGAGTTCGGTTGCCTTTGTGCCTTCAGCTTCGGGGTACTTGTATCCTCTGATTATGGCCACGGGGACGCCTTCGTCTGCTTGTCCGATCACAAGCTCTGCTGCGGAGGATAGTTCATCGGCGATTGCGGTTTGTTTCACTCTGAGGACGTATCCAAAGAGGTCTTTTTCGCCTCTTCTGTCCCTTATGGGTTTTATGCCGGCAACGCCTATGGCCACGTTTATTTCGCCCATCCTTAATGGTCTTCCGTGAGTGTCGGAGACGATTACCGCGACTGTGCGTCCAGTTTGGTTTTTGATTTCTTGTCTGATGTTTTCTGCGGAACGGTCTGGGTCTTTGGGCAGCAGGGCCACGTTTCTTTCTCCCTCTATATTGGATCTGTCGACGCCCGAGTTTGCGCAGACGAAGCCGTGTTTGGTTTCTGTTATGAGGTTACCGTTGCCCATGCGCACGATGCCTTTGGATTCTCGGAGGATAACCTCGACGAGGGCGGGATCTTTCTGGTTTTGTTTGGCGATTTTCTCGGCGAATTCGGACGGTTGGACCGTGTCGAGGTTGACGGTGTTTCCTTCTGCGCGTGAGACGATGACGTGTGTGAAGACGAGTATGTCGCCGTCCTGAATGGGTGTGCCTTGTTTAAGGGCTGCGTTGCTCGCGAGTTCGCCCAGTCGGTCTCCCTTCTTTACGATGGGTACGCCTTCAACTGGCATTATTTGAACTGTATTCAAGAGAAACATCTCTGCTAGGATTGTGTGGAGATTATCTGTTTTGGGGCAAGACTTAAACTTATAGCTTGACGGCTTTGTAGATGAAGAGGATGAGCTCTAAGGCGAGTTTCACGGATTCATTGGAGAACAGTGTTGTTTCAACTGGCAACTGTGTTGGTTGCGGTGCGTGTGTAGCCATCTGTCCCTACGGTTGCCTCAGGTGGGTGAAGGGAAGGCCAGACCTGTATACGGAGTGCAAATCGTGCGGCATTTGCGCTCAGGTTTGTCCTCGGTATGATTTTTCATTCGCCAAGCTCGAGTCTTTTGTTTTCGGCAGGGAGAGAAACAGCGAAGAACCGTTTGGAATATATCGCCAGATATGCGTAGCCAAAGCAACAGACGGCAGAGTGTTGAAGGTTTGTCAGGACGGAGGGGCTGTAACTGCACTGTTGCTTCATGCGTTGGAAGGCAAGCATATTGATGGTGCCGTTGTTTCAGGCGTCAGTGCCCAGAAGCCGTTCTATCCTGTTCCAAAGCTAGCCCTTACTTCTGAAGAGATTCTGGGTTGTGCCGGAACGAGGTATTCCTGCTCGCCTAATCTATTGGCCTTGCCTGAAGCTGCGAAGCAGAAGAGAACGAGCCTAGCGTTTGTTGGGACGCCTTGTCAGATTCAGGCGGTCAGGAAGATGCAGATGCTGAACATGAAGCTTGCCACTCGTGTGAAACTGTTGATAGGGCTCATGTGTTCAGAATGCTTCAGCTATGAGGGACTCATGGAAAAACACGTTTGCAAAGAATTGGGAATCAACTTGGCCGACATCAAGAGTATGAACATTAAGGGAAAAATGATCATGACCTTGAAGTCTGGATCTACTAAGACGATTCCGCTCGCAGAGTTGAAGGCGTATGCCCGAGAGAGCTGCGCGTTGTGCAGGGACTTTAGCTCTGAATTGGCGGACTTGTCCGCGGGCGGTCTTGGACTTGAAGGTTGGACCTGCGTTATCGCACGCACGAAAGAGGGTCAAAGAATTTTCAAATCGGCAGAGAAAACGGGAATCCTGAGAACTAGGCCCGTCGGAGAGGACGAGCCCGTGGTCAACCTGCTTGTCAGACTTTCAAACAGAAAACACAGCTCGAAAACTACGGTGAGGGTTTGAAGTAACAGCCTTCGGTTGCGATGTTCATGGAACTTGTGTTGGCTCTTGCTGGTGGGGTTGGCGCTGCTAGGTTGTTGAGGGGACTTGTTCGCATCGTCTCGCCCGATGATCTTGTGATAGTCGGAAACACTGGTGACGATTTTGAGTTCCACGGGCTTCACGTTAGTCCAGACTTGGACATTGTCATGTACACGTTGGCAGGAATTGTTGATGAAACGAAGGGCTGGGGTGTGGTGGGCGACACGTTCAGTTGTCTCCGAATGTTGGAGAAGCTTGGTTTTGAAACTTGGTTTAAGCTGGGCGACGAGGATCTTGCAGTTCAAATTGTCCGAACTGACCTGTTGAAGAGCAGCGCGACTCTGTCCGGGGCGGTTGCTGAGGTTTGTCGTATGTTAGGGGTGAAAGCCAGGCTGGTGCCTATGAGTAACGATCCTGTGCGGACCGTTGTTTTGTCAGGCAGTGTGCGCTGGGGTTTTCAGGAGTACTTTGTGAAGAGGGGAGCGAGGGATGAGGTCACGGACGTGTTGTTTGAAGGACATGAGGATGCGGAGCCTGCTCCAGGCATCGTCGAGGCGATAGAAAATGCTGGACGCGTGGTCATTTGTCCCAGCAACCCTATTCTAAGCATCAATCCGATTTTGTCGATTCCACGGATCAAGGCTGCAATGAGGAACACGGAGGCTTACGTCGTTGGTGTTAGTCCAATCGTGGGTGGGAAGGCCGTCAAGGGGCCGGCTGCCAGAATCATGTCCACTCTTGGGCTTGAGGCTTCTGCCTATGGCGTGGCCAAATTCTATGAAGATTTTCTTGACCACATAATCATAGACAGGGTTGACGCAGGTCTTAGGACGCGCATAGAGAAGCTCGGCATGAAGGTGACGGTGGCGGACACGATAATGAAAGATGTTGAAAGCTCGGTTTCCCTAGCCGAAAAGGTGATGCATGCACAATGAGGAGAGTCTACGTGGATGATGGAAGGGTCTTCCTGAGTGAACGGTTGGTTTTAACAACATGTCTAGCGAGCGCGCGCTAACTTTTGTTTATGGAAGATTTTGCTCTGCCTGTTTTACAGGGATGTGGGAAGACTTGGCTAGACATGCACTCACTAAGATGTCTTGGTTACGCGTTCTTTGCTCTTCGCTTCGGAAGTGACTGTAATTCTCTCGGGTTCCTCTATTATGAAGTCGATTTTCTGTTCGTCTTTGCGGCGTCTGTTTTCTTCCGCCATCTTTTCGAATCTTCTCATATGATAACACATTGCCTACACCTCTTGGTTTTTCACCTGTTTGGTGTTTGGGGGTTCTAGTAGTTAAGTTACTTGTTAATCGTGAATATGGATTCAGGATACAGCCAGCACATTTTCCTGTTTATGGCCTCCTCTGTTTTCAATCGATTCAGACTTGTTCCTGCTAAACGTTGGTGAAGCTAAGGAAGCTGTATTGATTGCGAAAAACATAAATCTAACTTTATACCAGCTAGCTTGATGGTAGACAAGGCAACCGGGGATTTCCACATTTTCCTTTCTCCTCCGGTGCCGATGAAATCTACCATTGAAAAAAAAAGCGCTGGCTCCCTTCGTTGGGAAAGACAGGCTCAGTCGGGTCTACGTGGTCATGTATGTCTATTGCTTCATTGCTTCTGCATGGACACTGAGCTTTCAGAATGCGCCCAGCGCGCGAAATAGAAAACGGCGTTTCATGACGCACGCTGTGTTACGCAGCATATCTAAAATAAGCAGTGTGCGGTTTTGTACGCGTCATTTTTGTCTCTTGAGGTAGGCGACGGTGAACATTCTGCCGTCTGGCAGGCTGACGTCTTGGATGCCCACCAGTTCCCATCCTTCATTGCCTAGGGCGTTCAGGTCGTTTTGAACGTCGTCTATGACTGGCTTTTTGTCGACTTGAAAATGATCTGAATGAACCTGCGTCTTTATCGGGATCACCTTGTACTCCCACTTAACCATTTCAAACACCGCTTGAACACAGAGAATATCCGCGCTGGAAAGTAAAAGCATTTTCCCCGCGCGCTGGTTGGTTCGGATTTCGTTTTTAGAGTTGATTGTGCTACTGTAACTAGCGCGTGCCAACGGCGTTGCTGTCGGACTACAGACACATGGGCTTGAGAGACTGTTGGTTGAAATTGGTGTTCGGTGAAAGTAATTTGGTCTTTGGTGAGGATGTGAGTTTTATGAGTAAGGGTAAGATGAAGATGACGACCTGCCCGGAGTGTGGGTGGACTGTGAAGTCGCCGTGGGAAGAAAATGACGTGGTAGACCACGTTATGCTGCACGCGAAGGGTCATCATCCTGAGATGTTGAAGCACAATAAGGAAGATTTTAAGAAGATGACAAAGGATGCATAAACGCGCGAAATAGGCATCCAACGGTTAAAATGTCCCACCTCCTCAGCATGTCTGTATTTGATTCTTTCTTTTTTGCGTAGTTATCCATTTTATGGCACACTGGAGATATTTTGAAACTTGTCTTTTCCAGAAATTTGATGGTTATCCATGGATTGGCATATCAGCATTAAGCCTATCAAAAGCGCGGCTTTTTTTGTTTTTGGGCTAGCTTGGGAATCGTGTGAATTCGTTGCTATTCGAGTTGACTATTATTGTTACTACGGTGCCGATCGATAGTTTTTCTATTCTGCTGACTGTTGTGAAGTCCAGGGTTTGTGTGTACACTGCGTAGTCGGTTTGGTTGATGGTTAAGACGTATATGGTGTTGCCGTTGTTGACGTATGAGAATCTGTTGTTCAGTGTTCCGGTTATCGTCGTCTCGTTTGAGGGTTGAACTGTTCCTGCTTCGAATCTGCGTTTTGCTTCTGCGACCAGAGCTGCGCCTTGGTATCCTTCGCCGGTCATGACGATGGTGTAGTGGTCTAGGTTTACAGCGTCGACGATTCCGAGGCCTGCGAGTTTGATGGTTGCCTGTGCTGATGTGGATTCGCCTTGTGCGGTGCGCCAGTATATTGGCACGAACCAGGCGTTTTCGCTGTTTATGGGGTAGATTAGGGGCATTTCTGCTTCGTACGCGCCGGTGGTTGGCTTTAGAATGTGGGATTCGACGACGTTCTGTACCTGCAGACCGCTTTTTATGTCTAGACCCCTCGTGTCGTAGTATTGTATTTCGTTTCCGGTTGTTTTGAAGAGTCCGGCCATGGTTTGTGCTGCGCCGACGAAATCGACGGCGACTAGGGCGGTTATCTTGTTTGTGTCGGGGTCGACGATCCATCGGACGTCGTCTGAGATTTCGACTCTGTTGGTTGAGGCTGGTATCCAGCCGAAGCCGCGTGCGAAGATGTCGAAGCCGTTTCCTCTTCTGGTGCCGCCCCAGGCGGTGATCATGCTCTTGAGCCAGCCTTCATCGTAGCGTTGGGTGACCCAGTCTGGGATTTGATCTATGCTGTAGAAGTTTTCGACTTGGCCGAGCTCGTTGTAGACGTAGACTCCTTTAGGCAGTGCGACGAATGACCATTGTTGGACTTGGGTGGCTGTTAGCACGTATTTCCAGTTGCCCTTGTCGTCGGTTGTGAGGGTGGCTCTGCCGTAGGCGTCAGCCGTGGATTGCCCCCAGTAAGCGTTTCCTTGTATGTTTCCTGTTAAGAAGGGTGGAATATACACGAGTCCTTCGCCGACTTTGAAGAGTTTGTCGATGATTTCTACGTCGAGTTCTGGGTTGTTTGCGTCGACGATGACTACTCCTTTGATAGTGTTGTCACCGTACAGGTTTAGCGGGACCATCGTCACGACCCAGACGAGGCGGCCGTTGTATATTGTAATGTGCGCGGATCCGACTTGTACGCTTCCGAAGTGTGCGGCGCTTCTCAATGCGATGCTTTCGGCAAGTTCCTGCGTCGTTAGTCGTAGCATGTTGTTGGGGATTTCATGCTGGAACAGAGGTGTTCCGGCGGGTTCGAAGGTTAACAACTGGTTGAAAGCATTTGCGTTGTTGACGCTTGATGCGGCTTGGGTTTGCCAAAGCATCACGGCAGAGAAGGCGATTATCGCTATCATTGCAGAGACAGTGAGCCACAGGTACAGTCTCTCTCTGTTGGCTCCACGAAAGGTCGATCCGATTTTTGTTTCCCTGTTTTTGAGTCGTTCCCGAAAGTCGAATTTGTAGCCGTTCATGAAAGCGGACAGCCACTCTGCCGTCGTGATAAGCAGTTTGAAGAACATCAGCCAGAGAACCATGTAGACGTCAATCGTGACGGCCGCGATGGCACCAAAACCGAACAACGCACCGAGAACGCCGAGTACTAGGTATCGCCACCTGCTTCTGATGCCGCGCTCGGTTGTAGGAATAATGAACACTATTACCCATACTAGCCACCACAGTAATGGGAACATTTCTTTCTCTACCTCATTTGTGATATCGCGTGTCTTAGCCTTATGGTTTGTGGAAGCGGGCTTTTTGAGAATATACGGTTCTTTCCATAATTTTTTACCAAAATCGCCTAACGATAGAGTAGCAATCCTTTTTTCCGAAAAAACATGAGGGAAGCAAATACGATCCCGGAAGCATAGCAGACGAGACGTTCAGTGGTGGGGCAGAGACAGCGCTAAGAGCCTCGTCCCATGTGCATAGATAGGTAATCTGCGAGTTTAGACATGGAAAGCGGATCGTATTTTGTTTCATGCAGGTCGGCTAGGAAAGTTTCGACGCCTTCGAATCTTTGGGAGGCAGCTTCCCTGACTTCTTTGATTGCTTCAACGTAAGCTGAATAGCTTTCATGGACTGAAACAGCCATGACATCATAACCCATGCCCATTCCTCTTACGAACATGATGATTTTCAATCCTCGTTTCTTTTCTACTTCCCTTACAGCTTTCACTAAAGCATCAGCCATGTCTGGGGGCATATCCGGTCCCGTCTTGATGAAGGTGACGGCCATCACACTGAAGCCGAGCTTTGCAAAGTCAGGAATCATGCTGTATGCTTTGAGGATTCCCTCCTTCTGTAATCGTTGAATCATCCTGCTGACGGTAGGCTGAGAGGTGCCGAGCACCTTAGCCAGTTCTCTGTCGCTTCTACGGCTGTTTTTCATAAGCTCAGAAACCAGTCTCATTTCCAAATCCTTCATTCTTCACAAGCACCTTCTCGAATTGTTTAAAGCACATTCCATATAACTATTTCACCACCCTGGGCCTGTCCTGAGATTCCGTCTGGTTTGGGATGCTGAGAACAAGGTTTCATGCGGAGGATGGTCGAGAAGGAGAAGGAGAACCGCCATCCACCACACTCATCAGCTAATACTTAGGCTCTTGAAGCATTTCTAACTTTTTTCTGTAGACATCGTTGAAAAAAGAGGGTCTGTGCTGGAGAAAGATGAAAACCGAGACCGTGTAAACGTATCGAGGCTGTACTTTCTTTCAATTGAAGAAATTTAAACTCTTGATTACGTGCTTTTGCCCTTATCGTTCATTGATTAGAATCATTGAGAAAATGGACTGGTAGCAGCTGGACTAGACGGACATTATTGTCGTTCCTTTTTGTGTTTAGAGCGCGCTTCATGCAGTGTGAGTTTCCTTTTTTGCTTTTTCTTTGGTAAATAAACGGCACAGAGCAGTCCGAAATATGTTGGGACTTGATAAGATAATAGACGCCCGACCATTTTGGTGTGTTTCAGGATGCCTTGCAGCATGGCCAGTTGCCAGAGGCTGTCGGGCTTCGCGTCTTCGATGAACTGGGGCGGCAGGCTCAGCAGAGGAGCCAGATCATTCTTCAAGACAGCGTTCCTGACTTCTTCGTCGTACTTCGCAGATGCTAAATGGAAACCGTACGGACCTTTAGCATCGTGAGCGTGACCTTGGTCAGCGCTTGCCACGAAAGCAATCTTCTTGCCTGAAGCCTCAGCGGTCTTGGCGACTACGCGTCCGAAACGGACGAGGTTCTGCAGCGGGATCTCTCTTGAGGGTGTGACTATCACAACGTTAGGTCCTGCTTGATCCTGCCCGACAAGAAACCATAGCGGTATCAGCGTCCCCCAGTCCATGGGCATGCAGGAAGCTTCACCTTCGCTGGCGCCGTAGTTGACACCCACGACGGGAAGCTTCAGCTTCTTTGCATTTTTCAGAATCTGCCGGGCCAGTTGCCGATCACATTTGCAGTGAAGTTTGACCGTTTTGTTGTTGGCCTCCAACGTTCCCCTGGTAAACTCTGTGGTTATGACGCCTATGGTTCCCTCTAAGCGCAGATTGTGGGGCGTGGCCAAGACAATGGTGTCAGGCTTGTTCTTCTTCATCTCTTCTGCCAGTTGTTCCATTCCCCTTCGGGTTTCAGCAAAAGCTTCAAGCATGTCCCCTGCTAATTCTGGAATCGCCTCTGCTCCGTGCGGTGCGATGCAGGCAAAAACAACGCTCATCTTTGACATCTACCACTGTATGATATAGAACGTCAAAATAAATTAGCATGGGTCATGTGTTGGCATCAAGTCTGTTTTCATTCTTTGTTTTAGCGGGTGTCAACTCGTGCATGAAGCGAAGCGCCTGCGTGTGTGAAAAGATTTAGATGTCTCTGTTTTGACGTAAGGTCTACTGGTTTAAAGGGGTCTGTGGGGTCTCGTGGAAAGGAGCTTGGGCTGATGAGTGTGGGTGGAGGTGCAGTAAACCGTGGGGCAGTGGCGTCCTTAATCTTCGGTAGAATCGTGTATGCGGTGAACTGGTACAGCTTGGCCGCGGTGTTCTCCTTAACGGCGTCTGAGCTGAATCAGAATGTTTCTGGTCTTGGTTTGGTGACGTCAACGTTCTTCATTGGTATTGGGGTTTTTCAGGTGCCGGGTGGGATTCTTTCTGCGAAGATTGGTCCTCGACTGACGGCAATATATGGGACAACTATTGCTTCGCTGGCTGCGTTGTTGACTGGTTTCGCTGGCAATCTGGTTGAGATAGCGGTTCTTCGGTTTTTTGTGGGGTTGGGTATGGCTTTCGTGTTCGCTCCGGGTGTTATTCTGATGGCTAGGTTTCTGAGGGAGGGGTCGGAGGGTTTGGGTGTGGGTCTCTATAATGGGGCTTTCAGTCTTGGGGGTGCTGTGGGGCTTTCGGGTTTGGCCGTGCTTGCGGCTGCGGTCGGATGGAGGGCCAGCTTGGTCACGGGTGGTTTGTTTGGTTTGTTCACGTCTGTCTTGCTGTGGTTTCTGGTGCCGAAGGATAGTCGACGCTTGGACTTCACGGTTGAGCTTCGTCACTTGAGGCTTGTTCTGTTGGATAAGTGGTTGATCGTGTTGTCGGTTGCGATGTTGGGTCTTCAGGTAGGGTCGACGGTTTACAGTAATTTCATGGCTTACTACCTTGAAAGTGTGTTAAACATGAATGTTGGGGAGGCTGGGACAATCGCGTCGTTGGCCTTGCTCTTTGCGCTGGCATCGGCTCCGTTCTCCGGGAGACTGTTTGACAGATATGGCAATGAGAAGAGGTTGCTCCTAGCGTCAGGCCTCCTTATGGCATTCGGGGTGGGCGTAGCCTTCTTTGGCACAGTCTATTCGGCAATATTGTCGGGTGTCCTAGTTGGCATAGCATCTGGGGCTGGGTTCACGTTCGGCTTCTCCGCGGCGAGGGCGGCGAACAGGCTTGACAAGGAATACGAGACATTGGCCGTCAGCTGGGTGAACAGCATCTCTCTGTTCGGTGATTTTGTCCCTCCTTTGCTCTACTCTTACTTGGTGATACAGTACGGTTACTCGCCTGCGTGGCTGTACATGGCTGTTCTTGCCTTCGCGCTGGTTATTCCTGTGCTGTTGCCGAAGGTGTCGAGGCAAAAACGAGCGCACGCCGAAACATAGAGCGCCCACCAGATCCAGGATTATTTACATCTGTTGCAATGTCACGCTGTAAAGTATGATGTTCTGTTGCCGACCTCCCTTCATTACACACGCATCATTTTAATGTTGCAGTCTGTGTGCGAGGGAGGCTTCAAAGTTGGCCCCCTCCTCTACCCACACACATCAGATGTAATGTTGCCGTGCGTGAACAGCTCATAGTTGGCCCCCTACCTCTCCTGTGTTACCATAATTGTAACAATGATTGGTAACAAAACCATGTTGAATCTATGAGGATTTCTTCGTTCAGAGTCGGCTCTCGCTTATTAGCTACCATTGATGCAACATTGTTCGATAACGGTGCATGAAGAATCTCTAAGGTTTCTTCCTTTGAAGTCGGCTCCTGGTCGTCTGTTACACACATCAGATGTAATCTGTAAATTACTCAGATTCGTTAAGACTTTCTACTCTAATCTGTTTAAGTGTTCAGAATCTATCATCACTTATTCTATGTATGGACAAACAGTTTTTTATGGACCTTTTACAGTTCTGGAAAGTACCTGAGTTCTCCAGCTACTAGAACAAATACTTATGTGGACCTAAGAAAGTACTGAACTCTTGGCCACACTTAACACAACAAGCATAAGGAAGCATAGACCTAAAGAACTAAAACCTAAAGCGATACTAAACTAAAGAAAAAGAATATGTCGAAAGTGCAGAACGGAAAGACTCTAGCTAATCCGTCCTTCAAGAGGTTTTTGTCAGTATCTTTGGTTCTTTCCATTCTTCTCTTAGGATGCTGTAGATATAGGCGTCTATCCATTGTCCTCTCATGAAGAAGTCTTTGCGAAGTGTTCCTTCCCTCTTGAACCCGACTTTTTCTATGACCTTCTGAGATACTGCATTCCTCACGTCAGTTTGGGCTTGAATACGCATCACTTCTTTAGAAAGAAACAGGTAGTCCACCATAATTCCTAGGGCTTCGGTGCCATAGCCTTTTCCTCTTTCGCTTGGAACCAGAAAGTAGCCTATTTCCAGATGCTTTCCTGCTGGATGCATAAGAGTAAAGTGACATATGTAACCAATTTTGCTTCCGTCCTTCTTCTCAATGATGAACTCCTGTTCCTCAGGATTTCCCTTCTCATATTGCTTCTCCGTCTCCGTTCTAGATGTCTGATGCAGAGGATTGTATTCACCAAAGACCTTAGGGTCGTTAATCCATCCTACAAAAAGCGGCAAATCCTCTTTTTCCATGATTCTCAGGTTCACAGTCTTACCCTCTAGCAACCAAGTCACCAATTCAAATACTCAGGTTGCTTCGGCTATAACTTTTCCGCAAAACCTCAAAGACAGAAATCTTTAATCTACACAGCAACAGAAGACAAACTAGGGATTAAAACATGAGTGAACCAAAACCAAAGAAAATGGTTAGTAGAAATGTTGCTGTTGCACTTGGAATAATCTGTATTATCCTGATTGCTTTTGTCGCATATTTCGCTGTGACTGACATTTCTGCACAGAAGAGCATTAGTAATCTCCAAAGCCAAGTGAAAGACTTGACCGATACTGTCAACCTTGCGAAATCATCGGTTTGGCTTGAGAACAAAACCATCAACGTACTCCCAATCTTTTCTCAAATAGTGATAACTCAACAGGTACAAAATGCAGGGTTCATTCTAACCAGAACCTCCTCAACCATCAACAACACGTATCTGCTAGTAGAATACAGTGCCGCTGTTCCCGTGGCAAGTGGAACATTCTATCAATATTCCACCGAAAGTTATCACTACTCTAATCGGGTAGAAATAACCGTAGAATCCAATGATACAGACAATATTTTCCCAGTATTACCCTCCACAACCGTGTACATCATACTTGGAAACTCAAATACAGCCGAGAGAGCAGACATAGCCATCTCAATAGCATTCTACTACTAGAACCCACTCTCTTTTTCCAGTTTAAGCCATGCCGTACAAAAGGCTCTAGCACGACCTAAAAAGACAGAAATCTTTAATCTGCACATCAACAGAAGACAAACTAGGGGTTCAAAAATGAGTGAAAAGAAAGTTGTGAGTAGAAGGATGTTCATTGGATTTGAAATAGTATGCATAATCCTTCTGGCTTGTCTAGTCGGAGCAACCTCGTTGTACTCATTGCAAATTAACGACAAGGATAACACAATCACAAGTCTGCAAAGTCAAATGAATAACTTGACGAACATCGTCAACCTAGCCGACTCTACAATTTGGGTTAATAACCAAACCATAAGTGAACCTGCGGCGGGGTCAGGGATTGCTTGGAACGATTGGACGTTTTCAACAAACTATTCAGGATTTGTACTTGTTAAAGTTCTATCGGCTAATCCAAATGTGTTGGCTCACGTAACGTACTATTCATGGAATTACTACTCTGCTTATCTCATCGGCTATGACACTCAAAAAAATGTTCCCCAAAGCAAAGTAGTTCAAATATTATCCTTTCCTATATTACCCTCTTCAAACGTAACAGTCGGGGTCGGAAACGGAAACCTAATCGATGGAGCAACCGAAACCGTAACAATAACATACTACTACTAGAACCCACTCTCATTTTCTAGTCTAAGCCATGCTGTACAGAAATCTTTAATCTGCACAGCAGCAGAAGATAAACAATTAGTTGGCAAAGAATGATTAGTCTTAAGATGCTAGGATTGATACTGACGATAATAGGAATAGGTCTTGTGGTTACAGGAACGATACTGTTTTTCATTGAACCATCAGAACCGCAGATAGCGAATACATTCTGCTTCTGTAATCCTAACCACAGCCGTCCAATCTATTGCTACCAATCACTTCATGGGATAGTGTTTGACTTAGGTTGGTCTGTTACAATTGTAGGAACTGTAACAATGTTCTTCTGCAGGAAAGAGAAACTGCTACAAAAAAATAGCAAGAACAAAGTCCACCTTAGTCCACCTTAGTTTATTCAAAGATTTTATATCTGCACAGCAACAGAAGACAAACTAAAAGTTCAAAACTGCACAGATATAAAAAGGGAAAAAATGGGAGAGTAGGATTATTCGTTTCGCAAGTACACAGTATAATCAAGGGTCAGCCACCAATCTTCAGGAAGATTGACTTCAGAAGATATCCTGTATTCGAGAACAAAGCGGCAATATGGTGCCTTAGTTTCAGTAATGTAAGACAGTGGTCGTGACCCAACGTAAAGGTCAGAATATATCGTGACACTGAAATTGCTTGAGCCTAGAAGCTCAGCTGAACAATATTCCCATGACGTGTACCATTCGATTTCAGAAATGCATATTGTGATGTAATTGTTGACGCCTATACTTATGTTTCTTGGATTGCACGATACTATGCTGAGTCTGCTGTAGCCTCCGCAAAAGATTTCATTGTACCCAAAAAAGTAGCTGGAGATATTGATGCGGGCAATTTGAACAGCATAGTCGTGGAGATTTGCCACATTCACATTCTTTGTTGGGTCTCCTGTTGTGCCGTAAGAGTTTGCTAGCGCTGACAGGTCTGCAAGGCTTATCTTACCATCATCATTGTAGTCAATCCAAGCGTCATAAGGATTCGTGGAACTTCTAATGGGAATCACCATGAATACTGTAGCGGTTAAGCAGAAAGTAGCCAAAACTGCAATAATCAAGTCCTTCTTAGTTACCATTAAAATCACCTCCCTTTCTCCTTTGAATACAACAGAATGTTATCAAGACTATTTGTCTTTTTGTTTTCTCACGGTCATGATTTCAATCAAGGGTTCTTCCACAAGGCATAAACCCAAGTATACGCAATATGAAGAATGATGCAGATGTACGCAAAGTTAATGCTCGCAGTAGTTCTGATATCTGCAAATGCTTTGATTGTTTATGTGCCATCAGCTAATGCTGCTGGGAACATTAGTATAGTCTCATATTCACATTACTACGATAGTCTGAATGACCTATGGGTTGTCGGAGAACTCACAAATAGAGGAAATGTGCCGACTAGGTTTAGCAAAGTAAATGCGATTTTCTACAATGCTTCAAGAGAAGTCGTTTCTGTGCAATTTGGTTACTCAGATTTGGATGTTCTGCTTCCTAACCGAAAGTCACCTTTTAGCATCTTGCTTCTAGAGTCGGAAGGTTCCTTGAAAGTCTACAACTACACGTTGACTGTGTCTTGGGACGATTATCCTTCAGGGATGCCAATAGGACTTGAGATATTGTCCAACTACACAAGCATAGACACATATGGATGGATGCATGTCACTGGCGAAATAAAGAACACTGGAACAACTATGTCGAACTACACACAAGTCTTTGCCACATTCTACGATGCAAATGGCACCGTGGTCGCCACCGAATTTACATATGTAGACCCTGACCCTTTGATGCCCAGTCAAACAACCGCATTTGAATTGATTCTAACTGATACCGACCAAGTCCAGAAAGTGGCAAACTACAGGTTGACAGCAGAATCTTGGCAATATGAAGTCAAATATGAGTTCCCAAGAACGGATTCTGAGCCACCAGTGACCAGTAATAATTACGATGGCTTGTGGCATACGACAGACTTTGGAATAACCTTGACAGCTACGGACGATTTCAGTGGTGTAAACGATACATTCTACAAAATCAACAATGGTCAAACCCAGAATGTCAGTATTGGAGGACAGCCAATCATCACTTCAGAAAGTGCCAATAATATTTTGGAGTATTGGAGTGTGGACAATGTAGGACACGAAGAAAGTCATCATTTTTTGACAGGAATCAAACTAGACAAGATAATACCTCTTGGTTCCATTGCCATAAATAACGGTGCAATCTACACCAATTCGACTTCTGTGACACTGAGTCTAAATGCCACTGATACTGTGTCGGGGATATACAGAGCGAGATTTAGTAATGATGGTGCTTGGGACACTGAACAATGGGAATCATTCTCACCAACGAAATCTTGGACTTTAACATCTGGAGATGGAACTAAGATAGTATATTTCCAAGTCAAAGACAACGCTGGACTTATTTCCAGCACATACTCAAGCAGTACGCTTTTGGATACGAACATTCCGTCTATTGGAACACCTTTGCGTTATCCAAGTGGTGATGTGCAGCCCAATCAACCAGTTGAAATCTCAGCCAATGTTACAGACTCAGGAAGTGGATTAGACAGTGTTAGGTTGACGTACTTTACAAACGAAAGTGCCATTGGGCTTGAAGTCTCGATGGCTCTCAATCAAACGAATGGTCTCTATGAATCGATGATATTAGGGCAAGAAGCAAATACCATTTTGAAATATCAAATAACAGCTCATGACAATGCAGGAAACATTGCAGTAAATGACAATGCTGGGCAGTACTATGTCTATACGGTCATCCCAGAGTTCTCCCTGCTTCTCATTCTCCCACTATTCATTATGGCGACATTGCTGGCAGCCATAGTCCATACAAAGCGAGTTAAAGCATAACCAAGAAAACTGCAAAGTTTGAGGTGACAAGTATTTTTAGGTTAAAGACACAAACTAAAAGATGTGACAAAATCCATAGAAGAATATACTGACAAAGAACTTGAGAAATCAATTAAGCTGCATGAGACTGAGATTGAAAAAGACAGAAAGACCAAATATCCCAACAAGGATTTAAGGAATGGCATAGTGAGAAAAGAGGAGTTTCTAAAGAAGCTGTATAAAGAACTTGGTCGAAGGAAGAAACCTAGTAGAGATAGAAAGTGAAGGTAAATAGAAAAAGAGAGGTGCGCGCGCTTTCTTGGAAGACGGGCTTTTGCGTTGGCATTGTTGAAACATGTTTTTAACAAGCCGGTAGTCTATGTATGCTTTGTGTGACGTGATGTCTGCTGATATCTCAGGAAGAATCGCTGAATTCTTGGACTTGAAGATTGAGGAAGACGACGTAGGTCAACCCTATTTTGGGAGCCCAGACTATGAACTATTGCCGTTTTCCCCCTCCAGTTTCGTTCCAATCAAAGATGTCGAACCGAATGTTCGGATAGCTTTTGTGGATGGCGGGAATCAAGAAATTCTGGGTGCACCCAACTTCTCGATTCAGATAAATAGGATATACTTCAACATCTTGAAAGGACGGAATAGGATCATTCCGAAGTCTTTGCCAAATAAGATAGAGTTCTATTCTGCCACAATGTCGGATTTTAGACATGAGGAGATCTTTTATGATACCAAGATATTTCCTCTCAAGGAAGAGTTTGCGGATTTTGTCCCCGACGAGCGTCACTTGTCGTTCAGCTCAGTTGACAAAGCAGTCAGCCTTGGAAACCGGCGGGCAGACATAAGGATAGTTGCCACCATGGCGAGAAGGTTTGCCGAATGGGAATTTTCAAAACACGTTATTAGGAAAGAACTTGAGATGGGAGATTTGATCGTCCGAGATGGAACTCTGCAAACGAGTCACACGAATGAGCAGGTTTACACGGCAGGGGCATTCGGAGCAGCGATTGACAAAGGAGTAGTTTTCGCGGGGATTTCAAAAACGAGTAGGCTTTTCACGACTACTGGTCTTTCGCTCTTGGGCGCTGTGCAGAAGTTGGCCGAGGACTACAAAGTGAAGGGTCCCTGGTGCCTTCCGATAGCTAAGGTTGTCAACGTGAACCACAATGCCTTTCTCTACGTGGTCAAATTGCATGAAAGTGCGAAGTATGTTTTCAGGTATGAAATATGCGGTGAGCAGGCCAGAGCGATGAGTGAGGAAGACTTCTGCAATGTCACTTCGGCTTTGGCAAGCAATTCAAAGGACATAAGCTTTCCAGGATATCCTTACGGCCTCATAGACGCAGACAGCTTTGCTCGAGTGAGCGATAGTGAGATAGAGAAGTATCAAGTACCGCTTATGGCCGAGATATCTAAACTTGGCAAGTGGAAAAAGATTTCAAGGCATATTTGCTCGGGTGACGCACATAGCATGTTAGACGTGTTGAAGGGTTGATGGATAATGGCGTTGGAGATTTCGGGTCAGATAATTGCTGGAAAGACGGGTCAGATTCTGGCAAGGGAGAAGGCTGGTGGAGAAATAGAGATAGGAGATTTGCTTGTGGCTGAGGAGGATGGAGGATACGTGATTCTTCAGGCTTACGAGCTTGTCTATGGGAGCCAGGTGCCGCAGCTGGTGCGAGAGCTTCTGGCGGGCATGAAGCTTGAGGGCATGGGTGCTAACCTGGATTTTCTTGAGCCGCAGCTGAGGAACTATGTCATAGCACAAATCAAGGCGCTCTTACGGGTAGACAAGAACAATGAGTTGAAGATACCGAAGACTCTTCCCAAGTTCTTTTCCACAATCAGACATGTTGCTGAGAAAGATCTTCTGTTTCTTACTAAGCCGGGAAGCCCTGTGTATCTTGGAAAAGTCAGGAGCGGGTCGAAGATACTGGATGTGGACGTTTACGTCAATGGAAAGGACATGTTCACTCATCACGTGCTGATTCCGGCCACAACTGGAAGGGGGAAGAGCAACCTTGTCAAGGTCATGCTTTGGAGCGTTCTGTCCCAAGACTGTCTGGGCATACTGGTTCTAGACCCTCACGACGAATACTACGGGAGACATGGGAAAGGTTTGAAAGACCATCCCGCGGCGAAGCAGGGCTTGCTGTACTATTCCACGAACCCTGTTGCGGGAACAAATACTCTTGTCATTAATCTCAGGTCGATTTTGCCTCCACATTTCCAAGGAATAGTCGAGTTCACGGATGCTCAACGTGATGCTATATCCTTGTACTATAGTCGGTTCAGGGACCGGTGGATTGAGAACATTGTTCGGGGAACCGATATTGGCGATGCTGTTGCCCCTAGAACGCTTGAGGTGTTGAAGAGGAAGTTCGATAATGTGCTCGGCGTGTACATAGATGACAGCGGCGATTTTCAGTGCAGAAGCGGCGTCTTCAGCGACACAGCAGGCTTGGCCACTACTAGGGAGATTACGAAGGCTCTTGAGGATGGGAAGAAGGTTATCATCGACACTTCAAGGCTGCTTGACGAGGCTGAACTACTCATTGGAAGCATAATCTCAGGCGGAATCTTCCACCGGTATCAAGCCTACAAGTCTGAAGGAACGTTGGAAGAGAAGCCCGTGATAAGTGTCGTGATTGAGGAAGCGCCGAGAGTTCTGGGTACAGAGGTGCTTGCCGCGCGGGGAGACAACATTTACAGCACGATTGCAAGAGAAGGCAGGAAATTCAAGGTGGGGTTAATTGCGATAACGCAGTTGGTCAGCTTGATTCCGCGAACGATACTAGCGAACATGAACACGAAAATAATCCTCGGAAACGAGCTAACGGCGGAAAGGCAAGCGGTGATGGAGAGTGCAGCGCAGGATTTGTCCTCGGATGATAGGACCATCGCAAGCTTGGACAAGGGCGAAGCCATCGTGAGCAGCAACTTCACCAGGTTCGCTGTGCCCATTCAGATACCGTTGTTTGAAAAGTACGTTGAAGAGAACGTGCAGCCGAGGGAGAAGAACAAGACTGTTTTTGTGGGGTAGAAAACCATGTTCAAGTTTGCTCATCTTGCAGATTGCCACATAGGCGCGAACAGAGGGCCAGTTCTGGAGAAGCTGGAATTGGCGGCGTTCAGCAAGGCCATGGACGTTTGCAGGTGGGAAAACGTTGACTTTGTTCTGATTTCTGGAGACCTCTTTCACGCGAATCTGCCTGACATGTTCGTTGCTAATGAAGCCGTAAAGAAGATGAGAGAAGTCAGAGACGCAGGCATTCCAATCTACGTCATCTACGGAAGCCATGACTACAGCCCGAATGGCACATCGATTATTGACATTCTTGACAGTACGGGACTGATTAAGAAAGTGGTGAAGGGAGAGGATGTCGATGGCAAGCTTAGGCTGGAAGTGTTCACGGATCCGAAAACAGGGGCGAAGCTTGTCGGAATATCAGGCAGAAAGGCAGGGTTGGAACGGAACTATTTCGAAATGCTTGACAGGGAGTGTTTGGAGAAGGAAGAAGGGTTCAAGATTTTCGCGTTTCACAGTGCAGTCTCGGAGCTTAAGCCGGAGTTTCTGGCGCAGATGGAGTCGATTCCAGTGTCTATGCTTCCGAAGGGCTTTGACTACTACGCGAGCGGGCACATGCACCAGAGGACTGAGTCGGGGTTTGCAGGGTACGAGAGAGTGGTTTTTCCGGGGGCACTCTTCGGCGGGTATTCAAGAGATTTAGAGGACAGTGCCAAGGGGGAGAAGAGAGGTTTCTATCTGGTGAGCTTTGACGATAAAGTGGAAGAAGTCAAGTTCATGGAAGTGGCGGTCTGTAACTTTGAATACTTCGAGTATAATGTTTCAGACAAGAATTCGGTGCAGGCCAAGAAGGATCTGTTGGACAAGCTGAGCAAGATTGAGGCCGAGAACAAAGTTGCCGTTGTCAAGATAAAGGGAGAACTCTCAGGAGGCAAGACTTCGGACATTAGCTCAGGCGAAATCAGGGACCTGCTGAAAGAGAACGGTGCGCTGGACGTTATCATAAATCGTTATGGACTCTCCTCAAGAGATTACACGTCAGTCAGAGCAATGGGCGAGGATGTTCCCACGATTGAAAACAGGCTTCTGAGAGAGAACATTGGGGCAGTCAAGGTTTCAATAGAGGAGCTGAAAGCGGACAAAGGTGCCAAGCTCGCGCAAGACTTGCTGAAGGTTCTGAGGCAAGCGCAGAAGCTGAACGAGACCAAGAAGGACTACGTGGAACGCATCCAGAAGCATGTATTAAACACACTGGGCTTGGGAGATGAGGGCCAGTGATTCTGAGGTCATTGAAGCTTGAGAACATCAGAAGCTACACTGAGCAGACAATCTCATTTCCCATGGGAACGACTCTTTTTGAAGGTGACATAGGTTCAGGAAAGTCTACTATTCTTATGGCGATAGAATTCGCGCTTTTTGGCTTGGGCTCCGAGAAGGGAGGAGCCTTGCTCAAGGCAGGGGCAAAGAAAGGTCTGGTAAGTCTCTGTTTCGAGGTTGAAGGGAAGGAGTATGAGGTGTGCCGAAGCTTGGAGAGGAAGGCCAAAGGCGTCCAGCAGTCTGAATGCAGCCTCAAAACAGACGGCACAGTGCTGCAGCTTTCAGCCTCTGAAATGAAAGAAAAAATTCTTGCAATACTGGCTTTCAACGAACCAGCAGACCCCAAAGCGCAGAGTTACATCTACAGGTACGCCATTTTCACGCCGCAAGAAGAGATGAAAGCAATCATCTGGATGAGGGCAGATGCTAGGCTTCAGACTCTTCGAAAAGCATTCAGAATCGAGGACTATCGAATCGCGTTAGACAATTCTTCAACTCTGGCGAAGTCTATCAAGGAGAAGTCGATTAGACTGGCTTCGCATTCTTCTGACCTTGAGAGCCGTCAGGAAAAATGCAGGGCAACAAGGGCGGAGATTGGAAAATACGAGCAGGAATTGGCAAGCCTCAGCGGAAACAAAGCCGGCCTTGACGAAAAAGCGACTAGGTTGCGAGAGAAGTTGGATTCGTTGCGAAGGAGCAGGGACTTGCTCGGAAAGGCGGTATGGGAAATTCCTCTCTTGGAGAAGCAGATGAAAGAGAAGAATAGTGAGGCTGCCCAGCTTGAAGCTGAGATGGATGAATTTTCTGCGGAAATAGGGAAGCGGCAGCCTGAGGCCGAAAGGCTGAGCAAGGTTCAGCAGCCTACGGCGAAAACTGAAGCTGAACTGAAAGAGGAATTGAAGAATGCTAGAGCGAAAGAGCGAGAACTCAGATTAACGGAGAATGTCATAGGCGCGAAGATAAGTGACTATGAATCTGTGGAACAAAGTCAAGTCTGTCCAACCTGCGACCGACCTGCAGACCCGATGGAATTCGAAGGGAAGATTAAGCTGAAAAGGGAAGAAAAGCGCAAAGCTTCAGAGGACGTTGCTGCCTGCGAAACCAGAATCAAGGAGATAGAAGCTCTACAAGAATTACAACGCCAGTACGAAGCTGCGCAGGTGAGGCTGCAGAATCTGAATGAGCGGATAGGGAGAAACAACGATGGAATAGAGAGGGATCGTAAGAGGATCCAGGAACTGAAAGGACAAGTTGAAGAGGCCAAGGAAAAACTTGAGAAGGCCCAGCAGCAGGCAGAGGAATTCAACAGGATCTCAGGCGAGACTGAGAGTGTCTCCAAAGACTTGACCGAAGTCGAGTCGCAGCTCAGGAAAATCGAAATCAGGATATCGGGAATCCAGGCAACTCGTAACGGCCTCTCGAAGCAAGTGGAGGAGTTGGAAGAAGAGATTCGGGACAAAGAGAAGGAAAGAAAAGCCGCAGAGAGACTGAAGGAATACCAGATGTGGCTTGAAGAGTTTTTGATGCCAACCCTAGAAGCGATCGAGAAGTACGTTATGATGAACATAAATCAGGAATTTAATCAGCATTTTCAAAAATGGTGGGGAATGCTCGTAGAAGATCCTAGCAAAGAATCCCGCATAGATGAGGATTTCACGCCTATGGTTGAGCAAGACGGGTATGAGCAGGATTACAACTATCTTAGCGGCGGAGAGAAAACCAGTCTGGCCCTTGCTTATAGACTCTCGCTGAACACCATCGTACAGAAGGTTTCAGCAGGAATCAAGTCCAACCTACTGATCCTAGACGAACCCACAGACGGGTTCAGCAAAGAACAGCTATTCAAGATAAGGGAGATACTTGACGAACTCAAATGCCCACAAGTTGTCATGGTTTCGCATGAGAGAGAGCTAGAAAGCTTCGCAGATCAAGTATTGAGAGTCGAAAAGAAAGACGGAATTTCCCAAATAAAGGCAATCTAACAAATACTCTGTCCTTGATTTTGACGCTGAAACGCTTGGGGATTCCAGCGCGCGCGCAAATGTTGAGATTCCCATTCTCTCCAGGTATGGTCCAAGGTCTTCTGCGACATTTTTCGCCTCATCTCTCTCCATAAGCTATGAAAACCAGAAATGTCAAGCCTTCACCCTCAACTCTCTCAAATTCCTTTCGATTTCACTAATGCCTTTCGTTATGTAAGGAAAAATTAATCAAATCCCTCTAGAGCGCGCGCTATTGACTAGAATTCTTGTGAGAGTAGATTCCTTTACTGTTGACGCACGTGCCTTAGACTCTCTACTCTTCCGAAACGTTGCACTCACACACGGTCTTTAGCTTTCGAACCTCGCATCAATCATCGTGGCTTTCGCCGGTCAAGTGACGCCGAACATCGATTCAAGGCGATCGGGTGTCTCTCCAACGAGTAAGTGGTATTTCCTGCTGAAACGTTTAGTAATATCTTCCCATCGTTTTGTTGCCTGGTACCATCGCCAAAGTTTCAGGCGGGATGCCTTCGGAACGGATGGCAGATAGATCCTGATCTCTATTGGAGGTGAATGTTCGGCGGTTGTTTTGATTTTGTAGTATTGCCGTATCTTGTGGGGCGCTGGAGGTTTCGGTCCAGTTTCATACTTCGATACAGTTGTGAAGCCTTTTCGTGAAACTTCCTTGAAAGTCAGAATAATATCATCTCTCGGAAGGACTGTGACGTTTATGCCTTCGTTGGTTGCTGCGCCAATTTTACTCACACTTTTCACCTCGAGTATAATGCGGTTCCTGAGGTCTTATAATTTTCGCACGCGCGTGCCAAGAACAATGGCGGTCCCCTGGCAGTCAGAGACCTGAAAAAACTGAAATTCGCGATTCCGATGTCACTTGGCGACAGGGAAATAGAAGTGCAGGGCTTCACAGACAAGACGTGAAGGATTACCTTCCAAGCAGACCGATACTCACTACCATAAGGTATAGTCTGACACGCGGCTCAAGGAGTCGTTCAACCGCATTTTTACTTCCTCTTTTCTATACGCGCGCCACGGTCAGGCCGCGCTTAGGTTCTATCCCAAACACACACAACATCTCTTATATTTTACGTCACGATTGTATTTGTTGTACGATAGGAGCCAAAACCATAAACAAACTAGTTTATTTTCTTTTAATCTATGGAATAATAAGTCTGATATTAACGATACTAGTGAATGACCAAGTTATATACGTTACAATTGATGCCATAGTTTCTTTCTGGAGTTATGTTTTCTTTGTTTTCAATCCTTTTCCCATGCTTTACAGAGCAGCGTTAGTCCTGCAACATGGTCCCTCAGTTTGGATAAATTCTGCCACCATGACCGTAATTCTCTTTATCTACCCCATAATCATAATAGCAATAGGTCTGATATTATTCTGCAAATCTCGAGGATTTATCCGTGGAAAGAAGTGACAGCGCGCGTAGTAGTGACTACAACTGGGCTTCCAGGAATCACGCCCATACCTCTAACTGAAACTCTTTTTGTAGTATCCCCGCTGTTTTCTCGCTTATACTGAATGACTTAGTAAGTTTCTCTTAGCGAAAAAGACAGAAATAAGACGGCAACAGCCAATTCTCAGAGAATACCTAAGACTTCTATTTTGCCAGAATAGGCAAGTGGCCGGCATCCGGAACCCGTAGGTCCTGGCAAGGTGTGCAACCGGTTCCAGGCTTGCATTCGTTATCTTTTTCTGCAAGCCCCTTTTGAGCCAAACGGAAAACAGCAAGAGAAACTTTTCGGCGTCCGTGCTTTATGAGATGATCGCGAAAAATGTGAGTTCCCGGGTGAATGGATTGTCATTCGATGCCTATCGTGTTGCCTACGCCGACGACGATGATTGTGTCATCTTCTTTGGTGCGTTCTTGGATGATGCTTCTGAACCTCGATACTGCTCCGTCAGCCGCGTGGGAGATTGTTTCTGTCATTGGTGCTAGTACTTCTTTCAGAGATTCTTTGATTACTATGGCGTAGACTGGAATGTTGTGCTTGGTCGCTGCTTCTTCTATCTTGTACTTGTCAACGCCGATTCCGCCGATTGCGGCTCCTATGCCCTCTGCGATGTCGCCGGAGTCTTCTCCTTCCAGTTTGAGCCCAGCATCCACCATCACGACGAGCCTGACTTTTCCAGCATTGGCTTCAATCAAGCTGCTGACAGCATCTCCAACTTTCCCAACCGCACCGCCGGGGCCCTTGGCCTTCGTAACGAGCACACGCCTGCCGTCAACAGTGGTTTCGGCAACCACCATTTCCTTGGCAATTTCTCGCCTCTCCTGGCCCGTCATGAGTTTTGACGCTGTCAACGCTCCCACGCCGTCGCCTACCGGTTTGCCCTGTCTGAAAGCGTCCAAGAACGAAAGGTAGGCTTCAGCCTCCTCCATGATCGTCGGCAACTGCATCTGAACCTGCACTGTCGAATACAACGTGCCATCTTTCTTACCCAAGAGGTAATAATGTCTCACAACACGGTAGAGCGTGTTCAGCGCCTGCGCTGCTTCCAAAAGATTCTGCAGATTCAACAACTGTCTCTCATCCGCGCTGGGCGCGATTGCCCTAATCTCGTCCCTGATCCTCGAATCCGCTGTATCAAACAAGTGCTCCAATCGTTGAACGACTCCCGCTGGATCCATGCCCTCAGGTGGAATAGTGAAGAACTGAAGAAGCCTCTCCAACCTCGGGTTCGGATCCCCTGCCGGCTTACCCACCTCAGTTATTGCCGCGGTGATTGCCTGCTTAGCCTTGTCTCTCATGACCTTGAGTCTAGTCAAGGCGTGTGAAACCTGACGCAACATCAAGAGAGCCTGAATTTTCTGGGAAAAGAACATAAAAACAACAAAAACTCCAAGATAAACAAAATTCAAGATTGTACTGACAGGGTCAGAGCCTGTGAGCGCAGACACTCATTTCAACCTCCCACGCGAAGTCCTCTTCTTCTTCGGTTCCATCCTAGCCAGCCTCCTGTTAATCAAGTGCAGATCGTTCTGCAAATTCTCAATAACCTCTTCAATCTGACCTCGCTTACCCTCCAACACCGCGACAGCGTCGTCGGGTCTCTCCTTCTTCTCTTCAAGAAAAGCCGAGAAAAGGTTAGGCATAGGCGGCCTCGCGGCAGATTTCACGTCCAGAACATCCTTCATGAATTCCCTGAACAAGTCACTCATGCTGTCAGCAATCTGATTCTGTCTGGCAAGAGCCTGCTGAAGCACGGGCCTCCCCGTCTCGGTGATATGGTAAGTCTTTCTTTTTCTTCTCTGGCGGGCATCCCATTCGCCCTCGATATACCCTGACTCTTCGAGACTCTGAAGAATAGGATAGATGCCGCCGGCAGTCGGTCTCCAGAAACCACCGGTTCTCTCTTTAATTTCTTTCATGATTTCATAACCGTGATGCGGCTTTCTGCTCAGGAGGGTCAACACTACGATTCGCAGGTAACCCCTCCGCATTTCCTTGAGCCAGTCAGCAGATTCCTCTGCGTTTTCACTGCGCATAACTTTCATTGGAACAATGTTGATATAATCGGAATATTTATATTTTGCTCCGATATATTGCACTGAACAATATTGCAGTTGCATGGTGAATCTCTTGGAAAACGAGTCTATGATTGAAGTCAATAACCTGACCAAGATGTTCAAGGATTTCGTGGCCGTTGACGGCATCTCTTTCAACGTGAAGAAAGGCGAGATTTTCGGTCTCCTCGGTCCTAACGGAGCAGGCAAAAGCACGATTATACGGATGCTCTGCACGTTGAGCAGACCCACAAAAGGGACAGCCACAATCGGCGGCTACGACATAGTGAAAAACGACACCGACGTGAGGAAACTGGTGGGCATCGTTTCCGAGAAAATGATCATGTACAATCGCTTGACCGCCAAGGAAAACCTGTTCTTCTTCGGAAAATTATTCAACCTCCCGAAGAACGTTCTCGACAAGAGAACCGACGACCTTCTGGAACTCGTCCAGCTGACTAAGTGGAAGAATTCACAGGTGGGCACTTTCTCCACGGGCATGCGGCAGAGGATGAACGTGATAAGAGCGCTGCTCAACATGCCTCAAGTGCTGTTCCTGGACGAACCTACACTGGGCCTTGATCCCCAGTCGACTGTTGAAATCAGAGAATTCATAAAGAAAGTGAACCAAGAGAACAAGACCACGATCCTAATTACAACTCACATGATGAGCGAAGCTGACTTGTTATGCGACCGCATAGGAATCATCGATCACGGGAAAATCGTTGCGCTGGACACCTCAACCAACTTGAAAAAGATGATTTCAGGAGCCAACACGACAATACTGACTCTTGAAATCTCCAATCTAACACCTGAACTTGTCACGATGGTGCGAGCCCTCGAATGCGTAGAAGCCGTTTCTCAAGAAAACTCCACCCACCTCAAAATCCACGCTCACGGAAACGACGCCTTCGACGCCATAATCGATGCAATAAGAACAAGCAAAGCCAAGATAGACTCGATACAAAACATTCAACCCACGCTCGAAGACGTGTTCCTGCACGTGACTGGCCACGAAGTGAGGGACAGCGCAGACCAAAAGATCCCCATGGCGCATAGGCGTTTTGCGGCGCCATCGAGGGTAAGGTGAGACGAAAATGGGCGTGCTTTCTAACAGTTTCCGAATAGCCTGGAAAGATTTGCTGGAACTGTTCCGAAACAGGCTGGGACTGGTAATGCTCATCCTGATGCCCCTGTTCATGATGGTCATGGTCGGTTTCATCTACCCATCCAACAACACCCTAACCAACGTGCCAGTTGCGCTGGCCAATCAGGACGCACCTTTCTACGGCTCTACTGCTGGAAGTCAGGTTTTTCTCCAGGTTTTGCAAGGAATTAACAACAGCACTGGGATGCTCACTATCACGAACGCCACAGGCGTTGACGAAATAAAAGACTTGGTCCAGAAGGGCGACGTCGAGGGCGGCGTAGTCATCCCCAGCAACTTCACTCAGAGCCTCATCAGCGGCGAGCAGGGAACCGTCATCATCGTGACGGACCAGTCTAACCCCCAGGTGTCGGCAACCATCCAGGCCGCTTTGACCGCGGTTTTTCAGCAGATGGGCACACAACTGGCCCGGAACACCGTTAAAGGTCTCAATTCAACCGTAAACGAAAACAACTCTCTGGCAATAGTACAGCCATACAACATTCAAACCGAAGGAGTCGTCTCTGGACACTTCAGCTATTTCGACTTCATCGCACCGGGAATTGTGGCCATGACCGTGATGATGAGCGTCATGACAGGGCTTCCAGCGGCTATATCTCACGAAAGAGAAATCGGCACGTTGGACGGAATGATGGTAGCACCAATCAACAGGCTCTCGATAATTCTTGGAAAGACTCTCGCCCAAACAGCGCGAGGCCTGCTCCAAGGCGCAATAATACTGACTCTGGCCACCGTTCTTTTTGGCGTCACCATACACGGAAGCATGTTGCTTGTAATTGGTCTACTACTACTAGGCGTGTTCAGCTTTGTCGGCCTCGGCGTCGTACTCACCTCCTTTGCTAAAGATCAAGAAACGGCAATGATGCTGATGATGACGCTGATGTTCCCAATGATGTTTCTCAGCGGCGTATTCTTCCCAATCCAGCAGATGCCCTGGTACATGCAAGACATATCGAAAGTTCTTCCCCTCACATACGCGTCCCAAGCCCTCAGAAAAGTCATGGTCCTAGGCGCAGGAGTCCCAGCAATAGCGACCGAGCTGACGGTACTTATAGTGTTCGGAGCGGTAATGATAGCAATAGCCCTGCCAGTGTTCAGAAGAGCCATGACCACGTAGGCACGCTGAACAAAAAGGTACGCAGAATTCGAAGCTCCCCTTGGCTACCAACAACCTCCAGTCAAGACGACGTTCAAACTCGGGCGCGCGCTAGGAGCTTATAGATTAAATAGTTCTAGAGTGTTTTAAATTCTGGTGTTTTGTTTGGATTCGAGAATTCAGCATTTCGTTGGGGTTAGTAAGCAGGTAATCTCGGATTGTGCACTGGAAAACGGGGCTATCGTTGCGGCGAATTGCTTCAAGGAATACTTCCCAAAAGAAGCCAAGGATTACATGTATGTGTGGCCCAGAGATGCATCTTTTGCATGCGTAAGCGCCGATATTCTGCAAATTGAGAACATGCAGGAACGTTTTTTTGATTGGTGCGTTAACCGGGCAGAAGGTTTCAGGGATGGTGGGTGTCTCTGCCAGAACTATTCTGTTAACGGTCCTAAAGCCTCAGCGAATTTTCAACCCGATCAGACTGGTTCTCTCTTGTGGGCCATCTGGCACCATTTTAAAGGAAAACCGAGAAGAGCGTTGAAATACGAGAGGCTTGTTACGCAGGCGGCTGATGGCTTGTGCAACAGGTGGAAAGGGGACCACTTCGACCATGTCACGAATGATTTGTGGGAGGAGAGGTTCACTTTCCCCGATTTGGAGGACAATTTTACATATTCCCTTGCAGCATGCGTCAAAGGTCTGAGGTGTGCAAATGAATTTTTTCCCAACAAGAAGTGGGTGGACGTTGCGGAGAGAATGTTTCAGAGGCTGGAAGAACACTGTAGAGGCTTCTTTATCAGAAGCTACGGAAGACTGAGCGATGAAAGAATCGACGGTTCAACACTTGGGCTTGTCTATCCGTTTGACCTTTTTCGGGTCGATGATCCGCGAATATCGGCCACGGTGGAGCAAATCGAAAAGAAGCTGGTTATCCGCGGTGGAGTGCACAGGTACGAGAGCGATGAATACGACGGGTGGATGCGTGGAGGACTGCAGCGAAAGAAAGGGGCGGGCGCTTGGCCGATCCTCAACTTTTGGATGAGCATATACTACGCGAAAATTGGTGACAGGGAAAAAGCTCTTCAATATTACAACTGGCCGCTGGAAAGAGTTCAGGAATTCCTGCCTGAACAGATATTTGAGAACAATCTTCAAGTTTCGGTTAGACCGCTATGCTGGAGTCATGCGATGCACATCATCGCTTCAAAAGAACTCGGATTCATATAGCGGCATCACTCAGGATTGAAGGAAGATCAAATCACCGAAACCGCAAAGCTTAAGCGAATTCTGCACGTTTTGTCGTACTCGACTTGGTGTTGAAGATTGGTTGACCTGCTTTTTATTTTCAAAGTCCATCAACCTTACCGGCTTAGGGAGGGTTTTTTCTGGGAAAGAAACATGTTCAGAAAAAAAACCAAGGAGGAACTGTTTGACTTCTATTTCGACAACTCAAAGAACAAGGAGATTTTCGACCGTGCGGCCAAGAAATGTTATTTTCCAGCAAACGGCATTCTGTTTGACCTGATCGACAGGTTCAAGAAAGAAAGAAAGAAAGTCAAAGTCTCATTCAGCATTTCAGGCGTCTTTCTTGAGCAATGCGAAAGTTTCAACCCTGACCTCTTGGAATCGTTCAAGCAGTTGAGTGACACGGGTTGCGTCGAATTTCTAGACCAGCCCCACTATCATTCCCTGGCGGGGCTGTATCCGGTGAGAGACGAGTTCATGGAACAAGTCCGGATGCACCGCCAACTGATGAAAGACTTGTTTCACTCTGAACCTGTCGCCTTTGAGAATACGGAGTTGATTTACAACAATGCCATCGCAAAAGTCGTGGACAAAATGGGGTTCAGCGCCATGTTTACGGAGGGAATCGACAGGATCTTGAAGGGGAGGTCGCCGAATTATGTTTACAGGGCTAAAGGCTGCGAGAGACTTAAGGTTCTTCTCAGAAACTTCAAATTGACCGATGATATTGCGTTCCGGTTTTCCGTACGATCGTGGAGTGACTGGCCGCTCACAGCCGATAAATACGCAGCATGGTTAGCAGCGACTCAGGGACAATGCGTCACAATCTTTCCAGATTATGAAACCTTTGGAGAACACCATTGGCCCGAGACCGGCATACACGAATTTCTCAAAAATCTACCCTTGGAAATTTTCAAACATGAACAACTCTTCATGTCAACTCCCTCTGAAGTGTTGAGTAAATACAGGGGCGAGGGAGAAATTGACGTTGGTGAACTCGGCGGAACCATCTCCTGGGCTGACATAAACAGGGACACGAGCGGCTGGCTAGGAAACACTATGCAATGGGCCTATTACACGACAAGCAAGGAGCTTGAACCCTTGGCTAAAGAATCAGATGACAGTGAACTTCTTAGGCTGTGGCGGTATCTTCTGACGAGCGACCATTTGTATTACATGTTCTCTGCGGGAGGAGCGCCTGGCGAAGTGCACACGTACTTCAGTCCCTACAAATCGGCGACAGACGCCTTCGTGAATGCGCAAGGAGTTCTGCTGGACTTCGAATCAAAACTGCGGGACTTTGTGTGCGCCGCGAACGAGCCATTCCTGTTCTATAAAGGTTCGGGAGAAGAGAATTTCACAGGGATCAAGGCGTGGAGCCTTGTCGGCTTTCTCCACGCACTTCAAAGAATCGACGCAACGCTCATCGAATTTCACAACAGGAAAGGAGATATTGAAAAGTGGGCAACCCTGTCACTGCGCGACGAAGAACTTGGAAGACGCCTGGAGCGCATTAGAACCTCGAAGTTTCAAGGTGAAGAACTTCGCAGAAAGTTGATAACTGCGGTGGAATCACGATTGAATGAGCTCAAGAAGCCTTTTCTTCAATGAGGAATGGAGCTTCGAACTCAGGAAAAAGCAGACAGCACTTTGACTATACCGAGTTTGGTGAGGTAATACCGGAGCCGCCGGAGATTGTCTCTGAAAGACACTACGTAACCGGAGTCCAAGAGTTTCTGAAGCAGACCGTGCAGCGTTTTGACATCTATCCCCATTATGTCCGACAACTCTGTTGGTCGCTTGGCATTTTCGTCGTCGAGCGCCCCAAGAATATGCATCAGAACAAGAATTCTCATTTCCGCAGGATACTCTTCGAACGCGAACAAAGGGAATCTTATGCGAATCGCTTCGGGTCTGGACGTCGCTACCAATGCACTTTCATAAACTTTCATCGTTCTTTCAGCGATTGCGTTCCAATCATACTCTCTGAGAACTTTCTGGTACCCGTTCTCACGAATCCTTTTTGCGACATCAGGGTTTTTGAGCACCCTCAGGATTCCCCAGGCCAACGAATCCGAGTTGTCCACGTAGACTTTAATGCCCGTCTTTTCATGTTCCACAATTTCGGCTAGCCCTCCTGTGTCCGTCACGATTACCGGCGTCTTCGCCGCCATGGCTTCCAGGGCGGTTATACCGAATGGTTCGTAAAGAGAGGGAAAAACGGCAGCGTCACTCGCTCTGTAAATCGAAATCAGCGTTTTTTCATCAACGAAACCTGCGAAGAAAACGTGGTCAGCGACGCCGAAATCCCAAGCTTCCTTCGATAAGTAATCTTTCATTCCCCCTTCTCCGACGATTACAAAGTTGACCTTAGGCATCGTCGTCAACACTTTTGGCACTGCGCCGACGAGGACGTGCACTCCCTTCTCATGCACAAGCCGTCCGACGAAGGACACTATTTTCTCTCCGTTCTTTGCGTATCGCTGCTTAACGGGCATCGTGCTCACTTTGCCGTTGAACTTGGCGGCGTTCACGCCGTTTGGGATCACGTGAAGTCTGTCACTCTGTATGTTGAAGGCAGACGAGACCTGATCAGCCATGTAATTGCTGCAGCAGATTACCTCGGAACTCTGATTGATGAGGTGCCGTTCCACCTCGTTTATGGTCCTCTGATAATCGTTATGGATTCCGCCCCTTCTTCCCATCTCAGTTGCATGAATCGTCGAAACTAAAGGTTTCGAAAAAGCATGTCCGACCTTGACAGCTGCTTCCGAAACGAGCCAGTCATGAGCATGAATGACGTCTATCTCTTCGTCGTTGTCGTTGATAACGTCGATGGCCCTTTCAGCCATGGCCTGATTCATCGAAAAAATCCATCCTAGGAAACTCGGGGACGGTATCTTCGAGTTGAAACGATGCACCGTCACTCCGTCTACTTGCTCGTATTCTGGTGCTCCTGGAAAGTCACAGGTGACGACGTGAACCGTCACGTTTCTTCGGGTCAAAGCCATCGAGAGATCATGCACGTGCGAGGAGATTCCCCCTATAATCCTGGGAGGGAATTCCCAGCTGAGCATTAGAACACTGAGAGGGGCGGGGGTCATCAACAATCACATTGACATGCGTTAACATGTATTAAAGGTCTCTTGCACAAAAGTTATTTGGTCAGTCATCTTCTTGAAAGAAACAGAGATTGATGAAGTTGAACGAGTATGAGGCTTCCTTGTCAGAGCGACTTCTGATCAGCCTGCACAATCTGTGTGCCACCAGCGGCGAAATGGCGAGGAGAAGCGAAGATTTGGCTCAGATTCTTCAGGCAGACATGAACACGGTCAACCAGAACTTGGACAAGCACGTTTCCGACGGATACGTTGCAGCTTACTGCGATCATGTAGGAAACAGAAGATTCTACCTCACAAGCACGGGGATAATAAGAGTCTGCTCGCTTTTCAGCTGAGGAAGTGCGCGTTTCGTGCGCGTGATAATCTTCACGTGGGAATTTCCTCCAAGAATCACTGGCCAACTTGCGCATTACGTGAACAGGCTTGCAGCTGAATTGGTAAAGAAAAACGTCGACGTGTACGTTGTCACTTACAACAATTCTTGGACTGGCTTTCATCAGGGCGCAGACGGCATAAAAGCCTACAGAATCTCGGACAAGGTTCAACAGCACATAAACGTCCTGACGTGGATGCTCAGCCTGAATCAGGAAGCTGAACGTGTCGCCGCAGACATCTACTATTCAATGAAACACGAACTGGATCTCATCGACGTGCACGATTGGCACTTCGTACCAGCCGCGGTCACGCTGAAAAGGGCGCTGAAGGTTCCTTTTGTTTTTTCAATAGACAGCATCGAACCTCACAGATCTCGAAACAGCGGCGCGCCCCTGAGCTCGTCCATAAGAAGCATGGAGTCCCTGGGAATGGATGAAGCCAGAAGGATCATTGTCAAATCAGAATGGATGAAGCAAGAATTGAAGCGCCACTACAACACTTCAGACAAGATGATAGAGGTCGTTTCACCTGATGCCAAATCATGGATAGACGAGATACTAGCGGGCTATCGAAAGGGATTGGAGGTACCTGCCAACTGAACAGACACCTTCGAGTCGTGATGCTCTCGTGGGAGTTTCCGCCGAGGACAGTAGGCGGGATCGCGGCCCATCTATTCAATCTGTCGCGAGAACTCGTGAAACTCGGTGTAGACACCCACATCGTAACATGCGACTTTCCAGGAGCACCTGAAAGCGAGGTAGTGAACGGTGCACACATACTGAGAGTGGATTCGTACAAGACCCCCTCTCCAGACTTTGCGACTTGGGATTCCTTGATGAATGTGAACATGCAAAAAGAAACCGCAGCTCTCATCAGCAGTCTCAGCGGCCAAGTTGACATCATACACGCCCATGATTGGCTCGTCGCCAACGCAGCTCTAGGCCTCAAACACGTTTTCAGAATCCCAATGGCAGCCACAATACACTCCACCGAAGTCGGCAGGAGGAACGGGCTTCACACAGACTACGAAAGGATGATTCATCAAACCGAAAACTGGCTCGCTCATGAATCCTGGCGAGTTGTATGCTGCAGCCAGTACATGTCAGGGCAGGTGAGGTGGGCCTACGGTCTTCCCGAGGATAGGGTGAAGATTATTCCAAACGGCGTCGATGTCAATGTGTATGAGGAGTTTGACAGGGCCGAGTTCAGAAAGAGATTCGCGTTGCCTGAAGAGAAGATTGTACTCTTTGTCGGCCGCTTAGTCTATGAAAAGGGCGTGCAGACTTTAATAAGCGCTGTCCCGAAAATCCTGTCCAGAGTGAATGCGAAATTCGTGGTGGTCGGTGACGGGGGCATGAGGGATTCTCTGATGCGGCAAGTGGCAAACATGCGTCTTGCGCACAGGATTGTGTTCACAGGTTTTCTCGACGAGGACAGTCTCAGAAAGCTGTATCAAGTCGCTGATGTCTGCGTCGTGCCCTCTCTGTATGAACCATTCGGTATCACCGCCTTGGAAGCGATGGCCGCAAAGACTCCACTGGTTGCATCAAACACGGGAGGTCTCTCCGAAATCGTTGAGCACGATAATACAGGAACTAAAGTTTTCCCGGGGAGCGCAGATTCGGTCGCTTGGGGAGTAACAAGGGTGCTACTGGACCCAGGATACGCTAACTGGATCAAGCTCAACGCCTACCAGAAGGCATTAAAAGTCTACGATTGGGCCAAGATAGCGAAACAGACGAAGGAATTTTATGAACAGATACTAAGAGAATACGATAGGGGTTCTTGGAAACCTACGTGATTCCGCAAAGCCTTGACACTTCATTGATTTTTTCCCTGGCTTTGAGGGAGCAGACGACCGATCGATCAAGCCAGTCTTTGCTACCCCACCAGAAATCATCGCTTGCCTCGGCCATGAGAAGCCAACGCCAAGCCTGATCTAACGCGTCATTCGCCTCTGGCGGACAGTTCACCCTCCCGGCTGCTATCTTTTGTTCCGTTTCATGGAGCGATCCGCTGGCCTCGAGAACGCGCGCCCAGGTCCTTTGCCTCTCTTCACCTCCTGTCCACTTTAGGAACCTGCCGTCATCAAACGTGTCGGGGACATTCCAGCTTCCATCCTCAACGTTCACGGTGTCTTTTGGCGGATGCTCAGCGAGATATTCGGTTATGGTTGTCAATTTGATGAATTGGAAGTCAGGATCTTTTTTCAGAAGATAGAGAAGAGGTTCAAAGAACCATCCCCAGAACCCCGCGTTCTCTCCGGAGTGGCGGAACCATCCGTTTTCACCGTCCGTAGCTACGGTCAACAAGAACTCTCCATCGTTGTTCGCTTCGATTCCTCTTTCAATTTCGTGACTGAGCCAAACGGGGTTGTAGCCGCTTTGTTGAGCGATGCTGATCATTCTGTCTCGGGGGATGACGATTATGCGTTGTCCATCATACTCCGCAAAGTGGGGTTTGTACAGGAGCTGATACGGGTTCTCGTTCTTGTTGGCGTTAATGATGTGAGGGCCGTCAACTATCGTCCATTTTACACCGTTCTTCGCCAGCACGGGAATTACCTTGGGGCTGAACGCGAGTTCTGGAAGCCAGAATCCCTCAGGTCTCGTTCCGAAAGTTCGCTCAAAGAGACTCAGATGTTTTTCAACCTGTTTCAGCCGGTCGGCCTCCGGTATGAGTGGGAATATGGGATGAAAATAGCCGCAACCCGTAAACTCTGCTCTGCCGAGCGTGCGCGTCTCCTTGTATCTGTCCCATAATCCGTTCAACCTTGAATCGAACCCGACGCTTGCGAGCTCGTTCATTTGTTCAATCAAGCTGCCTGTGAAGTTCAGAGTAATCCTCGCATTCTCGTCTTTTCTCAGCACTTCTGAGGGATACGTGTAAGGATGGAGAGTCTGGTTAAAAACGTCGCGAGCCATATCTGACTCGTACGTCGGGCCGTTCAAGTTGTAACGCGGCTGATGCATGTGCAAAACCAAAGCAAAATGTAAAGGTTGCTTTTCCATTCTACTGCCACCGAAACACAATTGCGAATTGGAAGATAAAGTTATTATGGTAGATACTCACTATCTGAGACTCGAGGTGCTTTCTGTGTCTGAATTCTCGCAAGATGAGATTGTTGTCCTAAAAAAGATTAACGTGTTAGGGAAAGCAACGCCCAACAGTCTCGCGCAGGGACTGGGTTCGCCCTACACGGCTCAGGACCTTTCTGCCTACCTGAAATTGTTGGAACAGAAAATGCTTCTGAACAAGACGCAAGAAGAACCCTCCGCTTACAAACTGACTCCTCTCGGACTTGTAGCGATAGGAGTGCTGCCCGAAAGTGCAAAGAAGGTTTACATGGCACTGCCTCAGGAAAAATGCTTCCACTTCTACACGGGAGTCGGACCGGACAAGTTCACGAAAATGTCGGCTTGCAGCCTTTCAGATTTCAAGGAAAAGGCAAAGAGGGTTGACCCTAAATCGTTGGAATTTCACGTTCAGAGAGGCGACATTGCAAAATGGTGCAAGGATGTTCTGGGTGATGCAGAGCTGGCCAAAGAGTTTGAGCGCTTGAGAACGTCAAACCTCTACGGTGAAGTGCTCAGGACCCGCATAACAGGGCTGGTAGACGCTCGCATCGAAAGACTGACTTACGGCAGAACCCGCATCTGATCTTGTGAATCCAGCCGTGCCAGTGGTTGGCCAATGCGTATTCTGTTGCTTAGCTGGGAATATCCGCCCAAACGCTTGGGAAACATCGCTGACCACGTGAGCACCCTGGCCCATGAGCTTCTCAGTCGAGGAAACGAGGTTGAACTGGTAGTTCTGGACGATTTGAAGCCAGGGTTCGAAGATGTTTCAGGCGTCCATGTCCACAGGGTTACCAACCCTGTCAAGACTCACCCGATGGCAAGCATACTCAGTTATAATGTCACAGCTTCGTTGCAGATGGAAGCTGAATCCTCAAACATCATTTATTTCTATAAACAACTGGGGAAAAGCATCGATCTTGTCCATGCTCACGAGTGGCTCACGACATATCCCGCCATCGTTCTCAAACACGCTTTTCACATCCCTTTCGTAATGACCTTTCATTCAATCGAAGGGCATAGGTGCCATGACCATTTCAGTACTGCCAGCTTGGCAATCAAAGAGATTGAAGACATGGGGATATGGGAATCTAAAACGGTGATCACCAACACTGACTGGCTGAAAAAGGAGTTGTTAAGGTATTATGGTGAAGGCCATAATCAGAAAATAAGGGTAATCTGGCCTATTGGCCCGAACTGGGTTGATGAAGTCATTTGCGTATACAACAGGGCTATGGCATGAGTGATGTGGATGCGGGTGCTTCATCTGTCATGGGAATTTCCTCCCCGAATAATAGGAGGCATAGCAGCACATGTCTTTGATCTTTCTAGGGCCCTCGCTCGCAGGGGCTTAGAAGTAAATGTTATGACATGCAACTTTCCTAGGGCGAGGAAATTCGAGAACATCGACGGGGTTAACGTCAACAGGTTTGAATCGTATGCCACTGGAGACTCTTTCTTGGGATGGGCCCTTCGAATGCAGAAGAACATGGAGATCAGCAGCAGCGACCTGATCAACGGAACTGGAGGACTTGACATAATCCATGCACACGATTGGCTTTCCGGCGTCGCCGGCATAGGACTGAAGTACCTGTACAGGAAACCCTTGATTACGACGATGCACAGCACAGAATATGGTAGAAGAACTGGAATTCACAATGATCTTCAAGCTTCGATTCATGAAATTGAGGGCTGGATCACCTCTGAATCTTGGCGGGTGATCACCTGTTCCTATTACATGCGTAGCCACGTCGCCTGGTGTTTCCACTTGCCCGAAGGCAGAATATGCGTTGTACCCAACGGGGTCGACGTCACAAAATTCAGCTTCGCCTTCAATTATTGGGGTGTCAGGAATCGATTTGCACACGAATCTGAGAGGATCTTGCTGTTCGTAGGGAGACTCGTTCCAGAAAAAGGCTTGGACACTCTCATCAACGCGTTACCTGTGATCCTTGCTGGAGGTTTGAATGTCAAACTAGTCGTGGTTGGAGAGGGGCCTCAAAAAGAAATGTATCAGCGGATGGCCAGCGATTACGGTCTGCGCGAAAAAGTATTGTTTGCAGGATACATTGACGATTGGACTTTAAGAGCCCTGTACCGCGTGGCAGATGTGGCCGTGGTTCCATCGAAATTCGAGCCTTTCGGTATAGTGGCGCTGGAAGCTATGGCCGCTCATTGTCCCTTGGTGACGACTTCTACCGGCGGACTGAGTGAGATAGTAGATGACGGCGGCACAGGCTTGAAGGTTCCAATAGATGATCCTCCTGCCTTGGCAAGGGCAATTCTCAGGATTGTGAGGGACGTTGGGTTCAGAAACTATGTAGTTGAGAACGCCTATCGGAAGTGCTTGTGGAACTACAACTGGGACAAGATCGCGGAATGGACAAGCGGTGTTTACGATGCAGTTCTGAACGAGTACACTAACGGCGCGTGGAAACCATCTGGTTGAATGCACAACGCGTCAGGTTTCTTCTCAACATTTCTCTTCCATTTTTTGATATGCAAATTCTATCATTCTTTCTCCTTGGTCGAACCAGAAGCTGCTGTTCCAGTACACGTAGCAACTCGTCTCAGCCATGAGAAGTGCTTTCAGCGCCTCCTCGCTTCTTGAGGCTCTTGCCTGCGGATCATGAAATCTGCTACTTAGCTCTTCTATCTTCCTCTTCATCTCCAACTGCTTGTCTCCACCATCCCAGTGTGAATGACTCCCTAACCATGAGCCTCCAATACCTTGCAGCTCGATCTCACTGTCCGGAGGATATTCTTTGAGGTACTGAGTAATGGTCATTGACGAAACTTCGCTGTCCAGTTTTTCATTGAAAAATGGAATGAACGTGTCGGAAAAAAAATGGTTCATCATGACGTTTCCGTTCTCACCGTCAGATGCTGGAACGACTAGCGCGGGACACTTTCTACCGGATTTTTCTGAAATGCGTGCGGCTTCGAGGCATTTGTTGTACACTCCGTTTGCATCGCACCCTGCCTGTTGATCAATAAAATTGTACTTCGGCCTGAAAATCACGGTCATCTCTCCGTCCTCGGTCCTAAGAACGTGGGGCTGACAGAAAATCTCAACGTGTTTTTCGTACGACAAGGTTCTCTCAGCCTTCACAGCTTCGATTGGCAGAATCAGCCAGTCATACCCCCTGCTTTTCAACAACTTCACCAGTCTACTCAGTCCTTCAGCAGCTGGAACACCCATCTCCGGTAGCCAGAATCCTTTGACCCTTTCAGTCGATTCGGGACCAAAAAGCGAACAGAATACCTTTCTCCAGAAATCAACCTGATATTCCCAGTCTTCTTCGGGAGTCACGGGGAAATAGCAGTGAGCGTACGCTGTCCCGGAAAACTCTACAGAGTCAGGAAATTCATGAAGAACTTGCCTCCAGAGCTCGATTATATCTCCTATTACGTTACCATCCACGTCCTCTTGGGAATACAGCCCATTCATTTTCTCAAGATTTTCAAGGAGAACCCCGGAGAAATCGACTGCAACCCTCGGATCTTTTCCTTCACCTTCAAGATTTCTGACCCAGAAAGCAGGGTTTCCGTACGCCCTCGCCATGAGTCTCCCATCCCACTGATCCCTCGAGTCATCAGACCTGAACATTTTTTCTAGATTGCCTATAATCTCATTGTCCTCAACGAACACCATCGGCTGATGCATGTGTAACCAGGGCAGGTATACGGCCTTCATATCTGACCCCACATGAAATCAACAGAAGCCCACTGGTTTTAAACCTACTCATCAAAATGCAGAACAACGGAACAAGCCACTACACAATAAAAAACACAGACAAAGCCCTAAGCTACCTAGCGCGACACAGCAACCTACAAGACCCCGAAGACGTAAAAAACTTCATAGCCAGACACAACGTATCACAAGGATACAAAGGAATACTATGCTTCGCATACAACAGATACACCAAATACGCACAAATCAAATGGACAATGCCAAAATACAGAGAAAACGCCAGACAAATCAAAATACCAACAAAAGAAAAAGTAGAAATGCTAATAGCCAAAGCAAAAAGCCCACTATCAATAAAACTACAAATCAGCATGGAAACAGGCTTCAGACCCGTAGAAATCTACGGACTCAAAACCAAAGACATAGACCTAGAAAAACGACTACTCTACCCGACAACAGCCAAAAACGGAGCACCAAAAATAGGCAGAATATCACTCAACCTCAAAGACATACTCGCAGAATACATAAACAAACACCAACTACAACCAAACGACAAACTATTCAACGGAACACCCGAAGCATACGGAAACGACTATCGAGAAATGAGAAACCACCTAGCCGACAAACTACACGACCCCACAATCAAAACAATACGACTCTACGACTTAAGACACTACTACGCAACAATGGAATACGCAAAAACAAGAGACATACTCCACGTAAAACAACAAATGGGCCACAAGAAAATAGAAACAACACTCATCTACACCCAACTACTGAACCTCAACGAAGACGAATGGACATGCAAAACAGCCACCAACATCAAAGAAGACCAAGAACTACTAGAAGCAGGATTCGAATACATCACAGAACGAGACGGACTGAAACTATACCGAAAACGAAAATAAAACAACAACCCCCCTTTTTCTATTCAGTATCATGCCAATTCGACAGTTATGTGAATTCTCAGTCAACATGAAATAGGTAGGCTCCGTTCTGGGGCCCCTACCCCATCACTCCGCAACACCCACCAATTACCAAGTTAAACGAAATATATCACAAACCGAGAACAACCAACAAGAAACACACAAACATAAAAACAAAACAAAACAATCAGAGGTAGAACTACCGTCTATTTAACCAATCATCCACCGAATCATAAGGGTCATCATCTTCCTCAGCCTCACCCAAACGCTCAGATTCAGCACACTCACAAAACCAACACACAGAACGGTCAGACAACCTATGATAATGCTTCTTACAAACCTTACACAACACATAACCCCTACCAGCCCACAAAGCACAAAGACCACATAAAACAACACTGACACCATGCACACAACTAAAAACACGCAAATTCTTACGACAACCACACCAAAGACAAACCTCACCAGACAAAGCATCAACAAATTTAACCATAAATCAAAACGCCTCCAAAACCAACCAGCCATCCTCAAAAGACCAACGCCTCTTACGATAACCAGACAATTTAATCAACTGCTTCAAAGGAACAGACTCAATACGACCACCCTGATACCGAACACAAACAAACAAACGAACCTTACCCAAAAGAAGACAACCTCTTAACCTTAACACGACGATTCGTAAAACCACAAAAAGAACACGTAACCCACCTATCACCCCAAGAAAACATACGACGACCACAACACCGACACCAACGAAAACGACAAACATCAGATTCCATACATAGAAAATGAATAACACAATCCACCCGCATATATGAGCTAACTTCTCCATTACCCAAACAACCAACCCAAATCGCACACATAGGAGATGTGCTCAAACAGAAACCACCTTAGCTTCCATCATAGCTACCGCTAACCCCCTGAATCAGCAAACGCCTCAATAAAACGCTCCTCACCATCAGACCCACACAAATCAATAAAATGAACACCACGACCACTAGGCAAATCAAAATCGAAACGCAAACGACGAATCTGCACAAACTCACCACCACAAGCAGGACACAACTGCTTACGCCTCACAACAACAATCTTCATACCCCGCAACTTCACACCAAACCAATGCACAACATTAGCACGCTTAGAACCAACAACCAAACCAGCATGACTCAACTCATAAGCCACCGTACCCCTAACATTATCCTTATCACCCAAAACAATAACATCCTCACCATCAAAATCATAACGAATCCACTCCTTCTTACGCTTACCAAAAACACGAATAATAAAACCAAAATCAACATTCACACGCCTACAACGAGCGTCAAAACCATCACACCGACTAAACTCCCCACTCCGACCCCTACAAACCTTATCCGTACAACGCCTACAACGACCATAAGAAGGAACTATACACCCAGAAAAATGGAAATGAGGCGAAAAATACCAACCCCTATCAGGACTATAACGAGCAGGATGAAACATACTAACACCAACAACACCCAACTCCAACAAAACACCCTCAACCATCCGCCAATAAGCACTAAACTCCTTAACACCCATCTTCAACAAACGAGCATAATCCTTCAAAGGAACAGAAATCGTACCATGCTCAACCAAACCCAACTTCTTAGAAAGCTCCTCCAAATAACCAGTAACCCTATCGGCAACCCGCTTAACAAAACCCTCACGAAAACAAACAAAACAACGCGCCCGATAACACCGCATAAAAACATCCTGATAAGCCATCTTACCATGAAAATTATGTCCATAAACATCAACTTTATCATGAGAACCATCACGACCCAAACAACCGTTAAAACGACGATGTAACCCACAAGTATCCAAAGGCTCAACACCATGACCCATCAAACCCCAAATACCCCACACGAGCATACGCACTCGCGCCAATATTTCCTCACTCAAAACCTCAGAATCTAAAACAGACTCATCAACCAAAACCAACCTAAGACACCTCAACACGTTCACGAACAATAACGGCAAAACGCGGACACAAAGCAACCAATAAAATCGAACTCTTACAAGAACGCGCACAATCAACAAAATAACCACCGCAAATCAAACCATCGACAGGACAGAAGCAACCCCTACCAACAGACTTAACAGACACTACGTTACCATCAGACACCCAATCATCGCCTCCTCAAAATGTGCTTATTAAAAACAGAAGGCAAAGCAACACCAACCTTACGCGAAGCATGGAAGTCGCCACCAGAAAAGAATGGACACACAGAAACCAGACCTGTATCACGGTCAAAAACGGAGCAACACAAACCGCGATAACAGCGTTTCAAGCTATATCGACACCAATCCATAAATATCAACTCGAAAGGCTCCGCTCACAAAAACAACAGAGATTTAAAACCGCAGAACAATCAGAAACCGATAACGGCCGCCCACAGGTCAAGCAACGCCAAAAGCCAACCCGCACCAACCAAAAAACGACTCCTCGATATTGAATGCTCATATAACCAATAATACAGAGCAAAGTATATAAGTGGTAAGGTAAATTTACTGGTAAAGAAGGTTTAACACAATAGAAGAATCCGACCAATACTGCAACCAAATTTTCGCCCTACTCGTAGCAAACGGTGAGAAAATCAGATTCAACAAACTATACAAAACACTCAGCACATTAGGGGTCAAAATATCCAAGCCAACCCTAATACAACACTTACACCATCTCCAAGCCAAAGGCTCCATACTACAGAAAAAAGAAGACAAACAAAACGTGACTTACCAAGTCAACTGGAAGAAATTCGAACAATTAAACGAAGCCTTAAAATTCAAGAAACTTATCGCTCACAACCTAGAAAATGAGAAAATCTTCAAATCACACAGTCTCGAAGACCAAATGTATTTCGAAATTGGCATACTCGCAATGGAACAAGTCATCAATCTCCAACTATATGTAACCGAGATTCTTGAACCAAAAAGCAAAGCTTACCACCACCTCGGCTATCTTCTCATCCACAACCTATATGACCATTATAGACGATGGTTCTTAGACACCTGCAAACAATCTAAAGAAAACAGCCAAAAAGCCTTAGACTTACTAAACAAAACAAGAGAAAAATATCAAAATCTTCTTTTTCCACACACTGAAAAACGACAAAAATAAACCACAGACGTTCCGCTCCGCCGATGCCTCAGAATCGTTACGCAAAGCCGAACAACACAAAACAAAGCTCAGACAACCGACAACACACAACAAAAACACGACAACAACAACGCATACACGCGGGCAACCATGCTCCGCAGCCAAGCTCCGCACGGTTTCCCATTCCCTTCCCATGCAACCGACGAACTGATGAATGCCATCATGCATCAGACGACGACGGCAACACAAAAACAACAAAACAGAACAAACAAGCAAGCACGCAGGCGCAACAACAAAATACATAAAAAACAAACAACAACAACACATAAAATACAAACAATGCCATACTAACGATGACAAAAACGCCCAACACACTAATAATTGAACACACAACACACTAATAATTGAACACACAACACACTAATAATTGAACACACAACACACTAATAATTGAACACACAACACACTAATAATTGAACATGCGCACTTGCAAACACAAAAATCGCAGTAACAAAGCAAACACAAACGGCACCCACAGGCACCTAAACCAGAACTGCAACAGAAAACTCAGTGAAGAACACCAACACCAACAAACCAAAGGGAAAACACATTCTCCCCTAAACCAAACCTCACTTGTACACACGTAGAACGATACAAAACACAGACAAATCAACGAACAAACTGTGCAACCGTACAACACTTAAAACATAGCCTATATTAAGAAGCAAGACACCATACCTAGTAGCAAAGAGGAAAGAAAAATGCCAAACCCAAACACAAAAATGCAGGGTATATCGAAGAATCCAACATCAACAAGCCCTCAAAATAACATAAAACCTAAACAACTCTTATCACTAGAGTCAGGTATACGGCCTTCATATCTAAGCCCAGCTAAGTTAAGAATCCAAAATATAATGCTTTAGAAACAAATCCAGCAAACTCTGCATCAGAAAATGGAAAAAGGAGGAATTTGCGGGGGTAGTCACGAATAGAAGTGGAGATAGCCAATGTCGTTGCGGCGACCGCTCTCAATTATTGAGAAAACAGTGATAGTACTCAGGAAAAGTTTGAATTAAGAGTTTGAGGCTATCCTCCCCCCTTCTTGAAAGCAAACACTCTGCCGGTAAACAAGCGTTCAGATGTAAACCCCACTCACAACATCTCAAAATAGGTTTCTTTTGCTGAAATAGGCTCATAATAATCCCGAAACTAAGGTGCGGGGGGTGGGACCCCCACCCAATTTTACCGGTAAAAATACCATAATATGGCAGGTCCGCCGGGTTGCATACCCAAACGGGTTCAAAACCAGACCAAAATTAGGCTGATCCGTACAGCCTTTTGTATAGGTAGCCAATAACTATTCCAAGAACGAGAAACCTTGGTACATTAAGCATTGTGCCGAAGAGGAAGTAATAAAGGGCATCATTCGTCCTAAAACTTGCGGGGGCTTCGAGTAGGATTGTGGCAATGACTAGGGCGATGAAGCTTAGTATCACGGATTTTAGAATTGGATTATTTGTTGGAATCTTGTCAAAAAAACGAAGCAAGAAAAAGCTGACGAGGCATCCGATAATCATACCAGCAGGCAAAGAACCAACCCAAACCGTTTGCGCGTTCCATCGCGCAGCTCTATAATCCGCTGCGATGGGAAGCAGGGAAGTTGCGATGGAAGTTGCCCAGAAGGCTAATCCTCCCACGACCGCCAGTATTACCACCTTTCTCCAGATTCCTTTTGACTGGGTCATCTTTTTTCTTCCTTTTTACTTAATTATAGTCATTCTATTTCTGGTCCTTAACAGCCATAATCAAAAGCCATAAAGTAATAGAAATTTCCGCAATGAAGCTAATCACATTTCCTGGATAAGCTAATATTCCGTAGTCGGGGAGAAGGAAACCCTGCAAAAACCAACTCATATTACCGAAGAAATCAAGGATCAACAGTAAGCCTAAAAGTCTAGGAAGGAAGCGCGATTTGTAAACTAAGTAACCAAGGGGAAGTAACCAAGCGCTAAAAAATATCTGAGCGATTAAAAACCCACTTGTGTATAAATTGAGAGATGACATTGCCATGGCTTGCAGTTGACCTGTTTGAAATACGCTTAGGTAATTAGCGCCGCTCAAAAACTGAAGGGCAGCAAATAGATTTAGCGCATTAATACACTCTACAGCGACACCGCCCAAGTTTAATAACAAGAACAGCAAAGCCAGGTTTTTGTTAACCGGTTTTAACAACACGTATAAAGCCCATGCCGCTAAAACAAAAAACACTGCAGATACTAGCTCGGTTACAAAACCGGTACGGAAAAACAATTCAGAACCCATAATATTATTAGCTGTGGCCGCTGCATCTCCGGATACAATAAGTCTTCCGCGAATATACGTGGCTAAGACAGTAGTTAATATAAAAATGAGATAAAAAAGCCCCGCCATTCTTGCGGTCTTGCGTGGCGATTGGTCTGCGATCTTCTGGCTGATAGAATTTTCTGTTTCAATAGGCATAATAATGCACGATCTTTATATCTACGCTACTTAAGGGTTATATGTTTGTCCCAAGCCTGGCAATCGCAAAACAGATGAACCTGGCAGACCCGCCTTCTTCCAAGGTTGCTTTGTTAGGTTTTGTTGTCATGTTCCATAGTTATTACAATTTTTCCTTGTGGGTGTCCTTCTTCAAAATACCGGAAAGCTTCAGCAACCTCATTTAACGGGTAACGTCTATCTATGACAGGAACTAATTTGCCGGATTCAATAAGCTCTTTTATAAAATCCAAATCTTCTTTATTATTCGGTTTCCAAGCCATTAGACTCATTTTCTTACTACCAGCCAATGAAATTAATGGACCTAGAAACAAAGCTTGGAAAATTGTAAATCTGGAGCCTCCAACTAAAGAATAAATTCCATTGGAACTTAATGCACGCCTGTGATCGAAAATCGAATGATATCCTGCAATATCAAGAATAAGGTCATAATGTTGCCCATTTTTTGTGAAATCTTCCTGAGTGTAATCGATAACATGGTCTGCACCAATCGAACGGAGCATGTCCAATTTTTTTGAATTGTCCACACCAGTTACTTCAGCTCCAAAGTACTTCGCAATTTGGACCGCAAATGGGCCTACACCACCGCCAGCACCATTAATCAAAACCTTTTGTCCTGACTGAATCCGTATTTTATTGCGAAGACCTTGGAGGGCAATGATTGCTCTTGAGGGTATTGTTGCTGCTTCTTCGAATGACAAACTAACCGGTTTAAATGCTAAAGCTTTTTCAGGGGCGCATACAAACTCAGCAAAAGCACCAAACCCATAATTGAATAAGTCCCCAAATACCTCATCACCCGGATGGAATTGCTTTACGTTTGTACCAACCGCTTCAACCCGACCCGCTATGTCAAATCCGAGTACCTTATATTTTGGTTTTAGAGGACCCAAGAAACGAGCAGACCATGCCCTTCCTCTCAGGAAATCCAGGTCTTCCACATTTAGGGATGCCGCATATACTTTTACCAGTACCTCATTGTCTTTGGGGACAGGTTTCTCTATCTCCTTCAGTTGAAGGACCTCTGGCGGTCCGTATTTTGTGCATACGATCGCTTTCATTTTCACACATGCTAATTACTTTTAACGTATATAAAAAATCCTGATTTGGTATAGGAGATTGAATTCATATATATCGAACATAGCGCGCTGCCTTTGCCGGTAAAAAGGTGTTCAAGTATAAACCCCCACTTACAACATCTCAAAATAGGTTTATTTTGCTGAAATAGGCTCAGAATAAGCCCGAAATTATGGTGCGGGGGGTGGGATTTGAACCCACGAACCTCTACAGGATAGGCTCCTGAAGCATGCGTGCCCTTTTTCTGGCTCTACGCCTTTGGCCAAGCTTGGCGACCCCCGCCCGGCATCCTATTGGATGCATGTGAAAAGGTTTAAGAGTTACTATAAGCTTTGCATAGCAACACAGGTGCATCACATTTGCCGACTCACGGCTCGCTCTCAAAGGCTGGAAAAGTCAGAAGTCAAACTCCCAAAATCGAGGCAACACCCAGAAGAAGCCCGAGCCCAAGATACCGGAACAGACGCAACTACGAAAAACGCGTAGTCCTCCAAAGAAAACCCGGACAAAACTGGGTCTAACCAGACACGCGCGTACTTCTAATTCTCCCTGGCAGAACAAACGAACGAAGCTGTGTGTTTGCACATACTTCTTGCAGTTTGAGCAGTACCATCTGCCGTATCGTTGAATGAAGGTTAGCTACTTCCCGCAAGTCGGCCTCAAACCTTAATTTCTCGTCAACTAATAACCGGTGATTATGGTCGATTCTCTTGTCATACTCAACGCCAACATAATCACACTCAACCCCAAACAACCAAAAGCCCAAGCAGTAGTCGCCCACAAAGGCCGAATAACCGCCGTAGGCTCCGACACCCAAATCCGAAAACACGTAGCCAAAAGCGCCAAAATCATAGATGCCAAGAACAAAACCGTCATCCCAGGCTTCGTCGACTGCCACGTCCACATGACAGAATTCGGCTTCTTTCCCCAAAGCCCAAACCTGAAAAACACACACTCTATAAAACAAATGCAACGCAAACTCCGAGAACACGCCTCCAAAGGCCATGGTACTGGCTGGATTCTACGGGGAAGATGGGACCACGAAAAATTCATTGAAAAACGCTACCCAACCCGCCTGGACCTAGACGTCGCTGTGCCCGACAGGCCTGTCTTCTTGGTTCGCGTCTGCGGCCACATCGGGGTCGCCAACACCGAAGCCCTTCGACTGGCAGGCATAACAAGAGAAACCGTCGTGGAAGGCGGGAAAATCGACCTAAGCGAAGTCACCGGCGAGCCCAATGGAATTTTGAAAGAGAACGCAATGCACCTCATCTGGAAAGCCGTCCCCAAACCGAGCTTGGAAATACTCAAAGAAGCCTGTCTCCAAGCCTGTACCAAGGCTGTGGAAGCCGGACTAACCGGCGTCCATTGGCTAGCAGAATCCACAGATGAAATTCAAGCCATAACGGAGCTTGACTCCGAAGGAAAACTGCCCCTCAGAGTCTACTTTGGCATCCCATTCGAACTCTTAGACAACCTGGCCAAACTCGGTCTAACAGCCGCCCCCTTAGAAAGCAAGGTCAGAATGGGTTTCATCAAGCTCTTCGCCGACGGCTCTTTGGGAAGCCGAACCGCTGCGTTGAAGGAACCCTACTCCGACGAGCCCAACTCATGCGGTCTGCTGCTCCACCCGAAAAAGAAACTCTGCCAACTCGTCACTGAGGCTCACAAGGCCGGATTGCAGGTGGCCGTCCACGCCATAGGCGACCGCGCCCTAGAAAATGTCCTCGACGTCTACGAGAAAGCTCTGAACCAGTTCCCGCGTAAGGATCACAGACATAGAATCGAACACTGCTCCATCCTCAACCGTCAACTCATAAAACGAATAAAAGCTCTAGGCCTAATCGCCTCTCTTCAGCCTCACTTCTTCGTTTCCGATTTCTGGCTGGTCGATCGCGTGGGCAAACAGCGGGCCCGCTGGGCATTTCCCTTCAGGACCCTTGTGAAGCAAGGCGTCGTCGTCGCTTCGGGTTCTGACTGTCCGGTTGAAAACATCAGTCCTCTGCTCGGCGTTTGGGCTGCTGTTGCCAAAAGAGGCTCACGCGAGAGTCTCACCGTGAAACAAGCTCTGGAAACCTACACCTCAAACGCGGCATACGCCAGCTTCGACGAAGATGAGAAGGGGACGATTGAAGTTGGCAAGCTGGCGGATTTCACCGTTCTGTCCCATGACCCGTTCACCGTCGAGCCAGACTCCATCAGGAAAATCGCTGTAGAAATGACCGTCGTTGACGGAAAAGTGGTCTACAGTCGTGAAGACTCATCTTGGCGCGCGTCCTAGGCTAACCACACGGTCAGTCTGGAATCAGAGAGTCTCTCAAATCGAAAAAGACGGAAAAAACATAGACAATCTGAACACTGCAAAAATGATCAGAATCGCGCGCTCCAGCCAAAAAGCCAGTTAAGAGCATTAGCATTGGCTAGTGAACTCTTTGAGCTGTTTCTCGCTCAATCCCAGTCCAGGCAGTCCGTCCAAGCGTTTTGCAACTTTTCCATTCTCAAAGAAAAGCACCGTGGGAACTACATCCACGGAGTATTCCTCACAAAGACTCGCTTTGTCATCAGTCTTGACAAGCAAACAATGCTTCTTGCCCTGAGAGAACTGCTCAAAAGTCGGCAAGAACCTCTGAGAAAAAGGACACCAAGAAGCATAAAAAAGAACGAAGACCCTGTTCAAAGACTTCAAGGCATCATCAAGGCCATACTCGACATCAATCTTGCTCATCGGACACCCTCAAACATGCTCATGTTCATCCGGATAGTGACTGCTGTCGCAGAAAGGCTTAATGGAAGACTTACCGCAACGGCAAAGAGTAACACGATTACGAATTTCATAAACCTTACCCTCAGCAGACTCAACGGGGATATCCCCACGCACCCAGACAGGACCGCTTACACCCATCTGAGGATCTTCAATCAACCCAATGGACCGCTCAAACTTGGGCTCAACCGCTTTCCCCGTCTTCTTATCCCAGACCACTAGACGACCAGAAGGGCAGTCTCCAGCCTCCTCGACAGCAATTCTTCTAGCTTCCGAGTTGCCTGATTGCGGGACAAGACTCCAAATTCCGCCTGCCCGATGGCAGAAACGAGCAGAGGCGCACAAGACCTCAACATCCGTCAACTTCAGAGCCGGACCGTCAAATTCCTTGGCCTGATCGAGATAACCCTCGATATCGACTTCCTCGGTGCCGTCAAAATTGACTTTTACATGCGTTCCATCACAAAACGGTTTGTTCTCAGACTGCCCGCAACGACAAAGGCCGCACTTCTCTTGCCTCGCGAATCTTCTGCCTTCAACCCATTTGTTCGGAGTCCCTTCTATGTCGATCCCTATTACCTGTTCGACCAAGGGAATCCCACCTGAAACAAGATAAGGGCCATTCTTGCTTACCTTAATCCTCTGCCAGTCATTCACTGTCTCATCCTTGGTTACCAAGGCAAACTCTCTCCGATTAACAACTAACTAGTCAACGCTGTTGAACCATCGTACATATTAAGCGTTTCCCGAAAAACCTGGTTGCCACACGACTTCCAAAAAGGAAAATGCCAAATTTCAAGCCATTCTTTTCATCAAAGAGTTGAAGCATCATCTCAGGTGGATTTCGATAGAGTCTCCGTCTTGGAGAATGAAGGCGGAGCCGACTTTCTGCGGGCTAAATACTAAGCGGTTGCTCCAGACTCTTGCATAGTTAAAGTTTTCTTTGAAATCGCTGTGAATGCTCTTTGCCAAATCGTACACTGACGAGTCCTTCTTTAGTATGAACGGCTTCTTCGAAAACCCCCTTTCGTTCGGCTCCTTCGTGTACACACGCGTCAAGTTCAACGTCTTAAACAACATCTCACCCAGCTTCTCCAGGCCGATTCTCCTGTAGCATGAGACTGCCAAGATTGGAAGCTTGCCGTGAACAAAGGTTTTCAACAGCTTCAAGTTTCTCTCCGCGCTCTTCGCGTCCACTTTGTTCGCCACTATCACCGTCGGCTTGTATATCGTGTTCTCATAAACCGCCTCCTCCACTTCATCCAACGTCGCGTCACCTGAAATCCGCACAAACGCATCCGTGACATGATACGTCTTCAACAGTTCCTCAACGTCCTTGAACGTACAATCCACCAATCTTCCGAACACGACTATCCGCAGGCCCGCCCCCATGTACTTCCTCTCAATCTCCACCCGCGCCCGCGGCTGACTCACCAATATCCGCGCCTTCTCCATCTCCCCCAAAACCAACCCCAACTCATCCACAGGCTTCCCTCCCAAATCCACCATAACAATCAGCCCGTCCGCGTTCCGCGCAATGCCCAACGTCTGCAGCCCCCATGCTCTCCCATCCGCCGAGCCCTCCATTAACGCTGGCGCCTCAATCAACTGAAACTGTATATCCTCATAATTCATAATCCCAGGCACTGGCACGCGTGTCGTGTACGGGTTCGGCGACACCTCCACCTTCGCATTCGTCACAGCGCCCAGCAGACTGCTCTTCCCAGCCTTCGTCAACCCTATAATTGCTACCTGCGCCGCACCCTCCTTCTCAATAAAAAACTTCGGCCCAGTCCTAGCCGCCGAAGCCCTCTTCCTCTTCTTCTCCTCAATCTCCTTCCGCAAATTCGTAATCTGCTTCTTAGTCTGAACCACCAACCTAGCCGTACCATGATGTCTCGGAACCAGACTCAAAAACTCTTCCAACAGCTTGAGCTTCTGACGCGGCTCCTTAGTCGCCTCAACCTCTTCCCACTTTTTCTTCGCATCCGGAGGCAAATTCGTCGGCATAGCCCAGGCACTCTAAACAATAAACACAAAGCCCAACGCTAATATCTGTTTCCAAACTCGAAGATGCGCGCGTTAGGCTTGGCTAGTATGCAAAAGACACAGCCGGACCCTAAGAAAAAAGGGGAAGTCAAGTGTTATTTCCATTCGTGGGGCAGCGATGCTGTACTCTTGAGTTTTTGGGTTATTCTGGGCTTCGACGATAGCTCATTTAGACCACTATATTTCCACCTTTCGCGCGTACACGCGCTCCCGAAGGGTCTAGCTTCTTATGGTCTCTGTTCTATCTTTTGCAACGCTTCTGTTTCTTAGCTGTTTCTTCCATACTGGAATCATTGCCCTGTCCACAAGGACAACGACTCCGAGCGAGGCGAAGCACAGAGGCACTCCAACTATGAGCCCTTCAGCAATCCACACCAGACCCGTCGTCAACACAGGAACGATTCCTCCGAGCTGGTCCACGAGCGGTGACGAGCCTCCTGCGTGTTCGTACAGGTACATGCTCACCTCTGAAAGAGGCGCCTCTCCCGTCTGGCTCTGGTTGACCTCAACTTCACTCACGTCTATCGAAATATGCGTGACCTTTCCGTGCTGGTTGACGAGACTTCTAACGTCAAAAGTGAACGATGTCACGTTGTCGGTGGGCACTTTACACGTCAACGTTCCACTCCACACATCGTTGTCATAACCCATATGCAAGACTGGAACTCTTCCTCTATAACCAGAAGCCAAATCCTTCACGCCCTGAATTGTGACCTCAAACTCACCTTTCCTCAATTCGCCCTGTATATTCTCCAAAATAACCTGCTGAGTCGATTGACTCGACACACCGAATGCGTCTTGAAGCCTCGACACCGACTCTGGTAACAGTTGGCCTCCAGTCCCTGACCTCCTCGGCAGGTTTGTGTAGACTGCCAAGAGCGCAAGCATTACAGCCACAACAACGGCTGACATCAGCTCCACTTTCATTCTTCTTTTCATATCTTTCACTAAAGACAATAAGAGAAAATGGGGTGCTTAATGCTAAGCTTTAGAACAGCATCGTACCAAAAAACGAACAGTCAACTGCGAATCGGCTTCAAAGAGAGAGCGCGACGGCCCGCCCACGCCAACATGAACTCCACAACGTTTCAAAGCCTACACAAGCACGTGTCGCAAAGCGCGGAGTCAACATCATAAACTTTTAATAATTGATTAAACAGTTGAATAAAGCGAATTCACAAAAATTTAAGAGGAAATCCTAAAACAGGAGGAAAAAAAGAAAGTGAGCAAAACAGCAAAGCCACACCTGAACCTAGTCATCATGGGACACGTAGACCACGGCAAATCAACCACAACAGGACATCTGCTCTACCTCGCAGGAGCCGTAGACGAAAGAACAATCAAACAATTCGAAGAAGAAGCCAAGAAGGCTGGAAAAGAAAGCTTCAAGTTCGCATGGGTCCTCGACAACCTGAAAGAGGAACGCGAAAGAGGCGTAACCATCGACCTCAGATTCCTAAAGTTCGAAACCAAAAAATTCTACTACACCGTCATAGACGCACCCGGGCACAGAGACTTCGTCAAGAACATGATCACAGGCGCAAGCCAAGCAGACGGGGCAATACTCTTCTGCTCAGCTAGAAGAGGCGAGTTCGAAGCAGGCATCGGCCCCGGCGGCCAAACTAGGGAACACGCGTTCTTGGCCTTCACACTGGGCGTTCGACAAGTGATTGTTGCCGTCAACAAGATGGATGACGTATCCGTCAACTGGAGCGAAGAACGCTACAACGAAATCAAGAACGAAGTCAGCAGAATGCTGAAAATGGTCGGCTTCAAACTCGAAAAAATCCCATTCGTACCCACGAGCGGCTGGACCGGCGACAACCTCGTCAAACCCAGCGAACACATGCCCTGGTATAAAGGCCCAACATTGATAGAGGCTCTGGACACTTTTGAAGTGCCCTCCAAACCCACGGGCAAACCCCTCCGCGTTCCAATCCAAGACGTGTACAGCATCACAGGCGTCGGCACCGTCCCAGTCGGCAGAGTAGAAACTGGCATCATCAAAGAAAACGACGTTGTTGTCTTCATGCCCTCCAACAAACAGGGCGAAGTCAAATCACTCGAAATGCACCACGAACGCATCCCCAAAGCTGAACCCGGAGACAACATAGGCTTCAACATACGAGGCGTAGCCAAAACCGACATCCACCGCGGAGACGTAGCAGGCCATACCACCAGCCCGCCCACAGTCGCCAAAGAATTCATCGGACAAATAATCGTCATCTACCACCCCACAGCCGTAGCAGCCGGCTACACACCCGTCCTGCACTACCACACAGGACAAGTCGCATGCCGATTCACAGAACTAATCAGAAAACTCGATCCACGTTCCGGACAGGTCACCGAGGAAAAACCCACGTTCCTGAAGACCGGAGACGCCGCCGTCGTGAGAATGGAACCTTTACACCCGATTGCCGTTGAAACCTTCGCCGAGTTCGAAGAGCTCGGCCGCTTCGCCGTCAGAGACATGGGCACAACCGTGGCTGCAGGCATCATTAAGGAGATAACCAAGAAAGGACCATAGCTTCAATCTCTCCCTTTTTTCGAAGCTTCAACCCTTCACAGCGTTGTCGTAGGCTGATGTCTTTTTATAGTGCTGGCATAAGGCCGCTTGCGAGGGTTTCATCGTTCATTCTTGGTTCATGTTGAGATTCGAGCGCTTGCTTTAGAGTGCTCAATTCGTGATTTTTCTGAGGCTCAAAGAGTCGTTGGTTTTTTTGGGAATTCAGATGAGGAATTCATAAGCGATTAATATTGTTTTGCGTGTCATTAGTACGGTCATCGTGATGTTGACGGTTTTGACAGAGGATCGGTTGATGCGTGTAAATGAGAATTGGGGTTCTTGCGGGCATTTTGCATCGGGAAGGGTTGAAAGTTGGACGGGAATGGGTCATGCGGATTTTGCCACGCTGAATGCATCGTTGCCTCAAGAACTGTTTCTTGGAGAGAGGCCGTGTCAGGGCTTCAACGGAGTTGGTTGAATGAAAAGAACTCACGGCAGGTCAAGCGCGCACCTTAAAGTCATGGACACAGATGAAAGCAAGAAAACAGAAGCCTCAAATGGGTCTGAGAGAAGGCACCGAAGTGTTGTTGACAATATCGCTATCGGCGTTTCTGTGATAAGTTCGAACATGGAGATTTTGGCTTTAAACTCCCAGATGAGAAAGTGGTTCCCAGATGTTGAGGCTTCGAAGAAACCCATCTGCTTCAAGGCCTTCAACAATCCGCCACGTGCGGGTATCTGCTCCTACTGTCCGACGTACAGGACGCTAGCTGACGGTCAAGTGCATGAGTCGATCACGAATACCCCTATGGGCGGCAGGACTCTGCATTTTAGGGTGATATCGTCTCCGATTAAGGATAAAAATGGAAAAGTCGTTGAGGCCATCGAGATGGTGGAGGACGTCACCGAGCGTAATCGATTGGATAAGAAGCTTAAATCTCATTATGAAAGTCTGGAGAAGCTGGTTGAAGAAAGAACGAGCAAACTGATGGAGGATGAAGAGCGTTCCAGGGCGTTAAGCTTGCACGGTGGAAAGCTGAACACTGCCAAGACTCTGGATGAGGTTTTTGAATGGACGTTAGATGCCATGGAGAAGACTTTAGGATTCAGCCATGCTTCGTTTTTGACTGTGCGAAACGGCATGCTTAATTTTGATCTTCAGCGCGGATACAAAGCTCCCATAGGTTTCACGTTGCCATTGGATGGTTCGAAAGGTGGTATGACAGTCAAGGCGGCGGACACGCGTAAGACTGTTCTTTCGTCTGATGTTTCGAAAGAAAAGGATTACGTCCATGGCAATTCCGCTGCACCTCCCGCTAAGTCTGAGCTTGCGGTTCCAGTCATTGCAGAAGATGAGGTGCTTGGTGTTTTGAATGTGGAGAGTGAGGAACTGGATGCGTTTGATGAGAGAGACGCAATGCTGCTTGAGGTATTGGCTTCCCATGCTGCAAATGCTATTGTTAACATTAGACACCGGGAGGAGCTTGAGAAGCGCAATGCTCAGCAGGCTTCGTTGATGAAAAGTTATGCCGAGATGATTCACTCGGTTGATCTCCGGCAGCGTCTTCAGGCGATTCTCGATGCTGTCAGAGGCTTGGGCTGGGGCAGAGTTGTCCTTTCCCTGATTGATGACAACTTTGAGATAGCAAAGGCTGAAGACGTTGTGGCTTCAGGTCTGACAGAAGAAGAGAGGCTATACCTTTGGAATCACAGAAAACCGGGGCACGTGTGGAAGGAGCGTCTTGGACCGGAGTTTGAACGTTTCAAGATGGGCGAGTTCTATTATCTGCCTTGGAGCGACAGCTTTGTCAGGGAAAAGTTCAGCCAGGGCGTAGTACTGAGCCATTTGTCACAGCAGCAGATGGTGGATTGGGACCCGGACGATCTGCTTTATGCTCCTCTTCAGCTGGCTGACGGGCGAATCGTGGGCATCATGAGCATCGACGATCCGGTTGACGGGAGAAGGCCCACCAAAGAGTCGCTGGCAGCGTTCGAGCTGTTCTTGTATCAGGCCGCAGTGGCCATTGAGAACGCTCGTCTTATTCAGCAGTTGAATCAGGCGAAAAACCAGATACAGGGATACGCTGGACAGCTTCAGGTTAAGGTGAAAGAGAGGACTAGAGAATTGGTTGAGGCTCAGAACAAGCTTCTGAGGGCGCAGAGGCTTGCGGCCATCGGCGAGCTGGCAGGGATGGTGGGGCATGATCTGCGAAACCCGTTGACAGGCATTGCCGGCGCCGCGTACTATTTGAAGATGAAACTGAACCAGAAGGTAAGCAACAAAGAAAGAGAGATGCTTGAGACCATCGAAAAGGCGATAGGATATTCGAACAAAATCATCGACGACCTCTTGGAGTACTCGCGAGAGATTAGGCTGGAGTTGTCAGAAGCTGAGCCGAAATTGCTTTTGACAGAAGCGTTGTCCCTGTTAGATGTTCCACAGAAAGTTTGTGTGCTGAATCGGACTAAGAAAAAACCGCGGGTTAAGGTTGACAGGGGAAAGATGAGAAGAGTCTTCGTGAACATCGTCAGGAACGCGTTCGATGCTATGCCCGAAGGTGGAAAGCTAATTGTAGAAAGCAGGAAGGAGGGAGACAACGTTGCGTTCATCTTCTCTGACACGGGAACGGGCATATCAAAAGAGGTTATGAGTAAGCTTTGGTCACCGCTTTTCACAACCAAGGCAAAGGGCATGGGTTTCGGGTTGCCAATCTGCAAACGCATAGTCGAAGCGCACGGAGGAAAGATCACTGTGGAAAGCGCCCGGATGAAAGGATCGAAGTTTACTGTGACTATTCCAATCGAACCAACTAATGTTGAAGGGCGGCCAACAGTCTGGGTGAACATGCCGGAACGTTTGCAATCTGCAGCAAAAACCTGAAGAAGAACCAGAGGCAACAGTTCAGCATTCAGCTCGTGCGCATTGCTTGGGGGCTGTCAACGATACGCTCTCAAAGGAAAGAAATCTCAGAAGTTGGCTGGGACGGCTGCTAGCGGCAACGAGGTCGGGCTTTAGCAGGTGAGTTTTGTGTCTATGGTCACTATGTCATTCAGAACTGCGTAGGCTGTTTGCTTTGGGCCTAGAAACTGTGCTGAGACGAAGATTTCTTTTGAGGTTTTGAAGGTGTATTTTATGGCCATGTTTCCTTCGTTTACGGTGGTCAAGGCATCGTCCAGTGGAACCATTGTTGGGGAGACAGTCATTTCGAGTTTGTCTTTGTTTCTTCTGATTTCACATATCAGCTTAACTTTGCTGTTTTGTTTGCGTGCCCTTTTCACCAGTGCTTCGACGTGTCTAATCCCTTGGATCTTCACGTCCTTGAGCGTTGCGTTCTCTCTGAAAAGTGCGTTCGCCATGATCACCAGCTTTCTCGCGGGGTCTATTCCGTCAACATCGTCAGAATAGTTTGTTTCCGCCCATCCTGCCTTTACCGCTTGGTCGATGGCTTCTTGGAAGCCTTTGCCTTTCTCCATCTCTCCGATGACATAGTTTGTCGTAGCGTTGAGTATCCCCCTGACGCTCTGAAGCTCATCGGCCTTAAAGCATGATTCCAGGAGACAGAATACTGGGACGTGTGCACCGACGGTTGCTTCGTGGAGCAGTTTGACGCCACTTTCCTTAGCCATGTTCATGAGTTCTCTGTAGGCGACGACAAGCGGACCTTTGTTTGCAGTGACAACGTTCTTCTTTGCGGTCAACGCAGCCTTGATGTTTGAAAGACCTGGCTCACCATTCAGCGTAGACGGTGTTAGTTCTACCGTCACGTCGCATTCAATTTCTCCTATGGCCTTTAAGGCGCTGTAACCCTTCACGTATTTTCCGAAGCCTCTCCACTCTAGCGTTTTGCACCTGAGAACGTCGGCTGGACTGAGTCCTCTCTTGTCCTTGGCGGTTCCTTCTGAATCAGAAACAGAAACTATGGTCAAATCGAGCCCCAGCGACTTCAACAGTTGCTTCTTTTCGTTGATGAGTTGCAGCAGGCTTTGCCCCACATGGCCAAGGCCTATCAGTTGAATTCTCATGCAGGCACGATTGTTGCCGAACGTATTTTAGGTTTGACCAAGAGCCCAGTGTAATCTGTTTGACAAATGCCTGGCCACAGGCTTGAGCGCCCTGAAGCAGAAGGTATATAACCAATAAGAGGCCGAACTGAATACCTTGGTGCCGGGACCTGAATGGGGCAAGATAGGGAGCAGAAAGGTGTTGCGAAGGCGCAAGTGGCAAAGCTGGTCGATTTGGGAGACTATCAGGCGGATTCTGTGGTGAGTCGAACGTTAATTGATAAAAAAACGGGGACTGTGACCTTTTTCGCTTTTGATGAAGGACAGGGTTTGAGTGAACACACGGCGCCGTATGATGCCTTGGTCTATCTTCTTGATGGAGAAGCAGATATAATTATCTCAGGCAAGTCCGCACGAGTAAAAGAAGGGGAAATGGTTGTGATTCCCGCCAAGAAGCCACACGCGGTCAGAGCGGTGAAGAGGTTCAAGATGATATTGACGATGATACGTTCTTGATGCAAATGATTAGCGAACATTATTTCTCCTCGGATTAAGCTTATTATTGTCACGCGCGCGCAAGGTTGGAACCGTCAGCAGTTTTCATTCTATTCGGGTCGCGATGAATAATCGCCAAAACATAGAACTGGCGAGCGTTTCATCCTTTAATTCCAAGGACTCGTCCTTCACAGTCAACTACTTAGGCTGAAGAATTGAAAACGAAAAAGAAACGCGCGTCCTAGTCGTTGTTCGAACAACCTCAGTTTTGTTGCCTGTTGGGGTAGGCTAAACAGTCAAATAGGTAAAATCCAGCTCTATGCAGTGGAAATGTGAGAGCGCAATGCAGAGTGCAAGAATTGTATCCTTCGATTTGGATGGGACTCTCACGGACATTTCCTTTGTAGATTCGGTGTGGTCGGAGGGAGTGCCCCGCCAGTACGCCCTCAAGAATGATGTTCCATTCGAGGTTGCCAAGAGGAGAGTTATGAGCGAGTATGGTAAGGTTGGCAGGGAGAGACTTGAGTGGTATGATCTGAGTTATTGGATAAGGAGATTTGGGTTGGATGTTTCTCCTGAAGAGATTTTGAGTTCTTTTCAACACAGAATTATGATTTACCCAGAAGTGCATGATGTTCTGGAGATGTTTAGGGATAAGGGGTTTAGGCTGATTATTGTGACGAATGCACGGCGCGAATTTGTCGATTTAGAGCTTGAAAAGACAAATATCTTGCCCTACTTTGAGCGTGTTTTTTCTTCAACCTCTGACTTTGGGCTCATCAAGAACGCAGTTAGCGTTTACCGAAAAGTGTGCAGCATCTGCGACGTTCTTCCAGGCGAAGTGGTTCACGTGGGTGATGATAGTAGTTTTGATTTTGACGTACCGAGCAAACTGGGCATAATGGCCTTCTACCTGGATAGAACCGGCAAGCACTCAGGGGAGTTTGTGATTCGCAGTCTGAAGGAGTTGACCGGAAAACTTGCAAGGTCCACCTAGCATGCCGCGCCTGACCGCGAGCGAGTTGGAGAACCCTTTTCCAATCAAGACGACTCAATGTCTTCGCAGACACACCTAGTGACTTCGCGTGCGCCCACTAGGTTATCGTTGCAAGATGCTTTTCTACCATGTGGTGAGGGTGGTAGCTGAGTTTTGCCTTTCTTAGGCCTGGTATTCCTAGGTCTTGTTCACGGTTGACGAAAGTGAAGGTTCTGAGGGCGTTTTGGCAGAACCATTGGTTGATGAGTTGGTAGAGACCTATGATTTCGGGGTTGGCTTTTTCGAAGTGGACGACTGCAGTGCCGTCGTTGAGTGGCTCGGCGAGGGTGAAGGCTTCGAGTTTGCCGTCGACATAGACGGCTCCACCGGACACCGCTAGCAGCGGGTAATTGTCGAAGAGCGTCTTAATAGCCCTGTTTTCTGCTTCTAGGCCTGGGTCGAAGTCGCATTTGCGGAGGTTGCACCATTGTGTTTGAAGTTGGAGGCAGTCGTTCACGACCTGGGCATCGATATTCTCGTAATCGCACCTGTAGGTGGAGAGGCAGCGAGATATGAAGTTCCGTTTGGAATGGTACTTATCGCCAGGAAGATCAGCAAGGTCAGAGGTCAAGTAAACGTAGTCCCAGTCGTCCCTGTCTGGTTCAACTAGATATCCCCTCGCGATCAGCTGTTTTGCCTGTTCAGAATCCAAGCCATAAAGCAGCATCTTAGGGTGGCTATCGCCGACTGCTTTCTTCATACCTTCCAGCACTGAAGAGATTGGCTGTTTTGATAGGGGTGGCAGGAGCAGGTTTTTGGCGCCGCGTATTCTCTTGCGTTGCAGCAGGACCGTGCCTTCAAGGCGCGAGAGCCTGACTGGTTCGGCCTCGTTCCACACGTAGAGGTTTGTGAAGGTTAGCTCAGATAATTGCGGTTGCATCTGTTTGAAGAGTGCGTCGAGAAGGGCCTTGTCTTCGAACCCTAGGTTTCGGAACTCGGGGAATTCTGGGAGCTCGTCTGTTCCATTCAAAGTTCTGTATTCCTGGCGGCCTTGCTTTTTTTAATTTAGAGCATGGGTCTTGGAAGAAGATGTGAGCGGGGCTAAAGTTTCTTGTCTTGTTTGAAGAGGTTTTGTAAGACCTGTGCCGAGGTGAAGAGGGCTCGGTTGCCTCCAACGTAATATGACACTCTCAGGGCTTCGATGATTTCCTCTTTTGTGGCTCCGAGTTTAAGGGCTCTTCGACCCAAGGCTGTGGCACCCTGAAATGCTCCATGCTCCACGTCGATTGCCATGGCTATCAATAACTTTGAACTTCTGAGGCAGGCTCCCTCAGAAAAGACAACATCCTGCAGCCTATTGTAGGATTCGACTATTTTCGGGTCAAATTCTCTGTAAACGTCCAAGGGATTCCCAGACAAGTCTATCACTGGAGGGTCAATAGTTAGCCCTGTGGAAATAAAGCTTGGCATCAGCTCGCCGGAAGCCCTGTTTGGACATTAAACGCTTAAGGATTCGGCACGTCGTTCTCGTCGGTGGACAAAGTGTATAAGTGAGGTTCGCCCAATTGTCCCTACAGGGAAACAGTTGAACAGGAAAAGAAGGTTCCTATGGGGCCTCATTTTCGTCATCTTCATATACAGTTTGCCTATCATAGGGCTTGCGACTGCTAAAGTCTACTCTTATCTGCTTCTGGCTCTTGGAGCCTTTGTCTTTTCCGTTTACATGGTCTACAGGGTCACAGTCAGAAACGTCAAACTGAAATATCCGATAGTGTCGCCTGAAGGGCATCCAGACGTCTACACGGGACGCATGCCCAGACCAATACACGAAGACATGCAACGATACCCATGGTTCTTCAAGAGAAAACGAAACAAGAGACTCGACAACAAGAAAGAGAAGAAACGATGAAGCAGACTCGAAGCTCGAACTCCAATCAGGTAATCGTTGTCGGACAATACAAATAGATCAGGTGCATTCAATTAACGCCGGGTCCCTGCGCAGTGGTTCCTCACAGCAGGAAACATTTTGAATTTCTCATCCAGCAAGCGAGTGGCGATTTCTCCCGATATCTCCTTATCCCTCTGAAAGTTATTGCAAAAAATTCGAACGCACGTTTTTCAACCTGCGCCCTTTCAATAGTTGCACTTATCTAATATATGCTGTAGATTTATGGACTTGGCTAAGATTTAATTAATATTGTGTCCCTAGTTAGAGGCTGCAGTGGGAGGTCTGTTGGTTGCCTTACGTAAAGCCTGAAAGTAGGGTGAAGTATGAGAAGGTTCTTGATGAATTGATAGGCATTCTGAAGTCTTTGCCTGTGGATGAGGTAGACGCAGAGCTAAACTATGTTGTGACGAAGATACTCAAGCAAATCTATCCCGTTCGATACTTCCAAATCAACAAAGCCATAGGCGTCCTTGAATGCGTCAAGCTTGAATTCTACAGAAGAGTAGCAGCACCATACGAGGACAAAAAGATAAAAGAATCGGGCGACGTCTAGACCTCAAACAGAGAGTCTATGGAAAGCTCTGCTTTCATGTGTGCTAATTTATCTTTTGCTGCGCGCTTCTATTCAACTTCGCTTTTTAGACTTGTTCTCTAAGACTTCTATTGACTCAATGGCGATGTGTATCTCTTCTTTGATTGCTCCCTGAACGCGTTCATCGAGTTCTCCAGTTTTTTCGCCAGGCTCAAACTCGCCCTTCCCGACACCCTTCAATGGGTTGCTATCAACTGCCAAGATGGCTCCAGCCCTCAATTTCCTGAGCTTAGCAAGGGTAAATATCACGGAGCACTCCATCTCAACGGACAAAACGCTAAACCTGCTCCAGCGCTTCAGGTTTTCCAAGTCACAGTAGAAAGCGTCTGAGGTTAAGACAGGGCCGAAATGAACCTTTCGCTTGGGCTTCTGTGCTGTCTGAACCAGTGCTGCGGTCACGCTGAAATCTGCGACTGCGGGATACTCAATCGGCACATAGGTTCTTGATGTTCCATCGCCACGCACAGCAGAAGATGCGATGACAATGTCTCCAACCTCTATGTCTGGTTGCAGACTGCCCGTCGTTCCAACACGGATAAAGGTCTCAGCTCCTATCTTCGCCAACTCCTCAACAACTATGGCTGCTGACGGACACCCAATTCCTGTTGAACAGGAAGAAACCCCTATGCCATTGACCTTGCCCGTGTACGTCACGAACCCCCGATAATCCCCAACCTTCACGCTCTCATCAAAGAAACTCGCAATCTTCTCAACCCTCTTCGGATCACCAGAAATCAACACATACTTAGCAACATCTCCAATCCCACACATGATGTGGGGCTGCACGCGCTTCCTCATCAACATCTCCCAACCATTCTACGCTTCACTGCAAATTATGTTTTCTGATAGGAGTCCACCATCGGGTGTGGCGCGCTAATCACGCCAAGCTTCTACCCTCCGGGACAAGCGCGCTAGATCCAACGTAAATGTAGGAATAGATTAGGGATAGAATAGGATCTAATTCTGAAAAACACCTTAATAATTCGCAGACCAAGACGAGTTTGGAGGTTGAGGACAAATCAGCGGTACCATATTCCTCCAAAAAGAGTTCGCAGCGGCCCAGAGAGGTTGAAGATATTTTCTCCTCTCCTTTCTCCCTTAAACCGCTCTGGACCCTTGCGAGAACTCGAAAAGAAGAGGGCGATACTGGTGCGGTGAAGGTGAAGAAAAATGAGCACACGACCACTGGTCGAAGAAAAAGGTGTTCTTCTAAAGAATGAACTCGCTGACAGCGCACGCGCTGGGCTGTAACAAGGGGCACAATGGTTGCATATTTGATGCGAAAGGGTCGTTGACAAAAAAAGGAGAGATATTATGATGCGTTGTCCGCGTTCTTGCTGCGTTTCGTTTTCAGCATTAGTTTGCCTGCTACCGCAGCTACGAGTGTCAGTGAGAGCATTGCCATCAATGGGTACTGAAACTCTGGAATCGCGCCTGGGGCTCCTGTAACGGTGCCGGTAATGGTTCCGAAGTTTTGTGCTGGCTGCGCGGTCATGTGGATGTTGATGTTGGGTGTTGTTTGGCCGACTGTGACGCTGACGAGAGTTGCATAGGATGCATCATAATAGCCTGATGCTGTTGCAGTGACGTTGTAGTCGTTTCCGTTTTTCAATCCACTTGAGATGTTGAAGTAGCCGTTGCTGTCGGTTTCGCCTGAACCGGTGCCGTTGCTCCCGCTTGCCGTGACCGACGCGAATCTAATCGGGTTGCTGCTCTGGTCTGTTATGCGTCCAGTTATCGTGCCCGAAGGCATCGGAGGCGTGGTGACAGGGGTTAATTCCATGTTTATGCCGCTCGTCTGTTGGCCAGCAGTAACCGCCACAGTGCCAGTGTAAAATGTGAAGTTTCCGTCGCCACTGGCGTACAGGTTGTAGTTGCCTGTTCCCAATCCTGTGGCAATTCTGTAGTTGCCTGATGAATCCGTTGTGGCATAACCGACGTACGTGGTGTCTGAAGAAGCTATGACGGCAATGCCGAAGAGACCTGTGCCGTTTGGTGCAGCTACTTTTCCCGAGAGGATTCCTGACCTTGCCAGGGCAAGGTTTACATTCTTGGTTTCAACTCCCGCAACAACGTTTGCCGTTGTCATTTGACGGATATATCCGTCAGGCGCGATTATCAGAGAGACGTTGTACATTCCTGTCGGCAGGTTTGTCGCTATGTCGTATTTCCCATCAGACCCTGTGGTGCCAAAAAATCCGAAGGTCCCTGTTCCATTTGAAAGGTTCGCGAAGATAACAGTGCCGTTGAGAGCCGATGAATTCACGGCGTCAGTGACTATGCCTGAGATTGCGCCGGAAAGCTGTAGGTCAAAGTCCACGCCTGATGTGGTTTGGCCAGTTGTCACGCTTACGGAGTCTATTTCGCTGTCAATGTACCCGGTTGCAGAGGTTGTTGTCAAGTTGTAAGTTCCCGTCTTTAGTCCAGTGGTCATAGTGTAGTGTCCAGAACTGTCGGTAATGGCGAATCCCGAGCCGTTGTCCCCTCTTGCTGACACGTAGACGCCTGCGACTGGACCGTTGGCGCCGTAGACGATTCCCACGACATTCTGTTTCGTCGTAGCATTGAAGATGCATATTTGAGCTGCGAAGCTTAAAGCTATGGCAAACATTAGGACATCTGCTAGTAACCAACGCTTAAACAATTTACTTTTTCTCCTGAAGAACATTTTCTGGGTTCCCTTTATTAAAGACTTGCATCTTGGCGCCCTTATTGACTCCATTGTAGAATGCGGATTGCTTGTTCGTACACAGACTTCATAAACCTAATAAAACAAAAGTAGCGTACCTGAAACAGAGAGTTCAAAATGTGGGTTTTTCGTAGGCAAAACTCGGCTTATGCCCTCAGCTTGCTCCTGTGCCTAATAGGAATAGCAGCGCTTCTAACTGCGCTCTGGAAAACCTGGCCACAGGTTTCCTCAGCCAAAGATCCTTTTTCAACCTTTCTGACGCTTCTATGGACGAAAAACTTGGACATTGTTCCCGGTCTTCAATTCAAACTGGTATACCTTGTCGCTCTAGGCGATGCCCTGCTTATTTCAGGAGTGATAGTGGGGGTCCTGAGCGTTCAACGGTTTTATCTGCCCGGAAAAGTCGTGTGGTATCGATGCCCATTCTGCTACAAGGATTGGAAATCGAGTGGAACCAAGGCCCTGATACATTGCCCTCACTGTCGCCAGCTGGTTCATCCAACAATGATTGAAAAACAAGTCCAAGCGATTTAGAGGTTCTTGCATTCCTCTCTGAGAATTTCGTTCAAGAACCTCTGAGCCTGTCTTGCCGACAACCTTGCATGGTTGAGATCATCCAGCTCCTTTCTCTTTTCCCATTTTGACCCTGCGACGATTGATCGAATGGTTTCCTTTGTTTCCCATGGGAAAACTAGCCAGCTAGACGTCTTCTTTTCATGATAGTCTGGTTCGATGGCGCTACGCGGCTTCGTGTACATGGTCGCGGTTTTCACTTCCTTCGCTCCTTCTTTGACGATATGCTCTTTCGCCAGCTTCAGGCTTTGTCCAGTGTCCGTGACCTCGTCAACTAGGAGCACCTTCTTGCCTGACACATCCGTTGATAGCGGCTGCGTCAGTCTTGGTCGGCTTTCCGTCTCGCCGATGCCAGTGTAGAACTCAACTCCGATGTTCGCCAGCACAGGAGCACTCAACAAGTCACACAGTACGCGTGCTGGAATCCAGCCGCCTCTGGAAACGCCGACTATGACATCTGGCACGAACCCGCTTCTGACAATCTTCCTAGCCAGACTCAAGAGAACATTGTATGTTCGATTCCACGCTAAGACTTCAAACTCCGTCACACGCGCCTTCGTAACCTAACCACCGTTTGACAGATTCTGCTGCCCACAAATTAAGATTATGCAGGCAGCGCGCAGTTCAGTTTCATGCTCGCTTCTCTAGTCTTCTTCCCATTTGGTTATCCATGAACCTATCAGAATGCACGCAATTCCCAGCACGGTGATTATGCCCGTGTTCAAGAATGCAGTCTGCGATTGTCCAAAAATCATGGAGGCTCTAAGTCCGTCACTCACGTAAGTGAGCGGAAGCACCTGCGCGATGGCTTGAAGGAATAGGGGCATTTGACTGAGCGGGAAGAATGTGCCTGACAGAAACATCATTGGGAAGGTTATCGCGTTTGCCGCGGCGTCTGCGCCATCTGGGTCTTTCACGAACCTTGCAATGATCATTCCCAGACCCGTAAACATCAGAGAAGCCATCGCTACCAGGAACAAAGAGATGGCATCCACAGATATTTTCATGCCGAAAACTGCCACTCCCAAAATCAGCATCACGGACATGCCCAGATAAGTTATGAGAACGTTGTATACGGTTCTGGAAAGTATCCACTCATAACGTTTAAGAGGCGTGGTTGCAAGCTTGTGGAAGACTCCGTTCTGCCTGAACTGGGCACTTATCGAAACCGAAGTGAAAATACTCGTGGTCATGGCCGTTAACGCGATGACGCCTGGCAAAAAGAAGTCAATATAGCCATATCGCTGTGGCGCTATCTTCAAGTCCTGAATATTCAGGTAACTGATTCCATGTGAGAGACCGAAGTTCAACTGATTAATGATGCTCGCCAAAATGCTTCCTACAATTGGGGCCGAAGACGTGGACTGATCGTAAACGAAGGTGACGTTGGCAGTAGCGCCCGTGCCGTTGGTTTGATAGGCTATTGTGGCATTTCTGTCGAACCCAGGCGAGATTATGAGCAAGCTGCTCAGCCTGTTCGTTATCGCATAATCTGTAGCGTTGATTGAAGAGTCAACCATCTTGATGTTGAACGGAGCGTTGGTAGTGTTTAGGGCCGTTATTAGAGCATCAGACCAATATGTTTCTTTTCCAGCCACTAGGTCTTGGTTTTGAACGTAAAGATCATACTTTGATGAGGACTGGCTGAAGATAGCCCCAAACAGGAGTATGAGGACACATGGAAATGCAATCGTCCAGAAAACTGTGCTCTTGTTGCGTAGGAAACTCTTGAGACTTGCCTTCAGATCAATTACTACATGACTCATAACGTGCCCTCCTCTTCTCCCAATGTTTGCCCAGTCAGGTTCAGAAACACATCTTCAAGGCTTGAGCGTTTGAGCTGCAGTTCGCCAAACGGAATATCGCTGCTGCTTAAACTGTGCAGCACTTCCGAGACAGTCACACCGTGATTCAGGTGGGCAGTGACATCGCCCGTTGCCCCGTCATATTTCGCTTTTATTCCGAGCTTCTCTATATTCGGAACAGCCCTCGGACTCGTCTGTTTCAATATAAGCAAGTTCCTCTTGCCATATTCAGAAATAAGCCCCTGAGGAGTATCCATCGCAACGATGTTACCGTTATGGATGATACCCACCCGGCTGGCAAGAATTTCCGCCTCCTCCATGTAATGCGTCGTCAGAAAAACTGTCTTATCCTGTTTGTGAAGCCCATCGATAAGATGCCATACACCGTGACGCGCCTTCGGATCCAACCCCGCCGACGGCTCGTCCAGAAAAATCACCTCAGGATCATTAACCAACGCAACAGCTATGCCAAGACGCTGCTTCAAACCGCCTGACAAATGCTTGAAGAGCACGTTTTTTTTATCCTCCAGATCCACAAGTTTTATCAAACCGTCGACGTCCGGATGGCTGTTAAACATTCCCGCATAATACTGAATAGTCTCCTTGACGGTGAGCCTCTCGTAAGTGTAGAAGTCCTGCGGCAAAACACCCGTCCTTTTCTTTATTGCCATCTGATCCTTGGCAATGTCAAGTCCGAGAACGAAGGCTTTTCCGCTTGTGGGCTTTCGCAGGCACTCGAGCATCTCTACGGTCGTCGTCTTGCCCGCGCCGTTGGGCCCGAGGAAAGCGAATATCTCGCCCCGATTAACGGTAAAAGAAATACCGTTTACTGCAACCAAATCGCCATAACATTTGGTGAGTCCATCCACTTGAATCGAATTATCATTGCTCACACCAGTTGCTCCTAGTGATTATCTTCAGGGACATCGACGCCGTCATCTTAAAGCTTTTCTGTCTGGTTTAGGCGAAGCGGGTGTAGACTTCGGCAGAAATTTTATATAAGAGGTTCCCAAGCTGAATGTAGATAAGACACGGATTTTGGGAGAAACATGTCAATTCCGCCTGAAATCGCTTGGATAATTCCGGTCGTACTGCCGTTCATCCTAGGCCTGCTCGTAGGTGCAATAATCAAGAAAGCTTTGAAGATTCTAATACTCGTCGTCGCCCTCATCATTGTCCTCGTCGCAACAGGAATCCTGAGCGTGACCTTCAGCGACATTTTCTCTGCGTTGCCCAAGCTGTACGATGTCGGGATCGGATGGCTCAACGTCCTACCCTATTCTTCCGTAGCATTCATCATCGGCCTCGCACTGGGATTCCTGTTTGCGAAATAGCGCACCGATGACCATTTTCACGAGAGCCTCTATCAAAGTAATTGTTAATAAGATAGGAACCGACTACAACATGCCTGATCTGTCATCGTGGCTGCTGTTTTGGAGATGGGCAAGAGATGAACGACGAAACCCTTTCAAATCAAACGAAGACGGAGGCCCATAGTTCTTTTTTCTTGGGCAGGACGAGGGCGGATGAGTCTCCAGTTGAGTTGCCAGTGGACGCGTTTAAACGACACTTCATGGCCCTCGGGGGCAGTGGTTCTGGCAAAACCGTGTTGTGCAAGTGTGTCATCGAAGAAGCTGTGCGAAACAACATTCCAGTCATCATAATCGACCCGCAAGGAGACATTTCCTCCCTCGCCATAAGAGGCAACACTGAAGAACTGACAGAACACGGAACATCTCTGAAAATTCAAGAGGAATTCTTCTCAAAGGCGAGAATAGCTATTTTCACCCCCGCCAGTAACAAGGCGATTCCCATAAGCGTCAACCCGTTCAAATCTCCTTCACAAGACGTTCCCCATGAAGAAGCCGTCCAAGCCATTGACCTCACGGCCACTTCTCTGGCAAGCTTCCTCGGTTACGATCTGAACACGGACGCTGGAAAAAGCGCCAAAGCCTACATGTTTACCATACTCGAACATCTATGGCAACAAAAACAGAGAATCAACGACATGAGCCACCTGGCCCACATAGTTCTGAACCCTCCAGCCAAAATCGCCGCAACCCTCAACAGTCTTGTAGCAAAGAAAGAGCCTGAAGAGATCGCTAGGAAGCTACGCTTTCTAACAGTCGGGACTTCATCACTAATGTTTCAGATGGGAGTTCAGATTGACATCAGTCTGTTCGTGGACGACAGCGATGGAAAGGTGCCCGTGAACGTAATCTACCTGAACACCCTGACATCCGAAAACGACAAACAGTTCTTCTTGGCGACTCTCTTCAAAGAGCTTTACTGTTGGATGTTGAAAAACCCCTCAAACAATTTGAGGATGCTCTTCTATGTTGACGAGATTTCGCCTTACATTCCACCCTATCCAAGGAATCCGCCTCCGAAAAACGCGTATACCCTTCTCTTCAAGCAGGCAAGAAAATACGGCATAGGACTTGTGGCGGCCACGCAGAACATCACAGACATAGACTACAAGGCCTTGGCACAGGTTAATACCTGGTGTCTGGGCCGCATGATGACAACCCAGGATATCGCCAGAGTGCAGAAAATCATCCAATCAATAGATCCAACGCACGCCGAGATGGTTCTGCAGAAACTGCCAAGCCTGCGGACGGGGGAATTCCTCCTGCTTTCTCCTGATTTCTACGATGACGTCGTTGATTTTTACGTCCGTTGGCTGGCAACCAAACACTTGACTCTAGACGAGAAGGATCTTGCACAATACGTGCCCGCGGAATCAAGGACATTTTTTGAGAAACACTTGCAGAAGAAAGTCACAAAAAAGTGGACAACAGCCGCCCATTTTGTACCTTCCAGAACTCTAGAAGAAAAGACCCGGCGATATCTTCATTCGGCAAGAAAGGCAGTGTCTGCAGACTCTGTCGCCAAAAACCTGAAGGTAACCTCAGAGGATTCTGAGAAAATTCTCCGCAAACTCGTCAACACCGGAATTGCAAAAAAGGGCCGAACCAAGCACAGTGGCGAATACTTGTACTGGCTTTCAGAATTCAACCTCGACCCTTCCAAAGACATCAACGGCGAGATCCTGACAATTCCTGCACACATTACCCAGGCTGAAGCTTCCAAAAGAGTCAACCATATGCTGCAGGGTGGGTTGCTGCACAAGGAGGAGGAAATCTACGATGCAGAGTTCTGGTATATCCCAATCTGGAAAATCATCGCCACTCGTGAAGCAACCAAACTACTCCTCCTGAAGAAAGAAGAAACAAACACATACTACGTGAGCGCACAAACAGCCGCAATAATATCGCTCGAGAAAAAAGGAATAGCTTTTCACAAGCTGATGGCAAGCGCGGCGAAGAAACTCAGAAACCTGGATGAAGACGAACACATCACCTTCGTACCTAAACTGCCCAGCGAAATTGCCGAGTTTCCACAGATAAAACTCGACATGGACAAAGCATATCAGACACTAGAATTGAAACTGGGCGTCAGGCCAATGTCAGCGAAAATGATACTACTACCGGTATGGAGCTTGAAAGTGCAACATAAAAGAAAAAAGTCGAGGCGCACCATCAACATCGATGCGGCAACAGGCCGTCTGCTAACCGGACATTTTCAAAAAAACTAGCACAGCGTTTCCGCGCGCGAAACTGCTCGGTTGCGCCGGGAGAACGCAGTAGTGTTAAATATGTCCTGGATTGAACATCATAGCAGATAATCATGGAAGGCAAGTTCGAGGGAAACCCTTTCGAGAGCAAGGCCCTTTTGTTGATGATACTCTTTGGATTCGCAGGCATGGCCCTCCTCCAATTTGAAAATGCCCCATCCGTTTACACCCCCTATGCCGGAAGCTCGACAGACTATCAAAAATTCTCCCTCGCGATGTATGGATACTCGTACTTGCTGAACCCCGTGCTCCTCTTCATTGCTTTCTACCGCGTCTGTAATCGAAACCTTCCAGAGAAGGCTGCCAGCACCATAATCTCACTTGTCTTCGGAACCATAGTAGGAATGGGAATCGGATGGCTTTCCATAGGCGCCTTGATAGCCTTGGTCACAGGTTATTCTTTCATTTCGACTGTGGGATTAACTCTAAACCAGCTGCAGTTCGGGATGGCCACTAACGTTCTCGTAGCGCTTGCAGCGGTCGCGTGGGCCATGGTTGTGAGAAGGTGGGATGAAACGCTGCTTGGGTCAGGTCATGAATGGAAGTTCGATAGACCCTATGAGATTTCTGTAGCCAGTACAACCTACGCGTTGAGCGGGATCCTGACGCTTAGCGTCCTGCCAATTCTATTTCTGTTGCCTTTCAATACGAATCAAACATACATAGCTATCTTCTCAGGCACGGTTGGCCTAGCAACCATAAGCGGTATCAGCCAATTAATCATTGGACGCGGCCTCCACAATGGGCACAGATGGAGCTGGGTAGCCGCATTCGTAGCCTCAATGATAGGTCTGGCCTTAAACGTGGAAGTGTTAATCATTCTCGCACTTGATACAACGAGCTTGGAATTGATAGTCCTGGCTGAATTAGCTTCGGCGTCAGTCTCACTCTTCTTGAACCTACTGGTGATAGGTCTTCTTCTCAGGCTAAACTCAAGACTCTACTGTAGAATGGTCGACATACGAGCACTTCATGAAACGCGCTAAGTAAATATTCCGCACGTTGTAAATAGTCCATTTATCCAGGTGAAAACGATGAAATGGGTAACAAGACAATATGTGCATGTCGACAGGACAGCATGTCCGTGGCTGATAAAAAAATTCATCGACCCGAAAGCCGAGTTCATCTTCGTTCCCACGGAAAAAATCGAAGAAATCGTCAAGAAAGAAAAGGCAATACCTTACGATGCTTCGGATGTTGAGCTGGGGCATCATGGCGACAAGTGCAGTTTCGACGCCATGGTCGAAAAGTACAATATCACAGATCCCGCCATTTTGGAGTTGGCAAAGATCGTGCGAGCTGCTGACACTGACAAAATGGAGATGGCTCCTGAAGCCGCTGGTCTAGAAGCGGTCATGACAGGTCTCAGCATCTCGTCAAAAGATGACCATGAAACCATCGCCAAAACAGGTCCAGTGTACGACGCATTCTACACCAACATCAGCTTAAAGACTATTCGGGAAAAATACAAAGCAGAAACTGCAAAGATGAACATGAAACAGCTGGTGGAATTCCTAAGAAGGAAATTGAAGGAATAGACCAAAACGCGCGCAGACACAGCGAGCAAACCAAATGAATGGTCAGCGGTTATGGCTTATGCCCGAGATGTTTAGGGGACCCGTAGCGAGTTTGTACGAGTTTGCAACTAGAAGGAGTCCGTCAGCCCCTAAAGCGCAAAAACAATATTCCGCTTTGTCCTCTCTGATGATCGATCATAATTTCTTCTGTTCACGGTGAAGTTCAATAAATCCGCACTTTTCGCAGTAGAAAACTTTGACCTTGTCACCCAAGAAACCGTTCTTGGAAACTAGTTCCGTTTCGCTTCCTAAGGATTGAAGATGCTTGTCTCCTTGCATGTTTGAGCCGCATTTGGGACACGATCTAGTTTCGCTCACGCAGATTCCTAGCGAGCTCTGTTTGTTAAGAAACGTATTAAGGCTAGGATGAAAAGACAAATATGTACTCTAGAGAGTCATGTTAAACTGCATCGTTTGGTTTTTTACACACGTAGACCTTTTCAAAAAGCAAGTGCGCGTGCTTCAGTGCAATAGGCTCAGTAGCTGTTCTGCATCGTTTGGAGGGTAGCCAGAATAATACTTGCTGAAGTATCCGAAGACCTCTACTTTTCGATTCAGCAAATCCCTAACTTGAACCGTCCATTTTTCAATATCCTCAGTTCTGTCAACTTCAACCCTGCCCAAAGTTCCATCCACCTTTCTCCTATCTCCTTCCCATCTTACGTAGACAAAATCAGCCGTCATCTCCTTGTCAAGAAGAGGCTGATCAACAATAACCAGGGCCACACGATTTTTCCTCAGGAGAGACTGCAGTTCATCTCCGAGCAGGCCTTTGTTTCTCACTTCAACCGCGTAGCGGAAGCTCTTCGGTAAGGTTGGCAAAAACTCTTGCAGAGCATGAAAATGCTTGGATCCGAATGAGCTGGGAAACTGGAGCAGAAGTGGTCCGAGCTTGTTCTGCAACTGGGTCATTCTGGAAATGAAGGTTTCCACCTCTCTTTCACAGTCCCGCAGCATCTTGACGTGAGTTATAACTCTGGGAAACTTTGCGGAAAACAAGAAACCCTGAGGCGTTTGCTCTTTCCAAGCCTTCGTCGTGTTAGCCGACGGAATCCTGTAGAACGTGTTATCCAACTCCACCGAGTCAAAGTGTTTCGCATATTCTGCCAGAAACCCTGCGGGCTTAAGCCCCTCAGGATAGAAGCCGCCCACCCAGAACCCGTAGCTCCAGCCCATCGTGCCGATGTGCAGTTTTTCTATTCTGTCTCTTTTGCCTTCAGAAGTAACCACTGCTTCTCCCCCGCCTTCTTAAACCGTGCCAGCACATATCTGCCGTGCAAGCTGTGGCCGTGGAGATTGAACTCAATGATGTTTTCACTCCAGACTTTCGTCTCATAGGTCCCGCTGTCAAATATCTTCACCGTCCCAGCTCCATACTGCCCTTCAGGTATGGCGCCCTCAAAACTTCGATATTCCAGTGGGTGATCCTCCGTTTCCACGGCAAGCCTTTTTTCCCCAGACTGCTCAGGAATGCCCTTCGGAACCGCCCAGCTCTTCAACACCCCGTTCTTCTCCAACCGCAAATCGTAATGCAACCTTCTCGCGTGATGCTCCTGAACAACAAACGTTCGCCCCGCCTCCCCACCGATACTCCCAGACGGTTCAGGCGTGATTTCAAAGTCTCTTCTTGAAACGTACGGTTTCAGGCTGTCTGGCATCACCTGATCTAAAGTGCACTCAGAAGGAAGTTTATCATCCCTGAGTCCAAGAAATCTCGGCATGCGCAGCCTGCCATCTTTGGTAACGTTCTGATAAGCCACCTGGCAGACGGTTTCAGGCTTCAACCAGACTATTTCTTCCTGCGCATCGACACCTTCAAGAGTCTTGTCACCAGCTTGGAGAGGCTTGAACGTTTTCAACATCGATTCCATGTCTTCTTGACCGAAGCCAGTTCCCACTTTACCCACATAGACGGGCCCCGTTTTGCCAAACAGTCCAAGAATCAGCGCTCCAAACGTTGGCTCTCTCGCGCCCTTGCCGATTGTGTAGCCGAAGATTACACAGTCGCAGGTCAGGATAGGTTTAATCTTTAACCAGCTGTCGCTTCTGGCTCCAGGCTCATACTGGCTCTCCTTCTTCTTAGCCATGATGCCCTCCATGCCCTTAGCCAACGCAGCCTTGTAGTAGGCCTCGCCCTCCGTTTCAACGTATGCGGACAGCACAACATGGCTCCCCTCGCGCACGTATTCTTTCAAGAGCCTCTTTCTCTCCATCAGGGGAAACTGGACTAGCGAGTTCCCATCCTTCTCCAGTAAATCAAACACTATGTAGGTGGCGGGCGACGCTTGGGACACGTACCTGATGTTTTCAATCGAAGTTGTCTTGCTTCTCTCCGCGAGCGCTTGGAAGTCGGGTTTGCCCTCGTTCATTACAACTATTTCGCCGTCGATCACCGAGTTCTCCGTCAGTTTTTTCAGCTCTTCAAGTTCAGGAAAATTGTATTTGAGCTCTCTGTCGTTTCTGCTTCGAATGCTGAATCCGCCGTTAACGTAGCTTATGGCCCTTATGCCGTCCCATTTGACTTCGAATATCCAGTCTTCTGAGTTGAAAGGTTTTTCATTGTGCTGTGCAAGCATCGGCTTGTAGTGTTGCTTCATTATTTCTTCAGCTGATTGAGAGTTTCTTGCAGGGCTGCCATGAGCTCCTTTGCTTCCTCTTTCACGGGTTTCTCAGCGACAATTGTTTCACCCTTGAGCTTCTTTGCAATCAGCTTTCGAATCCTCTCCTCATAAGTGTCTTTGTATTCCGTTATGTCGAACTCTCCTGAAAGATCGTTCACTATCTTCACGGCAAGGTCCAACTCCTTCTTCTCTGGTTCCTTGAGTCGTTTCAGTTCTTCGAAGTTGTTCGGATCTGAGATCTCGTATGCGTATCGAAGCGTGGTCAAGACTAGGGCCCCCTTGTAAGCGTGCAACAAGATCGGATACTCCTTCGTTCTCAGAGTTATTCTTCCCGCCCCGGCCTTGTGCGTTTTCTGCAGGGCCGTCAGCAGCAGGCTGTATGCCTCATTGCTCTTGTCAGGCGTGAGAACGTAGGATCTTTCAAAGTAAATGGGGTCGATGGAGAGGTAATCTACAAACTTGTCGATGCGGATTTTCTGGCTCGACTGTGGCCTCGCCGCGTCAAGTTCTTCCTTCTGGAACATTATGAAGCGGTTCTTGGTCACCTCATATCCTCTCACAGTGTCTTCCCACGGAACGACCAAGTTATCTTTAACGCACACCTTCTGATACTTCAGCGGCTGCCCGTCTTGTTTGTGAAGAAACCTGAAAGAGAAAGCCTTGTCAAACGTCATTGTGTAAAGCTTGACCGGCACGTTAACTAGCCCTATTGTCACGGCTCCGCTCCAAAACGGCCTCCTAGGGACTCGTACGTTTGGTTCTTCCGGTTCTTCTTCCATCAATCCACACTCTTCTCAAGTCTCTGCTTATCCTCAAGCATTCCCTTCCAAGGGTTGCTCTCAGATTTCGCAACGGTGAATAAAGAGAATTTCTCTGGTTTTAATCCTTTCTTAACTTCTCTCCAGTCCAACGGCATGGAAACCGTCGCCTGAGAAGTGGCCCTCAGGCTGTACGGACACACCATGGTTCTCCCGTGAGAATTCTGCAAATAGTCAATGTAAACGGTTCCCGGCTTCTTTGATCTGGAGAACTCCGAAACAACGATTGGAGCTTCTCTGGCCAGATACTTTCCGATCTGGTGCACGTATTCCCTGGCTTGGCCAAACGTGTACTCGCGAACCACGGGAACAAGAATGTGCAACCCCTTTTTTCCAGAAGTCTTCACGTAAGATCTCAAGCCTAAACCGTCAAGCTTCTCCTTCACCAACAATGCCACGTCAACAACGTCATCTGCACTTGCAGGGGGCTCGGGATCTATGTCGAAAACGACAAGATCGGGCTTCTCAAACTCGTCCATCTTAGAAAGAGTCATGTGGAGCTCAAGCGCCGCGAGATTCGCGAGCCAAACAAGCGTGTCCAAGTTATTGCACACAACATAATTTATTTCTCGCTCGGCCGTTTCGGAGTATCTCTTGAACGTCTTCACCCATGGAGGAGTGCCCAAAGGCATGTCTTTCTCGTAGAAACCCTCCTTGTCGACACCGTTAGGAAACCTCGTCAAAACTACCGGCCTGTTCCGCAAAATATCCAGCATTCTAGGAGCCATCCTGATATAGTGCTGGATCACCTGCGCCTTCGTCACCTTTGCCTCAGGATACAAAATCTTGTCCAGGTTGGTGAACTCAACCTTGGTCAGCTTTTCCAGCCGGACTCGACCTCCAATTGTCTATTCCTCAACTCAAGTATTTGTATTTATCAAGAGCGTTTTTGCTGCCCTGCTTTTGGATTGTGAGAGAGAGAGCGCGCTAATATGTTGTCTTTCAGCTTTTGGGTTTGAAGGTGTATGTCCAATCTCTTCTGTTTGCGTCACGGGTCAAGTTGAGCAATAGAATCATCGATTAATGTAATCAGTTTGTTGAAATCGGTGAACTGAAAAATGTGGTCTAAACTTCCAGCAATTACAATATGACCACGACCTTCCGAATTCAACTTCTTTATTTCTTCATAGGTTCTTTGAACCTTAACAAGCGAGTCAAGTTTTAGGAATGATGCAAGTTCAATTTTAGCCGAATCGTATGTTTCCGTTATGAAAGGATATTGCTCATCAGGAATCCGATTTTCCCCCTTCTTGAGTACACCAGAGAACGCTATTCGGATTATCGAAAGTTCATTAATCAAAGCTCTCTTAATCATTGTCTTTCTTCGCCCATTTTTTATTGAATCCGTTAGCTGAGATAACAGCCAACCTATCGCAACACCAATTACCGCAAAAATCGATTCCCACGGTATCCGTTCACTCATTTTTGAACCTCGTTCTTATTAGAGGTGTTTTTGCTCAGTTTTTGAGGTTTGACTATAATCGGTTTGGTTTTGGTTCTTGAGCAATTCCTTAACTGTTAAGGCTTGAATCTCTATGTTGTCGTGAAGTTGTGCCCTAGCGATTTCTTCAAAAGACCCTCTACCGAAACTGAAAGCCACGATAATCCCTTTTGTTTGCTTTCTTCGCCTT
>Ga0315280_10000392_pt1 | contig 81446 bp, 74 predicted proteins | sample YL17G06_40_MG_FD_203697 | JGI IMG/M metagenome (GOLD analysis project Ga0315280, IMG submission 203697) | Sediment microbial communities from Yellowstone Lake, YNP, Wyoming, USA - YL17G06_40 | ecosystem: Environmental > Aquatic > Freshwater > Lake > Sediment | place: USA: Wyoming | collected... | reverse complement strand
GCTGGAGTTCCCGGGCGCGCAGGCGGTCATCGGGAGCCTGCTCGAAGCGAGTCCGTACCTAGAGCTGTGAGGTCGGAAGAGCTGATATGTCCTCCGTCGCAGTGATAGGGGAGCTCAATCTCGATCTGATCGTAACCGGCTCGCCCGGCCTGCCGGAGCCGGGGATCGAGAAGATCGTCGAGGGCATGGAGCTGACCCTGGGCTCCTCCTCCGCGATCCTGGTGGCGCAGCTCGCGCGGCTGGGCGATGACGTGCTGTTCATCAGCAAGGTGGGCGGCGATGACTTCGGGCAGCGGGCGCTGGAGTTCCTGCGTGCGAAGGGAGTCCCCACGGACGCGATCGCGGTGGAGGCGTCGCTGCGCAGCGGGCTGACCATCTCGATCGCGGTGGACGGCGAGCGGGCGATGCTCACCCAGCTCGGCTCTATACAGGAGCTGCGCTGGAGAGACGTCAACTTCGACCTGCTGCGAGGAAGACGACACCTCCATATCAGCTCCTTCTACCTCCAGCGCAACCTGCGCCCGGACATCGGGCGCATCTTCGAGCGCACGCACGCCATGGGGCTGAGCACATCACTGGACACGGGTTGGCCCAGCGACGAGGAGATCAACGGCGACCTGGCGGCGGTGTGGCCACATACCGACGTGTTCCTGCCGAACGAAGTGGAGGCGATGCAGCTTACCGGCTGCGGCACGGTAGAGGAGGCGCTGGACGTCCTCAGCGCGCGTGTCCCCACGGTGGTTATCAAGCTCGGCCCTGAAGGCGCGATTGCCCGCCAGGGCGGTCGCACGGTCCGGCGCGCGGCCTTCGTGGTTGACGTCGTGGAGACGACTGGCGCGGGCGATTCGTTCAACGGCGGATTCCTGCACGCCTATCTCGACAGCGCAGACCTGGCGGATTGCGTTGACCTGGGCCTGGCCTGCGGCAGCCTTTCCATCCGCGCGGTAGGCGGGACCACCTCGCAGCCGACCTTGGAGGAGGCGTTGGGGTTCATCGCCACCGCGCCGCGGCGGAACCACGCTTGACCCGAGACAAAGTTGCCGCGGAGGAGATTCTGGGCTAGAATCGCGTGATGCCGGCGCGCCGGCAAGCCCGCCGCAGGCGGGCAAGGGGTGGCTTATGCAGATCGCGTTTCTACTCGCAGGTCTGGTGATCGGCCTGGCCATCGGCTGGCTCTGGGCGCACTCCCGCGCGCTGCGTGAGACGCAGGCCGAGCGGGAGCAGCGGATCGCGGCGGAAACGCGCCAGCAGGAGATCGAGAAGCAGCTAGCCGCGCAGGCCGCGCTGGTCGAGCAAGCGAGGCAGCAACTTGGCGACACCTTCAAGGCGCTCTCATCAGAGGCGCTGCGAGAGAACAGCGAGGCCTTCGTCGAGTCCGCGAAGCAGACCCTGGAGCCGGTCAAGGAGACGCTCAGGCGCTACGAGGAGCAGATCAAGGCGATCGAGAACGCCTACCGCCAGACCTACGGCAGCCTGGATCAGCAGCTCAAGAGCCTGCTCGTCAGCGAGCAGCAGCTTCAGCGCGAGACGGGGAATCTGGTCAGCGCGCTGCGCCAGCCCCAGGTCCGGGGGCGGTGGGGGGAGCTGACGCTCCGTCGCGTGGTCGAGCTGGCCGGCATGAGCAAGCACTGCGATTTCCTGGAGCAGGTGAGTGTGTCGGGAGACGCCGGGAGGCTGCGGCCCGACCTGATCGTCACCCTTCCCGCCGGCCGCCAGGTGGTGGTGGATGCGAAGTGCTCGCTCGACGCCTACCTCAGCGCGGTAGAGGCATCGGATGACGAGTCGCGCCGGGCCTGCCTCACCCGCCACTGCCGGCAGGTTCGCGATCACATGAACGCGCTGGCGCAGAAGTCGTATTGGGATCAGTTTGCCTCTGCGCCGGAGTTCGTGGTGATGTTCGTCCCGGGCGAGTCGTTTCTGGCGGCCGCGGTGGATCTCGACCCCGGCCTGATCGAGGATGGTCTCCAGAAGCGGGTGCTGGTGGCCAGCCCCATCAACCTGGTCGGGATGCTGCACTCGGTGGCCTACGGCTGGCGGCAGGAACAGATCGCAGAGAACGCCCAGCAGATCAGCAACCTGGGTCGGGAGCTGTACGATCGCGTGCGGACCTTCACCGGCCATCTGCTTGAACTCGGCAAGCGGCTGGAGAGCGCTACCGATTACTACAATAGAGCGGTCGGTTCGCTGGAGAGCCGCGTGCTGCCGACGGCGCGGCGGTTTCGCGAGCTGGGCGCGGCCACCGGCGCGGAGCTGCCCGAGCTCGAGCAGGTGGATACGAAGGCGCGGGAGCTGGCCGCCCCGGACGCACTCTCAGATCAACCCTAACGGTCATCCGCCGGGGAGGAGCTTCCTCGGCCTGGAACGCTGACGATGGAGGTAGGAAGATGCAGGCATGGCTGTCCAGCTCCCTGGTTCGCCATTACCCGGGCTCGCGGCCGCGGAAGCGGAGCAGCCTGACCCTTGCTGCCGCCCGGGGCGAGTCCGTCTCATTCCAGCTCGCGTTCCGCACGGAGGGAACGGATCGAAAGGTACGGGCCAAGATCAGCGCCCCCGAGGCGCTGGCGGTGCGAGTGCGGCGCGTGGGCTATGTGCCGATGCTGCATTTCTCTACCGAGACGCCCGCCGAGGAGCTGGATGGCATCGGGCACGTGCCGGGCCTGGTGCCCGACCCGCTCTTCCCGGACCAGGAGATACATGCCGGACCCTACGAGACAAACGCGTTCTGGGTCAACGTGGATGTGCCGTCGGATGCCCGGCCGGGCCGATACCGAGTAACGGCCACCCTGGCGGCCGAAGGGGAAGAGCCGGTCACTCTGACTAGCGCCGTCAGGGTTCACCGCGCGACGCTGGGGCCGCGGCGCGACTTCCCCGTCACGCACTGGTTCTACGCCGATGCGCTCTGCGACTGGTACCGCACCGAGGTCTGGCAAGAATCGTTCTGGCCCATCCTCACGGCCTATCTGAAGGACGTGGTGGGTCACGGTCAGGACACGATCCTGGTCCCCGCGTTCACTCCACCCACAGACGGCGTGAAGAAGCCCACCCAGTTGGTCGGCGTGAGCCGCGACGGGGATCGCTACTCCTTCGACTGGAATCTGGTGCGGCGTTGGGTCAAGGCCGCCAAGGCCCAGGGGATCACGCGCTTCGAGTGGAACCACCTCTTCACCCAGTGGGGCGCGAAGTACGCGATCCGCGTCTACCAGGGGCGCGGCGAGGGCGAGTCTCTCCTGTGGCCTCCCGATACCGGCGGAGTGTCGCCCACCTACCGGGCCTTCCTCTCCCAATATCTGCCGGAGTTCCGGCGCTTCCTGGAGGAGGAGGGGCTGGCTGAGAGCAGCTTCTTCCACGTCTCCGATGAGCCGCATGGAGATGAGCACCTGGCGAACTACCGTGCCGCCCGCGGGATGCTGCGCGAGCTGGCCCCGTGGATGAAAGTGATGGACGCGCTCTCCCAGATACAGTTCGCGCGCGAGGGGCTGACCGATATTCCGATCCCGATCACCGACCAAGCGCCCGCGTTCGTGCGGGAGGGATTCCCGGCCTGGACCTACTTCTGTTGCGGGCCGCGAGGGCGCTACGCGAACCGCTTGCTCGATACCCCGCTCACCAAGGTCCGAATGCTGGGCTGGCTCTTCTACAAGAACCAGGCGCGGGGCTTCCTGCATTGGGGCTACAACTACTGGTACAAGTCCCAGGCCAGAGAGCTGATCAACCCCTACCAGGTAACGGACGCAAAGTGGTGGCCCGGCTGGTGCTCTGGCGACCCGTTCGTCGTATATCCCGGTGACGACGCCCCGGTTGACTCCCTGCGATGGGAGGTCTTCGGGGAGAGCCTTCAGGACTACGCTCTGCTCCAGACTGCCGGCCTCGCGCCGCACGATCCCCTGCTGGCAGAGATCAGGGACTATGCCGACTTCCCCAGGGACGAACGGTGGGTCAGGTCGCGGCGGAGAGAGCTGCTGAGAAGGGCGAACCAGCGGGCGTAACCAGTCTCAATGTCGAGTTGGGGGGCCTGATAGCCGCGGGATATGTGCGAAAGCCTTGACGTAATGGGCGACTATCGGTATAATCCCGTCCGCCACGACGAGTAGCGGCATGCCACAGGGTGTTTTTCTGGCCAAACAGACGGCCAACTGTTGCCCGTCTGGAGCAACTAAGAGACAAGGGATGGCGAATGGCGGACAAGCAACCCGAGGAAAAGGACCTACTTGAGCCCATCGAACCGGGTGGCCTACTGCGGCAGCTCAAGCTGACGACGGGCAAGGCCGCCCAGTTCTGCAATGTGTCGCGCCGGCAGCTCTGCTACTGGACGGACACTGGCATTGTCACATCCCTCGAGGGCGAGGGGGACGGCCACGGCGATGATCCCGCGCGTCGCTCCTATGACTTCGACTCTCTTCACCGCGTACTCCTGATCGAGCAGGCGCTGAAGCAGACCCCTGGGCTGCGGCGCGCGGCGCGCGAGGTGGAGCAATACCTGGCCGCCCGGCGCCGCCGGGATGAGGAGCTGGCCACCTCCATCGAGCAGAAGCGGGAGGACTTCCTCACCGAGCAAGCCGAGGCCCTGGAGGCGCTGGCCAGTCGAGTCCGGGAGCAGGCGCCCCGCATCAGGGAGCGAGACCAGTTGCTCGAGCTCCAGAGCGCACTGGAGTGGCTCTCCCGTCTGGCCGACCGGGTGCTGGCGGGAGAAGTGCTGCTCGAGGAGGACGCTCAGGCCTGCCTGCGCCTGGCCTCCCTCACCGAGCAGGCCCAGGCCAGAGTGGAGAGCCTGACCTCACCCGGCGCCTGAGCGCTTTTCTCTCGCCACTGCCACGCGATGTCCGCTGTACATTCGAGTTCCGCCATCCGAGCTGGTTGACGGAAGCTGTCTACGGACTGCTGCGGGAGCGCGGGGCCGCTCTCGCCTGCGTCTCCGCCTCCCGCTTCCCCGATCCCGAGGTGCTCACCGGGGATTTCGCCTACCTGTGGATGCACGGGGAGGAATCAGCCTACTCGTCGAAGTACTCACACGCCGCGCTCATGCGGTGGTCGCAAGCCGTGGCGGAACGGGCCGCGGCGGGGCGCGACGTGTTCGTGTACTACAACGATGACGCGCATGGCTGCGCGGTGGAAGATGCGCGGGCCCTGCGCGGGCTGGTAGCAGAGCTATGCTCAGGGTAGGGATCGTTGGTCTGCCGAACGTAGGGAAGAGCACGGTCTTCAACGCGCTCTCCCGCGGGCACGCGAAGGTCTCGGACTACCCCTTCTGCACCATCGAGCCCAACCGGGCCGCGGTCCCGGTTCCCGACCCTCGCTTGGCACGAGTGGCGGAGATCTTCGGCCAGGCGCAGGCCACGCCGGCCACCATCGAGTTCGTGGACATCGCGGGCCTGGTGCGAGGGGCCAGCCACGGGGAAGGGCTGGGCAACCAGTTCCTGGCCGCCATCCGGGAGGTTGACGCCGTTCTCCACGTGGTGCGGGCCTTCCCCAACCCGCAGGTTCCGCATGTCGAGGGTGACATCAACCCGTGGCGCGATATCGAGATCGTCGAGCTCGAGCTGATCCTGGCCGATCTGGCCAGCGTCCAGAGAAGGCAAGAGCGAATCGCCGCGGCCGTGAAGGGACACTCCCCCGAGGCCGAGCGAGAGGCGGAGGCGCTCACCTCGCTGGCGGCGCACCTGGATGGTCAGCATCGCGCCCGGACGCTACCTGAGCGAGAAGCAGCCGTCGCGGCGGCGCAGGTTCATCTCCTCACGGACAAGCCCCAGGTCTTCCTGCTCAATGCCGGTGAGAGCAAGCGTGAGATGGAAGGCGCGGTCGCCGAACTCAAAGGTCGTGTGGACGGCCCCGTGGTGGCCCTCCCGGGCCGGCTGGAGGCTGACCTCGCCGATCTGGACGAGGGCGACAGGGCGGTCTTTGCCGACGAACTCGAAGTGTCAGGCTCGGGCCTGGAGCGCGTGATCCAGGCCTGCTATCAGGCCCTCGATCTGGTCACTTTCTTCACCGGGGTGGGCGCCGAGGCGCGGGCCTGGACGGTGTCGAAGGGGACACCCCTGAGCGCGGCGGCCGGTCGCATCCACACGGACATGGAGCGCGGCTTCATCCGCGCCGAGGTGGTGGACTTCGTCTCGCTCGATCACGCCGGGTCATGGCAGCAAGCCCATCGCACCGGAGTGGTCCGAGCCGAAGGGCGCGACTACCAGGTGCGCGAGGGCGATGTGATCCTCGTGCGTTTTCATGTGTGACGGGTCAGGCACGCGGCGATATGGGCCGCCGCGGGGCGAGTAAGCGCGCCTGAGCCCGCGCCTTGACAGGCGAAATCGGGCTGGGATAGAATACTCGTGTCCGGGCTATGGTATGGAGAAGGCAGGAGGCGGCCCGCGGTGGCCGACCGTGGCCACGTGGGACGCGGGGGTGTCGAGTCTCGCTCAGGCGAGATGGGTGGACGGCGGGGGCGGCCGGCGGCTTCCTCTATGGGAACGTAGGTTGAGTGCTGCGGAGAGTCGCGGGCGACTGACTGAGCCGGCCGGCAACCCGGAGATGAGGGGCGGCCCGGCGCCGAAGCGCCGACTTCGCCACGCCGCGCGGTCGCAGGAAAGGGTCCAGGGATAGATTCATGCCGGAGTTGCGACGCGACCCGATCACGGGCGAATGGGTGATCATCGCCAGCGAACGCGCCAAGCGGCCCGGCGATTTCGACCGGCGACCCGCTGAGAGCGATGAGGAGAAGGACCTCCCCTGCCCCTTTGACCCCGGCAACGAGGCCATGACTCCCCCCGAGATCATGGCCTTCCGGCACCCCGGCAGTCAGCGGAATGGCCCGGGGTGGTGGGTGCGAGTGGTGCCGAACAAGTACCCGGCTCTGGCGGTCGAGGGGAACCTGAACAAGACCGGTTTCGGGATGTACGACTGGATGAACGGAGTGGGCGCCCATGAGGTCATCATCGAGACCCCAGAGCACGACAAGCCGTTCGCCTTCCTTGACATCCGCCAGATCGAGGATGTGCTCTGGGCCTATCGGGCGCGCTACCTTGACCTGAAGAAGGACCCCCGGCTCAAGTTCATCCTGATCTTCCGCAACTATGGTCGGGTGGCCGGGGCCTCCCTGAGCCATCCGCACTCGCAGCTTGTCGCCACTCCCATGGTGCCGGGGGAGATCGCCCTGGAGTTGGAGGGCGCCCATCGCTATGAGGGCTACCGGGAGCGGTGTGTGTTCTGCGACATCCTGCGGCAGGAGGGGGATGAGGGGACGCGCTTGGTCGCCGAGAACGATCACTTCATCGCCTTCGAGCCCTTCGCCTCGAAGTTCCCCTTCGAGACCTGGCTGCTGCCCAAGCGGCACTGCGCCTCCTTCGCCGCCATTTCGGCGGAGGAGCAGTCGGCCTTCGCCGCCATGCTCAGCGAGGCCCTGCGGCGGGTACACCTGTGTCTGGGTGACCCGCCCTACAACTACAACATCCATACCGCGCCCTGTGACCGGGATGACCGCGACGACTATCATTGGCACCTGGAGATCCTCCCTCGTCTGACGATTGCGGCCGGCTTCGAGATGGGCACGGGGATTTACATCAATGTCACGCCGCCAGAGGTGGCGGCCCGCTACCTGCGAGAAGTGGAGTTGACGGTGTCGGCTCCGGAGCCAGAGGCCACCGGCGTGCGGGCGGAGGCGGACCCGCACTGATGATGATCGCACCAAGACCGGCTGTCCACCGAGGCGGACTCCGCAGCCCCGGCCGGAGCAACGGCGGCCAAGCCCTGCGCCCATCTGGGGCATGGTCTGTGTGCGTTTTGGCATTGCTTCTTCCAGCGAGGTACTACGGTAGGTGGCGGCTGGCGAGCGGACTAGCGAGGTTGGCAGTTTGACGGAACAGGAAAGCTCAGCACGTCCGGATGATGAGATCAGGGCGGAACTCGACCGCCTGCGGGCGCAGATCGCGCAGCTCGAGGAGGCGAAGCGCCAGCTCGAGGCCGAGCTCAAGGACACCTCGGGGGCGGTCTCTGCCCCGATCACCACCTCGGCCGAGCTGGAGGCCACCCTGCGCTGGTTCCTCAGCCGGGTGGGCACGATTCTCCAGGCCGAGAAGTCGGTGATCATGCTCTACGACCAGGAGAGCGGCGACCTGGTAGCCCACTGGCCCGCCCTGGGGTTGAGCCGCGACGAAACAGATATTTTCCGCGTCCGCGCCACGCAGGGCGTGTCCGGCCAGGTCTTCCGCGAGGGCCGGCCCATCATCACCGACGACGCCATGCACGACCCCCGCACGATCAAGGAGAACGTGGCCCTGCTCAACCTGCGCAACGTTCTCACCGTCCCGCTGGTGGTGGAGCGCAAGGACGCCGAGGGGCAGGTGGTCGAGAAGACCAACATCGGCGTCTTCCACACCTTCAACAAACGCGGCGGTCAGCGGTTCACCGAGGAGGATGTGACCCTGCTCACCGCCCTCGCTCGCAGCGCGGCCTCGGTCATCTCCAGCGCGCGGCTCTACATTGCGGTCTCGGATGAGAAGCGCGAGCTGGAGCGCACGCTTCAAGGCATGCTGGCGGGAGTGCTGGTGGTGGACTCCACGGCCCGGGTCCGGCTGATGAACTCCGCCGCGAAACGCATCTTCGGGATCGCCGCCACCGACGGCACCGGCAAGCTGCTTTCCCAGGTGGTACACAACGAGGAGGTGCACGACCTGGTTCGGTCGTGCCTCAGCGGCAAGTCGGAGGCCAACTCCGAGCTTTCCATCTACCTGCCCGAGGAGCGCATCTACCAGGTGCAGACGGCTCTGCTTCGCTCCGATTCCGCCGATGAGGACGTGGCCGGTGTGGTAGCCACCTTCAATGACATCACCGAGCTGCGCAGCGTGGAGCGGATGAAGAGCGAGTTCGTCTCCACGGTCTCCCACGAGCTGCGCACGCCGCTGACCTCGATCAAGGGGTTCATCCGCACTCTGCTCGACGACTCCGAGGGCTACTACGACCACGACATGCAGATGGAGTTCTACCGCATCATTGACACGGAGTGCGACCGCCTGGTCCGCCTGATCAGCGACCTGCTCAACCTGTCTCGCATCGAGTCCGGACGTTCGCTCGAACTGGTGCTGACCGAGGTAAGTCTGGGCCGGCTGGTGGACCGGGTGGTGGAGAGCCAGCGCTCGTACACGAATAACCACCAGTTCGATGTCATCATCCCCGAGGATCTTCCCCCCATCACGGCCGACCAGGACAAGATCGAGCAAGTGCTCACTAACCTGTTCTCGAACGCGATCAAGTACAGCCCGGATGGCGGCAAGATCACGGTCTTCGCGCGCCGGGTGGGCGAGAGTGTAGCCGTGAGTGTATCCGATCAGGGGATCGGGATCCCGGAGGAGCACCTCGGCCGGCTGTTCACCCGCTTCCACCGGGTGGACACGCGGGACACCCGCAAGCAGTACGGCACCGGGATCGGGCTCTATCTGGTTAAGCATCTGGTGGAGGCTCACCACGGCGAGGTGACAGTGGAGAGCCAGCTCGGGGTCGGCTCCACCTTCAGCTTTGTCATCCCCATCCGCCAGCCCACGGACGAGGAGGCCAGGGAGTCGCCTCCCGCCGCGGCCTGAGCGCGCCCGACCTCGGAGCGCACGCCGCCGAGGGGGAACCCCTGTCAGCCGTGCGGAAAGGATGGCCGGCAGCACCGGCCGCGGCGCTGCTGCGCAGTTGCCGCGTCGGCGTATGCGGCTTCAGGAGCCGAACTCCCTTGGGCCGACGGGAGGCTGGAGTGGCAGGCGATCGTCCCACTTGGGATGAGTACTTCATGGAGATGGCGCGGGTGGTGGCGCGCCGGTCCACCTGCCTCAGGAGGCACATGGGTGCCATCCTGGTGAGGGACCGGCGCATTCTCGCCACCGGCTACAACGGCGCGCCGGCCGGCCTCCCCCACTGCGCGGAGGTGGGCTGTCGCCGGGAGCAGTTAGGGATCCCATCCGGTCAGCGCCCCGAGCTCTGCCGCGCGCTTCACGCCGAGCAGAACGCGATCGTGCAGAGCGCGCTGCACGGGGTCAGCCTGAAGGGGGCAGTGCTCTACTGCACCAATCAGCCTTGCGTGATCTGCGCGAAAATGCTGATCAACGCCGGCATCAAGCGGATCGTCTACGAGGCCGACTACCCCGACGAGCTTGCCCTGGAGATGCTGGACCAGGCCCGCGTCGAGCTGGTGCGCGCCCCCGCCCCGGCCGGCCAGCAGGCAGACCCCGAGCCTGGATGATGCTGTCCACCCATACCGCCATCCTGGTGGCCTATGCCGGCGCGGCCCTGGTGAGCTGCGGGCTCACGCCCCTGGCGCGTCGCTTCGCGCTGCGCAGCGGAGCGATTGACCAGCCGAGCGATCGCAAGGTGCATGAGAGGCCGCTCCCTACCTCAGGAGGCGTCGCCATCATCGCCGGCTTCCTGGTGGCGGCCTGGCTGGTGGGCGCGGGCGACCGGATGCGACCGCAGGCCTTCGTCGCGATGGTGGCGGGGGCGCTGCTGGTCTCGCTGGTCGGGTTCGTGGATGACCGCAGAGAGCTCCCCGCGAAGTTCAAGCTGGTGCTCCAGATCGTGTCGGCCCTCCCCCTGCTGGGGGCCGGGGTCACCATCAGTGTGGTCTCCGATCCATTCCACCATGGGATGCTCTTCCTCCCCTTCTGGGTCTCGGCGCTGATCACGGTGCTGTGGGTGGTGGGCGTGACCAACGCCATCAACCTGGTTGACGGCCTCGACGGCCTCGCGGCGGGAGTTTCGGCCATTGCCTGCGTCGCGCTCGCCTTCATTGCGCTCACCTGGGACCAGCCGGCGGTGGCACTCCTCTGCGCGGCCCTCGCCGGGGCCGCGATCGGGTTTCTGCCCTGGAACTGGCACCCCGCGGGCATCATCATGGGCGACACCGGGGCCTACTTCCTGGGCTACATGATCGGCGCGGTGACTGTGATGGGGGCCTTCAAGATGGCGGCGGCGATCGCCATCTTCGTGCCGATCCTGGTGCTCGCCGTTCCGCTGCTGGACACCGTGCTCTCCCCGGTGCGGCGGTTCCTGAGCGGCCGGCCCGCCTTCGCGGCTGACCGCGATCACCTTCACCATCGCCTCATCGCCCTGGGCCTGGCGGAGACGCGGGTGGTGATCCTGACCTACGCGGTGACCGCGCTCTGCGGCGTCGTCGCAGTCTGGATCTCCCGGGGGCGCTGATGCCGACTCGCCATCGAACCGCGAGTGCGGGAAAGCGGATCCAGGCCATGATCGTGATGGGCACGCGGCCCGAGGTCACCAAGCTCGGCCCGCTGGCCCTGGAGCTGCGCCGGCACCCCGAGCAATTCCGCGTGACGCTGGTGGGAACCGGACAGCACCGCGACCTCGTCCCGCAGCACTTGAAGCTGTTCCGCCTTCGCCTCGACGACGACCTGGAGGTGATGAAGCCGGGCCAGACGCTCGCCGACATCGCGGCGCGCACCATCCAGCGGATGGACGGCCTGCTGTCGGCGGCAGCCCCGGACGTGCTGATTGTCGAGGGCGACACCAGCGCGGTCTTCGGTGCAGGGCTGGCGGCCTTCTACCACCGGATTCCGGTGGCGCACGTTGAGGCCGGACTCCGCTCGGGCGATCTCTACGACCCATTTCCCGAGGAGATGAACCGCCGCCTGGTAGGGGCCCTCGCCAGCGTCCACCTGGCGCCGACCTCCCGGGCGAGACAGAACTTACTGAAGGAGAACGTCCCCGCCAGCTCCATCTACGTCACCGGCAATACTGCCATAGACGGCTTGCTGTTCGCAGTCCGCCGCGTCAGCACCCGACCTCCCGTGCCGGAGGCCTGGCTGCGCGGCCGGCGGCTCCTGCTCGTGACCGCGCATCGCCGCGAGAGCTGGGGCGAGGGCATCCACAGCATCTGCCTGGCCCTGCGCGACCTGGCCGACCGGTTCAGCGACGTGGTGATCATCTACGCCGTCCATCCCAACCCGCGGGTCCGCGCGGTCGCCGACGAGGTGCTGGCCGGCAGGGAGCGAATCCACCTGGTCGAGCCGCCGGACTATGCCGAGTTCGTGGCCCTGATGAGGCGGGCCTATCTGATCCTCACGGACTCCGGCGGGATCCAGGAGGAGGCGCCCTCGCTGGGCAAGCCCGTGCTGGTGATGCGGAAGACAACCGAGCGCATCGAGGGGGTGGAGGCGGGCTGTGCGAAGCTGGTGGGGACCGCGCCGCAGACCATCATCGCCCACGCTTCCGAACTGCTCACCGACCCACGCCGCTACGCGGCCATGGCCCGGCCGCGGAACCCCTATGGGGACGGGCGCGCGGCCGGGCGCATTCGCCGCGCCCTCGCCTACCACTTCGGCCTCGTCCGCAGCCGACCGGCCGACTTCGCGCCGGCCGGGATACCGCGCGGTCCGCGCAAGGTGAGCTAGGGTGGAAAGAAGCCGCGACAATCTGGTGCGAATACTGGGCGGCGTGGTCCTGCTCGTGGTGGCGGGCTACTTCTTCTGGCGCGTGCGGGCCGCCGTCACCACGGTGTTGCTGGCGCTGGTCTGCGCCTACGTGCTGCGGCCGGTGGTGGATGCCCTCTGCCGGCTCCGGCTCACGCGGGCCCGCCCCGACTGCTTCGTCCCCAGATGGCTGGCCACGGCGCTGGCCTTCGTATTGCTGGGCCTCCTGGTGTGGGGCTTCTGGGCCTTCAGCGCGATTTCACTGGGCCAGGAGGTCAGCTCCCTCGAGTTGCGCTGGCGCGGCTACCGGGAGGAGATGGGCCGACTGGCTGCGGGCCTGGATCGCTACTACCGGGAACGTCTCCCCGAGACCCTCCGGCCCACGGTAGATTCGTGGGTGAACAGCGCGGGGGAAGTGCTCACTGCTGCCGTCACCAAGGGCCTCGGTCTCACCTTCCGGGGGGTGGGCTTCCTGATCGAGCTGGTGCTCGTGCCGATCCTGGCCTTCTACTTTCTGGCCGATGGGCCGAGCATTCGCCAGCAAGTGCTCTTCTTCGTACCCCGTCGCCACCTGCCGCGCACCGAGCAAGCGCTGGATCAAGCGCACGACATCTTCGCGCGCTATATCAAAGGCCAGGTGATCCTCTGCGTGATCGCCTTCCTGGTGGTCACCATCGGCCTGTGGGCGGTCCGCGTAGATTTCTACCTGCTGCTGGGCGTGATCGCGGGTCTCACCCGCGCGGTGCCCATCATCGGGCCGCTGGTGGGCGCCATTCCCATCCTGATCATCGTGCTGGTGACCACCAAGTCCGCCGGCCTCTCCTTTTGGATTCTGCTCGGCTTCTGCCTGATGCATCTCCTCGAGAGCAAGCTCCTGATGCCGGCCATCCTGGGTCGCCAGTTGGATCTGCACCCCGTCCTCATCATTGTGGCTCTCCTGATCGGGGCGCAGATGGGCGGCCTGCTCGGCATGTTCCTCGCCGCCCCGGTGCTGGCCGCGGTCAAGACGCTGATCGCCCAGCAGCGGCGCGGCACCGCAGCGAGCGCCCCGGCGCCCGAGGTGGGCTGACGGTTGCGCTCGCCCCTGCGGGCTGCTATACTAACAGCCGCGGGGTCGCTGCACAGGCCCCGTCAGGTGGGCGCAGGCCAGCCGAGTGCGGCGGGCAGATGCCGGGGGCCCGGGTGCCCCCGGTTGCTGGTGTCTGGGACGGCTGCTGGGAGGGTAGTGAGTGCGGGTAGTGATTCTGGGCTGTGGACGCGTCGGGTCAACCCTGGCGGCCCTCCTGACCCGGGAGGGTCACCATGTCTCGGTGGTGGACCGGGACCAGACGGCCTTCGATAAGGCCGTGCAGCGGCTGGGACCGGGTTTCACGCGGGAGACTGTGCGGGGCATCGGGATTGACGAGAGCACGCTGCGCCAGGCGGGGATCGAGGAAGCCGACGCCTTCATCAGCGTCACCAGCGGCGACAACACGAACATCGTAGCCGCCCAGATCGCCAAGGAGCGGTTCCACGTCCCGAAGGTGCTGGCCCGGGTCTACGACCCCATTCGTGCGCAGGCTTACCGGGAGGCCGGCATCGACACGGTCTGCACCACCACCATCGGGGCCGGCGTCCTCCACGATCTGGTGCTGGGGCGGCCGCTGCGCAAGCCACAGGAGTACATTGACGATATCACCTCGCAGATGACCGGAGGCCCGGGAGAGCTCGGGCCGTCCGCCTGACGACCGGGCGCACCACCCCGCGGAGCAAGAGCGATGTACGTGATCGTTGTCGGTGCAGGCAAAGTCGGGTACCACCTCACGCGGACCTTGATCTCCGAAGGGCACGAGGTCACGCTGATCGAAAAGGACCCAGCGCACGCCGCCGATCTGGCTGCGGATTTCGGAGAGGCTATCGTCGCGGGCGACGGGTGCGAGGTCCGGGTGATGCAGGATGTGGGGATGAACCGGGCCGACGCGGTGGTGGCCGTGACCGGCCACGACGAGGACAACCTGGTTATCTGCCAGATGGCGCAGCGGCAGTTCCACGTGCCCCGGCAGATCGCACGGGTGAACAACCCGAAGAACGAACCCATCTTTCATCTGTTGGGGGTCACCGAGACCGTCTCCAGCACTCGCATCATCTACAGCCTGATTGACCAGGAAGTGGGGAGCGGCGAGTCGCTGCTCGCGACCGCGCTCAAGCGGGGCAAGATCGTGATCGTCGCGGTTAACCTCAGCGCCGGATCGCCCGGCGCCAATCGCATGGTGAAGGATGTTCACCTCCAGGGCGAGTGCGTGCTCGCCGCCATCATCCGCAATGATCATATCCTGTTGCCCAGCGGCACGACGATGCTGGAGGCCGGTGACACGGTGATCGCGGTCTCCACCCCTCAGGACCAGCACGCCTTGCGCGATGCGTTGCTCGGCGCCACTTCACAGGCGACGCGGGGTCGGCCTTGACCCCACGGGCCCCAAGACAGGAGCAGCTCTCATGAAGATCGGAGTGCTGACCGGTGGCGGCGACTGCCCCGGCCTCAACCCGGCGCTGCGGGCCATCGTCATGCGGGGCCTCGACTACGGCGACGAAGTCGTCGGGCTGAGACAGGGCTGGAAAGGTCTGGTAGAAGGCGATGCCGTTCCCCTCACCCTGGAGGCGGTGGAGCCGATCATCAACCAGGGCGGCACCATCATCGAGTCCTCCCGCACCAACCCGACGAGAGATGAGAGCAGGATCCAGAAGTGCATCGAGAACGCGGGCGAACTGGGCCTCGATGCTCTGATCGCGCTGGGCGGCGAGGACACCCTGGGGGCCGCGCACAAGCTGTACGAGCACGGCCTGCGCTGTGTCGGCGTGCCCAAGACCATGGACAACGACCTCAACGCCACGGACTACACCTTCGGCTTCGACAGCGCGGTGGCGGTGGCGGTTGATGCTGCTGACCGGCTGAAGGACACCGCCCGGTCTCACCGGCGGGTCATGGTCCTGGAGGTGATGGGCCGCCATGCCGGCTGGGTGGCCCTGCACACCGGGGTCTGCGCGGGAGCCGACTGGATCCTGATACCGGAGGTGCCGTTCGAACTGGAAGAGATGATCGCGCATTTCAAGAAGCTCCAGAAGCGAGGCAAGCACTGGGGTCTGGTGGTCGCCTCGGAGGGGACGAAGCTTCCCAAGCCAGAGGAGGCGGCGGGAACCACCAGGCACGAGCGAGACGAGTTCGCGCACGACCTGCTGAGGGGCGTGGGCGAGTATGTGGCCGCCCAGATCAAGGACCACGCCGACGTGGACACCCGGGCCACGGTCCTCGGCCATATCGTCCGGGGAGGCGCGCCGACGCCGTTCGACCGGTGGCTGGCGACCCGGGTCGGAATCAGGGCGGTGGAGCTCGTGCACGAGGGCCGCTTCGGCTACATGGCCGCGCTCCAGGGCAACCAGATCGTGGGCGTCCCCCTGGCGGCGGCGGTCGGGGAGCTCAAGACCGTTCCGAAGGAGCTGTACGAAGAGGTGAAGACCCTCTTCAGCCGGTAAGAGATGGTAGGGCGGGAGGATGATCGGACCGCACTCGGGCGGCCCCTCGGCGCAGTCAGGGCCGCCTTGTCGCGGTAAGGTGAGCGAGGGTCCAAGGAGGCAGTGCGAATGCCGTTGGTGACATCGAAGGAGCTGTTGCAGGAAGCGCAGGCCGGAGGCTATGCCGTCGGCGCGTTCAATGCCAACAACATGGAGTGCGTGCGCGCGGTGATCGAGGCCGCGGAGGAGGAGCGGGCCCCGGTCATCCTTCAGGTGAGTCAGGGAGCGATCAAGTACGCGGGCCTGGAGATGGCCACCGCCATGGTGAAGGCGGCCGCGCAGGCGGCCAGCGTGCCAGTGGTGCTCCATCTCGACCACGGCACCAGCTTCCTCCAGAATGTGCAGTGCCTTCATGCGGGCTTCACCTCTCTGATGTATGATGGTTCCGCGGAGCCGCTGGAGGCGAACATCGCCACCTCGGCCCGCATCTGCGAGATCGCCAACTGCTGCGGGCTTCCGGTGGAGGCCGAGCTTGGCAAGATCCCGCTGATCGAGGACTTCGTGACCGCGGAGGAGGCGAACGAACTGCGCGGCCGCCCTCCGGCCGAGCAGGTGGAAACGCTGCGGGCCAAGGCGGGTGCGAAGGTGGAGGCGCTGATGGCCAACCCCGCGCAGGCGAAGACCTTCGTCGAGCGGACCGGGATCAGCTCGCTGGCCGCGGCAGTAGGGTCCATCCACGGTATGTGGGACGACATCTGGCCTCTTCGCCGCGACCGGATCGAGGCCCTTCGCAAGGCCACCGAGGTGCCCCTGGTCTGTCATGGCAGCAGTGGCGTGGTGCGCTCCCGCGCCGACGCGGCGGCCAAGGGGATCGCGCTCAGGCCCAACGAGTGCACGCTGGAGGAGGCGGTGCGGATCGGCATCTGCAAAGTCAACGTCGCCACCGCGGTCAGCATGGCCTTCCTGGCCGGCGCCCGAGAGGCGTTTGAGAAGAGGCCGATGGAGAAGGACCTGCGTAAGATTCTGCTCCCCGGCCTCCAGGCCGCCAAGGAACTGGTGCGGAGCTACATCCGTCTCTTCGACTCTGCGGGGAAGGCGCCCGGATCGGGCGTGGTCGAGGCCAGCTCCGTCCAGCACGCGGAGTAGCAGCCCCCGAACCTGTCGTTCCATCCGGAGGTAGACAAGTTGAAGCGCAGGACAGCGCGGGCTGCGCAGCAACCGCGCAGCATCATAGTGTGGGTCTGGCTGGCCGCCCTGCTCACGGCCCCCGGCCTCGCCCAGGCGGCCGAATCGGGCGTCCAGCTTCCGCCGTTCTCACAGAGCGACTGGCTGTTGATCTACCTCGTCCTCGCCTCCGCCTTCGTGGCCCTGTTCTACGGCGGCTACCTGGCGCGGAAGACGACGCGCCACGATCCTGGATCCCCGGCCATGCAGGAGGTCAGCGCGGCCATTCAGCAGGGGGCGATGGCCTACCTGGGGCAGCAGTTCCGGCTGATGATCTGGTTCATCGCCATCATCGCCATCGCGCTCTTCCTGCTCTACCGCACTGTGCTGGGCGCCGGGCTGGCCGGCGGCATCTCGCTCGCCTTCCTGATGGGCGTCTTCGCCTCCTACGGGGCCGGCTACGTGGGCATGGGCCTGGCGGTCCGGGGCAATGCCCGGGTGGCTCACGCGGCCCTCTCCAGCTTCAAGCGCGCGCTGGAGATCGCGTTCCAGGCCGGCACGGTGTCGGGGATGTTCACCACCGGGCTGGGCCTGCTCGGCGCCACGCTCATCTTCATCATGTTCAAAGAGAACGCGGTGAAGGTATTGATCGGGTTTGGCTTTGGCGGATGCCTGGCCGCGCTCTTCATGAGGATCGGCGGGGGCATCTTCACCAAGGCAGCGGACGTGGGCGCCGACCTGGTGGGCAAGGTGGAGGCCGGCATCCCCGAGGACGATCCCCGCAACGCCGCCACCATCGCCGACAACGTCGGAGATAACGTGGGGGACTGCGCCGGCATGGCCGCCGATGTGTTCGAGTCCTACGAGGTCACGCTGGTGGCGGCCATCATCCTGGGCGTGGCCGCGGCACTGACCCCGGCGGGGCACGCCTTTGGCGTGAAGCTGATCGTCTACCCGCTGCTTGTCCGCGCCATCGGCGTCTACGCCTCCATCATCGGGACCTGGTTTGTGCGAGGCCGAGACGATGAGGCGATGGATCCGATGCAGCCCATCAATGTGGGCTTCTGGACCTCGGCCATCCTCGCCTCGGTCGCCTTTGGCGCAGTTTCTCTGGTCTACCTTGGGAGCGTCCGCTTCTTCCTCGCCACCTTCATGGGGATCATCCTGGTGTTGGTCATTGGCCGACTCACCGAGTACTTCACCTCCACCGAGAAGACGCCGGTCACGGAGATCGCGTACGCCACGCGCACCGGCACCGCCACGATGCTGCTGATGGGGCTGGCCGAAGGCCTGGAGTCGAGCGTGTGGGCGATCGTGGCCATCGCGGTGACGATATTCGGCTCGTTCGTGATCTTCCGCGAGCCGATCATGGCCTTCTACGGAATCTCGCTCGCCGGGCTGGGCCTGCTGACCACCACCGCCTTCATCCTCGCCATGGATACTTTCGGGCCCATCACGGACAATGCGAACGGGGTCTTCGAGATGTCCGGCGCGCTCAAGCAGCCGGGGACGGAGGGCGCCCACCGGATCGTCGCCCGCCTCGATGCGGTCGGCAACACGACCAAGGCCCTCACCAAGGGTTTCGCCATCGCCACCGCCGTGATCGCCGCCACCTCGCTCTTCGGATCGTTCGTCGAGGACGCGGGGCTGACGCGGAACGGCATCCCGCTGAACTACCCTCCAGTCTTCATCGGGCTGTTGATCGGGGGCGCGGTTCCCTTCCTCTTTTCTTCCTTCGCCATCCGCGCGGTGAGCCGCGCGGCCGCGCTGCTGGTGGAGGAGGTGCGCCGCCAGTTCCGCGAGATCCCGGGCATCATGGAAGGCACCGCGAAACCGGAGTACGCACGGTGCGTCGCCATCAGCACGGCGGCCGCCCAGAAGGAGCTGATCGGCCCGGGCATTCTCGCCATCTTCACACCATTGCTGGTGGCCTTCGGCCTGGGCTACTCTGATCCCAGGACCGGCGCCGCCGCTCTGGGCGGCTATCTCGCCGGCGCGATCCTCACCGGGCAATTGATGGCCGTCTTTATGGCCAACACCGGCGGCGCCTGGGACAACGCCAAGAAGAAGATCGAGGACGGGCTGTTCGGCGGCAAAGGGACCGAGTTCCACAAGTCCGCGGTTACCGGCGACACGGTCGGGGATCCGCTGAAGGACACCGCCGGCCCGGCGCTGAACCCGCTCATCAAGGTGATGAACCTGGTGGCCATCCTGGCGGTTCCGGTCACGATCAGCGACATCTCGCTCGTGACTCGCGCGGCGATCGTCATCGTGTGTCTGGTGGGCCTGATCGGGGCGGTCTCGTTCAGCAAGCGCAAGGGCGCGCACGAACTCGCCGGCGCGGCGCCTGAGGCCGAGAGCGCGAAGACGGCCTGAGCCGCCCGGGAGGCAGAAAGAGGTCATCTCACATGGCCAAGAGCGCAGCCCAGGGAGTGCAGGCCTTCATCCTCCTGGAAGCGAAGCCCGGCAAGGCTCTGGGCCTCAGCCGTCAGATCGCGAAGCTCAGCGGGGTGCGCGCCAGCTACGCGGTGACCGGGCCCTTCGACGTGATCGTCCACGCGGAGGCGCCCGACTTCAAGAGCGTGGCCCAGCTCGTGGTGGCCAAGATTCAGGCCCTGCCCAGCGTCGCCCGCACGCTCACCTGCATCGTAGTTGAGGGTGGAGGCAGTTAGATCTCGACGAGGGAGTGACGGGCCCGCCCCGGCGAGTCCGTGCTCTCGCCCCCGGAGGGCCCGTGAGCGCGCCGATTCGTCAAGTGGACCTCATGGGCCTGGCGGCTGACGAGGTCGCCGTCTTCCTGGGCGCGCTGGGGCAGCCGCGCTACCGCGCGCGGCAGCTCTTCTCCTGGCTGCACCGGGGGGCCGCCTTCGCGGAGATGACCGATCTCCCCTCCGCGCTGCGCGGCCGGCTGGCGCTCCTCGCTTCTCCCGGCACGCTCTCCCTCGCCCGGAAGGAGAACGCGCCGGACGGCGCCGCCAAGTACGCCTTCCGCACGGCCGACGGGCAGATCATCGAGAGCGTCTTCATACCGCATTCGGCGCGCGCCACGGTCTGCGTATCGAGCCAGATCGGCTGCGCCTTTGGCTGTCAGTTCTGCGCCACCGGCCAGCGGGGCCTGACTCGCAGCCTCACCGCGGGCGAGATCGTTGACCAAGTGGTGCGGGTGCAGCGGGACGCGCAGCCGCGGCGCGTCACCAACGTCGTCTTCATGGGGATGGGTGAGCCGCTTGCGAACTACGACGCGGTGGTGCGGGCCGTGCGCCTCCTCAACCATCCCGATGGCCTCAACATCAGCGCGCGCCACATCGCGGTCTCGACCTGTGGCCTGCCGGAGCAGATCCATCGCCTCGCCGGAGAAGGCCTGCCGGTCGCGCTCGCCATCTCGCTTCACGCTGCCACAGACGAGGTCCGCAGCCAGCTCGTCCCCATCAACCGAACTCACCCCATCGCCCAGGTCGTCGCGGCTGCGCGCGAGTACGCCGCGCGCACCGGCCGCAAGGTGGCCTTCCAGTATGTGGTGGTGCCCGGTCTCAACGACTCGCCTGAGCAGGCGCGCCGGCTGGGCGCGCGGCTGCGTGGCTTCCCGGCGATGGTGAACCTGATCCCCAGGAATCCGGCCGCCGGGTCCGCGCCTCCGGACGCGACGGCTGCCGCCCGGTTCGCCCGGCTGGTGGAGAAGCAGGGCCTGCCGGTGGCTGTCCGCAGGTCGCGCGGCGGAGAGGTGCTGGGAGCTTGCGGTCAGCTTCGCGTCCGGGCGGCGGGCCAAGGCACAGCCGGGCGAGCCACTGCTCGCCCGGCTGCCGACTCAGTGTAGCCGATCTGTTACCTTGCGGCTGCGATCAGACCCCAGAGCAGCGCGCCCGCCAAGAAGGCTCCGGCCGTCTGCTCCCGGTTCTTGTGGGCCACTTCCGCGGCGACTGCTCTCCGCGGCCCGTTCTCGAGCACGCGCACTTCGACCCCGCTGGTCACACTTCCGGCCGGGGTCTTCCTGTCCACCCGTACGATGGAATCTGCGTCCTTCACGGTGATGACGCGACCCTCCCCCACTTGCACGCCGTTCCGGAGGAAGGCGACCTTGGCGTGCGGCCGGAGTCCGGCATCCTGACCGATGGTGACCCAGGCCTCCAGCCTGTCGTCCCCGTAGTGGTAAACCGCGCCCTTGGCATTCACGCAGACACCCAGATCGTGCATGGCCTGGCGGGCGGCATCTCCGGCCGCCTCGGCCGGCGTGGCGCCCTCACCGGTCGCCTCGGCCATGTAGCGCAGGCCTCCTGCTGGCGGCGTCAGCTCGGCCAGCAGCCTGACTTGCGGCTTCTCTCCCTTCGCGGAGGCACCCGCGATCCGCGCCTCCAGAGCCCACGGGCTCGCCACTGACGCCCTCATCTCCGGCATCGCCTCAGCGCCGGCGGCCAGCGTGTCTCTCACCACCCCCACCAGGCTCTGTCCCGCATCGCCCGCTGCGTTCTGCACCGCGAGGGTTGGAGGCGCCAGCTCAGCCGTCGAAGGCGCGGCCCAGGCCACTCCCGCCAGCCCCAGGCAAAGGGCCATCACCACCAGGCAGACCTTCTGCATCTCTCTCCCCATCCTGTCCTCCTCGTAGGCCGGCTCGCCCAACGCGCGGAGGGCGGCTTTGACAGCCCGCGCCCGCAGCCAGTATAATCCGGCGTGCCAGTCCGCGAAGGCCCGGCTCGGCGGCCACGCCTGTAGGCTCAGCACAGGCGCTGGCAGCCGGCCTCGAACCGGTCCCTGTTCCGTGGGGGTTTATACCACATCCCAGCGTCTTGTTGTACGGAGCCTGCCAGCCTTGGCGCCACACTCTTCGGAACCGCTCTGCTACACGACTCGCTCGCCGACCGAGACGCGACGGCTCGCCCGCCGGCTAGCGCGGGGGCTTCAGCCCGGCGATCTCCTCTGCCTGCGCGGCGAGCTGGGCGCAGGCAAGACCACGTTCGTGCAGGGGCTGGTGAAAGGACTGGGCGCCTCCGGCCCGGCGACCAGCCCCAGCTTCGTGCTTGTGCACCAGCACCGCGGCCACCTGCCGCTCTACCATCTCGACCTCTACCGCGTGAGCGGCGCCGACCTGACCGAGATCGGGGTGGACGATCTGATCGGCGCGGACGCAGTGGTCGTCGTCGAGTGGGCGGAACGCCTTCCTCCCCGCCTCTGTGCAGACGCACTCCAGATCGAGTTCGAGTTCGTGAGCGGCAACAACAAGGCACGCAAGATCGTGATCCAGGGACATGGCGCGCGCGGCCGCCAAGTGGTAGAGAACCTCGCTGCCTATGCTAGTTCTCGCGCTTGAAACCGCTACCCCCCGCACCAGCGTCGTCGTGGCCGAGGATGGCCGCGAGCTGGCGGCCTGGCGGGAGCTGACCCACCAGGACCTCTGCCGTCGCCTTGCCGCCGAGACCGGAGAGGTCCTGAGGAGGGCCGCGCGCGCCTTCGCCGACCTGGACCTGGTGGCGGTCGGCCTGGGGCCGGGCTCCTTCACGGCCACCCGCGTGGGCCTCGCCACCGCGAAGGGCTTTGCGCTCGCCCACGATCTTCCACTCGTTGGGATCTCATCTCTCGCCGCCATGGCCTGGGCGTCTCGGGCCCCCGTCACCGGGCTGGTCTGCCCCGTGCTGGATGCCAAGCGCGGCGAAGTCTACGGAGCGCTGTACCGCGTTGAGCAAGGCGCAGTCGAAGAGGTGCGCCCGGCCTTCGTCGCCACTGCCGCCGACCTGACCGCCCAGCTCTCCGCGCTGGGCGAACCGGTGACGATTCTGGCGGAGTCGGACCGCCTGCCACCGGACATCCGGGCGGCCCTTCGTGACCTGCTCTGGCCGGAGCCGGTGTGGCCGGACGCCACCGCCATCGCGGAGCTCGGTCAGCGCCGTTTCGCGGAGCGCGGCGGGGATGAGCTGGGCCCCTTGCGCCCGATCTATGTCAGGATGTCCTACGCTGAGGAGAGCCTGCACCTTGACCTCGGGCTGCGATAACCAGGGCTGCGGGGTTGCGCCTCAGCCCCCGCGGGACTGGCTGGCGTCAGTCTCGATCGAGCCCATGAGACAGGAGGATGTGGCCGCGGTCCGGGAGATAGACCAGACCTCGTTCCCGTCGGCCTGGAGCGCGGAGTCCTATCTGCGCGATCTGCGCAACCGCAGCTCGCACTACGTGGTGGGGCGCCTGGCCGGCGAGGTGGTCGGCTACGCCGGTATGTGGCTGATTCAGGATGAAGCTCATATCAGCACCCTCGCGGTCCGACCCGATTGCCGCCGGCGCGGCCTGGGCGCGCGCCTCCTCTCCCACCTGCTGGAGGCCGCTGAGGAGCGGGGGGCGAGAGAGGTCACACTTGAGGTGCGCGACGGCAACTCGGCAGCCCAGGCGCTCTACGAGCGGTTCGGGTTCCGGTCGAAGGGGTTCATCCCCCGCTACTACGGCGACACGGGGGAGAACGCGGTGGTGATGGGCAAGCACCTGTCTCCCCGTGACGAGCCGCGCCTCCCGGGGGACGGCTGACCGCTGGCGCGCTGTTGCCACACCCGGCGGCCCTGGCCCGTTGACCAAAGACGCCGGCGGCCGATACCATTCACTCACAATGCCGCGAGAGGATGCCGAGGACCGCGACGCGCGAGCCCGGGTGGAGCGGATGGTGCAGCGCTACCTGGCGCGGGGCCGCTGTCGTCTCAACCCGGATGCGGTGACGGTCGAGCATGTGCTGGCCGGCCTCGCCCGGAACCTGGTCGCCCACGGCCGCTGGTACTGCCCCTGCCGCGAGGTGACCGGCGATCGGGAGCGCGATCGGGCCAACATCTGCCCCTGCCCGCAGCATACCGCGGACATCGCCCGCGACGGCATCTGCGAGTGCGGCCTCTTCGTGCGTCAGTAGCGCAGGTTCCCAACCTGCGATCTGAAAGGGAGGCGTGATGGGATTCACACTGGAGATTGGAGCAAAGGGACCGGACTTCACACTGAAGGGCGTGGACGGGAAGATGCACAGTCTCTCCGACTACGCGGACAAGAAGGCGGTGGTGGTGATCGCGAGCTGCAATCACTGCCCCACGGTGGTCCAGTACGAGGATCGCATGGTCGCGATCCAGCGGGATTACGCGGGCAAGGGAGTGCAGCTCATCGCCATCAACGGCAACGAGACCGACGGCCACCCCACCGACGACTTCCCGCACATGGTGCAGCGCGCCAAGGAGAAGGGGTTCAACTTCCCCTATCTGCGGGATGACACCCAGGAGATCGTCCGCGCCTATGGCGCAGTCCGCACGCCGGAGGTATTCCTCCTCGGCCCCGGCCGCACCCTCGTCTACTACGGGCGCATTGACGACAACGCCGACAACCCCGCGAAGGTAAAGCGGCACGACCTGCGGGCCGCGCTGGACGAGGTGCTGGCGGGCAAGGCGGTCAGTGTTCCCAAGACCGTGTCGGTCGGCTGCACGGTCAAGTGGTGGGGCAAGGACCCCCACTGGATGCCGTCGGAGTAGCGGCCGGTCCCGGCGTCGAGGGAAGACGATGAAGAGAGGAGGGAGGGTCGCCCCCTCCCTCCTCGCGTTGTCGAGCCCCGCCTCATCGTCGGACGCTAGTGGGCAGCATTCGGCTAAGCCTGTCCTATCGCACCCTGCTGAGCACTCAATACCCTCCTTCCATACCGCACAGCCAGCCCGGAGGCCGGGACGCACCTCGGCTCGCCTTCGCCGTAGGTTGGCCCGCAGGCGCCCGAGTGGTAAGTTGGCCCTGCCTCTATCCGGGGTGGAACGCGCCCAACCGAGACAGAAGACTGCCGCAACCGGGTCACGGTGACGAGTCTGCCGGAGCGAAGGGGGCGCTTGGCCATGACGCGCAACGAGGATAACCGGGACAAGAAACCTATAGGTGATCACCTTAGGCACAGGGGGCTACCTGACGTGCTGGCCGCCAATCGGGACTTGGTTCAAGCGCTCCTCGGGACCCAGCCGCAACTGGAACCCCTACGGCTGATCATGGCGGGGCTGAGCCGCTACCCGGAGGCGATAGGACAGGTGCTGGCGGAGCCAGCACGGCGGCTGTCGCAGACCATGCGGCAATGGACAGAGGAGGTGCAGCGGAGCGCGGAAGCTCTCCGACGGATGACGGAGGAGGTGGCGGCCCAGTCCGAGCACTTCACGCAGTGGTGGAAAGAGTTCGAGAAGCAGCACGGATTCGGACACAAGTCCGTGGCCCCTCTGCTTCGGCGGTACAAGTGGTTGGTCACTCCGAGCCTTCCTATCACATTGGTCTTCCGTGTGGTGAAGCTGGGCAAGAGATCGGGCCCGCGGGGCAGGGACATCAACAGGTTGTTCGTCGGATACTTCGCAGCCGATAACTGGCGGGCACTCCGCGACATGGTCGATGGTTGGGAAGACAACCCGCTGTTTCGGAAGCGGCTAGTAGTCCTGAGAGACTGTGTCAGAGCCCTACAGGCTGCGGAAAGCGTCAGGTTCAACGCCGCAAACGTGGTGCTGCCGACACTCATGGCACAGATCGATGGACTGCTAACGGACTACCTCTGGCCGAAGGAGGGGCCACGGTGGACGGGGTACGACAAGAAGAAGAGCGAGTTCCAGAAGCGCAAGGGTGGGCTGCTCCAAGGCTGGTTGGAGGAGGCCGCGCAGTCCATGGTCCTAGACAGTCTGCTTCAGAGCACACGGCCTGGGCAAGCACCGCAGACCCCGCTTGGCTTCAGCCGGCATAGGGTGGCACACGGCGAGAAGATCCCCTACGGACGGAAGGACAACGTCATCCGCGCTTTCCTGGTTCTCGACTACCTCGCCCATCTCTAGTGGCGAGATAGGAGCAGTCCACATCGTACGTAGTGCCCGCGCCGGTCTCTGAACCCTCGGTGCACCTCCGCCGCCATCCGGTTCAGCACCTCCGGCGAGATGACCCCCGCCTTCCTCTCCTCCTCCGTCGCCGACCTCTCCACGAACGGCGTGAGCATGTGCACGCAGTTCGGGTCAGACGGAGGGCCACCTCCGATGGCGGTGACTCGTGCTTCGCAGCGAAGCGCTGCTTCGCAGAGCAGCATCGGCGGGTAGATCGGAGCAGGGGCTCGTCGCTCATGCGGATGCGGCCAGGACAGGAGCTTGCTCCTGTCCAACGGGGGACCTACGCCGCGTTCCGCCTTGCCGGTAGCGCGGATCCGCGCTGGCCCGCATCACAGCGAGATCGGATACCGGCCGTACCTGAAGACCGTCTCGCGCATCGCGTTGAAGTTCGCCAGGGGCACGTACTCGGTGACCGAGTTAGCGGAGCCGAGGCAGTAGCCGCCGCCGGGCGCGATCGTGCGGAGGCGCTCCTTGGCTTCGGCCTCCACCTCGGCCGGCGTGCCGCGGGTGAGGGTGTAGCCGAGGTCTAGATTTCCCATCAGGCAGAGGCGCTTCCCGTACTCCCGCTTGAGCCACCCGATGTCCATTGCCTTGGGCTCGATCGGGTGCAGCGCGGTGAAGCCGCAGTCCACGATGTCAGGCAGCACGTCCATCAGGTTCCCGTCCGAGTGGTAGATGAAGGGCAGGCCGCGCTGGGCGCAGTCCTCTCCCATGCGGCGGAACCAGGGGAACAGATGCTGACGCAGCAGGCGCGGATCCACCATCAGGCCGGTCGAGTGGGCAATGTCGTCCGGCATCCAGATAGCGCCCACGCCATCATGGGAGAGCAGCCGCCGGAAGATGCGGTACTGGAGATCGCCGATCCGCTCGAACATGGCCGCCACCAGCCCGGGGTCTTCTCGCAGCGCGTAGGAAAAGGTCTCGAACCCCATCATGATCCAGAGGGGGGTGAAGATCCATCCCTGGTAAGGCACGACCTTCATGCCTGGCGGAAGCAGGGCGCCGATCTGGTCCCACGCGGAGTAGTCGAAGTCGTCCGGCTCGGGCCACTGGAAGCGGTCAAAATCCTGCCGAGAGGCGATCAGCCCGCGGTGCTCCTCGGCCCAGGCGCGCTCCTTGTACCCGTCGCCGTAAAGGCCGTAGTGGCCTCGCTTCCAGTGAAGGGCACGGGAGACGCGGTCGCCGAGCTGCCTGGCGGTATCGGAGCTGAAGCCCATGGCGAACATGAGCCGGATGCCGCAGGGCAATGGCACGTAGTCATAGCCGGCCGTCACCCAGAACTCCACTTCGTCGGCCAGGGTCTTGATCGGCCGGCCGAGGAAGGCCGTCTTCATCTCGACATCAATGCCTCCCTCGGCCAGGGGCACGCGGTCGGGCTCGCCCTGGCAAAGGAGGGCGGTGCGGAACCTTGTGAAGTCAGGGGTCGGCTTCATGGTCGTTCTCTCACGTTGGCGATGTAGTCCACGCAGTACCTCTCGAATGCGTACAACTCCTCGTCTGGTCCTTGGTTGTCGGCGACTCCGCTGCGGTACTTCTCCAGCGCGTTCCCGACCATCCCATGCCACCTCGGAGCGAGGGCCGCGAGCGCCCAATCGCCGGCGGCCTGCTTCGAGCACAGCGAGCGATTGGCGAACGCGTAGGCAACGCGACAGAGCATCAGCGCGGGGTTCTTGAAGTGAGGCAGGATGTTCGGGAGGAGGTGGTCGAGGGCCTGAGCGAGGAGCGGCCAGGGCACAGGACGCATCACCTCGCGCGCCGGTCTACCGACCAGCGCCATGTCGCAGTCCAGCACCTCCTGCCTGACCAACAGGAAGTCGCGCGATCCCTCCGGCGAGCGGATGGGCCGGACCCCCAGCCCCAGCTTGATCGTGAAGTCTACAGGCGTTGGGGTGCGGTCGAGAGCGATCTGCCCTTTCGTCACAAAGACCGCATCGGCCGGGATCCGAATCTGGTCATGTGCCAGGCAGATTCGCCGGACAGCATCGTCGCGGCATGGGCCCTCACTCACCACCAGCACGTCAACATCGCTGGTGCGCGGGTGAAAGCAGCCTCGGGCCAGCGAACCATAGAGGTAGCAGCCAACCAGCTCTCCGCCGAGGATCTCAGCGATGCCGGCCGCATAGGCGGCGACGGCCTGCCTAACGTCATCGGTGCAAAGGAGTCGCGCGATGATCGCCTCGCGGACTCGGGGGGAGCGAAGCGCGTCACTCATGCTGCGCCCCTGGTTCGATCTCCGCGCTCACCACTCGTATCTCGTAACCTCCTTCCGGCCTCACGTTCGCTGACCCACAGTTGGCGCACCGGAGGTCGAGGGGCAGGAAGTGATCCACCTCGCCGGCCGCGGGGCTAGCCTCGCTCTCGCGGCCACAATCCAGGCAGCGCACGCGGCCCGGGAGCAGCGTGACCTTTACCGCCAGCCCGGGCGAGCCCTCCCGCTCGGCCAGCATCTTGATCCAGAAGGTGAGCTGCTCCTCCTCGAGCAGGTTGAGCGCGCCGATCTCGAGCGTGACCGCCTGCACGCGGCTCGCCTTGTGTTCGGCCGCGGCCCTGGCAACGCTCTTCCAGATCTGCGAGGCGATGGACAGCTCGTGCAAGGACGACCCTCGCTCAGGCCAGCTTCAGCACGCGCAGCACCTGGTCAACGCCCTCCCCCGACAGGCAGTTGGTGTGAACCACGGGCAGACCGGGCCGCATCGCCGCCAGGTCGGAGAGCGGGCGCGCCAGATCTACCTTCACAGCCCTCGCGATGTCTATCTTGTTCAGCGCCACCAGGTCGGCCGAGCGGAACATCGCGGGATGCTTCTCCACCACGTGCGTGCCTTCACTGGCCGAGACCACCACCACGCGCGCCTCGACCCCCAGCGCGAAGTACGAGGGACAGATCAGGTTGCCGACGTTCTCGATGAACAGAATCTCGATCTCCGGATCGCTCATCTTCTGGAGAGCCTGGTGCACCAGCCGCGCGTCGAGGTGACACATGCCGCCCGTGTTGATCTGGAGCACCTGCCGCGCGCCTTTGCCTGTCACCCGTTCCGCGTCATAGGTGGTGGCCACGTCCCCCGCGATCACGCCCACCCCATGCTTGCCGCTCAGCCGTTCCACCATGGCGGCGATCAGCGAAGTCTTGCCCGAACCCACAGAGCCGGCGACATCGAAGGCCCGTATGCCGCGCTCGCGCAGCAACTGCCGGTTCTGCTCGGCGACGGCCTCCTGCTCGGCCCGGATATCCTCGTCGATCTCGATCTCGACACTGCCCGCTTCCGTCGTCTCGAAAAGCCTCATGCCGTTCTCCCATTCGTGATTCTTCGGCGAGAGCGGGCCCGGTCCTGGCAGGTACGAGCGTGAGCGCCCCCGAATCGCGACGACAGGCGCCTGTGCTCGGGGCCCGCCGTTCGGCAGGAGCTTGCTCCTGCCCCATTCTGGATGGGCCGTGCGGGCGCTGCTGAGAGTTCTAAGCAGGCCTCCAAACTGGAAGGAGCAGTGACGTGTCCACAACCTCACGCCGCCTCGTCCTCGGGACCGCAGTCATCTTGAGCGCGGTTGCGGTCCCCATCCTCGCCGTCCTCCTCGGCGGCCGCTCCGGGGCCGCGGCGGGACAGCAGGCGAAGGCACATAGAGCGATGATCGAGAACTGCCCCGTGTTCCCGGCCGATAACCCCTGGAACACTGACATCTCGAAGTACCCGGTGCATCCCAACTCCAAGGCCTTCATCAACAGCATCGGGCCGGACAAACCGGTGCACGAGGACTTCGGGACCGCGTATCAGGGGGCGCCGAGCGGGATTCCATACGTGATCATCCACAAGAACCAGCGCAAGGTGCCGGTCACGTTCGAGTACGCGGATGAGAGCGACGCCGGCCCCTACCCCATCCCGGACAACGCGCCCATCGAGGGCGGCCCGAAGTCCGATGGCGACCGCCACGTGCTGGCGGTGGACGTAGACAACGAGAAGCTCTACGAGATCTATCGCGCGTTCAAGGCGGAGACCGGCTGGCGAGGCGGCTCGGGCGCGATCTTCGACCTACGGTCAAACAAGCTGCGCCCACTGGGCTGGACCTCATGCGACGCGGCGGGCCTGCCGGTCTTCCCTGGTCTGGTCAGGTACGACGAGGTGATCGAGAAGGGCGAGATCGCCCACGCGATTCGCTTTACGGTGAGGCGAAGCCAGCGCGGCTACATCCTTCCCGCGACTCACTTCGCCAGCCGCAGCAGCGACCCGAATCTCCCGCCCATGGGACTCCGCTTCCGCCTCAAGGCCGGCTACGACGTCTCCGGCTTCCCAAAGGAGGCGCGCGTCATCCTGACTGCGCTCAAGAAGTACGGCATGATCTTGGCGGACAATGGCGGGGACTGGTTCATCACCGGCGCCCCCGATGACCGCTGGGACAACGAGGCCCTCCAAACCCTCCGCCGCGTCAAGGGCAGCGACTTCGAGGCCGTGGACACCGGGCCGATCCATAGGGGCTAGGGGACACCGCCAGATCCCAGACTGTCATGGACCAGTGGGCGGCTGAGGTTGCCGCTGGTGCGGCAGAGATTCAGCCAGGTGCCGTAGCAGGAGCCGTCCTCCGTGGTGTACCGCGCCTGCGTGGTCCCGGAGTCGTTGAACTCCTCCAGCACGCGCTCCCCATTGTGGAGGTAGCGCTAGTAGGTTCCAGCGAGCTACGCGCGATGCCGCAGGCTCCGCGAGTTCAGTCCCCTAGTGCGATAGTAGCTCGGCTAGCAGTACGAACACACCGAACGCCACGCCCACCCCGACCAGCCTGCCAAAGACTTTGAGCCGGTACCGCGTCCGCGGTCTGGACTCGTGTGCGTCGTGCTCGGCCCCCTGCCAGATCACATAGAGGATACCGAACCCGGCGATCGCATTCATGACGGCCCGTAGACTCAACGGGTGACCGCGCATGTCCCCCGCCGTCCACCACGCACTGATGGCGGCAGCGGCGACCAGCGCCTTGGCTACAGTGTATTCCTGTTTGCACCGCGGGCACGCGGCCATCTGTAGACTCCCGTCTGCCCTCGCCTTGCGCCCGCTACTTCCTAAGCAACGGGAGCAGCTCCTGGAGCGGTCGGTAAGCACTTGCGGCGAGGACTGGCGTGAGGATCGTCACTAGGGCAGCCATGACTACGACCTCGACTGTCAGCCAGTAGCTCGGGCGACGACTTCGCCAGGCCGCAACCGCAACGACGACCTCGCAAGCTACCACGCCGGCCAGGACCACCCAGGGCTCGCGTCCTACGATCTCCAACAACAGAGGCCTGCGCATCGCAGCCGTTGCGTAGACCGTTCGGAACGTCGCGGCTGTCTTGAGGAGCACGCCCAACCATACAGAAGTCAGGCCCAGGGAAGCCACGTCCATAATGGCCTGCCAGCCATGCCGACTCCGGGTAGCCCCGTTGGGTGTTGGTGTCATCGGGCCGCTCCCTCCGCCGCTCGGGTGCGTGATCGAGGTGGGCCGGCTCTCGTCATCGTAGACCAGGCTCCAGCTCCCCAGCGGCCCCGACACCGAGGTCATGTCGCCACTCCCATCGTAGCCGAAGGAGGAGCCGTCCGAGGCCGAGACCAGCTTGTCGTTGTCATCGTAGCTGTACGTGACCGTGGTTCCACCCTTGGTCCGGCTGGTGCGGTTGCCCACCTGGTCATAGCCGTACAGGAGGCTGAAGTTGGGGTTGCCGTTGGGGTCCCGGCGGGTGTCCTCGGTCAACCGGTAGACGCGGTCATACCGGTAGGTCGTGGGGTAGTCCAGCCCGCCCCAGTTTTCCACCTTCTTCAGGGGATTGCCCGTGTGGTCCCAGAGGCCATTCTCCTCACCTAAGGATGAACCGCGCAATCTCGGTTGGCAGCCACAAGGCGGCAACCAGCAGAACCGCCAGGAGCGCAGCATACACCGCTTGCCGCCTGACACTGGCCTGAGCGAACTCAGGGCGAAGGGAGACGTAGAAGAACAGATGCAATAGCGCATACGTTAGAGGCAGCGCCGCCACCGTGAGGTACCTCTGGCTTCTTCTCGATGGGAAAACCATCTCGCTAATGAGCTCGAGGACGAGCCGGAAGACGGTCATGCATGCCGCCATCAGGACCGTGTGCCACCATGGACGACGCCCACATGCGGATGTAGGTGAAGCGCCCATCTCATCCTCTCATCCCCCCTGAGTGTTGATCGGCTCCGCCCCTCACAATAGGACCCTCAGCGCGGACCGCCGCGGCGCACCGCGATCATAGCGAGTGCGCACGCTTTGTCAAGAGCGAACTGGCCCCCCGAGGCCGTGGACACCGGCCCCCTTCACGCCGCGTAACTGCGCCCGTCGCAGGTCTGCGCCGCCCACGAATCCCTGCGCGCCGGAGGCAAGCCGATCGAGATCGCGCGGCCCGCGATCTAGCCGCTGAGGGGGCGGAGGTCGGAGTCCGGTTCGGCCGCAGGTGTCGCCGGCGACTCGGGCGGGGGCGGCCTCTCCGGCACGCCCATGTCCCGGAGCCGTTCCTGGGCCAGCGCGCGCCAGTTGCTGTAGGGGTAGGCGTCTAGCAACTTGCGATAGCACTCGGCGGCCCGCTCATAGTCGCCGAGTGAGGTGCGCGCGATCTCGGCGGCGCGCATCAGCGCAGTCTCGGCGCGCTCGCCCTCCGGTCGCTCGACCACGGTCTTCCGGAACAGCCCGAAGGCGCGCTTCGCACTTCCGGCCTCTTCCAGGGCGCAGGCCAGATCGAACTCCTGATCGGGCGTCAGGCCCGTGACCAGGCCGTACTCCACCACCGCCGCATAGGCCTTTGCCGCTTCCTGCACGCGATGCTGTTTCAGGAAGAGGAAGACCGCCTTCTCGTACGCTTCCTTGGCCTTGTTCAGACGGGCGCTCATCTCGTAGTCGCGGCCCAGCGCATACCAGGCGTCGGCATCCTCCGGCGATTGCATGATCATCTGCTGGAGCTCACCGGCTTGCTGGTAGGCGTCGGTCTGATCCAGCACGGGGATCCGCCCGGAGACCAGATCGGCGCGGGGGACTCTCTTGTTGAGGCGCAGGAGTAGGGCGCCCGCCAACCCGGCTGCGAATCCGCCGACATGCGCCCAGTGCGCCACTCCCCCGGAGACGGCGATGGCGGATTGCACCATGCCCTGGAGCAGCTCCCACCCCACCCAGAGGCCGATGAACAGCGGGGCGCCCAACTCGGCCACATCCATGCGAAATGTCAGCATCCACCAGAGGAAATACCAGACGCGTACCTTGGTGCGAGCGAAGCAGACCGCCGCCAGCCCCATGATCCCCGCGATGGCGCCGGAGGCGCCCAGCCTGGGCACGCTCCAGTCCGCGGGCGATCCAAAGGTGCCCATGAGCGCGTCGAGGCCGGTGGCTCCGACCGCACCCGCGAGGTAGAACAGAGCGAAGAGGCCTGGGCCCAGGACGTCTTCGGTGATGGTGCCGAACAGCCAGAGGAAGAGCATGTTGCCGGCCAGGTGCAGGACGCCCGCGTGCATGAACAGCGAGGCCACCCAGGCGAACAGGCTGGGGTGGGCGGGGACGAATCCAACCGGCAGCGAGCGAGGGGCGGCCGCCTGCACGATCAGCACGATGGTGTTGGCGACCAGCAGCCCGTAGGTCAGATAAGGGGTGCGCCAACACGGTCGCGTTGTCCCCAACGGAAAGAAGAAGAACACCTCAGCGCTCTCCTGCGCCCGAGTTCCGCTGCGGCATGCTCACGACCATCTATGCCGCCAGATCGGCCGGGATTCCGTCGCGCATCCTGGCGGGTGGGGCTGCTAGTGGGCTGCCCCGCGGTACTGCGCCACGAGCGGGCCCGCCTGGAGGGCGGGCTGCTGCGATTCGAAAGTCGGGCGGCGGCTGAGATAGAGAATGCCGATGGGTATCTCATCTCCCCACTGGTAGGCCAGCTCCAGCGCCTTCGCCCGGTCGAACGGATCGTGGGTATCGGCTATCGCCTTCACCCGCTCCCGATACCACTGATAGGTGTTCAGATGGTTGTAGGTGGGGCAGGGCTGGAGGACGTCGAGCAGCGCGAATCCGCCCCGGTGCCGCAGCGCGGCCACGATCATTGATTGCAGGTGCCTGGAGTTTCCGGCGAAGGAGCGCGCTACGAACGAGCAGTCCTGCACGATGGCGATGGCCAGCGGATTGAGCGGCGCGCTCGCCACCCCGTGAGTCTGCACCGGCGTGACGAATCCCAGTTCCGAGGTGGGTGAGGCCTGACCCTTGGTGAGACCGTAGACCTGGTTATTGTGCACGAAGACCTTGATTCCGATGTTGCGCCTGATGCTGTGAATCAGGTGGTTGCCGCCCTCTCCGTAGACATCGCCGTCTCCGCTGGTGACCACCACCTCGAGCTCGTGATTGGCCAGCTTGATCCCCGTGGCGGCGGGCAGCGCGCGCCCGTGGAGGCCGTTGAAGACGTTGGCGGCGGTGTAATGCGGCAGCTTGGCGGCCTGCCCTATGCCCGACACCAGCACCAGCTTGCGCCGATCCAGCCCGACCTCCTCAATCGCCTTGTCCAGGCTTCTCAGGATGAGGAAGTCGCCGCACCCAGGGCACCAGGCGACATCGCGGTCGAAGTAGAGCTTGCTCATGGGCGCGCCCTCCGCGCGATCTCCTCGCCGGTGAATGGCAGCCCGTCGTAGCGGAGCATCAGCTCGCACTCGCCGAGCAGGCCGCGCTCGCGTAACAGGGAGGCGAACTGTCCGGTGGCATTGCCCTCGACGACGGTCACTCTCCGCACGTTCTGTAACGCAAGAGCGGATCGCGCCGCGTCTACTTGGATGGGCCAGACCTGTGCGAAGTGCAGCATCGCGGCCTGCTCGCCCTGAGCGTTCAGCAGGCCAACCGCCTCACGGCACGGCCCATAGGTCGAACCCCAGGCGACCAGCAGGTGCACGGCCTCTCTGGGCCCGTACCATTCCGGCGGCAGCGCCTCGGCCGTCATCCCGGCGAGCTTGGCCAGCCGCTTCTCCTGCATCCGGGCGCGCACGCGCAGGTCCTCGGTGATGTGCCCGTCCTCGTCGTGCTCATCCGAGTCCGCCACCACGTAGGCATCGCCACCGGGCAGCGCCCGCGGCGACACCCCGTCTGGTGTGACGGCATACCGGAGGTAGCCGGCGTCTGGATGCTCGACGATATGCAGGTCTACGGGCCGCGCACCGCGGTCGAGCGGCTCCATGTTCGTGCGCATGTCGGCGAGGAACTGGTCGGTCAGCATGATCACGGGAGTCTGATACCTGTGCGCGGTCTCGAGCGCGCGCCGGGTGATCTCGTAGGCCTGTCTCGGCGTGCCTGGGGCGTAGACCGCCTTCGCGAACTCGCCATGCCCGGCGTTGATCGCGAACTTCAGGTCCTGCTGCGCGGTGCGCGTGGGAAGGCCGGTGGCAGGCCCGGGCCGCTGGCCCAGCATGATGAAGGCCGGCAGCTCCAGCATCCCGGCGAGCGCCACCCCTTCCACCATGAGTGCGAAGCCGCCGCCGCTGGTCACGGTCATCGCGGGCACGCCCGCGTAGGTCGCACCGCAGACCATGTTGATCGCCGCGATCTCGTCTTCGGCCTGCTCCACCACAATGCCGAACTCGTCGGCGACGGTCGCCAGGTAGGTGAAGACCCCGGTGGAGGGAGTCATCGGGTAAGCCGCGACGAGCTTCACACCGGCGACGGCCGCGCCCAGGCCGATCGCCTCGCTGCCGGAGCAGACGAAGCCGGACGCTCCCACTCCCTGCGGCGGCAGCACGGCCCCCGTGTAGGGCGCTGCCAGCTCGGCCCCTCGCTGCGCGCACTTGAGGTTGGCCTGCACCACCTCCTCGCCCTTGCGCCTGAACCGGGTCTCGAGGTGTGAGTACAGGTTAGCGACGGGGTAGCCGAGCAGCGCGAAGACGGCGCCGGCCGCCACCACGTTCGCCATCACCGCCTCTCCGGTCAGCTCCTTCGCCTCCTTCGCCAGCTCGATGGCGACGGTGCCGCGCTGAGGCGGCCCGTTGAGGAGCACGAGCGCCCACTCATCCAACTGGGTCCGAAGGAAGTCAAGCGCTTCCGGGGCAAGCAGGACCACCAGGTTGGGCTTCTCTCTGCCAGAGAAGAGCTCCCTCTCGCCGATCCTGATGTCCATCCAGTTCAGCCCACCCCGGATACGCGACATGTAGGTCTCGGTGGTGAAGACGTGGAGCCCCATCCCGGCGAGCGCGCTCGTCAGCAGGCTGCCGATGGTCTCGATGCCCTGCCCGGCCGCGCCCGCCACTCTGATGCTGAGGTCCATGTCAGCCGCCGCCTCCGACGAAGGGGCCCTTCACCTGCCCTCGGTGATGCCGGGCCAGCTATCAGTGCGAAACGGTGAGGCCGGCAGGCCTTCCCGGTTGTAGAGATTGCATACCGGGTTGTCGGCCCAGGCGTAGCGCACGGCCACCGGCTTGGGCACCTTCGGGCTGGAGACGAGCACGGTGTCGCCGGCTATCTCCGCATAGGCCCACACGAACCTGCGGTCATCTCCAGCGATGGCGAAACCCTCCGGGGCTCCGCGCCCGGCCGTGATCAGCCCGCCGCCGGTCTGTGTGAAGCGCAGCCGGATCTTGTCGCCCTCGATCGCCATGGACTGGTAGATGGGCCCGGAGTAGACGAGGTCGCGGCCATAGGCGATGGCTTCTGCGGCCAGCCCCAGCCGACGGCCGACCTCCTGCTTGTTCCTGGGGTGGATGTCGTCGGCCTCACCGATGTCTATCGTGACCGCCATCCCAGTTCGCGGCAGCGACAGCGTCATCAGTTGGGCCTCCCGCAGTTCGGCCCAGTTGCTCTCCCTCGGATCGGGGAGGGATGGCGTGAAGTTGGCGAGTTGCACGAAGAGGAACGGCAGATCGCGCTGCCCCCAGGCGCGCCGCCAGCCCTGAATCATCATCGGGAGGAGCTTGCGGTAGCGGTAGGCCTCCCACGCGTTCGCCTCGCCCTGATACCAGATCACGCCCTCAATCGCGTAGGGGGTCAAAGGCGCGACCATCGCGTTGTAGATGCTGGTGGCGAGGCTGGGGCCGCCATCCCAGGTGAGAATGCGGGGATCGAGCGGCAGCACCGGCGGCAGCGGGACGGGCTTACCCTCGGCCTTGGCCTTCTCGGCCGTCATCGCCCACTCTCTGATCGGCCCCGCGTTCCTGGCGAGAAACTCGCCGGCGAAATCCGTCAGGGACTTGTCTGCCCTCGCAACGATCGGCCTCAGCTCCGGATCGGACTCGAGCGTCCGGCGGTCCATCCATAGCTGGATGGCGGTGCCGCCCCAGGAGGAGTTGATGAGTCCAATGGGCGCGCCCAACGTGCGATGAAGCTCGCGGCCGAAGTAGTAGGCCACCGCCGAGAACTCTCGCCTGACCACCTGCGGACTGCACACGATCCAGCTTCCCTGGCAGTCGCTCTTTGGCTCGGTCGAGATGGCCAACTCGACGTTGAAGGTGCGAATCTCGGGATAGGTCGCCTGGGCGGCTTCCTGCTGCGGGTTCTGCGCGTTGCCCATGGTGAACTGCATGTTGGACTGGCCGGAGCACAGCCAGACCTCTCCCACCATCACGTTCTGCACCCTGATCGTGTTCCGGCCCGCCACGACCATCTCCAGCGGCCCGCCGGCCTTCATCGGGTCGAGCTTCAGTGACCACCGCCCAGCCGGGTCGGCCGTGGCCTGCCAGCGCTGCCCCGCAATCGTGACAGTGACCTCCTCGCCGGGGTCGGCCGTGCCCCAGACCGGCGCTCTCGCCCCCTGCTGGAGCACCATGTTATCGCTCAGGATCGCCGGCAGCTTTACCTCCGCGGCCGCGGGGGGAAGTGCCGCGAACGACCACGCGAGCAAGACACCGGCCAAGCACTTGCCGATATTCATCTGATAGCTCTCCTGATGGCTCCTCGAATCAGCTGCACTGACACGAAACCGTTCTCCGTTGCCCCTCAACTGGCGAGGGCGCCGGACCAGCACACCGCCGGGAGGTCGGCCATCGTCCTCAGCCCCGGCGCAGCGCTGACTACAGCCGGGATAGCATTCGCCAGAATGGCGCAGGTCGCGATGTCGCCATTCACCCCGCCCGGGAGGGTGCAGCGCAGTGGGGGATCGCCGTCCACGATCACCGTATCCTGGACATCCCTTTCCCCCAGGCAGGCGCGGAACTCCAGGCGCATCCTCTCCTCACCGCGCACATAGCCCAGGCCGATCTGGTGAACTCCTGCGACCAGACCCGGCCTCACCGTGATCTCCTGACTGCTCACTTCCCGCTCCGCGATCACAGGGCCGATCGCATCCTCCGTCCGGTCGAGCTCCCATCCCAGCCTGGCCGCGATCATCTGCATGGACTCGGTCAGCCCGACATGCCGCAGCGTCCCGGCCTTCTTCTTCTCCTCGAACTGCTCCCGCGTGAGTCCTGCACCAATCTTCTGCTGAAAGGGCAGGCGGCGGAAGCGCGCGTCCTGGTGCCGCAACACGGTGATCTTCTTCACACGGCGACAGATTCCGGTGAGAACGATCGGCAGCAGATCCATCAGAAACCCGGGATTCACTCCCGTGCCCAGGACCGAGACTCCTGCCTCTTTGGCCAGCCGATCAATCTCCGCGCTCGCCTCCGGCGCGGTCTGCCACGGGTAGCATAGCTCCTCGCAGCTCGACACGGTGTTCGTCCTATGCTGCAAGAGCGCGGCCAGCTGTGGCTTCACCTCCGCCAGGCTCGACACCGTGGTCAGAACCGCGGCCTCGGCCGGGCCGCGCGCGAAAGCGGCCTCCAGGTCGTCCGTCACCACTACCCCGAGGAGTCGGCCCAGACCGGCCACCTCGCCCAGGTCCCTGCCCACCAGGTCCGGGTTCAGGTCCACCGCTCCCGCGATCGCGAGACCAGGCCTCTCAACCAGGAACGGCGTGAGTCTGCGGCCCAGTGCGCCCAAACCGACCTGCACCACACGCAGCTTGCTCCTCAAGGCCGTCCTCTCTCTGTCGGATTCGCCGTCTCTGTTCGCTGCCCGGCCGCTCTTACCTCCGCCGGGGCCGGGCCAAGCAGGCGCGGTGGACGGCCAACGAGAAGTCCTTGGCCATGCTCGTTCTCGCCATCGAATCGAGCTGCGATGAGACGGCCGCCGCGGTGGCGCGGGGGCCGGGCGAGCGCGGCGCCGAGATCCTCTCGACCGTGGTAGCCTCGCAGGACGACCTGCACGCGCACTTTGGGGGCATCGTGCCGGAGGTCGCATCCCGTCGTCATCTCGAGATGATCGTCCCGGTGATCCGGGAAGCTTTGGCGCGGGCCGGGGCGGGATGGGGAGATCTGGATGGGGTGGCAGTGACGAACGGCCCCGGCCTGATCGGCTCCCTGGTGGTAGGCGTCGCCGCGGCCAAGGCCCTGGCAGAGGCGCGCGCGCTGCCCATCGTCGGCATCCATCACCTCGAAGGCCATATCTACAGCGCCGCGATCGGCCAGCCGCTCCCCCTCCCCTGTGTGGCGCTGGTGGCGTCCGGCGGCCATAGCCACCTAGTGGTGGTACGCGAGCACGGCCGGTACGAGGTCCTCGGCCGCACCCGTGATGATGCGGCGGGGGAGGCCTTCGAGAAGGGGGCCCGCCTGCTCGGGCTCCCCTATCCCGGGGCTGCCCAACTCGCCGCCTTGGCCGATTCCGTCCGCGGTCGCGTCAGGCCGATGCCGCGCGCTCGCATTCCCGGCTCGTGGGATTTCAGCTTCAGCGGCGTAAAGGCCGAGCTGGCGCGGCGCGTCCGCCAGGCACCTGTGACCCAGGAAGAACGCGTTCGGCTCGCCGCGGCCTACCAGGAATCTATCGTCCAGTCCCTTACCGACCGAGCCACGCGCGCGGCCGAGGAGGTCGGCGGCTATCCCATCCTGCTGGTGGGAGGAGTCGCGCGCAACCAGCGGTTGCGCGCCGTGATGAAGGAGCGGGCTGCTCTGCTCGGCCTCGACGTGCACATCCCCGACCCGAGCTTCTGTACGGACAATGCCGCCATGATCGGAGCCGCGGGAGTGCACAAGCTCGCGGTCGCCGGCCCGGACGGGCCGGCAGTGGATGTCGCCGCTGATCTGCCATTGCAGAACTGGCCGCCATCATAGGCATGGACATGATCTGGCCCACTCCGCCTCAGAAAGTCTCGAAAACCTTACTCCAGGCGCTTGCCAATTCGCTCCTCTAGTGGTATACTCCGCGCCCGATAGGAGACCGCGGATGAACGGGGCAGCCCTGTCGCGGCACGATCCCGGCCTCTCCGAAGGGCGAACGGCGACACCGCCACAGGCGGGCTTGCTTGCCGGGTGGGTAGGTATCCCGGTGGGCCACAGTGTCAGTTCTGTCTGGTCCCCTCGTCGTGGATCAACCTCGATCGCTTTGCGGCCTCGCGCCACATCCAAACCGCGGCGGTGTCCCTCCGCAGCCGCCGCGAGTATGAGGTAGCCAAGCTAACAGAAAAGCTGGTTCAGCACACAGGCAAAAGACATCACAGGAGACATCGCAGCCATGGACGCAGCAGTCGCGCATCAGGTCTGGAACTACATCGGCATGCTGGGGGTTGATCGGGAGACCGCCCGCGACCTCTACCAGGAAGCGGAGACTGCGATCTGGGAGGCCTCGGCCCATCGGGCCACCCACGAGTGCCACAGCTACCTGGTCAAGACAGGCATCGGGGCCATTCGTCACTGGCTCCGCGACCGTTACGCCATCATCCGGATTCCCGGCTACCTTCATGACCGCGGCCAGGCCGCGGAGCACATGAAGGTGATCCTCCCCCTGGAGGACATGAACGAGACAGTCGGGCACCACTTCGAGGACGATCTGCTGGAGCAGATCAACGTGGACTCGAAGCGGCACGAGGTGTTCGGCCTGCTCTCCCAGCTCACCCGGGCCGAGCGCCAGGTGATGGAGTCGCTCCTCGCCGGCCAGAGCATCCGCGAGATCGCGCGCCGCCGGCGGGTGCGGGTAGGCTGCGTCTACGCCCAGCGAAGCAAGGCCATCACCAAGCTGCGCAAGTTTGTCTCGGAGGGTGAGGCGCCAGCGCCGAGACGCGTGCAAGCCGCACTCGCCCAGGGATAGCCGCCCCCTCGGCGCGCCCCGTCCGCGCCAAGACAGCGGACGCCCGCGCCGCGCTGGCCGCCACGCCAGATCGCGTTCCCAGCCGCCTAGTCCTCGTCTGGCCCCGCCGGGGCGGACGGTTTGGCGCGTCGCCCGGACTCCGCGAAGTCCGCCAGGAACCGGGTGCGGTCGGACGAGATCACTCCCGAGCGTCCCGGCAGCTGCCCTGTTCCAGGGTAGAAGCACTTGGCGCACTGGAAGCCGGCGCCGCCGTTGTTGCCCGTGCCCATGTAAAATGGCAGCCGGCTCAGCGGCCTGTTACAGGTGGAACAGCGAGGAAGCTGCGCTCCTGCGGCAACTGCCTGCGTGGCCCCTGGTCTGCGTCGCGCGTTCGCCCCCCTGCGCCCCCGTGTGACTGTGGTACTGCCTACTGCCATACGAACCACCGCCCACAGTATTCCCACAATCGGCGGGACCCACAACCGAGGTTGGCGGCCGCACCGGACGCGGGGCCGACAGGCAACGTCCCGAACCCGCCACGCGGCCCACTGAAAGAGGACCCGCCGGCAAGGCGATGGAACTCCTGGCCGGGATCACAAGTCAGATGTTACGATGAGGCTGGGAGGCGTGGTCAGCGTTGACACAGGATTGGGCTTTGTGTTAGACTCGCCGCGTCTGCCAGAGCCTTGGCCATACCACCTGCGACGCACGGCGCCGCCACGGAGGGCCTCTGGATGCGAAGAGCCTTATGGGCTTCTCTCTGCCTGCTGACCACCTCCCTCGCCATCAGCTCTGCTGCCTGGCCGCTGGAACGCCAGTTGGCGGGGGTTAAGCTTGGAGACAAAGCTCTGAACCTTCTCACCAGACCTGGATTCGGTCAGCCCAACTTCATCGGCCCGATCGGCACCGTCGGCCTGCCATCGCCAGAGCAGGCCGGCGCTGCTGGCCGATCCGGGCCTGTGGGCCCCGGTGCAGGGGCCGCTGGTGGAGGCATGCGAGGCGGCGGCATGCGCGCGGGCGGGACGCGCGGTGGAGGCAGGCGGGGCGGACGGGCCCAGTTGGATCCGCCCTCGCTGGCTACCGCAGCTCTACCTGGGAGCGCCGGAGTTGCACCCGTCCTGACCGGAGGCATGAGGGGCGGTGGCATGCGAGGCGGGAGCGGGCGCGGCGGAGCGGGGGCCGGCGGCGCGGCGCGCGGTGGCGGCGGAGCGACGCGAGGGAGCGGCATGCGAGGCGGTGGCACGCGGGGCGGCGGGACGCGGGGCGGCGGGACGGCGGCAGGTGGGCGCGCTGCCGCGGGTGGGGGTGGCGCTGGCATGTACTGGTACTACCGGCGCCCGATGGGCGCGGTCATGGTGCTCAGCCTGAGCCCCATCGGCGAAGTCAAGACCATCACGCTCGGCGGGAGCCTGCCTTACGCGGCGGGCCGCACCAGCCGGGGCATCGGGCTGGCCAGCACTTACATGGATATCATCGGGCGCTACGGCTATCCTGACCAGACCGCGACCGCAGGCAGTTCCATCGAGCTTACCTATGTTGACCACGGGGTCAGGTTCACTCTCGATGGCATGCGGGTCAACCGCATTGCCATTGGCGCCGAGATCGTTGGCGGCGTGGAGGCCGCTCCGGCCGCGCCGGAGGCCGCGCCCCCACCGGCCGGTCTCAGCACCGAGGAACTCCGGGGGTACCTGTAGCCGATGACGGTGAATGCTCGGAGGACGAAGAGGTTGGCAGCGATGCATACTCTGTACAGGCGGCCGGCGCTGGTCGTGTTCGCCCTGCTTACGGGACTCTTTTTCGCTGTTCCGGCGGTGGCAGTGGAGGATGGCTTGATGAACGTCCGCATCAGCGCCTCCTACCGGGATCTGACCCGCCGCCTCGGACAGCCCGAGGGCATCCTGCTGGGCGCGGGAGGCGGCATGATGTACCAGACCCTCCCTTCGGCCAGGGCCGGGCTACCTTTCTTCGCCGCGCCGGCCGCCACCGAGATACCGGTCTGGGTGCTTCCGGTGAGGGTCGGCTCGCTGGCCGCGGACGAAGCGGAGTGGTTCTATGACCTGCGCAGCACCAAGGGCGTGGCCCTCGGCATCGTGCTCAAGGGGGAGGGTGCTGACGCGGCCGTCACCAACGTGATCGTGGCCGGGTTCACGAAGTATCTGAAGGGCAAGCCGACTCCGGTACGCACCGAGCGCGGGATCGCCCTCCAGAGCACCTTCGCCGAAGTGCTCCAGAAGTACGGCTATCCGCCGCTGGCCGAGATCTACGCGGCCACCAGCGGCGGCGGGGCAGCCGCAGGCGGGGCCATGCGCGCCGCTACCACCGCGGGCGGCGGCGGGCGAGGCGGCGGCGGGCGAGGCGGCGGCATGCGGGCCGGCGGGGGCGGCATGAGAGGCGGTGGTGGGATGCGGGGAGGCGGGAGACGCGGCGGGCGGGCAGCGGCCGATTCGCCAACCAGGGCCACCGCGGCCGCGCCCACGACAGGCGGATTCCAGGTGGTACTGACCGGCGGGATGCGCGGTGGTGGCGGAATGCGCGGTGGCGGTGGGATGCGCGGTGGCGGTGGGATGCGCGGTGGCGGTGGGATGCGTGGCGGCGGTGGCAGAGGAGGCGCGCGAGCAGGAGGCGGGACGCTCCCTCCCCTGGGCGTGACACCGGTAACCGGAGCGGCCGGGGGCGGCGGGGTGAGCGCCTTCTCCGACCAGACTCCCATCAGCTTCTCCCGCGACTGCATCCTGAGCTACGAGGGGATCGCCTTCACCATCCAGGATATGCTCGTGATGCGCATCCACGTTTCGGAGTGACCCGGGCGCGGCATCTGCCCCGGTCGGTCGTCCGCCCTCCCGGTGCGCAGTACTTCACCAGGGGCGGATGACGCTTTTTTGTGGCAGGGCCCAGAGCGCCTGCGCCGGCGGGGCCCAGCGCCCCACCGCCTGAATGCAGAGGTGTCAAGCATGAGGTTGCGTTACCAGCTGGTCGTTGCGATTCTTCTCATCACCCTGATGGTGAGCGCGTTCCTGGCCGGGCGCCAGTTCGAATCGCTGGCCGCCGCGCTGCCCATGAAGGGCCTCGGGTCCACCGGGCTGCTCCACCAGGTCCTGTCGCTGAACAGCACGGCTAGCGCAGGTCAGAGCACCGGCGATGTCAGCCTGCGGCCGCTCGAAACCTTCCAGCAGGTGCTGACGCATGTGCGTAAGCAGTATGTCTCGCCCATCAAGGATGAGAGTAAGCTGACCTATGGGGCCATCCGGGGCACGCTTGCTGCGCTCCGCGAGCCGCCCTACAACGACCGCTACAGCCGCTTCCTCGATCCGGAGGAGTACCGTTCTTTCCTGGAAGAGAACGAAGGGCACTTCGGGGGCATCGGCGCCGAGCTGGCTGTGCGCGAGGTCAAGACCCCGGTCGCCCCAGGCGCCGTCGGCACCCTCCTCCGGTGCCCTGTCTGCGGCGCGGACTTGAGCAACCCGACCCAGTACCAGGTAGTCATCATTGCGCCTCTGCCCGACAGCCCGGCCGAGCGGGCAGGGCTGCGCGCGGGCGACCACGTGCTGCGGGTTGACGATGCGCCTGCTGTTGGGCTGGGCGACACGGTCCGGCGCATCAAGGGCCCTCCCGGCACCAGCGTCACCCTGGCGATCTCCCGGGAGAACGTGGCCGAGCCCCTCCAGGTCAAGCTCACGCGCGCGGTGATCTCGGTCCAGAGTGCCGAACATAAGATCCTTCCCGACCACATCGGCTATCTGCGCATAAACCAGTTCAACGACACCACCGCGGATCTGGTGAAGAAGGCGCTCGACGCGATGAGGGCCGCGGGCATCCGCGGGCTGCTGCTCGACCTGCGCGATAACCCCGGCGGGGGCCTGGAGGTGTGCATTGATGTGGCGGGCCAGTTCGTAGGGTGGGGCCCCGTGGTTTTCATCGAGGAGCGGGGAGGCCCGCGCCAACCGCGCCAGGCCGCACAGAGAGCGCACCGCTTCGATCTTCCGCTGGTAGTCCTGGTCAACAACGGCAGCGCGAGCGCGGCCGAGATCCTCGCCGGCGCCATCCAGGACGATGGCATCGGCAAGCTGGTGGGGGTCACCACCTTCGGCAAGGGCCTGGTGCAGACGGTGTTCCCCTTGCGCGATGGCTCCGCGCTGGCCCTGACCACTGCCCGTTACCTTACCCCCAAGCTGCGCGACATTGACCGCAAGGGGATCACCCCTGACGTGGTGGCCGAGCAGCCCAAGCCCGAGGCGCTCGAGTACATCCCACGCCTCAGCGAGAAGGACAAACAGGGAGCGGCCGGCCTGGACCTGCTCCGTCAGGAGATGAGACGCCCGGTCCGCGCCGCCGCCTGAATATCGCTTGACCTGAGACAGTCTTCCGAAGACTTCCATGACCGGCAGGAAAGCACTGAGGCAGGTCATCAGCGCCTCGCGCCGCACCGACCTGGTCGCACACTACCCGGACCAGCTCGCCCGCCGTCTGGCGGAGATCGGCCCGGACCACCTCCATACGGTCGTGATCTGGACGAAAGACCCAGCCAACCTCCTTCATCACCGCGGCCTGCACGCGGCACTGGAGGCGATGGCACAGGTATTCCTGCACTGGACCATCACCGGCCTCGGTGGCTCCTTGCTCGAACCCAACGTCCCGCCCCCCGAGGACCAGCTTGGCCTCCTCGGCGAGGTGGTGGCCTTCCTGGGTGATCCTCGCCGTCTGCACTGGCGGTATGACCCGCTGATCTCGGCCCGCCGCCAGGGAGAGCAAGTCAGCAACCTCGACCTCCAGCTTTTCCGGTCTCTTGCCGAGCCCCTCGCTCGCGCCGGCGTGCCGGTGGTTCACAGCTCATTCGTCACCGTCTACCCAAAGGTGCAGCGCCGGCTGGCCTCCAGGCAAGTCGAGCTGCACCTGCCGGACCGCGAGCGCCGCCTCCTGTGGATCCGCGACCTCTCCGCCGCGGCCGCGGAGGTCGGCCTGCGGCTCGTCACGTGCTGTGAGCCGGGGTTCCCCAGGCAGCGCTGCATCAACGGGGAGTTGCTGATGCAGCTTCATCCCACCCGCGAGCCCTGCCGCACCGACCGCGCCCGCGGCCAGCGCCAGCTCTGCGGTTGCACGGCCAGCCTCGACATAGGCCGCTACCTGCCCTGCCCAAACCGCTGCCTCTACTGCTACGCGCACCCGGCGTCGTAGGGCGAAGGTCACAGGAGACCGCGCTCCCGCCTCGAACCTTCGCGATGGTGGAACAGCATGCCCTACTGCCCGCGCTGCATGTTTGAGTACAAGGAAGGCGTAACGCGCTGCCTGGACTGCGCGGAAGACCTGCTGCCGGGCTCTCCTCCTGCTGCCGAATCGCCCATCATCGGCGCCGCGCCGGTGCGTCTCTGCACCGTTCCGGATGTGAACGCGGGCGACATTCTGGTGGCCGTGCTGGCCGACAACGGCATTCCCGCATTCGCCCGGCGACACGGCCCCATCACCGGCGATCTGGGCCGGGTCACCGACGGCCACACCGAGGACTACTCCATCATCATGGTCCCGCCCGGACGCCTCGAGGAGGCGCAGAGAGTGCTTACGGCGCTCGCCTCCGGGCCGGTGGAATGGCCCGAGGGCATGGAGCCTGAGGAGTGAGCGGCCTGCGATGAAGGTGCACCTGCGGAGGGTGCTGTGGAGTCCCCTCGGTCTCTCCTTCGCGGCGCTCGCCGCGCTCGTCCTGGGTGCGAGCGCGGTCTACATGACGCTGGAGGGATGGAGCTTCCTCACCGCGCTGGTCTTCACCCTCTCGACCGTGACCACCATCGGGTACGGCAATGTCTTCCCCAGGCAAGAGTCTGGAGAGATCTTCACCGCTGCCCTCATGGTGCTGGCTCTCACCTCAGTGGTCCTGCTGCTGAGCACGTTCGCGAATCGCCTGATCAGACTGCTGTCTCGGGGGTTGAGCCCTATGGAACGCAATGAGCGCGCCGTGCGCGCCCTCCAGGATCACATCGTGGTGGCCGCCGCCGACGAGCTGGCCGCCCTGCTCGTGCAGGGCCTGCGCGCCAAGGAGCTGCCTTTCGTCGTCATCGGCGACGACGGCGCGGTCTTCGACCGCTGGCTCGAGGAGGGAGTGCCCGCGGTGTTGGGGAACCCGGACGACGAGGAAGTGCTGCGCCGGGCCGGCATCGAGAGGGCAAGGGGGTTGATCGTCGCCCTCGCCTCGGATGCCGACAACGTCTTCGTCACCCTCAGCGCCCACGGCCTCAACCCGCGCCTTCGGATCATCGGCCGGGCCCACACCGCCTCCTCCATCCCCAAGCTGCGACGGTCCGGGGCGAATGAAGTGGTGCTGCCCGAGCAGATCACCGCGATCAACCTGGTGGATCTCTTCCAGGATCCCACGCGCATCAGCGCGGCCGTGCGCCAGGCCACCGATGAGCTTCGGGAGGCGCTGCGCGCGGCCAGCACCGCCCGCGGGCAGGAAGACCGGCCCCGCCAGGTTCTGTTCCGCGCCCTGCGGCTCGCGCTTCAGGAGCTCAGCCCGGACATGGAGGCCACCCTGTATGCACTTGGCCAGCAGTTCGGTCGGGAGGCGGTCGCGCCGAATCTGTCGGGCGATCAGCTCTGCGATCTGCTGGCAAAGCTTCCGCCGCTGTGGTCGGCGGCCGGCCTCGGCTCTATCCAGGTGGTTTCGTGCGGCGAACAGGCCGCGCAGCTCGCCGAGTCAGAGTGCGCCACCTGCCAAGGCCTGCCGGCGGTCGGCAAGCCGATTTGCCACCTGGAGCGAGGTGTGATCACCGGCGCGTTAGAGGGTCGGCTGGGCCGTACGGTGCGCACGCGGGAGACGAAGTGCTGGGGGATGGGTGATCGCGTCTGCGAGTTCGCGATCACGGTGGACCCGGATGTGCACTGACCCGCCCCCTCGATGGAGGGAGCAGGTGTGGGCGCTCTGTTCGGGCGCGAGCAGGGGCGAGGTCACCAGTTCGAGTAGGACGTGCCGTCTCGCCCGGTCAGTGTGCTGCTGCTGTGCAGCGCTCCGGTGGCGCTATCGTAGTGCCAGTCGCTGGCCCCGGTGAAGGGATCAACGGGTAGCTGCCCATCGCCCGTGACCATGTAGGGACCGTCGTAAGCACTGCGGTCCACAGAGCCACCGCGGCCATCGAAGTCCCCGCTGACCGCGGCGCCGTTGGCGGCCATCACGTCCGTCAGCGCGGGAGGCCAGGCAGCAGTGGTTCCCTCGAACCGCTCGATCGCGTCTCGGATTTGCTTCAGATTACCGCGAAGTTGTGCTTCTTTCGCCGTCCGCCGAGCGGCCATTGCCCTCGGGATGATGAGCATACTTAGGATCGCTATCACGACGATAACGATCAGCATCTCTATCAACGTGAAACCCAGGCGGCGACGGCCGTATGGCCAGCCAATCGCGACCACTAATAAGCCTCACAGTTCCGTCCCCACATGGTTATTCCACACTGGCCAGCCCCGGCTACCATCCGGCCAGGCCTGGACGCGGCCAATTCGTCCCCACAAGCCGTCCTGTAGGCCCTGCGGAGGAATGCCGTCTCCGCGCCCAGGAAGCCTGGCGGGGAGGCTGGAATCCCCAGGGCAGGGCGCTCTCCAGGGCATCCCTTGTGGCCGAGGAGTGACGTGGATGGCCGAGAAGGGCACTTCTGAGGCGATTGGGCTCATTATGAGGGAAGTAGGGGCTGCACTGGCGCAGGTGGCGCAGGACCAAGTGGGGGACCTGGAACGGGCCCTGCTGGGCGCGAAGGCCGTCTTCGTGGTGGGCGAGGGTCGGTCCGGCCTGGTGACCAGGTGCTTCGCTATGCGGCTGATACACCTGGGCCTACCGGCTCATGTGGTCGGGGAGACCACCACCCCTGCCGTCCCCGAGGGGGCCCTTCTGCTCGCCGTGTCAGCCTCGGGGGAGACCGCTACCACCTGCGCGCTCGCCGCCTCCGCCCGCGCGCAGGGAGCACAGGTCGCGGCCGTCACCGCCTCACCCGGCTCCTCGCTGGCCGCTGCCGCTCACCACCTTGTGGTGATCCCGGCGGCCGGCGGCCAAGGCGGACCAGCAGCCTCTAGGCAGTTCGGCGGCTCGCTTTTCGAGCAGAGCGCTCTCATCCTGCTGGACGCGGTGGCACTTGATCTTCAGCGCCGCCTGGGCCGGAGCGGAGCAGAGATGAAGGCCCGTCACGCCACGCTCGAGTGAGCCACGTCCGCAGGCACGCCTTCGCGAGCACTCGCCTGGGAACGTCGGCCAGGGAACACGCCAGATCACTCGCCCTCACCGCGGTCTTTGACCGAGTGCCCTGTTATGGTAGCCGAGAAGCCGCGGAGTACCAGGCCCTCTTCACCGCCATTCGCGACGGGCAGGCCTGTCCACTGCGGTCCTCGTTCAGCCGTCTCCTCCATGCTCCGCGCCCTCCCGGACAGGGTGTTTGTGAGGACGGAAAACACTGTGAGAGAGGCTACACGAGCATCCTGGCAGGCAGACGAGTTTCTCGACACCGCGGGGGCGGACAGGTGGTGAGCCCCGCTCCAGCGCTGTTGGCGCGGCAGAGCAAGGGCGCAGCACCAATCAGACCGAGCGAGGCTCACAGAGGGCCCAACAGACAGCAGGACGCCCTTCCACCTGCGGCTGGGAAGGGCGCTCCTGACCCGCGCCTCGCGCCTATCGGCTGCGAAAGCGCACTACGGGCGTTCGCACATCGAAGTAATGTGCGAACGCCTTGCAGCCCCCGTCTGGACCGCTTCCTGAGCTTCGCCCTGTTACTTCTTCGGGCGAAGCTCCTTATATGTCGCAGCAGGGCGCCAGGGCCTGTGCTGCGCTACACGCAATGATAGCAGACGGAGAGGGTAGAGCAAGGCCGCAGCAGCACAAGTTGTCAACTTTTCACATCACGCGTGCCACTTAGCCAACAGATTGCCCTGGATCACCTTCGGCGGAGGTGCGGCCGGAACAACATAGAAAAGGCGATAGAGCACAGCGATGGCGACGAGCAGTAGCATGAGCAGAATCACCAGGCGTGCCACACTGCTTCTCCGGCGTCCAGGGCTCACAGTGCACCCTTGTTCCCGGCGGGCGGTCGGCGGTGAGTGCGCCGGGTGAGACGGGACGGCACCGCAGGTCGCTGGCGGCCGATCACGTCCCGGCTGACTTCCACCCCGTTCTCGTATGTCACCCGCACCGTCGTGGACGTGCCAGGACCCAGTTCCTCCTTGATCTCCTTGCGCCCGACCACGGTCAGAGGCGGCAGTTCGCCGGGGATCTTGAGCCGGTCGCCGGCCCGGATGGCGTTGAGGTCAACGCCCGGATTGGCCTGTGCCAGCCGGCTCAGGGCCACGTGACCGTCCAGGGCGATCTTCCACCCTGTCTCGCCCGGCCTCACCTCGTGCTCGCCCTTGGGGGCGGATGCTTTCAGCACCTTCTCGACGGCCTCACGCGCCGAGGCTGCGAACCTGGTGGCGGGCACCTGAAGCGTCTCGACTCTGATGCTCTCCTTGAAGGCGGCCTGCACGCCAGGAACGGGCGGCGAGAGCTCCCTCAGCAGCGAGGATATCGTCTGGAGGGCCTCAGAGCGGCTTGGTAGGCCCACCATCGGCTCCCCATTGACGAGGATCACCGAGGCCTCGACTACCGGGTCCAGCTTGGGAGTCAGGAGAGCGAGCGCTTCCGCGTACGGCAGGGGGTGGTGCCCGGCGGCCGGTGCAGCATAGAGGTGCACCTGGTGGGAGAAGGTCACACTGCCCGGCAGGCCAGAACTGCTCTTGATCTCTTCGATCAGCCGCTCCGCCTCGCCGCGACTGGCGACCACCGCCACCGGGTGCCCGTCTACCGCGATCACGCAGACGCTCTTGCCCCCGAGCTTCCCGAAGTGGTAGGCGAGCAGCAGCGCGAGCAGCGCCGCGAAGACTGTGCGCTCGGCCCAGAGCCTCCGGCGAAGCTGCCGGACTCGAGGATCTTCCCCTGCCTCCGTCGCCATGTTGCGAAAGCCCTCTGGGGCCTGGTTCGCTGACGGCGCCGTCGGTCCTGCCTGCTCAGGCCCGGGCCGGCCGCTCGACTCGCGCCCACCAGTTGGGGTCAATGTCGGGGAAGATCGAGTCGCGGGCCTGGCACTCCGCCAGGAAGCCCTCCCCCTCGGAGCTCAGCCGCTCGCCGCGGGCGTGGCGCCGCGCCATGTCCGCGAGGCGGACGAAGGCCTCGTGATGATACGCGGCCCGTCGCTCTGCAAAGTCTCTCGCCGTCCAGGTCGAGATCAGGAAGGGCCAGTCTGAGGCCTCGAGCAGCAGCAGCTCGCGCGCCGCCTGGCTCAGAATCCCGGCAAGCAGTCCATCGCCCGAGGTCCGGGCAAGCGCGGCCAGCTCCGGCATCTCCGCCTCGGCGGAGTAGATGTCGCGCCAGATCCACGAGGTCCACTCGTTCAGCCAGATCCAGTGAAACCCTCCCTGGCCCCACGAGCTTTCTGGCAGCGAGACGGCCGCCTCCGGCGTGTTGGCCTCGAGGTACTCCGAGCAGGTCACCAGATCCACCGCGGGATCGGCACTGACCCCCTTCAGCACTCGATAGAGCCAGTCCGGACCCTCGTACCACCAGTGGCCGAACAGCTCCGCATCGTAGGGCGCGCAGAGAATCCCATACTTGCCAGTGCGCGCGTGGTGCCCACAGAGCAGTTCGTTCACCAGCGCGCAGAAATGGTCCGCGTTCTCGGGAGCTCGCTCAGCCGCGCGTGCCGGCTCATAGGGCTCCTTCGCGCTCAGGTCCGATTGCGCGGAGGTCACTCGCCAGTAGCGATGCGCGCCCGGGATGTGCTTCTTGTGGAAGTCTAGGTACCAGCCATCGCCGGGGTAGCCGTGCTCTCCGCTCCAGACCTGGATGCCGGTCCGCTCGTCCCGCACGAGCACGGCCACGGGCGGCCTATCTTCCACCGCGGAGGACACCAGATAGGCCTGGTATGGCGATTTCTCGACATCAACCGGACCCGGCCGGTAGCTGGCGCGGAACCTCTCCCAGAGCCGCTGCAGCCCGGGGAACCTCTCGACATAGACACCCACGGCCGCGCCGCCCATCAGAGTGGCCGTATCTACGATGAAGTACTGGAGGCCGTTCTCGGCGAGGAACTCCTCCACGCCCTTTCGCAGATGCGGCTGCTGCGGCCCCGCTTCGGGCACGGGGGAGGCCCAGGCATAGCGCGGGCGGTAGCCGCACTCGGGCAGCCAGAAGCCACGGGGCGGTCGGCCGAAGTGCCGTTCGTAGGCGCACACCGCCTGCTTCACCTGGGCCTGCACGCTCTCGTCTCGGCCCAGCAGAGGAAGATAGCCGTGCGTGGCCGCGGAGGTGATGACCTCGATATGCCCTCCGTCCTGGAGCCGGCGGAACGCGCCGATCAGGTCGCCCCCATATTCCTCCTGGAAGCTGCGCCGGATCGCGACGAAGTGCTCCCGCCACATCTCGGCCAGGTCAGCGAAGTGGCCTTGACCCTCTCGCTGGAATTGCTCACGGTTCTCGCCCGCGGCGCGGCTCCGCTCCTCCAGGTAGTCGGCGAAGGCGGCCCGGAAATCGGGGGCGGCGAGCTGCTCCGCCAGCACGGGGGTGATTCCCATTGTGACCTTCGGCGAGACCCCCTCTCCGACCAGCCGGTCGAAGACCTGGAGCAAAGGCAGGTAGCTCTCGGCCGCGCACTCGAAGAGCATATCGGACCCATGCGGCCACTTGCCATGTGCCAGGACGTAGGGTAGGTGACCATGCAGCACGAACGTGAAGGCTCCGCAAGCGGACTGCCTTGCAGCATCAGCCATGCTCTTGCCTCCTTTGCCCTTCACTCTCGTGGACCCGGGACAACTCGCGGCTGCGGCGTTGCTGCGCAGCCGCCGCGGGCGTCGAGCAGGAGCGAGGCCAGCACGAAGCTACCCGTGGTCCAGGTGTGAGGCACGGCCCAGTAAGCGCCAGGCCCCGCGCCCATCATCTCGGGCAACAGGCCGGTAGCGGTCCCAGCGGCCAGCACGGCCCGCATGGACGCAAGCGCGCGAGCGCGATAGCCCTGAGCCGCCGCCGGGTCGTCGCGGAGAGCGCGCGCCAGCTCCAGGAAGACGCGCACCAGCCACATGGTGGTGAGCGCTCCCGGCCCGCCGCCTGCATACTGATCGCCGTCGAAGCGCCGGAGCACCTCGGCGCCGCCGAGGGGCCGCCCCAGCCGACGCACCAGCGCCTCCACGCAGGTTCGCGCGACCTCGCGCTCCTGCGGATCGTCGAGGCTGAGGAACTCGAACGGCGCGATCAGGCCGAGCAGCGAGGCGTCAGCGGCAGCATCGAGGTTCCCGTTCGCATCGAATCCGCGGGCGAAGATCTCGCCCTGCCAGAGCCGCGACATCACGGCCTGCTTGATCGCACGAGCCGCCGCCCCCCACTCCTCGGCGATGTGCGGCTGGCCGGCGACGCGAGCCAGGAAGGCGCCTTCCCGCAGCGCCGCGCTGATCGCTGCGTTGGAGTACGTGAAGCTGCCGCGAAAGGTCTCCCAGAGGTCGAAGGCCACGCGGTGAAGGCCAGTCGCAGGGTCAATCTGGTCGGTCAGGTATTGTCCCGCGCGTCGCGCCGAGTCCCAGAGGGCGGCCACGAACCTCGCACAGTCCCCTTCCGCCAGGCCGCGGGCGTGGCGGCCCATGGCGAACAGCACCGAGGCCGTCTGGTCTATCTGCAGTCCTCCCTGCTCGGTGCACCAGGCCGGGCCGCGCTGTCCGCTCAGCCAGTAGCGTTGCTCCCAGTAGCCTTCTGGCCGCTGAGTTCGCTGCGCCCAGGTGAGGAACCGGCCCATGTAACCTGGGTAGCCCGCGGCCTCCAGCGCCAGGCAGGCCTCCACCGCGTCCCGCGGCCAGCAGTACCCGTAGCCTCCGGATCGCTCGAAAGCGGGGTCGAACTCCGGCGCAGCCAGCACCGAGCCAGTGTCGGGGTCTATCAACAGGTCGAGCGCCAGCAGATCGCGGTAGTAGGCCTCCTCCAGGTCGCGGTCAATACTCACCTTCCGGCTCGCGGCCAGGTGAGCCCCCCACCGGTTGCGCGCCCACTGCACCAGCGGCTCCCACCCCAGATCGCGGTAGGCCAGCACTCGTTCCACCGCAGCCGGCTCGTTGGCGTCGGCCACCATCATCAGCTCCCGGGTAACCGCCTCTCCGGGAGCCAGCGTCAGACTCCAGGCCAACGCGAGGTCAATGTCGCCGATCTCCTCCCGCTGCAGGTTGAGCTGCCCCGCCTCCATTTGGAGCTTCGCGCTGTTGTGGTTCCCCGCCCGGCCGCACCCGTACTCCTCCAGCGCCTCGCTGGCGATCGCGAAGCAGATGTTCCGCCAGTAGGCCACCGCCAGGCCTTGGTCAGGGTGGAAGTGAACCGCGTTCCTGCCCTGGACCTCTCCCACCTGGAGGTCGAGGTACTGGAACAGCTTCGCCTGCAGCGGCCGGCTGCCGGTGTTGGCGGCCTCGAACCGGCGGAAGAGCGCCGGCTCCGTCGGATGCACGAAATCGGTGATCGTGACGATGAGCCCACTGGGGTCGTGCCGGAGCCGGGTCTCGACGATGTTCGTGCGGTCGAGGTAGCGCTGGCTTGCGGTCCACGACGGCTCGAAAGTCCACACGAGGCGGCTCGTGGCGGGGAAGTAGGCGGCAGGCATACCCTCGTGCAGGTTCTGGCAGAAGTCAATGTGGGGGTAGAAGAAGCTCATCAACTCGCCCTTGGCGCCGAGACCAACGAGCACGCGGGAGTTGCCGATCACTGCGTTGGGCTGGTAGACGGGCAAGGGCTCTCAGCTCCGGCGGCGCTCGATGGCCCGGCGGTAGAGGCCGACGTAGGCCTCGGCCGACCGGCCCCATGAGAAGTCGCAGGCCATCGCGTTCTGGATCAGCCGCTGCCAGGCGGCCGGCACCTTCATCGTCATCAGGGCCCGGGCGATGGCGCCGAACAGGCCCACCGCGCTGTACTGCTGGAAGGAGAAGCCATTACCCTCACCGGTCCTGGTGCCGAAGTCAGCAATCGTGTCGGCCAGGCCCCCGGTGTGCCGGACGATCGGGATGGTGCCGTACCGTAGGCTAATCATCTGCCCCAGGCCGCAGGGCTCGTAGCGCGAGGGCATGAGGAAGAAGTCGGAGCCCGCGTAGATCTGGTGAGCCAGCGCGTTGTCGAAGCCCAGCACCAGCCCCATCTTGCTCGGCTGCTTCGCGGCGAAATCTGAGAGCAGGTCATGGTACTGCTGCTCGCCGAGGCCGAGCACTGCGAGCTGCACCTCCAGCTCGAGCAGATGCGGCAGCACCTCGCTGAGGATGTCCAGCCCCTTCTGGCCCGCCAGCCGCGAGACCAGCCCGAAGAGAGGGACCTCGGGGCGCTCGGCCAGGCGGAGCCGCTGCTGCAACCCCGCCTTGTCGGCCGCTTTCCCCTCCAGCCTGTCCGCATCGTAGTTCGCCGGGATCAGCGCATCCGTGGCCGGGTCCCATTCCTCATAGTCCACGCCATTGAGCACGCCGAACAGGTCGGCCCGCCGCGTGGTAAGCAATCCTTCCAGGCGCTCGCCATACTCGGTGGTCTGGATCTCGCGGCTGTAGGCCTCGCTCACCGTGCTCAGCAGGTCCGCGAAGATCAGGCCGCCTTTCATGAAGTTCACCTGACCGTAGAACTCGACCCCGTTCACCGTAAACAGCGAGCGGTCTATCCCGATCGCGGGAAGCGTCTCCGGGCCGAAGACACCCTGGTAGGCCAGGTTGTGGATGGTGTAGAGGGTGGCAACCCCGGCCAGCCGGGGGTCGCTGCGATAGGCGCTCTTCAGGTAGACCGGGATGAGGCCGGTCTGCCAATCGTTGGCGTGGATGACCTCAGGCTGCCAGTCGGTCTGGCGCAGGAACTCCAGGATCGCGCGACAGAAGAGGCCAAAGCGTTGGGCGTCATCGGGCTCGCCATAGAGCGCCTTGCGCCCGAAGTGCTGCGGGCTGTCTATCAAGTAGGTCTTCACCCCCGGGATCGCCTCGCTCACCTCCACGTTCACCTTGGCCGAGGTCGCCCCCAGTGGCACGGTCAGCGCGGAGACCAGCCGTTCGCTCTTGATGCTCTGGGCGTCCATGCTGGCGTACTTGGGCAGCGCCACCCGCACATCGTGCCCGAGAGCGGCGAGTGCTTTCGGCAAAGCACCCGCCACATCGGCCAGCCCACCGGTCTTCGCGAACGGCACCACCTCAGAAGCACAAAGGAGAATGCGCAGGCTCATCTCAGCTCATGCCTCCCGCTCACCGCTCCGGCGAGCGCGCTCTGCGCTCGCCCCGACGAACGCCGCGAACAGGCGCGGCTGGCGCTCGTCATCCAACATCCGCTCCGGGTGCCACTGCACGCCGATCACGAATCCATCGCCTTCGGCCTCGATCGCTTCGACCACGCCGTCATCGGCCCAGGCCGTCGCCCGCGTCCGGCTCCCCAGGGCGTTGTTCGCCTGGTGGTGGAAGCTGTTCACCTCGATGCGGGCGCAGCCGAGCATCTCCCGCAGCCCGCTGTGGTCGGCGAGCTTGATCTCGTGCCGGCCCCCGGCGTGGTCCTGCTTGCTACCGACCAGCGCGGGGATGTCCTGCACCAGGCTCCCGCCAAGCGCTACGCCGAGCACCTGCGCGCCTCGGCAGATGCCGAGCACGGGCACCCCGGCCTTCAGGGCTTGTGCGACTAGCCGCAGCTCCAGGTCGTCGCGGGCCGGGTCTATGTCTCTGGACATGGGATGCGGGGCCTGTCCATACCGGCCAGGCCCGACATCGCCCCCGCCGGCCAGCAGCAGCCCGTCCAGGCCTTCGATCCCGGCCTGCTCACCGCCAGGCATGAGTTCCACTACCACCGCGCCTAGCCTTTCCAGTGGAAGCCGGTACTCCGCGCGCTGCTCGGCCGTGGCGCGCGAGGACACGGTAAGACCAATCATGGGACTGGCAATGCCTGGACGATCGGCCATGGTAAGGCTCGCATTTTAGCAGCGGTGGTATCGTGGGTCAACAATCCCGAGTGCACGCAGACGCACAAGAGGCACAATGGTGCTGCCCTGCCCGCCTCATGGTCGGCTGGATTGACACCGCTCGTCGAATCACTTGACAGAGCGGCTGTGGAATCCGCCACGGCGGACCGCCGCCGCAAACAATAAGGGGCCGGCTTTGCGCCGACCCCGTTCTCACTTCAGTAGGGCAGGTCAGCGACCCGCCCATCCCCCAACCAACCCGGATCAGAGCAACTGCTTACAGACCAGCGGGGGCTGCGGAGCGACCCCGCAGCCGTGCTGTATCAAAACCTCGTGTCAGCGCCAGCATCGTCAGCATAGTGCTTTGATACAGCCAGCGCGCGGAGTATTGTCAGACACTCTTGGCGAGCTGGCGGGCCAGGCGGGACTTGCGGCGGGCCGCCTGCCGCTTGTGAATGATGCCCTTGGCCGCCGCCTTGTCCAGCAAGCGGCTGGCATGTTGCACCAACTGGCCGGCGGCTGACGCGTCACTGGACCGGATCGCCACCCGCGCCTTGCCGATCCAGGTCTTGGCGCGCGAGCGCACATCAAGGTTGCGCTTATGGTTCTTGCGCGAGCGGATGATGTCCTTCTTCGACGCCTTCAGGTTCGCCAACTCAGCCTACCTCCGGATCACGCCGGGATTATAGCACAGCGTTCGGCTCGCGGCAAGGGTTGCGAGAGAGCGCCAACGCCCGAAGGGCGGAGAGCTTACGGGGCCGCGCGCTACCTCCTCGCGATCGCCTCTTCCACCTGCTGCCTGACCCATAGCCGGTGTTCCGGTGCGCCGAGGTCGCGGAGGTGGATGACCCGCTCAGGGGAGACGACTGCGATGGTGGGGGCCTCGCCCAGCCGGCCCAGCTCCACGCTCTCGATCCGGTCGAGCGGGATGCGCTCGACCGTGCGCTCGGGGGTGTGGAACCTGAACTCACCCTCACCGATCTCGACCCGCGCCCCTGCCAGACGCCCGGTGATCTCGCCTCGCAGCAGTGTCGCGAGGTAGACGGTGAGGCCCAGGAAGGCCATGGCAACGATCCATCCCGCCCAGAACAGGATGATCCAGGGCTTGTCGAGCAGACCGTACGTGAAGCCCCCCGCCAACGCGGCTGGGGCCAGACCCAGGATCAACAGCGCGATCCAGCTCCGGCCCGCTGAGGGGTAGCGCATTACCCACTGCTCCGGGCTCTCCTCCACCTGAAGGTCGCAGCCTCGAGGCCGCGGCAGGGGAGCGGCCGGAGGGCGGCGGGCGGCCCGTTCCCGCAGCGAGCGCGGTATCTCCTCCGGGATCGTGCGGGTCTCAGCGCCCTCGCCGCGCACGACCAGCGGCCGGTTGAGCGCGAGGCCGAGCTGGCGCAGCATCGCCCGCGCCTCCAGCGCGTCCCCCAGTCGCACCAGCGGCAGGCGCTCGCCGTTGCGGAGCGCCGCCGAGATGGCCCAGGGCCGCAGGCCGCCGGGAGAGGTGTCCAACTCCAGGTGTGCTACCTCGCTCACCTCGACCTGCCGCTGCCAGCTACGGGATCCGAGCGCGGCGGAGACCGCGATCTGTCTCCCATCCGGGCTGAGCGTGGCCGAGCGCTTGGACCTCACCACGCTGAGCCAAGCAGCGAACGCACCCATGACTGCCGAGAGCGTGATCGCCTCCCAGAGGTCGGCTAGAGTCCAGCGCGCCGGTGGGCCGCGCCAATGCCACGGCGCGGTGATTAGGAGCGCCAGCACGAGCAAGCTCAGCCAGGCGGAGCGGCCGAGGTAGTGCCAGCCCGGCACGCGCCAGCGCGAGTGCAGCGCACCCTCGGGCTGCGGAGTGCGCATGATCATGGCGCCCAGCCCAACCCACGCCAGGCCCAGCAGCCAGATGAGCTTCCTGGCCAGCGGCATCGCCCGCCAGAGGTAGTCGCGCTCGGTGGCATACACTTCATCCCACGCCACGCGGCTGGGCCAGCGCAGGCTGAGCTGACCCGCCTTGCCCTGGAGATAGGCCAGGTCCTCGGACTCGCCGAGTTGCGCTCGCCGGCCCGGGTAGTCAACCCAGATGTGGCTGAACGAGGCGCGCACCTCGAACGGGATATGTCTGCTCGCCAGCAGGCTCGCAAGCAGGACTGCCCTGGCCTCGCAATCGCCCTGCCTGCTGCGCGCCGCTTCGGCCGCGGTGGGCACGTACCAAGGCACGCGGTAGACCTGCCAGTCCGGCGCCTCTACCAGCAAGCTGTCCACGAAGGCCTCGATCCACTCCGGCTTGTGCGGGACTGTCCATCCCATCCGCTTCTCGATCGCGGGGTCTATGGGCAGCTTGCGGTAATGAGCGAAGTTGCGGACCAGCACCAGCGGGTTCGGATAGCACACCAGCAGAGACCAGAGCACCGCGCCCAGGAGGAACGCGCCCGCGCGCCACCGGGACCGCTGGCGTAGTCTCGGCTCCGCTGCGCTCATACCAGGTCCGGCCCTTCTTCATTGCCGACGGTGGCTTCCGCCAGCAGCTCGGCCAGCCGCGCCCGCATGCGGCCGACATGCGTCCCCTCCCAGTAGATGCGGCCGCAGCCCGGACACCGTGCATACCTCTCCTGGGTCAGGTAGACGTAAGGCGGGACCTGATCTCGGACCTCCTCGCGGGTGGCCGCGGCCAGGGCCTCGTTGCAGACCGTGCACCGTGTCAGGGGCGCGGCCTGGCGGAGGTCCAGCGGGGCCTCGCTCACCACCTGCCGCAACTGCTTCTCGAGATGGTCGTCCGTGATGAAGATGATCTGCACTCCCGGGGTCTTCGCCAGCCCCGTGTCTCGGGTCAGCAGGATCGCCTCCCCCTCGCGCGCCCAGGCCACCAGCTCACGGTCATCTGCGAACGGACGGTACACGACATCGAACCCGAGGGCGCGCAACCACTTCGCCAGTCGGCCCAACATGCCATCGGCCACGAAGCGGGGCGGCATCGAGTTCCCTCCCCTACCCCATCGCGTGTTCGGCGCCACCGGGAGGTGGTCCTGCCCAAGCGGCCAGGCCAGTCTGGCCCGTCCGAGCGGCACAGGAGCGAGCTCCTGTGCAACGGGAAGGGCCCGCCTTGGGCGAGCGAAGTCCTTGCGAAGCCATGGCCTGGTCTTCACTGTCCCGCCCGGCCACCCGCGCGGCCTGACAACCTCCCCCCTGCGTGGTATAATCTGCGTGAGGAGGGGGCAACTCTCGTTCGCTCCTGGGGTCAATGTCGGTACTCGCTGCGATCTTCGATTCCACACGCCGCGATCTGGGCCGGACGCGCGCGCTCGTCGAGCGCATCAACGCGTTTGGGCCGGCCATGGAGGCGCTCGCCGACGCGCAGATGGGGGCGAAGACGGAGGAGTTCCGCGACCGTCTGGCGCGCGGCGAGACCCTCGACGATCTCCTACCCGAGGCCTACGCCCTGGTGCGGGAGGCCACTTGGCGTGTGCTCGGCAAGCGCCAGGTCCGCTTCCGCATCTACCGGGACGAGAGCCCGCTGCCGGAGGAGATGGTGCTGCCGCTCTCCGAGGCCGACAGCTTCGAGGCGAAGCTCAGAGGGGACGCGCGGCGCTATGACCGCGAGCGGTTCATGGCCCACTTCGACGTGCAGATGATCGGGGCCATCGTGCTGCACTGGGGCCGCATCGCCGAGATGAAGACGGGTGAAGGGAAGACCCAGGTTGCGGTGCCTGCTCTCTACCTGAACGCGCTCGAGGGCAAGGGCGCGCACCTGCTCACCCACAACGACTACCTGGCGAAACGCGACCGGGATTGGATGGGCCCCGTCTACGAGCTCCTGGGCCTGAGCGTCGGGGTCATCCAGCACGATATGTCAAGCGAGGAGCGGAAGGAAGCCTATCTCTGCGACATCACCTATGCCACCAACCATGAGGTGGGCTTCGACTACCTGCGCGACAACACGGTCAACTACGCGGACTGGCTGGTGCTGCGCGATCTGCATTACGCCATCGTGGACGAGGCGGACAGCCTGCTGATTGACGAAGCGCGCACCCCGCTCATCCTGGCCGGCCAAGGCACGAAGCCCACCGAGCTCTACCGCAAGGTTGACCGCCAGATCCCTCGCCTCACCCGCGATACCGACTACATCGTGGACGAGAAGAGCAAAGTCGCCAACCTCACCGACGATGGGCTGCGCAAGATCGAGTCCCTGCTGGGCGTCTCGAACTTGACCGATCCGGAGAACCTGGAGCTGCACCAGCACGTGAGCGCCGCGCTGCGCGCGCACGCCTGCTATGAGCGGGACAAAGACTACGTGGTGCGCGACGGCAAGGTGATCATCGTTGACGAGTTCACGGGCCGGCTGATGTTCGGCCGGCGCTACGCCGAGGGTCTGCACCAGGCGATCGAGGCGAAGGAGAGAGTGCAGATCGAGCGCGAGAACATCACCACCGCCACCATCACCCACCAGAATTTCTTCCGGCTCTATCACAAGCTTTCGGGGATGACCGGCACCGCCAAGACCGAGGAGGCCGAGTTCATCAAGGTTTACGCCGCGCCCGTGGTCGTGATCCCCACTCACCGGCCGATGATCCGGGTGGACAATGCCGATGTGATCTACAAGACCGAGGAGGGGAAGCTGCACGGCATCACGGCGGAGATTCTGCAGCTTCAGAGCCTGGGCCGGCCCACGCTCGTGGGGACGCGCTCGATCACGGTCTCGGAGCGCCTCAGCGAGCGGCTCAAGCCCGAGCGGCTGCAGGTGCTCGCCCAGCTCCTGCTGCTCGAGGACGCTCTGCTCCAGACCGAGCGGCTCAGCGACGACCAGAAGCGGGAGCTGCGCCGCGCCCTCCAGGGGCGGCTGGGCGAGGTGGAGCGGGAGCTCCGTCATCTGGAGGCGGCGGTCGCCAAGATCGAGTACGGCCCGGCGCGGATCGCCCAGCCGGAGGAGCTGCGTCGGATCGAGCAGCGGCTGGCCCGAACCGGCCGCTTCGGCGAGGAGATCCAGGGGCTGATCGCCAAGCTGGATGCCAAGGATGCGGCGGGCAAGTCGGAGATCAGGCGCATGGCAGAGATCATCTGCTACCAGTCGTTGGAGGACGTGCCGGTCGGCCGCGCCGCCGCCCTGCTGCGGGCCTGCGGGCCCGATCCCGACCCGACCAAGCCCGACAACGCCCGGAGGCTGTGCGCCCTCATCGGCCTGGAGGAGAAAGAGCAGGCGCGGCTCGCGGAGGTGCTCGACCGGGGCATCCCGCACCGGGTACTCAACGCGAAGTACCATGAGATGGAGGCTCACATCATCGCCCAGGCGGGCCGCTCCGACGCGCTCACCATTGCCACCAACATGGCCGGCCGCGGCGTAGACATCCTCCTGGGCGGCAACCCGCAGGAGCTGGCCAACGAGCTGCTGCGGCGGGAGGGGACAGACTCCGATCAGGCCACCGACGAGCAGCGCCAGGCCGCGCTCGCCAAGGCCCAGGAGACCTGCGCCAGCGACAAGGCGAAGGTGATCGCTCTGGGTGGGCTCCATATCCTGGGCACAGAACGCCACGAGAGCCGCCGCATAGATAACCAGCTCCGGGGCCGCTCGGGACGCCAGGGCGATCCCGGTTCCTCTCGCTTCTACATTTCGTTCGAAGATGAGCTGATGCGCCTGTTCGGGCCGGAGCGGCTGGATTTCTTCCTCAGCAAGTGGCCGGAGAACGAGCCGCTGGAGCATCGGCTCACCAGCCGCATGATCGAGAACGCGCAGAAGAAGGTGGAGGCCTACAACTTCGAGGTCCGTAAGCACCGGCTCCAGTACGATGATGTGATGAACCATCAGCGCACGGTCATCTACGAGCAGCGCAAGCGCGTGCTGCTGGGCGAGGACCTGCGCGAGAGTGTGCTCGCCCAGATGCGAGACCTGGTGGAGGCGCGCACGAAGGAGTTCGCCAGCCCCGAGGTCCACCGTGACGACTGGAATCTGGCAGCTCTCCATCAGGCCCTCTCGGAGGTGTTCCCGATCACCATCACCCTCGAGGAGATGCGCGAGATCGCTCACCAGGAGGACCTGGTGAAGCTGCTCCAGGAGGACATCATCTCGGCCTACGAGGAGCGGGAGCGGCTGGCCGGGCCCGAGGCGATCCGTGAGCTGGAGCACCAGGTGACCCTGCACGTGGTGAACACCCGGTGGATTGACCACCTGGCGGCGATGGAGGATCTGGAGGAGGGGATCGGGCTGCGCGGCTACTCCGGCACCGACCCGCTCATCCTCTATCGCACCGAGAGCTACAACTACTGGCTCAACTTGCTGGCCACCATCCGGGACGACATCATCCGTTACCTGTTCCGCATAGCCATCGAACCGCAGGAGATCGAGCGGCAGCGCCGGGCCGCGCTCGGCTCCAGCAACATGCCCCAGGGCCAGCCGGTCGAGGCGGAGGATGACGAGGGGATGGCGCTTCCGTCTGAGCCGTCGGCGCCGGCCTCGCGTCCGCGCCCGGCCCGCGCTCCGCGTCGGGCGGCGCCCGGCCGCAAGGTGGGACGCAACGACCCCTGCCCCTGTGGCAGCGGGAAGAAGTACAAGAAATGCTGCGGCCGGGCGGCGGCGTAGATATCGCATGTCACCCGGCAACTCGAAAGGCGGTGATCGCACTGGCTGAGATTCGCGAGCTTCGCGAACGTGCCGAGCAGTTGCTCAATCAAGCGCGGGAACTGAGGGATCGTCTTTGACCTGCCTCGCCGCGAGTCCGAGCTGACGGCCCTCGAGGCGCGGGCGGCCTCCCCGGATGTCTGGCGGGACCCGAGCGCGGCGGCCGCACTTCACTCCGACATCAGTCGGCGCAAGCGCGAGCTTGAGCCGATGCACCGCCTGCTGCGTGAGGTCGAAGACCTGGTGGTGCTCGCCGAGCTGGCGCAAGAGGAGGGGTCCGGGGCCGAGGAAGCCGAGATCGCGGAAGGCCTGGCGGGGGTAGAGCGCCTGCTTTCCGAGCAGGAAACGGTCCGTCTCTTCCAGGGGGAGTACGATTCCCACAATGCCCTCCTCTCGATCAACGCGGGGGCAGGCGGCACCGAATCCTGCGACTGGGTGGATATGCTCGCCCGCATGTACGGCCGCTGGGCGGAGCGCCACGGGTACGGCTGGGAGATCATTGATCGCACCCCGGGTGAGTCGGCCGGGAGCCGCAGCATCACCGCGGCCGTCACCGGTGATACTATCTACGGCCGGCTGAGAGGTGAGCGCGGCGTCCACCGCCTGGTGCGGCTCTCGCCCTTCGACTCGGCGCACCGGCGGCACACCTCCTTCGCCTCTGTGGACGTCATCCCGGAGGTGGAGGAGGCCGACGAGGTGGAGGTGGGCCCCGACGACCTGAAGATCGAGACCTACCGTTCCACCGGCGCCGGCGGCCAGCACGTCAACAAGACCGACTCGGCGGTGAGGATCACCCACCTGCCCACCGGGATCGTCGCCCAGTCTCAGAACGAGCGCTCTCAGCACCAGAACCGGGCCAGCGCCCTTCGCGTGCTGAAGGCCCGCCTGCTGGCGCATCAGCGGGCCGAGCAGGAGAAGAAGCTGGCCGAGCTGCGGGGGGAGCAGACGGACATCGCCTGGGGCCACCAGATGCGATCTTATGTGCTTCATCCCTACCAGATGGTGAAGGATCTCCGAACCGAGCACGAGACCAGTAACACTGCCGCCGTGCTGGACGGCGAGATTGACGAGTTCGTGGAGGCATTTCTCCGCCATGACCTGGCGCGGCGCTCCCACGAGGAAGGCTCTTCGTAGGCCCGGCCCAGGGGAACGGTTCACGGGCCCATCAAGGGTTTGGTTGGCGGGCGGAAAGGGGTAAGTGCGATGTGTCAGGCGAAAGGGGTTGGCCATGGTTAGAAGTGCGGCGATCCGGCTGCTCTCACTCGCCTTTGGGGTGGCGCTGCTGTCGAGTGCGGCGTGGCCCGCGGCAGTTTGTAGGACCACGCTGCCCCTGGACGGCCGCAATGTGCGTTCTGCCGAATCTACACTCGGGGACCTGCTGGCCGACGCGGCTCGCGCCGGCGTGAACGCGGATCTGGCGCTGGTGCAGGCCAGCCAGCTCCGCCCCGACGTGATCCCAGCGGGAGACGTGAGCGAGGAGTCTCTGCGGGCCGTCCTCGTCTACCCTGACGAGACCGTCGTGTTGGCCGAGATCACCGGGAGCCAGCTCCTGCGAGCGGTGGAGCGCGGCCTCTCGGCGGACCGGAGCGCGTCCGGCGCGCTCCAGCCGAGCACGGCCTTCCTGCAGGTCTCGAACCTGACCGTCAGCTTCGACTCGACCAGGCCTCCAGGGCAGCGGGTGGCGTCGGTGAAGGTCGGAGCGAAGCTGCTGGTGGCGGGCGATACCTACCGGGTGGCTCTGCCCGCCTCGCTGGCCAAGGGAGCGATGGGGTACTTCCGCATCTTCAACGGTCTGAAGGTCAAGCAGACCGGCCCTGCCCTCGGCGATTGCCTGATGAGCTACGCGCGCGCGTCCCGTGTTCTCTCGCTCTCCCCTGGTCAGCGGCTGGTGGGCGTCTCTCAGCCCGCTCCGGCCCATTAGCCGGGTCGGCGGTCCAGCCGATAGCCAGCCCCCGGTCCTCTGCGCTATAATGGCTTGGGATGGGCCGAGTTAGCTCAGTGAAGCGAGCGCCAAGCTTCCACGACATCATCTGGTGGGCCCTGCGCCTGCTGAACCTCTCGCTGCTCTTCGTCATTGCGGGCAGCGCGGGGGTGCTGCTGGGCACCTACTCCGCGGTCTCCAAGGTGATCCCCCGGGCGCGGGACCTGGGCGACATCCGCCCGGGGGCCGGCTGCCGGGTGCTCTCCGCAGAGGGGGAACTGCTCGCCACGGTGGCCACCGAGAACCGCGAGTTCGTCCCCCTGGAGCGGATCCCGCGGGCGCTTCAGGAAGCCACGGTCGCGGTCGAGGATAGGGGCTTCTACCGCCACATCGGGGTGGATCCGCGGGGGATCGCGCGGGCGGCCGTCCACGATGTGCTGTCGCTCGGCGTGCGGCAGGGCGGGAGCACGATCACCCAGCAGCTCGCCCGCAACGTCTACCTCACGCGCAGCAGGACCCTGACCCGCAAGCTGGCCGAGGTGATTCTCGCCTTGCAGCTCGAACGCGCCTACACGAAATCCGAGATCCTCGAGCTGTACCTCAACCAGATCTACTTCGGCGAGGGCGCGTACGGAGTGCAGGTAGCGGCGAAGACCTACTTCGGCAAGGAGGTCTCACAGCTCACGCTGGCCGAGTCCGCCCTCCTGGCCGGGCTGCCCAAGGCTCCCGAATACTACTCCCCCTTCGAGGACGAGCAGCGGGCGGTGGACCGGCGCGATCTCGTCCTCGGCATGATGGCCGAGCAAGGCTACATCACTCCGGCCGAGGAGCAGGAGGCCGAGCAGTCGCCACTCAAGCTGGTCCAGAGCCGCAAGCCGCTCGGGCTGAGCAGCTACCGGGCCGCCCCCTACTTCGTCAGCTATGTGCTGCGAGACATCGCCAGCAGATATGGGCCGGATGCGCTCTACAAGGGCGGCCTCACGATCCAGACCACTCTGAACCTGGAGATGCAGAAGGCGGCCGAGGAAGCGGAGCAGTGGGGGCTTCAGCTCGCCCACAGGTTCAAGGCCGGCGAGATGGCCGTAGTGGTGGTGGACGTGCACACCGGGGCGATCAAGGCCATGGTGGGCGGCTCCGACTGGAAGAAGACCCAGTTCAACCGCGCCGTGCAGGCGGGCCGTCAGGCCGGCTCTTCCTTCAAGCCCTTTGTCTACACCGCGGCCCTGGAGCAAGGGTATACGCCCGAGAGCAAAGTCCTCAACGCGCCGGTCAGCTATCCGGGCGCGGCGGGTAAGCGCTGGAGCCCGCACAACTACAAGGCCGGCGGCTACGGGATGGTCACCTTCCGGCGGGCCCTGGCCCTGTCCATCAACATCGCGGCGGTGAAGGTGGCCGATATGGTGGGCATCGGCTCGGTTATCGCCACCGCCGAGCGCATGGGGATCTACCATGACATGCAGCCAGTGCTGCCGCTGGCGATCGGCTACTGCAGCGTCAGCCCGCTGGAGATGGCCTCCGCCTTCTCGGTCTATGCGAACAAGGGCATGCGGACCGAGCCCTACGGCATCCACAAGATCGTGGACGCGCTCGGGCGGACAGTCGAGGAGCACCAGGTGAAGACCTGGCGCGTGCTCGACGAGCGGATCGCCGCGCAGATCGTGGACATGCTCGGCGATGTCATCAAGTACGGGACCGCCGCCAGCATCCGGTCTCAGCTCAGCTTCCCGGCGGCCGGCAAGACCGGCACCTCCAGCTACTACAAGGATGCGTGGTTCATCGGGTTCACCGGCGATCTCAGCGCTGCGGTGTGGGCCGGAAACGATAACTTCACCCCGACCAGCGGCATGGCCGGCGCCACGGTACCGGCCAAGGTGTGGGCCCGGTTTATGACCCAGGCCCAGCCGATCATGGCGGCCGCGCTCGCCAAGGAGCGGGAGCCGGTGATCGAGATCTCCTCCGAGGAGCAGGGCTCGCCCAAGCCGCCCAGGCAGCCGCGCACGCCGCAGCAGCCCGAGCCGGCCGCAGAGCAGACGACCACCGAGGATTCTGGGCCGGCGGCCCGGTTCGTGACCAAGGAGATCTGCCCCACTTCAGGCCTGCTGCGCGGCCCCAACTGCCCGCCCGGCGTCCAGGTCACCTATGACCTCGAATCAGGCGACCGGCCGCCAGACAAGGTCTGCGACGTGCACGGCTCGGCCGCCGGCCATCCGACGGGTGAGCCTGCGGCCCCGGCGCCTCGCCCGCCGGCAGGACGCCGGGAACAGCCCCAACCGCCGCGCGCACGCGGCACCGTGACCCTCCCCATTTGCGCCATCACCGGCAAGCTGGCAACCGCCTTCTGCCCGATCGTGGTGAACCGCACCTTCGATGCTGACAAGGCCCCCACCGAGACCTGCACCCGGCACGGACGCCGCGCACCCGGCCCCTGAGGCCGGGTGCGCGGCGGGCCTGCCAGGGCATGCCCGTACTGCGGAATGGCTGTGGGCTGATGGCGACAGGGCACGCCGACAGGAGCCCGAAGCCAGCGCTCAGGACCCATCGCCTATCCGGAGGGCAACCGGCATGACCCGCTCTTTCCGAATCGGCCGGCTCTTTGGGATTGACATCGAGCTGGACTACACCTGGTTCATCGTGCTGTTCGTGATCGCCGGTCTGCTCGCGACCGACTTCTTTGGCCGGACCTTGCCGAATCTCTCCTTCGCCGCCCGCAGCGTTGCGGGACTTGCCACCGCAATCCTCTTCTTCGGAAGCGTGCTCTTGCACGAGATCTCGCACTCTCTGGTCGCCATCCGGAGCGGGCTCCGGATCAGCGGGATCACGCTGTTCCTCTTCGGCGGCGTCTCGAAGATGAGCGAGGAGCCCAGGTCGCCGGGCGTGGAGTTCCGCATGGCCATCGCCGGCCCCGCGATGAGCGTGCTGCTGGCGTTGGTCTTCCTCGCGCTCGCCGGGCTGGCGCGCTTGACTCCCAGTGGCTACGTCCTCACGGTGGTCTTCTCGTGGCTGGCCTGGATGAACGGCATGCTGGCGGTCTTCAACCTCCTGCCCGGGTTCCCCCTGGACGGGGGAAGAGTGCTGCGGGCCGGCATCTGGGGAGCGACGCACGACCTCACTGGCGCCACCCGGGTGGCCTCCGTCTTCGGGCAAGGGCTCGGCTTCCTGCTCATGGTCGGAGGTATCCTGCTCTTCATCGTCAGGCACGACCTCTCGGGCCTCTGGCCGGCGCTGATCGGCTGGTTCCTGGTGCAAGCGGCTCAGTCCAGCTATCGGCAGCTCGTCCTGCGCCAATCTCTCCTGGGCCTGCCGGTGTCAGCGATCATGACGCAGCAGGTGGAATGGGTGCCAGCCGATGCCACCCTGGATCAGGTGGTGCATGAGTACGTGATGCGCCACAATCACCCGGCCTTCCCGGTGCTGGACGGTCCCCGTCTGGTGGGGCTGCTGTCGCTCTCTCAGATCCGCGATGTGCCCCGCGAGCGGTGGCCCTGGGTGACCGCGCGGGAGGTGATCCCGCCGCTGGCGGAGGCGCAGACCATCTCCCCCCAGGCCGATGCCTGGGACGCGTTGATGCGGATGACCTCCAGCAACTCCGGGCGCCTGCTCGTCACCGAGGAGGGCGCCCTCCGGGGCATCATCAGCCGCACCGACATCATGCACCTGATCCGCCGGCGGATGGAGCTGGGGGTCTGAAGCTGGTGGCCCGGCCTGGTCGCTAGGGCCACGCCCCTTCATATGGTGGGCGAACCACCCCCCGCTCCGTGACGATGCCCGTGATCAGCTCGCCCGGGGTGACGTCGAAGGCCGGGTTGAACACGCCAGCGCCCTCGGGCGCGACTGGCGCCCCGCCGAATCCGCGGACTTCCTCTGGATCCCGTTCCTCGATCACGATCTCGGAGCCATCTGCGATCGTTAGGTCCACCGTGGACATCGGCGCCGCCACGTAGAACGGTAGGCTGTGATGCCGCGCCAGGACGGCGAGCGAGTAGGTCCCGATCTTGTTGGCGGTGTCGCCGTTGCGCGCGATCCGGTCGGCGCCCGTGACCACCAGACTGACCATTCCCCGCCGCATACATTCGCCGGCGGCCCCGTCGGCGATCAGTGTCGCGGGGATGCCCGCCCGCATCAGCTCCCACATGGTGAGCCGCGCGCCTTGCAGCAGCGGCCGGGTCTCGCAGGCCAGCACCCGCAGGGGATTCCCCGCCGCGTGCGCGGCGATGATCATCGCCAGCGCAGTCCCCTCGCCGCCGGTGGCGAGCGCGCCGGTGTTGCAGATGGTGAGGACGCTCGCTCCCCTCGGTATCAGCGCGCGGCCGTGTTCGCCGATGCCTCTGCACCTCTCTGCGTCCTCCCGATGGATCGCAAGCGCCTCCTCCGCCAGCTCCTGGGCGCTCGCCCCCAGATGGGCCCGGGCGAGCATGCGCTCGATCGCCCAGAAGAGGTTGCGGGCGGTCGGCCGGGTTGCGCGCAGCACCGCGGCTGCCTCGGCCACCCGGCCGGTAAGGTCAGGCCCAGGGCCTCTTGCCGCCAGCGCGATCCCGTAGGCCGCCGCGATCCCGATGAGGGGCGCGCCGCGAACTTGCAGGCGCCGGATCGCCTCCGCCACCTGCTCCACCCGCTCGCACCGCAGGTACGCTTCCTCCCGCGGTAGGCGCGTCTGGTCGAGGATGACTACCTCCCCTGCTTCCCAGCGGATCGGCTCAACACCACTCGGCGCCATCGCTTCATCCCTTTCGGCCGCGTACGCCCGGTCCTAACCGCGCCTGTCGAACAGGCCTCCAGCCCTGCTATAATGCGGTAGCCGTAGAAGCTGCGATCTGTCCAGCCGGAGCGGCTGCCTATGCGCATGCAGAGATGCCCGCACTGCGGCAGTGAGAATAGCGCCAAGCGGAACACCTGCTATCATTGCCAGCAGCCGCTGGGTGGCGGGGGCGCGGAGTCCCCTCGGCCGGCGGCTTCCCGATGGGAGGCGATCGAGCCCCTGGGCCGCCCGCCTGCTGAGCGGCCTCAGGCGGAGGGAGCGGCCTCCGGGAGGCCCGCCCCGCAGAGCGCCAGCCCAGGCGGGGGGTCGGGCCGCAGCTACATGCCCACCTTCCGCCAGCCCCTGCGCCACATCCGAAGCATGGGCATCTTTTTCCGGGAGTTCCACATCCTCACCGGCTCGGGCATCGCGCTCTCCTCGGCCTGCCGCGAGCTCTCCCGGCGCGCGCCCGCCAATCTCCGCGGCCTCGCCTCCGAGATGCAGGCTGCGGTGGAGCGAGGTGAGCCGATTCACACCGTGATGGAACAGCACCGCGACCTCTTCTATCCCTGGCACATCGGGGTACTGCGCGCGGCCCAGGCCGGCGGCTATCTCCCGGAGGCCTTCGAGCAGATCGCGCACGCCTACGAGGTCGAGTGGGAGACCCGCTCCGCCCTGCTCGCGCGTCTCTTCTTCTACGGAGTCTTCGGCCTGCCCTTGGTGCTCACTGCGATCCCTCTGATCCTGATGCTCAACCAACCCATCCCCCGGGACGGCTGGACTTGGGACCTCGAGACTCAGGTTGCACTCCATTACGCGCGCACCGTCTCTCTGCCCATTGTCATCGGCCTCGTCGCTCTCATCCTGGTGTGGCAGGCATTGAGCGCGACCGCCTGGTTCCAGGGCCTGCTCCAGCGGGCCGTCTTGCGCGTCCCGATGGTGGGCCGGGTGGCGCGCACCGCTGCCCTCGACCGCTACCTCGCTACGCTCGGCCTGCTCCTGCGCGGCGGTGTGCCGGTAGCTAGGGCGGCAGAGGATGCTGCCTACGCGGCCGGCAACGTTGCGCTCACGGCCAGGCTCCTGGCCGTGGTGGCCGAGGTCCGCAGCGGGACGCCACTGGTCCAGGCGCTCGCGACGACCCGAGCCTTCGACCGCGACACCGTCAACATGGCGGCGACCGGCGAGGTGTCGGGCTCCCTTCCCGACATGCTGGCCCGCGCCGCGGGGTACTATCGCGAGGAGAACGAGACCAAGCGGCGGATGCTGCTGCGCGCGGCCGGGATCGTGCTGGGCGTGCTCTGGATCTGCCTGGCGGGCGGCGTGTTCCTGATGGGCGTCCGGGTCTACTTCAACTACCCGTTCCGGGTCATGGACTGGATGCTGCAGTGACGCGCGAGGAGGTGGCGCGTGCGACCGGGGCGCGGGCCCTACTCGGACTCCTCGATCAGATCGTGGGCCCACCGATGATACTTCTCGTGGACTCCCTCGCCGACTTCGTCCCGCTCGATCTGCTCGAAGCCCGCCATCAGCGTCGCGTCATCCGCGGGGCCGAGCATCTGCTCGGCCATCGGGAAGAGCACCTGCTCCTCCTTCTGGATGTGCTGTCGCAGCAGAGTCACGTAGGCGAGCGCGTGGCGGACGAAGGTCGGACCGCCCTGAGGATCGCCCTCTGAGGCCCCGGTGGCGGCGCGGGCCATCGCCCGGACGTGGTTCCGGCCCTCGACGTGCTCGTGCAGCAGCACCCCGATAGGCCCAGAGTCGCGGGGGACGCCGCGGCTCTCCAGCATCGGGAACAGGTGACGCTCCTCCTTGCCGTGGTGGCACTTGTCGGCGAAGTTGCGCAGGATCTCCAGCGCCCTCTCTGCGCGGTCCCGATTCAGGAGGTGGCCCGATTCCAGGCGCTCGGCCTTGTGCTCCAGAGCTGCCAGCACCAGCTCGATGATGCGGTGCTCGTGCTTCAGATCCTCGGTGGCCTGCATGCTCGCGACCTCCAGAATGCCGAACGGCGGCTACCCGGCCTCGCCGTGGCCGCCGCGGGCTTTACACTCTCCCGATGCGGCGTCACAAGTGCCCTCAACACGAACTTGAGACGTGCGCTCACCATTCGGCGAGGCCTGAGACGGGTCCTCTCTGAGACAGGTCACACCCGCATGCTCGTCGCCCTGGCCTCGGCAACCAGGGCTCCGTCGCCGGCGGTGGCGCTGGCTTCAGTCTCCACCGCCGGGGGCCGCATCCGGGTGATGCGGCCGCGAATCTCGAGGGTTTCACCGATCCGCACCGGCCGGCGATAGCGCACCTCCAGGCGGCCGGTAATGGCGTTGATCCCCTTCTCCCAGAGCAGCCTGGCCATGGTTTCGTCGAGTGCGGTGGCGAGCAAGCCGCCGTGTACGACGCCGGCCCATCCCTGGTACTCGGGGAGCACCTCGAGGCTGGTTACATAGTCATCCTCTTCGAACCTAAACTTCAGCCTGAGGCCGATGGGGTTCTGCTGGCCGCAGGCGAAGCACATGCCATCAACCTCGAGCTTCATGGCCCATCTCCCCGGGTCCCGCACTCGGGCTCAGGTCAGCCTGCTCCCAATCCTGCCGGCGGACGGACATCTGCACCTCCGCCCGCCCGTAGACGCTGCGGTCACCAGGCCTCTTGCTGACCTTGAACCCCGCCTTCTCGTAGCACCGCAGGGCCCCGTAGTTCTCCGGGTGGCATGAGAGCCGGACCTCCTGCAGGCCCAGTTCACCGAAGCCGTAGGAAACCAAGGCCTTGGTGGCGGAGGTGCCGTAGCCCTGGTTCCAGATGCTCTTGTCCCCGATCATGACGCCGAGGATGGCGGAGCCGGTCTCCCGGTCTATCGCCCGCAGACCGCCGGTGCCGATCGCCCTTCCCTCCTGGTCCTCCACTACGAAGACCCGCTGCTGTTCCCTGTCAGTCAGGGCGCGCGCAATCCACACCCTCTCGCCCTCCACGGTGGTCGGGGGCTGAAGCAGCCCCAGGTAGCGGGTCACATCGGGGTCGCTCACCCAGCGGAAGCAGAGCTCCGCATCACTCATCCGGATCGGACGCAGAACCACCTTGGGCATGGCGCCATCCTTCGCCTCCGATGCGCTCGGCCCCTGGCGCGACCACCCGGCCGCCTCCGTGTCGAATCCACCGGTCTCCGTCGAGCAGCCGGCCTGATGCGCTTTACACCCCGCAACGGCTTTCCGTATAATGTCGGGCGTCGGCCCCAGTCGGCGAAAGTGAGGACCTGGATGCGATCTCAGCTCAGCGGCAGTTGCAGAGCAACCCCGCAGCCTTTGGGACACAGCACCCGCGCATTCCCCCAACCACGCTTCGTCGCCCTCCCACGTGGCCGGGGGAATGCGCGCCTCAAGCGACCCTGCCCCGCGGCCGGCATCATCCCCGCGGCGGCTGCAAAGCAACACCCGCGCATTCCCCGCAGGGAATGCGCGCCTCGCCGCAGCCCTCTTCTGCTCTTCGCGGTAGCCCTAACCTCGCTGCTGCCGGCCGGCCCCACCTGGGCGCTGCGCGTCCCGGCGGAGACCGGGGCGCTCCGCGTACAGATCCACACTCTCTGGAACCAAGACTACCTCTGCTTTGCCGCCAAGGTGGGCGACATCATGGTGACCGGGTCGAACACGGGCCCGATGTCGGCCCCGCAGCAGGACGACGCGATCGAGTTCGACCTGGAGGCACCAGCCGCGGCCGGGCCGGAGGCCCACCGGCTCATCGTGAGCGCGGCCGGTGGCATGACCGTGCTGACCCGCGACGCCCAGGGCCGTTGGCGGACTGACTCCTCGTGGGCGACTGGTGCACAGACCGTCAAATATGCCGTGTCCGGTGAGGGCACGCTGAACAACCCGGCGGACAAGGACGTCGGCTTCACGGTCGAGTGCGCCATCCCCTGGCGGTTCCTGGGGGGGAAGCCTCCGGTAGGCCAGGAGATCCCCTTCAACGTCATCTGCTGGATGCAGGGCGAGAGCGAGGGCATGGTGAGCTGGGCGGAGACCGCCCAGTCGGAGCAGCAGATCGGCGACGCCACTCGCTGGGGGCGCATGCTCATCACCCAGAGCTCGGCCCTCGCCACCGCACAGGGCAACTGGATCCAGTGTCCATTCGTGGGTCGCACCCCGTTCATAGATGGGCGGCTGAGCGCCGAGGAGTGGCTGACCGCGAGCACGCTCTCCTTCGATAAGCCAGAGCCAACACTCGTGCCCACGCCGATCCCGACCAAGCAGACCGACGTGATCGGTACGCTCCTGGCGGTCTATCGCTATGACTGGCAGGGAGATGGAAGCCGTCCTGGGGCCCACTTCTGGCAAGACCGGGGAGGCCCCGCGACCAGCGATCAGCCCCGGGAGGGGGCGGGCCCGTGGTACAGCTATGAGCGCGTCGCGTGGCACCGGGCCCAGCTCAACGACATCCAGCGCGCCGGCATTGACATCATCCTCGCCGAGTACCGCGGTGATGACGAATCCCGCCGGACCTGGGCCCGGACGGGCCTCGACCGGCTCACGGAGGCGCTCAAGGGGATGCGGGCCGAAGGCCGCAGCTACCCCCTGGTGGGCATGATGCTGGACACTGCGCCCTTGCAGGCAGTGGACCTGAAGTCGGACGATGGGAAGCGCCGTCTCTACGCGATGATCCGCGAGTTCTTCTTGCACGTCCCCCGCGAGTTCTGGGCCGAGGTTGGCGCGAGGCCCACGGAGGGGACGACAGGCGGCGTCCCCGTGCTGCTGGGGGAGCCCAACGGGCTCGCCGACTGGGACGGGGGCTTCCTCGCCTTCTCCCAGGAAAGGTTCGGCCGGGATTTCGCGGGAGCGAAGCTCATCTGGCTCGGCAGCGCCCAGTGGCGGACGCGAGGGACGGATGGCTTCTACGCCTATGTCCGGCTGCCTGGCGCGGTCGGCCTCACTCAGGAGGGCGCTGGCGGGGTGAGCGCGGTGGCCGTCTCGCCGGGGTTCTGCCCTCCGGCCGGCGCCGGCGGAGAGATCCGGCCGCGCCGGGAGGGCCGCGCCTATCGTATGGATTGGCAGCGGGTGCTGGCCTCTGCGCCAGAGCTGGTGATCCTCAATAGCTGGAACGATTTCTCATGTGCAAATGAGCTGGCCCCTTCTCGCCAGTACGGGGTCGCCTACGTTGACCTGACGCGCTACTTCTCGGCCCGGCTGGGAAGCCGTCAGCCCCACTACCTGCGGCTCAAGAAGCAGGCGGTGCCGGAGCTGCTCCGGCCCGGGACCGACTACCAGGTCGAGTTCCTGGCGGAGAACGTGGGGACCACTGACTTGCAGACCGGCCGGCGCATCACCGCCGACTACCGTATCGTGCGGCGCTCCGACGGCAAGACGGTGCAGGCCAAGATCGGTGCCCAAGACCTGAGCATCATGGCCGGGCAGACGCTCCGGTTGCCGCTCGTGATCTCCACCAAGGACGACCACGGCGATCCCCTGCCCCCCGGGGAGTACCTCTTCTCTCTCGCCGTGATGAGAAGCAGCGTGGCCTACCTTCGGTCTCACTGGTTTGCGCGTCCGGTGGCGGAGCTGACCGTTCCGATCACGGTCGGGGAGCCGCCGGCCCGACGAGTGACCATCGTCAGCACGTCACTGCCCTCCGCCATCGAGGCCGGCGCCGCCGAGCAGGTGGTGGTCCGCCTTCGCAACGACGGCACGGCAACCTGGCGAGCCAAGAGCACCGCGCTCTCCTACCACTGGGTGCGGCACGATGACGGTCCCGGTTCCGGCGATCAGCAGACGGGAGAGCAGTTGCTGGCCCATGGCGCGAGGGGCCTACTGCCCAGAGACGTCGCGCCCGGTGAGGTGGCGTCCGTGATGATCCCGGTGAGCGCAGTGCAGGGCGATGGCAGCGCGCTACCCGTGCCGCAGCCGGCGGACCTCTGGCACTACCGGGTGCAGTGGGACCTGGTTGAGGGCGCGGGCGGGTGGTTCTCGAGCCAGGGACAGCCGGCGGCCTCGGAAGCGATCGAGGTCACCGCCCGTGACCGCGGTGTAATCTTCGAGTCGGCGGCCACCCCGGGCGAGATGGAGGCCGGGAAGCAGGTGAAGGTCGCGGTGGTGGTGGGGAATGCGGGGCCGCGCGCCTGGCAGGCCGCGAACTCCTACCTGACCTACCACTGGCACCGTTGGGACGGCAGGGATCTGGCCTGCGATGCCACCCGCACTGCCCTCGCCGCGGATGCGGCGTCGGGCCAGAAGGTCAAGCTGAGCGCGATGGTGAGCGCGCCGCCGGCGCCGGGCCCGTACTGGCTGGTGTGGGATATGGTGACCAATGATGAGAGTGCAGCGACCTCGGGCGGCGCGCGCCGGGCGGATATCCTGGTGGCCCCGGTGATGGTGCGCGGAGGGAGCTTCCGCACCATTGACCTGGCGAAGGCCACGAACGTAGTGGCAGTCACGGATGACGCGCATCGCGGCCGGGGCGACTTCGACGGTCAGGGCCGGAGTCTACCGGCGGAATGGGTGCCGCCCGACCAGACGGGGGCTGCCGACCGCATCTACCCGAGCGGGTACTATGCACCATCAACGCCTTTGGCCGAGGTGCCCTTCGCCTTCCCGGACGCCAGTTCGGGCGTGGCTGGCGCGGTGGCCTGCAACGGCCAGCAGATAGTGCTCGGCAGCAAGCCGGTGAAGCGGGTGCACCTGCTGCTCGCGAGCAGCGAGCAACAGGATCAGATCACTCTGGGGCTGCGGCTCGCCGACGGCCAGGCGGAGCAGGTGACACTGGCCGCGCCGGGATGGACAGAGCTGCCCCCAGACTATCCCCGCGATGTCGGGGCCTACACGCCCTACCTGCGCGCGCTGGGCGGAGATGACCCGAGCCATTCGGCCAACCTCTACCATCGGACGCTTGCGCCGGCCTCCGCGGGCGCGATCGCGCTGGACCTGCCGGTACATCCTTCCGTCAAGATCCTCGCCATCACGGTGGAGGAGTAGGCACCGCCCGGTGCGACGTTGGGCTCTGGACGGCCGTTGCCAGTGAACTACATGGAGTTTCTTGCGTTATGGCTCGTATCACTATACCGCGCGGGCTGCGCAGCAACCGCGCAGCAGTAATGCAAGAGACTCCATAGCATGCGCGACGTGAGCGAGGGCGGGCAGGCGCATGCCCGCTCTCGTTGCCGAGGCAGCGCGACAGATGGAGGAGACGGATTGGCTAGCTGGCTGATCAAGAACGCGGCAGTGGTAACGGTGGACGAGGAGGGGACTATTCTGCCGCGCGCGGACATGCTGATAAGGGGCACAGAGATCGCCGGTCTGTGGCCGAGCGGGAAGAGGCCGCAGGAGGCGACGGCGGAGCGGACGATCGAGGCGGAGGGGATGGTGGTGATGCCAGGCATGATCAATGCCCACACGCACTGCGCCATGACGCTGCTGCGGGGCTATGCCGATGACATGCCACTCATGCCCTGGTTGCAGGAGCGGATCTGGCCCTTCGAGATGAAGCTGGAGCCGGAGGACGTGTACTGGGGCAGCCTGCTCGGGATCGCGGAGATGATCCGCGGGGGCGTGACCTGCTTCAATGACATGTACCACTTCTTCGAGGAGGCGGCGCGGGCGGCGCTGGAGAGCGGCATCCGGGCGAATGTGTCGGGGGTGCTGCTCGCCTTCCTCCCGGATGCAGAGGCGCGACTGGAGCACGCCATCGAGTTCGCGCAGGCCTGGCATGGCCGAGGGGATGGCCGGCTGGTGACCATGCTCGGCCCGCACGCCCCCTATACCTGTCCGAACCACCTGCTGGAGCGCGTGATCGCGGGGGCGCGGGAGCACGGAGTCGGCATCCACATCCATGTGGCCGAGACCAGAGGCGAGGTGCAGGACAGCCTGAAGGAGTTTGGGCAGACGCCGGTGGAGAGGCTGAGAGAGATCGGTCTGCTCGACGTGCATCCGGTGCTGGCGGCGCACTGCATCCATCTCACTGACTCCGATATCGAGACCCTGGTGGAGAAGCGAGTAGGCGCTTGTCATTGTCCGGGGAGCAATATGAAGCTGGCCTCGGGGGTGGCGCCGCTGCCGAAGCTGCTGAAGGCCGGGGCCGTTGTGGGCCTGGGCACGGACGGCCCGGCGAGCAACAACAACCTGGACATGCTGGAGGAGGCGAGGCTGGCCGCCTTGCTGCACAAGGTGGCGGGCGACGACCCGACCCTGGTGACGGCGAGGCAGGCGCTGGAGCTGGCGACCGTAGGAAGCGCCAGGGCGCTGGGGATTGACGATCGCGTGGGCCAGATCAAGGTGGGGATGAACGCCGACCTGGCGCTGCTGGACTTCCACCAGGCCCATCTCTTCCCGCCGCACGAGATCGTGTCTCATCTCGTCTATGCGGCCCGCGCCGGCGATGTCCGCACCGTGTTCGTGAACGGGCAGCCCCTGATGGTTGACCGGAAGCTCCAGACTCTGGACGAGGAGGCGATCTTCGCACAAGTGAGCGAACGGCTGGAGCGGCTGGCCTGACGCGCACTACGGCGGCAAGGTAGAGAGCATGATGATGGACGACGTTGTGATACGCGATGTCAGACCCGATGATGTCGAGACGATTTGCCAGATTGCGGTCGCGGCGTGGGATCCGATCTTCGACCATTTCCGCGAGCTGATGGGAGAGGAGCTGTTCGCCGCGACCTGCCCGGACCGCCCAAAGGAGAAGGCCAGGCAGGTCAGGCGGGCCTGCCTCCCCGACAGCTCGGCCATGGTCTCTGTGGCCGAGGTGACTGGAGAGGTCGTGGGCTTCGTCACCTTCTATGCCGACGAGGCCTCCGGCATCGGGGAGATCGGGAACAACGCCGTGCATCCCGATTTCCAGGGCCGAGGGATAGGGCCTCGCCTGTACCAGCATGTCTTCGACCGGCTGCGCGCACGGGGCATGCGTTTCGTGAAGGTCAGCACCGGCGGGGACGCATCGCACGCTCCCGCGAGAAGAGCGTACGAGAAAGCCGGATTCTCGATCCGGCTGCCGGGCGTGGATTACTACCGCAAGCTCTGAGATGACTCCACTGGGTGCGGAAGGAAAGAGCAGGGCGGCGATGGGAGTCGGCTGCGTCTCAACTGCTTCGTCCGCGCACACCGACCTGTCGCGGATGCTTCGCAGGGCGAAGCGGCGGGGTCTATTCGGACCGCTGGCGCGCATCCATGCCGGCCTCCCGGAGACCACGTGCCAGAACTGCGCGCGGTGCTGCTTCGAGAGCCCAGGGGTTTTCTACGTGGAACATCTGCGTCTGGTGGATCACATCTCGCGCCAACCCCGCGATGTGCGACAAGCCCTGATCCGCCGCGCCCTGACCGAGCTGTTCTTCTCCTGGGTAGATGTGGACCGGCAGTGCATCTTCCTGGAGCGCGGTCGCTGCACGGTGTACGATCAAAGGCCCTTGGCCTGCCGGCTCTTTGGGCTGGTGGCGCCGCGTGATCGGGAGCAGGCCGAGACGGAGGCCCGGCTGGCGGCGCGACAGGATGCGGGACGGTTGGCCCTGCTGGGGATCAAGGTTCCGGAGGCCATCATCTCACGATCACTGGCGAGCTGTGACCGGGTCCGCGACCTGGCGGGCAAGCCGGTTACTGTGAACGCAGACGCGCTGGCAGCGCAGGTGGCCCGCCTGGATGAGGCCTTGCTGCCGCGCGAGGCGGTGGTGCAGGAGTTCTGCTTCTGGTCGCTGCCGGAGCGACTGGGCGCGGCCTGCTGGGGGAGCGAGACGGTCGAGCCCCTGCGGCTTCAACTCCTCCGGCGAGCGCAGCAGGGAGAGCGGATCGCGGACCTGGTTGAGCGGGTGCGGACATCTCTCCGGCTGCCGCGAGCCCTGAACCCGTAGCCGCGCGGGTCGCCCTGCGCGGTCCACGACAGGAGGCGAGCGATGACACTGGGCTTCGGGCTGGTCGGATGCGGAGGCATGGGGCGGGAACTGGGCCTGGCGGTCACAGAGCACGTGGCCGAGGCGAGGGTGGTGGCGGCCTTCGATCCCTACCGGCCCAATCTGGAGCGGTTCTGCCAGGAGGCCGGGGCCGCGCCGGCCGCCACGCTGGAGGAACTCCTAAGCCGGACCGACGTGCAAGCCGTGATCATCGCCTCTCCTAACGACGCGCACTGCGGCCAGACCCTGGCCGCCGCCGCGGCCGGTAAGCATGTCTTCTGCGAGAAGCCGATGGCGCTCTCCGTGGCGGACTGCGACCGGATGATCGCGGCCTGCGATCGCGCTGGCCTCAAGCTGATGGTGGGGCACAGCATGCGCCTCTACCCTCTGCCGCGGCGGCTGCTGGAGGTGGCGAGGAGCGGGGAGCTGGGGACACCCCTCTACGGGTTCGCCTCCTACTTCTTCTCGGGCTTCAAGGACCGCGATAGCGGAATCTGGCACCTGGACCGCGATCGTTCGGGCGGGCTCTTCTTCCATATGGCGATCCATCACATTGACCTGTTCCTGGCCATCTTCGGGCGGGCCGCGCGGGTCGGATACGCGGGCGCGCGCTACGGCCGCCAGGTGCGGGACTTCGATGATATCGGCACTGTGACAGTCGAGTTCGAGTCGGGCGGCACGGGAGTGCTGTCCACCTCCAGCATCTCACCAGTGTCGTGGCGAGAGATAGTGCTTCTCTTCTCTGACGGCTTCGCGCGGATGGATAACCCGTGGGGCGGCCTCCAGTACGGCGCGGACGAACAGCATCTGACGAAGGTCGAGCCAGGCGATCTGCCCGGGCCCGGCGCAGTCGAGGCCGAGCTGAGGAGCTTCGCGCGGTGGGTGTTGCACGATGAGCCGCCTGTGTTCACAGGCGCAGAGGGCCGAGCGGCTGTGGCCGTGGCAGAGGCGGCGCAGAGAGCGAAGGAGACGGGTACCGCGATCACGGTAGAGAGTTGATCGGGGGTTACCGCGGCGGGCCCCCGCGCGCGTGCGCGGTCGGGAAGCGGTTTGATGGTGCAGTTGACCGAAGACCCGGAGACTAAGCGGGCAAGTGACCGCTAGGCCGGCATGACGTTCTCGGCGTGCGGCCCCTTCTCTCCGTCCAGGAGATCGAACTGAACGTCCTGCCCTTCCTCGAGCGTCTTGAACCCTGGCATCTTGATTGCGGAGTAGTGGACGAAGACGTCGCGGGCACCTTCAACTTCGATGAAGCCGTAGCCTTTCTGGGCGTTAAACCACTTCACCTTACCCCTCGCCATCGAGGCACCTCCTGGGAAAAACCTGCCCGCCTGCCCGCCGGCAGGCCAGCCGGCGGCGGGCAGTCCGCCAGGGTGAAAGGTAGCAAACGGGGGGCAGAATGTCAAGGGCTTGCCCGCCTCACGGTTACCCAGTTTCTGAGGGTTGAAAGAGGGAGGGCTGCTTATCTCAAGAAGGTTCGGTTGAGCCAACTGAACCAGGAGAAAGCAGCCCATGTCCCAGCAACAGTTCCAGCAGTTCGTCGCG